>PPYF01016686.1_pt1 | contig 325404 bp, 302 predicted proteins | sample 1559871 | NCBI WGS metagenome assembly PPYF01 (sample SAMN08240021, study PRJNA423297) | Human gut metagenome, whole genome shotgun sequencing project. | reverse complement strand
GCTACGACGGGATTCGAACCTGTGACCCCAACATTATGAGTGTTGTGCTCTAACCAACTGAGCTACGTAGCCATCTTTTTTTTGCGTGACCTTCATCGGCGTTGCGGGGCGCATTATGCGGATTACAGCCAAAAGCGTCAACTGCTTTTTGCAGATATTTTGATGAAATCCGTTTGTTTGCCTGCATAATAATCACTTTGAAGATAAACAGTACAAAAAACAGGATAAAATCACGGAGTTGACGCATTTATCCGGTGGCGGATTATTCCGCCGTATCCGGTTTATTTTCCAGAACATGCAGCAGCAGTTCACCGTACAGCATCGCCCGTTTTATCAGGGCAAATGCCCCGATAGCGGAGTTCGGCGGCAGCTGTGAAATCACCACCGGCAGATCCTCGCGGAAATTTTTCAGCGACTGCGTATTTATGCAGCTTTGCAGAGCAGGGAGCAGCACATTTTCAGCGGCAGTTATCTCACCGGCAATCACCACTTTTTGCGGGTTAAACAGGTTTATTGTGATGGCAATGGCTTTTCCGAGGGAATTACCGACCTGTTTTATCACTTCTGCCGCGAGAGCATCCCCCCGGTTAGCGGCACGGCAGATGGCGCGGATGGAGCAGTTATCCGGCGTCAGTTCACTCTCAAATCCCTGAGCCAGCTGGTGTTTTACCCGGGTTTCAATGGCGGCATCCGACGCGACTGTTTCCAGACAGCCGAAGTTTCCGCAGTGGCAGCGTTCGCCGAGCGGATCTATCTGAATATGGCCGATTTCGCCGAGATTACCACGCCGGTTCAGCAGGATCTGATTGTTGATAATGATCCCCGCCCCGGCCCCCCGGTGAATACGCACCAGCAGGGAATCCGCGCAATCGCGCGTGGCGCCGAAATAGTGTTCGGCCAGCGCGAGGCTGCGGATATCATGGCCGGCATAGCACGGCAGTTTAAAATGGTGATGAAGATTTTCAGTCAGCGGCCAGTCACTGACAGTAATGTGAGGCATATAGCGCACAATACCGCGATCCGGATCGACCAGTCCGGGCAGTATCACCGCAATAGCGATAAGCTCGCGGATGCGGCGCTGGTGCGTCTGTCTGAAGTTGTCGATCAGCGCAATGAGTTTAGCTTCCGCATCTGCCTGAGAAGTGGCTTCCAGGGGACAGGTCTCTTCTTCGAGCGCCCGTCCGCTGAGATCAAACAGTGCGATAGTGGCATCATGGCGGCCGAGACGCACGCCGATAGTCTGGAAGGCGCGGTGCTCGGAAATAATGGAGATAGCGCGGCGTCCGCCGGTGGATGCCTGCTGATCCACCTCTTTTATCAGGCCGCGCTCAAGAAGCTGACGGGTAATTTTGGTCACGCTGGCGGGTGCCAGCTGACTTTGTTCGGCAATCTGAATGCGTGAAATCGGGCCGGAACGGTCTATCAGGCGGTAAACCACCGCCCCGTTCAGCTGTTTGACTAAATCAATATTACCTATCTGCGGAATTCCGTTACCCATCGGCGTCTTTTACTCATGATGTATGGACCACATTCCCGTTAACGATTGTCATACAGACAGAAAAATCAGCGGTGAAGGCGGTCAGGTTGGCAATACTGCCGGATTTAATACTTCCCAGTCTGTCCTGAACACCAATTGCCCGTGCCGGATAGAGTGTGGCCATGCGCAGGGTTTCATCCAGCGGAATACCGACATGCTGAACACAGTTTGCCACTGCGCGGATCATGGTGAGTGAGGAACCACTCAGTGTGCCGTTTTCGTCCACACATAAACCATCACGATAATATATCGTTTTGCCGGCAAAGATAAAATGATCCAGCCCGCTGGTTTTCGGATCAAGCCCCGCCGGGGCGGTGGCATCGGTGACCAGGATCAGCTTGTCGCGCTTGAGGGCTTTACTGTTGCGGATGTTAGGCCAGGAAACATGCAGGCCGTCAGCAATAATTCCGGCATATATTTCTGAGGTATCATAAATCGCGCCAATCAGTCCCGGCTGGCGGCCGGAAATGTACGGCATGGCATTAAACAGGTGTGTGGAGAGGGTGATACCGTTTTCAAACCCGGCACGGGACTCTTCATAACTCGCATTGGAGTGCCCGGAGGAGACCACAATTCCGGCATCCGTCAGTTTGCGGATAACAGAGGGTTCCACCATTTCCGGCGCCAGGGTGAGTTTGGTTATCACATCTGCGTTATCACACAGGAAATCAATCATCGCGGCATCCGGTTTGCGGATATAGTCCGGATTGTGTGTGCCTTTTTTCACCGGGTTGATGTAAGGCCCTTCCAGATGCAGTCCCAGCGCCTGATTTTTATGGTTTTTCAGATAATCACGCATGGTGCTGACACTCAGTTTCATCAGCGAATCAGGGCTGGTGATCAGTGTCGGCAGGAAGCTGGTGCAGCCGGTGCGTTCGTTGGCTTTCTGCATAATATCCAGGGTGCGGACAGTGATATCGTCCTCATTGTCATTAAACTGTACGCCGCCGCAGCCGTTGACCTGCAAATCAATAAATCCCGGGGAGAGAATGGCACCGCCCAGATCCCGGGTGTCAATTCCGTCCGGTAACTCACTGACCGGACACACGCTGTGGATTAATTCGCCGTCAATAATGACCGCGTGGTTTTCCAGACGATCGTGACCGGTATAAATAATGGCATTGGTTAATGCGTACATAACGCCTCCTGGGGGAGAGAATACTTATTTAAAGATAAGACAACACAACAAAAACCGCCCGGATAAAGGGCGGTCAGCAGCGGTTATTCAGCAGCAAATTGTTCGATAATGTCAGATTCAAGGTGACAGAAATACTTCAGGGTTTTCACTTTCAGCTCAAGTGTGGCCGGTTCATCACACACCACAATGGCTTTCGGGTGGATCTGCACACAGGTAATCGTCCACATATGATTCACCGAGCCTTCAACCGCCTGCTGTACCGCCATCGCCTTGTTATGGCCGGTGGCGAGGATCAGCAGTTCTTTGGCATCCATCAGTGTGCCGACACCTACAGTGAGCGCATATTTCGGCACTTTATTGATGTCATTATCAAAGAAACGGGAGTTGGCGATACGGGTTTCCGGTGTCAGCGTTTTGACACGGGTGCGTGAAGTCAGTGATGAGCCCGGTTCGTTAAAGGCAATGTGACCGTCATTACCGACGCCGCCCATAAACAGCTGCACGCCGCCGTAAGCTTTCATCTTCGCTTCGTAGCGTTCACATTCCGCATCGGTATCCGGGGCATTACCATTGAGCAGGTTGATGTTTTCTGCCGGGATATCAATGTGATTAAAGAAATTCTCATGCATAAATGAGTGATAGCTCTGCGGATGGGATTCCGGCAGGCCGATATACTCATCCATATTAAAAGTCACCACATGACGGAAACTGACTTTTCCGGCCTGATGCAGGGCGATCAGCGCCTTGTAGGTGGCCAGCGGGGTGCCGCCGGTCGGCAGTCCCAGAACAAACGGTCGTTCTGCCGTCGGGCGGAACGCATTGATTTTGTCAGCGATGTACTGTGCGGACCACTGACCGACATCCTGCGCTTTCGCAAGAGGGATTAAACGCATATCGATTCTACCTCGTTAAGTTATACCGGGTTATCGGCCCGGTATCTGCTGTGCTGTCTCAGGAAGATCCTTCCTGTCTCATCTATAGCATGAATACCCGGAATTTATTAGTCACGGGAGAGAATACAGCCGCCGGAAAAGATATTTTTTATCTTAAAATAAGTTTTGTGTGACTGCCAGCATTTTAACCAGCCGGTGACGAATATTGGTGACAATAATCACAAATCACAGCTATTTAATTTGCGAAGCGAAATAAACTTTTTAGACTGATACGTATAGTTGGCAGTAAAATAAGTGTTACGCAATCCGGTGAGTGATCAGACCGGTTGTTACAAATTCAGTTGTACACAATAAGGCAGCCAATCATGGCTGTGATAATAATGCTGTAAAACAAAAAGGCCGTTCGTCAGGGCGGCAAGGGGGAGTGAGTGGGTATACTGAACTATCTGCAGCGGATTGGCCGGGCACTGATGGTGCCTGTCGCCACATTGCCGGCTGCGGCAATTCTGATGGGGGTCGGCTACTGGATCGACCCGACGGGCTGGGGTGCGGACAACGTGGTTGCCGCGTTCCTGATTAAATCCGGTGCGGCTATCATTGATAACATGTCAATGCTGTTTGCTATCGGTATCGCTTACGGGATGTCAAAAGACAAAGACGGTGCGGCAGCACTGACCGGTTTTGTCAGCTTTATGGTGGTGACCACTCTGTGTTCCACCGCGACGGTCGGTATGATTCAGGGGATCCCTCCGGAAGCCGTTCCGGCGGCGTTCGGTAAGATCAACAACCAGTTTATCGGTATTCTGGTCGGTGTTATTTCCGCCGAACTGTATAACCGTTACAGCGGTGTTGAGCTGCCGATGGCATTGTCATTCTTCAGTGGCCGCCGTCTGGTACCTATCCTGGCATCATTCGTGATGATCCTGGTGGCTGCGGTGCTGATGTATGTCTGGCCGGTCATTTATGATGCACTGGTTTCCTTCGGTAAGAGCATTAAAGACCTGGGCGCGTGGGGCGCGGGGATTTACGGCTTCTTTAACCGTCTGTTAATTCCTGTCGGTCTGCACCACGCACTGAACTCCGTGTTCTGGTTCAACGTGGCGGATATCAACGATATTCCTAACTTCCTGGCCGGTCAGCAATCCATTGATGCCGGTACGGCGATTCCGGGTATCACAGGGCGCTATCAGGCCGGTTTCTTCCCGATCATGATGTTTGGTATCCCGGGTGCCGCGCTGGCGATTTATCACTGCGCCAAACCGGAAAACAAAGCAAAAGTTGCCGGTATTATGATCGCCGGTGCATTTGCCGCGTTCTTCACCGGTATCACCGAGCCGATTGAATTCTCCTTTATGTTTGTGGCACCGGTGCTGTATGTCATCCACGCCTTCCTGACCGGTATCTCCCTGTTTATCGCTGCAACCATGCAGTGGATTTCCGGTTTCGGCTTCAGTGCGGGGCTGGTGGATATGGCGTTGTCTTCACGCAACCCGCTGGCAACCAACTGGTATATGCTGATCCTGCAGGGCCTGGTCTTCTTCGCGCTGTACTATGTGGTATTCCGCTTTGTTATCACCAAATTCAACCTGTTAACCCCGGGCCGTGAAGCGGCGATGGCAACCAACGATACCGTTGATGGTTACAGTGAGAATGTCAGCACTGATAACAAAAAAGATGAGAAAAAATCCATCAGCAGCGAAGCACGTCAGTATATCGCGGCTATCGGCGGGTCAGATAACCTGACCGGTATTGATGCCTGTATCACCCGTCTGCGTCTGACTGTAAAAGACTCCGCGCAGGTCAATGATGCTTATGCGAAACAAATCGGTGCTTCCGGCGTTATCCGTCTGAATAAAGAGAGTGTGCAGGTGATTGTCGGCACCCGTGCCGAGCTGATCGCCAACGCAATGCGTGATGTGCTGAAAGAAGGCCCGGTTGCGGCAGCTCAGGCTGCGGCGGCGGCTCCGGAAGCTGTGAAAGCCAAAGCACAGGGCAATGGTAACGTGGTACTGACGCTGGTGGCACCATTCGACGGTGAAGTGGTTGATTTATCCGCTGTACCGGATGAAGCATTTGCCGGCCGTGTTGTCGGCGACGGTATTGCCATCAAACCGGAAAGTGACACCGTATATGCCCCGGCGGCAGGTACTGTGGTGAAAATTTTCGATACCAACCATGCATTCTGCCTGGAAACCGATAATGGTGCGGAAATTATTGTCCACATGGGTATTGATACCGTGAATCTGAACGGTAACGGTTTTACCCGCCTGATTGAAGAAGGCGCACAGGTTGCTGCCGGTGATGCGGTGCTGAAACTGGATCTGGCGTATCTGAACGAACATGCCAAATCCATGATAAGCCCGGTAATCATCAGTAATATCGATGATTATGATCGCGTGGAGATTGTTGCCAAAGGTCTGGTTAAGGCAAACGAATCTGAGCTGTATCATGTCATTAAATAAGTGATTGCGGTTATGATAATAACGGGAGGCAGCTGCTTCCCGTTTTTTTATCTGTTTTTTGCGCGAAGGCATCTGCCCGGCTGATATTTCTGTGCTCAGGTGGTTGTATATGAGCGCATCATATCGGATGATAAGAGGTTATTAACGCGCATATTGCATTGAGGAATTATGACAATGAACGAGGCTGATGCCCGCCCGACAAACTTTATTCGTCAGATTATTGACGAAGACCTGGCTTCCGGAAAACATACCACGGTTCACACGCGCTTCCCGCCTGAGCCGAACGGTTACCTGCATATTGGTCATGCGAAATCAATCTGCCTGAATTTCGGCATTGCACAAGACTATCAGGGGCAATGCAATCTGCGTTTTGATGACACCAACCCGGTTAAAGAAGACGTGGAATACGTTAATTCCATTGAAAACGATGTCAAATGGCTCGGTTTTCAGTGGAGCGGCAAAGTATGCTACTCCTCCGACTATTTCGACACGCTGTACAACTACGCCGTTGAGCTGATCAACAAAGGCCTGGCGTATGTCTGCGAATTAAGTCCGGAAGAGATCCGTGAATACCGCGGCACCTTAAAAGAGCCGGGCCGGAACAGCCCGTACCGCGACCGTACTCCGGAAGAGAACCTCGCGCTGTTTGAAAAAATGCGTGACGGCGGCTTTGAGGAAGGTAAAGCGTGTCTGCGTGCCAAAATCGATATGGCATCCTCCTTTATGGTGATGCGTGATCCGGTCATTTACCGTATTAAGTTTGCGACTCACCATCAGTCCGGTGACAAATGGTGCATCTACCCGATGTACGATTTCACCCACTGTATTTCTGATGCGCTGGAAGGGATCACCCATTCACTCTGTACACTGGAATTCCAGGACAACCGCCGCCTGTATGACTGGGTGCTGGATAACATCACTATTGACTGCCATCCGCGTCAGTATGAGTTCTCCCGCCTGAATCTTGAATACACTGTGATGTCCAAGCGGAAACTGAATCAGCTGGTAACAGAGAAATTTGTTGAAGGCTGGGATGACCCGCGCATGCTGACCATTTCCGGTCTGCGCCGCCGTGGTTATACCGCTGCCTCTATCCGCGAGTTCTGCCGCCGTATCGGTGTCACCAAACAGGACAACAACGTCGAAATGGCGGCACTGGAATCCTGTATCCGTGATGACCTGAACGAAAGCGCACCACGCGCCATGGCTGTTATTGATCCGGTGAAAGTCGTGATTGAAAACATGCCGGAAGGTGATGTGATGGTCACCATGCCGAATCATCCGAACAAACCGGAGATGGGCAGCCGCGAAGTGCCGTTCAGCCGTGAAATCTGGATTGATCGCGCAGACTTCCGTGAAGAAGCGAACAAACAGTACAAGCGTCTGGTGCTGAATAAAGAAGTGCGCCTGCGTAATGCGTTTGTGATTAAAGCAGAGCGTGCGGAAAAAGACAGCGAAGGCAATATCACCACTATCTACTGCACCTATGATCCGGAAACCCTGAATAAAGATCCGGCTGACGGACGTAAAGTGAAGGGCGTTATCCACTGGGTCAGCGTGAAGCACGCGGTACCGGCGGAAATCCGTCTGTATGACCGTCTGTTCAGTGTACCGAACCCGGGCGCAGAAGATGATTTCCTGTCGACGCTTAACCCGGATTCTCTGGTGATCCGTCAGGGTTTTGTGGAGCCGTCACTGGTTGCCGCTGACAGCAGCAAGCCGTATCAGTTTGAGCGTGAGGGGTATTTCTGTGCTGATGCCAAATTATCCTCAGCGGATAAATTAGTCTTTAACCGGACTGTCGGCCTGCGTGATACCTGGGCGAAAATTGAGAGTAAATAACAGATAACACAGTGTTATTAATATAAAAAAGCCGTTCGCAGGAACGGCTTTTTTGTGTGCATGTGTTCTGAAAAACGGCAACAAAAAAGGCGCGATACGCGCCTTTCATACAAAATGGTTAACGGCGAGAATTATTTTTTCTCGTCGTGGATACCTTCATCAGAACGGCAGTCACCATCCGCACAGTGGCCGTACAGGTACAGGCTGTGGTTGGTGAGTTTAATACCGTGGCGTTCCGCGATATTTTTCTGACGTGATTCAATGGATTCATCACTGAACTCAATCACTTTACCGCAATCCAGGCAGATCAGGTGATCGTGGTGGTGTTGCTGGGTCAGTTCGAAAACGGATTTGCCGCCCTCAAAGTTATGACGGGTGACAATACCGGCGTCATCAAACTGGTTCAGAACGCGGTAGACAGTTGCGAGTCCAATCTCTTCACCGATATCGATCAGTTTTTTGTAGAGATCTTCCGCACTGACGTGATGGCACTCCGGATCCTGCAACACTTCCAGAATCTTCAGGCGGGGAAGTGTGACTTTCAGTCCTGCATTTTTCAATGCTTTATTGTTATCGGTCATGCGGATTTAGTCCTATATTGTCGCTGGTGAGCGCACATTCGGGAAAACGCTCAACGGCTGAACACAATGTCCGGCTATCAAAAGGTGTCAGGTGCGATTCGCCTGACCGATGCCGGACCGGATAAATAATATCATTACATAAATAAGCAGAATTATCATTCGCAATTTAAGGGAAAACCTTAAATTGCCAGAATCTCGTCAAGACTCATTTCTTCGCGGATCTGCTCAACCCATTTTGCCACGCGTTCGTTAGTCAGCTCCGGCTGGCGATCTTCATCAATAGCCAGGCCGATAAAGTGACTGTCGTCCGCCAGGCCTTTTGACTCTTCAAAGTGGTAGCCTTCTGTCGGCCAGTGGCCCACAATGGTCGCGCCGCGCGGTTCAATGATGTCACGGATGGTGCCCATGGCGTCACAGAAATACTCTGCGTAATCCTCCTGGTCACCACAACCGAAGATAGCCACAATTTTACCGTTAAAATCAATTTCTTCCAGTGTCGGGAAAAAATCATCCCAGTCACACTGTGCTTCGCCGTAATACCAGGTCGGGATACCCAGCAGTAAGAAATCAAACCCTTCGATGTCCTCTTTGCTGCACTTGGCAACATCCCGGACTTCAGCAACGTCATCGCCGAGTAATTTCTGAATCATTTTAGCGATATTTTCTGTGTTACCGGTGTCACTACCAAAAAATATACCTGCGATTGCCATAAATAAGCCTCTCAACCGAAAATCTCTGTGCCTGCAAAAGGACGCCGCAGCGACAACAAGCAGAAATTATAACTATTTCATCTTCATAAATACCATTCTGACGAAAACAGTATTTGAAGTCTGTCAAATTTGTGTGGTGTGTCGTCTCACAATTTGGTGCATAAATCAGAACGCTGAAGGTAATCAAGCAGAATTTGCTCGATAAGTTCGCCCCGGTTCACGTTTTCTTCGTATGCCAGCTGGTTCAGGGCATCGACAATATCCGCATTCAGTTTGAGCTCAACGCGGCGTAATCCGTTAACTTTGTCACGCCGCAGCTGATTGCGTTTGTTAATCCGCAACTGCTCATCACGGGAGAGCGGGTTTGTTTTCGGTCGTCCGGGCCGGCGTTCGTCAGCGAACAAATCCAGCGTGGTACGATCCGTTTGTTCTTTGGCCATAATTTTACTACGAAAAGGCGGATTACAATGATAAACGCGCAATGATACACCGCCATCCCGCTTACCGCCACCGCTTCGCGGCCTGTTACCGCGGATTTCGTGCAGATTGATTAACATCGCACCGTCTGCCCGCCTGTGCGGCAGCCCTGCAGGACGGGTGATGGGTTTCGTCAATGAATTAAATATTGCAATTATCGTTATGAATATATTAGAAAAAAAAGAGTATTCAGCTCAGGATAACGGAGTGTTTTTGCGGGCAGGCATTACGTAGTATGTATTTTCAGCAAGGGAATAACAGAGGACGCGCACATGGATCGTATCTCAGAATCTGCGGAATTATCGCGGATGTCGCACAAAAAGTATCACTACGGCTGCAAAGTAAAGCAGATGCTGACGGTGTTTATCCGTCCGCTTCAGTATTTGTGTCTGATTTTATCCGGCTGCTGCCTGCTGGATATCTGTTTTGATCTGCCGGGGCAGGATGTCAGACATCAGGTGCGTTCTGTTGTGGCCTGGTGGCAGGAGAGTGACGATGACAGTCTGATACTGAGTTTCCGTCAGTGAATGATGCCGCCGTGACGGCGGCACTACTGTCAGGCTTTATCCAGGAAACGGCTAATGGCGCGCAGAACTGCGTCCGGTTTTTCAGCGTGTACCCAGTGGCCGCATCCGGCAATCACATGGGCGGTTGCCTGCGGGAACTGCGCCATAATGGCGTCGCGGTATTCCGGTTTCACATACGATGAATTACCGCCCGGGATAAGCAGCAGCGGAACCTGTTGCGGCGGCAGGGTTTCCCAGCCGATGATGGATTCATACTGTGCTTTGATAACCGGCAGATTGAATTTCCATTCTCCCTGCTTAAAGGATTTCAGCAGGAACGGAATAACGCCATCCTCACGGATGCGGCGCGCCATAATTGCGGTGGCCTCAGTGCGTGTGGTGACACCGGCGGCAGTAACATCTTCCAGTGCCGCGATAATCTCATCATGACGACGTACACCGTAAGCGACGGGAGCCATATCAATAACAATCAGTTTTTCAGTAACATCCGGAGCCAGTGCAGCCAGCGCCATGGCGATTTTTCCGCCCATGGAATGGCCAATCACTATTACTTTTTCAATGTTCAGGGAGCGGATAAGATCAAGTACATCCTGCGCCATTTCCCGGTAAGTCATGGTTTGTGCGCGCGGTGAATCGCCGTGGTTACGGACATCAATCTGTACCACGGTATGCGTTTTCCGCAGTTCACGGCCAAGCACCCCGAGGTTATGCAGATCCCCGAACAGACCGTGGATCAGAACAATGGGTGTGGTGTGATGTGATATTTCAGGCGTGAATATTTCATGATGAAGTAATGCAGGTAATTTCATATTAACAACCGATCCGCAGAGCAAAACAGGCGGATATGATGACACGGCAGCCCCCGGAAACCAACATGTTAAGTAAATGTTTCTGTGATTGATTGTGCGTCCGGAAACGATAACTTACTGATTTATTTTTTAAATGCCGTACGGGGCAAACTGCGGGGGTTTTTAGTTTAAGTTATTGAAATTTTACTTGTTTTGTTTTGCATTTTTCTATCTTATAATAACGTGTTCCGCGTTAACGAATAAAAGAACCGGGTAGAAATGAAAACAATCGATGTAGATGAAGAACTTTACAGTTATATTGCCAGCCACACACAGCACATTGGTGAAAGTGCATCGGAAATTTTGCGCCGTATGCTCAATTTAGGGCCGCAGGCTCCGGGTACCACCTGCGCACCTGTTGCAACTGACAGCGCGGATAACAAAACTCCGCCGGTTACCCCGCGTCCGGTAAAAGCCACTTCTCAGGATCCGGTCCGCGTCATGCGCGAACTGCTGCTGTCCGACAGCTATGCAGAGAAAAAGAAAACGATCGACCGTTTTATGCTGGTGTTATCCGCACTGTATAATATTGATCCGCAAGGGTTCAGCAAAAGTACTGATGAACTCCACGGCCGCACCCGTGTCTATTTTGCCGGTGATGAGCACACGCTGCTGGCCAGCGGTAAAACCAGCAAGCCGCGCCACATTCCGGGCACGCCGTTCTGGGTTATCACCAACACCAATACTCAGCGCAAGCAGAGCATGGTAGAACAGATTATGCAGGGAATGGGCTTCCCGGCAAATACTGTCGAGAAAGTCTGCAATACCCTGTAAGGGGTATTTATCTGCCGGTGACGGCATAATCAGGGGAGAATGACACAGTGGCTCATACGCACCCGCGGGCTGGTCAGCCTGCGCAACAATCCGATTTAATCAATGTGGCGCAGCTAACCTCTCAGTATTATACCCTTGCACCTGATGCGGCGGATCCGGCACAGCAGGTCAAATTCGGGACTTCCGGCCACCGCGGCAGTGCGGCGCGCGGTAGTTTCAATGAAGCACATATTCTGGCGGTCACTCAGGCAATCGCCGAAATCCGTCAGCAGCAGGGCATTACCGGGCCGTGCTATGTGGGTAAAGATACTCACGCCCTCTCTGAAGCGGCATTTCAGACGGTGTTATCCGTACTGGCCGCAAATGGTGTCCGCGTTATTATTCAGGAAAATAATGGTTTCACCCCGACACCGGCGGTGTCTCATGCCATCCTGACTTACAACCGCGACCATGCTGATAAAGCGGACGGCATTGTGATCACGCCGTCTCACAACCCGCCGGAAGATGGCGGTATCAAATACAACCCGCCGACCGGCGGCCCGGCAGATACTGACCTCACCTCTGTTATCGAAAAGCGCGCCAATGAGCTGCTGGCCGGTAATATGGCGCAGGTGAAACAGATACCGGTGTGTGATGCCCTGCGCAGCCCGCTGGTCAGCGCGGTGAACCTGATTGAGCCTTACGTCAGTTCGCTCAGTGACGTGATCAACATGGATGCTATCCGTAACGCGAAACTCAAAATCGGCGTGGATCCGCTGGGTGGTGCCGGGATTGAGTACTGGAAACGCATCCGTGATTTTTATGATCTGGATATTGAGCTGGTCAATGAGCAGGTGGATCAGACATTCCGCTTTATGCCGCTGGATCACGACGGGGTTATCCGTATGGATTGCTCCTCAAAATGGGCGATGGCTGGTCTGCTCAGCATGCGTGACCGCTTCTCGCTGGCCTTCGCCAATGACCCGGATTACGACCGCCACGGGATTGTGACACCGAAAGGGCTGATGAATCCGAACCATTATCTGGCGGTGGCGATTAACTATTTATTTCAGCACCGTCCGGACTGGCCGGCCTCTGTCGGTGTCGGCAAAACCCTGGTATCCAGTGCGATGATTGATCGCGTGGTTGCCGATTTGCAGCGTGATCTGGTGGAAGTCCCGGTCGGGTTCAAGTGGTTTGTGGACGGGCTGTATAACGGCACACTGGGCTTCGGCGGGGAAGAGAGCGCGGGGGCTTCGTTCCTGCGCTTTGACGGTACACCGTGGTCAACCGATAAAGACGGTATTATCCTCTGCCTGCTGGCAGCGGAGCTGACCGCCGTGACCGGCAAAAACCCGCAGCAGCATTATGATGAGCTGGCGGAAAAATTCGGTTCACCGTGCTACAGCCGGATCCAGGCAGCGGCCAGTCACGCGGAGAAATCCCGGCTGTCAAAACTGTCTCCGGAAATGGTTACTGCAGATACCCTGGCCGGTGATCCGATCACCGCCCGCCTGACAGCCGCGCCGGGTAACGGTGCGTCGATCGGCGGCCTGAAAATCATGAGTGAGCAGGGGTGGTTTGCCGCGCGTCCTTCCGGTACGGAAGATGCCTATAAAATCTACTGTGAAAGTTTCCGGGGTCCGGAACATCTGGTACAGATAGAAAAAGAAGCGATTGAAATAGTCAACCAGGTGATTGCGGACTGACGCATTCCCCGGAAAAGCAGCGCGGAGCGGATCTTCCCTCCGCGTTTTTTTTTTGCCTGTCTCAGCCCAGCGCGACCATCAGCGCACCAACGGTGATCAGCGCAACGCCACCGGCTGCAATCAGGGAAATTTTCTCACCGAACAGGATCACGGCAAAAATAACGGCAAAGACCACACTCAGTTTATCAATCGGGGCAACCTGTGAAACCTGACCGTTTTTTATTGCCATAAAATAGAACAGCCAGGAAAGTGCTCCGGCAATTCCGCTCAGAGCGATAAAGAACAGGGCTTTACGGTTTTCGATTATCTCACTGATAAGATTAAATTTTCCCTGAACCACCACCACGCCGACCAGAAACAGCGCCATAATCACGGCACGGATCGCGGTTGCGGTATTGGCATCCAGATGCTGCAACCCCATTTTCCCGAAGACAGCAACCATTGCGGCGCTGATAGCAGACAGCAGGGCATAGATCAGCCAGGCGCTCATAATAAATAATTCCCATTATCAATTAGTGATGTGAATATCATAAGGTATTTTCATCAGCGTGGTAGCTTAATTTTAAATAATAAAATTGTTAATGAAATGATAAAAAATAACAATTATGTAATTTAATTACTTAAAAGGGGCATTTTGTGCGTATCATACCGGCGTCAAGTGGTCAGATGAGTGGTAAATTTTCACCAGCCGGGTTAATATGAAAGAGAAATACATTCGGTGATTATTGCTGTTCTGCGATAATCCGTTATTAAGGAGGGTCTCAATGTCAACATTTCAGGTATATCCGTTGCATAAGGTTCTCTTGCGCCGTACCGGTGCAGTATCTTTAGGTATCCTGGCGTTCCCGTTTATGCTGTTCTACCGGGATCGCGCCCGCTTCTGGAGCTATCTGTACCGTGTGTGGTCCAAGACAAGCGATAAACCGGTCTGGCTGGCACGTTCAGAAAATGCGGTAAGCAGTACCCAGCAGCACTGATACCGGCATCCGGAAAGCAAAAGAGACGCCCGGCGATGTTATCGCGGGGCGTTTTTTTATGTCTGCAAATTGCTATTGGCGGGCAGGGAAGGTATGGTAAATCTATCCGCACGGACAGGAAAAATGTATGAATCATATTGAATTAGAACAGATTATTAATGAAAAGCTGGCAGTACAGGATTTTCAGGATTATGCCCCGAACGGTCTGCAGGTTGAAGGACGTGAACAGGTTCAGCGCGTGGTGACCGGCGTGACCGCCTGTCAGGCATTACTGGATGAAGCGGTGAGACTGAATGCGGACGCGGTGCTGGTGCATCACGGCTATTTCTGGAAAAACGAGCCGGTCAGTATCCGGGGCATGAAGCAGCGCCGGATCAAAACACTGCTGTGTAACGATATGAATTTATACGGTTATCATCTGCCGCTGGATGCCCATCCGGAACTGGGAAATAACGCGAAACTGGCGCAACTGATGGGGGTCACGGTCACCGGACAGGTTGATCCGCTGCTTCCGTGCGGTGAGTTCGCGCAACCGGTCAGCGGCGAGGAACTGGTGCAGCGTTTACAGCAGGGGCTGGATAGGGAGATTCTGCATTGCGGGGATAACGCGCCTGCTCAGATTAAAAAACTGGGCTGGTGTACCGGCGGCGGTCAGAGTTTTATTCAGGCAGCCGCAGATGCGGGGCTTGACGGCTTTGTGACCGGCGAGGTATCAGAGCAGACAATCCATATCGCCCGTGAATGCGGGATGCACTTCTTTGCCGCCGGTCACCATGCCACCGAGCGCGGCGGGATCCGTGCTCTGGGTGAATGGCTGCAGAAAACGCACGGGCTGGATGTGATTTTTGTGGATATCCCGAACCCGGCATAACGGGTAACAGGAAAAGCCGGTCAGAAGACCGGCTTTTTCTTATGTTGTTTGTGTGCTTTGTACTGTCTTGCGCGGTGCACAGAGCAGTGTTCCCGCAGCACAGACACACAGTGTCAGGCCAAGATGCTGACTCAGCCCGGCCAGTGCCAGTCCGCCGCCAATCAGCAGGTAATACATCAGACCGAGCAGCGCACCGGCAGTACCGGGGCGGTCACGGTAATCCTGTAACACACCGGCCAGAATATTCGGAATGGCGAGCCCGTAACAAATCACGATACCTGTTACCGGCAGCACAAACAAAATCGATCCTGACAACAGCCAGACCGCAGCAGCGCTGACCATACCGGTTACGGCAGCAAGGCGGATCAGTGAATGGCTGTGCCATCCGCGTTTAAGCAGGACACGGTTGATCACAGAGCCTGCGGCCACGCCAAGCGCGAGCAGTAATCCGCTGTAACCGAATTCCTGTTGTGTAAAGCCCAGCCCGCTGAGATAAAATGGTGCTAACTGGTAGTAGCTGAACAGGCTGATATTCAGAAAGGCAATCAGCAGCACATTGCGCAGAATAAAGCGGTCACACAGCATACGGCCGGCTGTTTCCGGCAGCGAAACTGACGTGATATGTGCCGGACGTGTTTCCGGTAACCGGAGTGCTGTCCATACCAGCAGAACAACCGCCAGTACCGCAAGCCCGGTAAAGACGCCTTGATATCCGGCAAAACCGGTCAGCAACGCGCCGCTGAACATGCCCAGTGCCGGGCTGACAGCCAGTGCTATCCCCATGACAGAGAATACTTTTGCCAGCTCATCCCCGCGGTAACAGTCACGCATGATGGTTTGTGTGCCTACTGAGCCGACCGCCGCCCCGAAGGCAGACAGCATCCGCAGGATCAGTAACACGCTGAAATCCTGTGTGATAACCGCGCCGCAGGAGGCGGCAGCGTAAAGTATCAGACCGCTCAGCATGGTGCGTCTGCGCCCGGCGATATCACATAAACGTCCCCAGGTGACCACGCCGAGTGCGAAGGCGAAAAAGTACAGGGACAGAGTCTGTCCTGCCTGTGCCGCACTGACGCCGAATCCCTGTGCGATATCTGTCAGCGCCGGACTGTAGATGGTTTCCGCTATCTGCGGGAACATCATCAGGGCAACGGCAAGTGTTAATGCGGGTTTTTGTATTGTCATTTTGTCCCCCTTTTTTGTAACTGAAATGAACGGGGAGCAGATTAGCAAAAGGTGGGATGTCTTATTATAATAATAAGGACATTCTGTTTATCAAAAGGGACAACATGGCGTGGCTGAAGCAAAGTGATGCATTTGATGCGGACAGCTATTCCGCACCACTGATTGGCATTGCCGCAGAGATGGCGGCGCAGCATGATTCCGGTTTTCACTGCCATCAGCGCGGACAATTGCTGTTTACCGAACGAGGGGCGATTCAGATCACCCTGACGGACACTCTCTCCGTTCTGCCACCGACGCGGGTGGCGTGGATCCCGCCGCAGATGCTGCATCGCGCGCAGATGTTTGAGGCTGTCGGTTACCGCTCACTGTATCCGGATGCACAACTCAGTGCCTGTCTGCCGTCAACCTGTGAAATCTTCGGCGTATCGCCGCTGCTGCGTGAGATCCTGTTTCTCTTTGCCGGACTGCCGTTTGACAGTGACTGGACACAACCCCGCTTACAGCATCTGCTGCCGGTGTTTCTGGATGAGCTGGCGCTGGCCGGGCGGGAAGATATGCAATTACCGCTGCCTTCAGACCGGCGGCTGAAAACCCTGGACACCCGGATACTGCCGTCGCCGCTTAATGAACTGGCATCCCGCTGCGGTGCCGGGGAAAAGACGATAACGCGGATTTTCCGGCGGGAAACCGGTATGAGCTATCAGCAATGGCGGCAGCAGTGGCGATTAATAAAATCTGTTGAACTTTTGGCGAAAAAATACCGCAGCAGTGATATTGCACAGGCTCTCGGATTTGCCAGTGACAGCGCGTTTGTCTCTTTCTTCCGTAAGATGACCGGAAAAACACCCGGTGAATATATGGGTAAATGAATAGCTGGGAGTTAAAAATGCATAAAAAAACCCTCCGGAGAGGGTTTTATAAGGATTAATACGGTATTGTCACGATGAACAGCGTTTGGTGACTTTGGTTTCAAACGGACGCTCAGTGTAACCGGTATAAAGCTGGCGCGGACGGGCAATTTTCAGGCCGTCGTCGTGCATTTCGCTCCAGTGGGCGATCCAGCCGATGGTGCGGCCGATAGCAAAGATTACCGTGAACATATTTGACGGAATACCCAGCGCTTTCAGGATGATACCGGAGTAGAAATCCACGTTCGGATAGAGTTTCTTCTCGATAAAGTACGGGTCGTTCAGTGCGATACGTTCCAGCTCCATCGCCACTTCGAGCAGGCTGTCATTCAGGCCCAGTTCGTTCAGTACTTCGTGACAGGTTTCACGCATCACTTTGGCACGCGGGTCATGGTTTTTGTACACGCGGTGGCCGAAGCCCATCAGACGGAAAGAGTCATTTTTATCTTTCGCGCGCTCAATAAAGGCCGGGATGTGATCGACGGTCTGGATCTCTTCCAGCATACGCAGGCAGGCTTCGTTCGCACCGCCGTGAGCAGGTCCCCACAGGGAGGCAATACCGGCTGCGATACAGGCGAACGGGTTGGCACCGGAAGAACCGGCGGTCCGGACAGTGGAAGTGGAGGCGTTTTGTTCGTGGTCTGCGTGCAGGATCAGGATTCTGTCCATGGCACGTTCCAGCACCGGATTAACCACATACTCTTCACACGGGGTGGCAAACATCATACGCAGGAAGTTACCGGCGTAGGAAAGATTGTTCTTCGGATAGACAAACGGCTGCCCGACAGAATATTTGTAACACATTGCCGCGACGGTCGGCATTTTGGAGAGCAGACGGTAGGCCGCAATTTCGCGGTGGCGCGGATTGTTCACATCCAGCGAGTCATGGTAGAACGCCGCCAGTGCGCCGGTCACGCCGCAGAGCACGGCCATCGGGTGAGAGTCACGGCGGAACCCATTGAACAAGCGGGTGATCTGCTCGTGGATCATGGTGTGGCGTTTTACGGTTTCTTTAAATTCGTCGTACTCTTTCTGATCAGGCGCTTCGCCATACAGCAGGATGTAGCACACTTCCAGATAATCAGATTTCATCGCCAGCTCTTCAATCGGGAAGCCGCGATGTAACAGGATACCTTCATCACCGTCGATATACGTGATTTTTGATTCACAGGACGCAGTGGAGGTGAAGCCGGGATCAAAGGTGTAGTAGCCTTTTCCGCCGAGCGTCCGGACATCAACTACGGGCTGGCCGAGAGTCGGGCTCAGGATATCCAGATCAGTAACCCTGACGCCGTTTAGTGTCAGCTCCGCCTTTGTATTAGACATGTAGGTCTCCTTAGCGCATTTATTATTTGTTTTTCAATCTTATTGTGATAACCCCTGATGCGTTACCTGAATGGATACCGTACCTGGTGTTACGTTATCCGGTACGGCGCATGACGGGTTATCAGATTGTTAATGAAACTTTGTGTTGCGATAAAAGTTATGTTGTACAGCAAGATATTGTGCATTTTTTGCAAGTTACACTTTTGCATAAGTTTGCACTTACGGGAAGTCTTTCTTACCGGTAATTGCCGTTTTAATTTTTGTATTTAACCACATAATGTAATTCAAATGTTGTCAGAATGTCACAAGTCATAATAATGGGCGTTTTTATTGTGTGAACCGTGATCTTATTCACTGTTCTGGCTAAATCTGACCAAACATTTTGTATGGGAATTGTAATCATATTGTGAAGTCCATATACTGCCTCAAGGTCTCCGGAATTCCCTGAAGCAGGAGCACCCAGCGTAACTGAATCATTACTTTTGTAAAACAATACGGATGTTGATTTTACTTAAGGATTGTTCTTATTTCCCCAGCGCTGTCTGATTTCCGCCCGGGTCCGGAGGAAGGAAAAATAATAAAGAGCTGTGTGGGCAAAATTGTGAAAAAACAACGACCTGTCAATTTAGACTTGCAGACGATCCACTTTCCGATCCCTGCAATCGCTTCAATTTTACACCGTGTCTCAGGCGTCATTACCTTCATTGCTGTAGCGATTCTGCTGTGGTTATTAGGGTTGTCGCTGTCCTCGCCGGAAGGGTTTGCGCAGGCTGCTGATATCATGAGCGGTTTCTTCGCGAAGTTTATCCTCTGGGGCATCCTCACTGCATTGGCTTACCACATCTGTGGTGGCATTCGTCACATGTTAATGGATTTCGGATTTGTTGATGAAACGCTGGCTGCCGGTATTTCATCCGCGAAGATTTCCATGGTTCTGACTGTGATTTTAGCCGTGTTGGCGGGGGTTCTGGTATGGTGAAAAATTCAAAAATCAGTGCGACCACGCTCGGCCGTAACGGTATTCAGGATTGGTTAATTCTGCGTGCCAGCGCCATTGTGATTACACTTTATGTACTCTACCTCGTCGGTTTTGTGGCTTTTACCTCTGACATCACTTATGACGTCTGGTCCAGCTTCTTTACCGCTTCATTCACTCAGGTGTTCACCACCCTGACACTGATCGCCATTCTCGCCCATGCCTGGGTCGGGTTATGGCAGGTACTGACGGATTACGTCAAGTGCCTGAGCCTGCGCCTGCTGCTGCAATTTATTATCATTATTGTGCTGGCAGCCTATGTCATTTACGGTTCAATCATTGTGTGGGGTGTCTAAATGAGCTTACCTGTCAGAGAGTTTGACGCAGTTGTTATCGGTGCAGGCGGCGCAGGTATGCGCGCGGCACTTCAGATTTCTCAGTCCGGCCTGTCCTGTGCCCTGTTATCCAAAGTGTTCCCGACCCGCTCTCATACAGTATCCGCCCAGGGCGGTATCACTGTGGCGCTGGGGAATACCCATCCGGATAACTGGGAATGGCACATGTACGACACCGTAAAAGGGTCGGATTACATCGGTGACCAGGATGCTATCGAATACATGTGTAAAACCGGCCCGGAAGCGGTGCTGGAACTGGAGCACATGGGGTTACCGTTCTCCCGTCTGGACGACGGCAGTATTTATCAGCGTCCGTTCGGCGGACAATCCAAAGATTTCGGGGGCGAGCAGGCTGCACGTACTGCCGCTGCGGCTGACCGTACCGGTCACGCACTGCTGCATACGCTGTATCAGCAGAACCTGAAAAATCACACCACGATTTTTTCCGAATGGTATGCCCTGGATCTGGTGAAAAACCAGGACGGCGCCATTATGGGCACCACCGCTATCTGTATCGAAACCGGTGAAGTGGTCTATTTCAAAGCCAAAGCCACGATTCTGGCGACCGGCGGTGCGGGGCGTATCTATCAGTCCACCACTAACGCCCATATCAACACCGGTGATGGTGTCGGTATGGCGGTGCGTGCCGGTATTCCACTGCAGGATATGGAAATGTGGCAGTTCCACCCGACCGGGATTGCCGGTGCCGGGGTACTGGTTACTGAAGGCTGCCGTGGTGAGGGCGGTTATCTGCTCAATAAAGACGGCGAACGCTTTATGGAGCGCTACGCACCGAACGCTAAAGATCTTGCCGGGCGTGACGTGGTTGCCCGTTCCATTATGATCGAAATCCGCGAAGGCCGTGGTTGTGACGGCCCGTGGGGACCACATGCCAAACTGAAACTCGACCATCTGGGCAAAGAAGTGCTGGAATCCCGTCTGCCGGGTATTCTGGAACTGTCCCGGACATTCGCCCACGTTGACCCTGTCAAAGAGCCGATTCCGGTTATCCCGACCTGCCACTATATGATGGGCGGCATCCCGACGAAAGTCACCGGTCAGGTTGTGACCATGAATGAGCAGGGTGAGGATGTGCTGGTTCCGGGTCTGTTTGCAGTCGGTGAAATTGCTTGTGTTTCTGTTCACGGTGCAAACCGCCTCGGCGGTAACTCACTGCTTGACCTGGTGGTCTTCGGCCGTTCAGCCGGTCTGCATCTGAAAGAATCCATTCTGGAGCAGGGCGCAATGCGTGATGCCGGTGAATCGGATATCGATGCGGCACTGGCGCGTCTGAACCGCTGGAATAACACCCGCAGCGGTGAGGATCCGGTTGCTATCCGCAAGGCCCTGCAATCCTGTATGCAGCACAACTTCTCGGTATTCCGCGAAGGGGATGCGATGGCCAAAGGACTGGAAGAACTGAAAGCTATTAAAGAGCGTCTGCAGTATGCGCGTCTGGATGATACCTCATCAGAATTCAACACCCAGCGCATCGAGTGTCTGGAGCTGGATAACCTGATGGAAACGGCGTATTCCACTGCAATGGCCGCCAACTTCCGTACTGAAAGCCGTGGTGCGCACAGCCGTTTTGACTATCCGGAGCGCGATGATGCGAACTGGCTGTGTCATTCCCTGTACCTGCCGCAATCTGAAACCATGACACGCCGTGCGGTGAACATGCAGCCTAAGCTGCGTGACCCATTCCCGCCGAAGATTCGTACTTACTGATGTGTGGTGATGAGGCATTTGCGGAGAGAATACTATGAAAGTTGAATTTTCAGTTTATCGCTATAACCCGGATGTGGATAACGCACCACACATGCAGAACTATCAGATGGATGTGGAAGAAGGCCGGGACATGATGGTGCTGGATGCACTGATTCTGCTGAAAGAGCAGGATCCGAGCCTGTCATTCCGCCGCTCCTGTCGTGAAGGGGTGTGTGGTTCTGACGGTATCAATATGAACGGCAAAAACGGTCTGGCCTGTATCACTCCGTTGTCGGCGCTGATGAAAGGCGGTAAAAAAGTGGTGATCCGTCCGCTGCCGGGCTTACCGGTGGTGCGGGATCTGGTGGTGGATATGGGGCAGTTCTACGCGCAGTATGAAAAGATCCGCCCGTATCTGATCAACGACAACAAAAACCCGCCGGCTCGTGAGCATTTACAGTCACCGGCGCAGCGTGAAAAGCTCGATGGTCTGTACGAATGTATCCTGTGTGCCTGCTGCTCGACATCCTGCCCGTCCTTCTGGTGGAACCCGGACAAATTTATCGGTCCGGCCGGTCTGTTAGCCGCGTACCGTTTCCTGACGGACAGCCGCGATACCGAGACAGAATCCCGTCTTGACGACATCAGTGATGCTTTCAGCGTATTCCGCTGTCACGGCATCATGAACTGCGTCAGTGTATGTCCGAAAGGGCTGAATCCGACAAAAGCAATTGGTCATATTAAATCAATGTTACTGAAACGCAGTGCATAATTGACTTTATTCTGCTTAAGCGATTGATAATAATAAGATGCCTGCCCGGCAGGCATCTTTTACCAACCCGTAACAATAGGCATAATCTATCGCAGTAAGTGTTAGAAGCGACAATAAATGTAGTTAATTGTGATTAAGATGTGAGTTTTTTGGTTCAAATGTAAGTATGGTTATAGACAGTACAGGGATCTTCAGCAACGGTTATTCCGTTGCTAAAGGTTCCTCAGGGATACACAGAACATAAGATGCACAAGCACCACCCGGGAATCCTTTACGCACCGCAATGTATCGCGGTATTAGTTATCACGGCGAAAACTAAACCCGGCCTCATTCAGGTTGCAGGGCAGCGGCAGACGGGGAATCCGCAGAACAGAACCACTCTGTTTTCCGGACGGACACGCAGCCGGTACACCGCAGCCGGGAAGACAACGGGGATGAAGCTCTAAGCTTAAGGGATCATAATGCAGAACGGCGCACTGAAGGACTGGCTGGATTCCAGCTTTCTGGCTGGAGAAAACCAGGCCTACATAGAAGATATCTATGAAGACTATCTGAACGATCCGTCCTCCGTCGATGGAAGTTGGCGGGAGATTTTCGACTCACTGCCGAAAGCGGACATCACAGAACAACCTCATTCACAGACGCGCGACTACTTCCGTCGTCTGGCCAAAGATTCGACCCGCTACCACACCTCCGTCAGCGATCCGGCGATGGATTCCAAGCAGGTCAAAGTCCTGCAGCTTATCAACGCATTCCGCTTCCGCGGTCATCAGAATGCCAACCTTGACCCGCTCGGCCTGTGGAAACAGGAACCGGTTCCGGATCTGGACCCGGCGTTCCACAATCTGACCAAAGCCGATTTTGATGAAACCTTTAACGTCGGTTCTTTTGCCATCGGCAGCGAAACCATGCGGCTGAGCGAGTTGTTTGATGCATTAAAACGCATTTACTGCGGCTCCATCGGCGCTGAGTATATGCATATCACCAATACCGAAGAGAAACGCTGGCTCCAGCAACGTCTGGAATCCGTTGACGTCAGTAAGCTGTTCAGTGCTGATGAAAAACGGCGTTTCCTGGCGGATCTGACCGCAGCCGAAGGGCTGGAGCGCTATCTCGGGGCGAAATTCCCGGGCGCAAAACGTTTCTCACTGGAAGGGGGCGATTCCCTCATTCCGATGCTGAAAGACCTGATCCGTCATGCCGGTAAGCAGGACACCCGCGAAGTGGTGCTGGGTATGGCACACCGCGGTCGTCTGAACGTTCTGGTTAACCTGTTCGGTAAAAAACCGGCGGATCTGTTTGATGAGTTTGCCGGTAAACACAAAGATCATCTGGGTACCGGTGATGTGAAATACCATCAGGGTTTCTCGTCTGACTTCGTGACAGAAGGGGCTCAGGTGCATCTGGCACTCGCCTTTAACCCGTCTCACCTTGAGATTGTCAGCCCGGTGGTCATCGGCTCTGTCCGCGCCCGCCGCGACCGTCTGCCGGAAAGTCTGAGCAAAATGGTTCTGCCGATCACCATTCACGGTGACTCAGCGGTAACCGGCCAGGGGATTGTTCAGGAAACCCTGAATATGTCACAGGCCCGGGGCTATGAAGTGGGCGGGACTGTCCGCATTGTTATCAATAACCAGATTGGTTTCACCACCTCCAACCCGAAAGATACCCGGTCAACGGAATACTGTACTGACATCATGAAGATGGTACAGGCACCGATTTTCCACGTGAATGCTGATGATCCGGAAGCTGTGGCATTCGTGACCCGCCTGGCACTGGATTTCCGTAATACCTTTAACCGCGATGTGATGATCGACCTGGTCTGCTACCGCCGTCACGGCCATAACGAGGCGGATGAGCCGAGTGCAACCCAGCCGATGATGTACCAGAAAATCAAACAGCACCCGACACCGCGTAAAATCTACGGCGATAAACTGATTGCCGAAGGTGTGGTCGCTGCCGGTGATGTGACTGAAATGGTCAATATGTACCGTGATGCGATGGATCGCGGTGACTGTGTGGTGGAAGAGTGGCGTGAAATCGGTAAAGCAGCGCTTACCTGGGAACCGTACCTGAATCACAACTGGAACGACAGCTACGCCAATAAAGTGGAACTGAAACGCCTCGGTGATCTGGCGCGCCGTATCAGTACCGTGCCGGAAGAAGTGCATATGCACCCGCGTGTCGAAAAAATCTATACCGACCGTGCGGAAATGGCGGAAGGTAATAAACTGCTCGACTGGGGTGCGGCGGAGAATCTGGCTTACGCAACACTGGTGGATGAAGGTGTTCCGGTGCGTCTGTCCGGTGAGGATGCGGGACGCGGTACGTTCTTCCATCGTCACGCGGTTATTCATAACCAGAGCAACGGCTCCTGCTATGTGCCGCTGATGAATGTCCATAACGCCCAGGGACGCTTCAATGTATGGGACTCCGTCCTGTCTGAGGAAGCGGTACTGGCCTTTGAATACGGCTATGCAACCACTGACCCGCGCGGCCTGACTATCTGGGAAGCCCAGTTTGGTGACTTCGCCAACGTGGCACAGGTGGTGATTGACCAGTTCATCAGCTCCGGCGAACAGAAGTGGGGCCGGATGTGCGGACTGGTGATGTTACTGCCGCACGGCTACGAAGGCCAGGGGCCGGAGCACTCCAGCGCCCGTCTGGAACGCTACCTTCAGCTTTGCGCGGAACAGAACATGCAGGTCTGTGTCCCGTCAACCCCGGCACAGGTTTACCATATGCTGCGCCGTCAGGCACTGCGCGGTATGCGCCGTCCGCTGATTGTCATGTCACCGAAATCACTGCTGCGTCACCCGCTGGCGGTCTCTTCTCTGGAAGAACTGGCCGAAGGTCACTTTGAAGCGGTTATCGGTGAAGCAGATGATCTGAATCCGGCAGATGTGAAGCGCGTTGTGCTGTGTTCCGGTAAGGTTTACTACGATTTACTGGAGCAGCGCCGCAAGAATAATCAGACGGATGTGGCGATTATCCGTATTGAACAGCTCTATCCGTTCCCGCATGAAGATATACATGCGATTCTCGCACCATTCAGCCATGTGAAAGATTTTGTCTGGTGCCAGGAAGAGCCGCTCAACCAGGGCGCGTGGTACTGCTGCCAGCACAATTTCCGTGATGCGGTTCCGGCAGGTGCGGCACTGCGTTATGCGGGCCGTCCGGCATCCGCCTCTCCGGCCGTGGGTTATACGTCTGTTCACCAGCAGCAACAACAAGAGCTGGTTAATGATGCACTGAACGTTGAATAAATTAAGGAAAAGCAATGAGTAGCATAGAAATTCTGGTTCCTGATCTCCCCGAGTCTGTTGCTGATGCCACCGTGGCAACCTGGCACAAAAAACCGGGTGACAGCGTCGAACGTGATGAAGTGCTGGTGGAAATTGAAACAGACAAAGTCGTGCTGGAAGTTCCTGCCAGTGATTCCGGTGTTCTGGAAGCGGTGCTGGAAGAAGAAGGGGCAACCGTCCTCTCTAAACAACTGCTCGGACGTATCCGTCTGGGCGACAGCACCGGTCTGCCTGCAGAAATAAAAGAAAAAGTACAGTCCACACCGGCACAGCGTCAGAACGCTGGTCTGGATGAAGAAACCAATGACGCGGTAAGCCCTGCTGTGCGCCGCCTGCTCGCAGAGCATGGCCTGAAAGCGGCAGATATTACCGGCAGTGGTGTCGGTGGTCGTCTGACCCGTGAAGATGTTGAGAAATATCTGTCTCAGCAGCCGAAAGCGCCTGCAAAAGCCGCCGCTGAGCCGGTTTCTCAGGCCGGTTTACCGCACCGCAGTGAAAAACGCGTGCCGATGACCCGTCTGCGCAAGCGTGTGGCAGAACGTCTGCTGGAAGCGAAAAACAACACCGCAATGCTGACCACCTTTAACGAGGTGAGCATGAAGCCGGTGATGGATATGCGTAAACAGTATGGCGAATCCTTTGAAAAACGCCACGGTGTGCGCCTCGGTTTCATGTCTTTCTATGTGAAAGCGGTGGTTGAGGCACTGAAACGTTATCCGGAAGTGAATGCTTCTATCGACGGTACTGATGTGGTGTATCACAACTATTTCGATATCAGTATTGCGGTCTCCACGCCGCGCGGTCTGGTGACCCCGGTCCTGCGTGATGCGGATGCGCTGAGCATGGCTGAAATCGAAAAACGCATTAAAGAGCTGGCTGTCAAAGGTCAGGAAGGCAAACTGACAGTGGAAGACCTGACCGGCGGTAACTTTACCATTACCAACGGCGGGGTATTCGGTTCGCTGATGTCCACACCGATCATTAACCCGCCGCAGAGTGCGATTTTGGGGATGCATGCTATCAAAGATCGTCCGATGGCGGTAAATGGTCAGGTGGTGATCCTGCCGATGATGTACCTGGCGCTCTCTTATGACCACCGTCTGATTGATGGCCGTGAATCTGTCGGATTCCTCGTGACCATTAAAGAGATGTTAGAAGATCCGGCACGTTTACTGCTCGACGTGTAATCAACCCTCATCCGGGCGGCATCGCGCTAAAACCGCCCGGCTGAACTCGCGACAGTGAATCTGTGTCCCTGCGCCGGAAAACCGGCGCTATCCAGGCAACAACAATAAGAGAGTCCGCTCTCATCAGACAAATTATGGATAGAACATCATGAATTTACACGAGTATCAGGCAAAACAACTCTTCACCCGGTATGGTTTACCTGCACCGGCAGGCTATGCCTGCTCCACACCCCGTGAAGCGGAAGAAGCTGCATCCAAAATCGGCAGCGGCCCGTGGGTCGTAAAATGCCAGGTTCATGCCGGGGGCCGCGGGAAAGCGGGCGGTGTGAAACTGGTTAAGAGCAAAGACGAAATTCGCGCGTTTGCCGAACAGTGGTTAGGCAAGCGTCTGGTAACCTATCAGACAGATGCACTGGGTCAGCCTGTGCATCAGGTGCTGGTGGAAGGCGCAACAGATATCGCCAAAGAGCTTTATCTGGGGGCCGTGGTGGATCGTGGTTCACGCCGTGTGGTCTTTATGGCCTCCACTGAAGGTGGTGTCGAAATTGAGAAAGTGGCACATGAAACACCGGAACTGATCCACAAAGCCGTGATTGACCCGCTGACCGGCCCGATGCCGTATCAGGGGCGCGAGCTGGCGTTTAAACTGGGCTTAACCGGTAAATTAGTCAGCCAGTTCACCAAAATCTTTATGGGACTGGCAACCATGTTCCTGGAGCGTGATCTGGCCATGGCGGAAATCAACCCGCTGGTGATCACCACTCAGGACGAGCTTATCTGCCTCGACGGCAAATTAGGCATTGACGGTAACGCACTGTACCGCCAGCCGGAACTGCGTGAAATGCATGATCCGTCACAGGAAGATGCCCGCGAAGCACAGGCTGCACAGTGGGAACTGAACTATGTGGCACTGGACGGCAATATCGGCTGTATGGTGAACGGTGCCGGTCTGGCAATGGGCACCATGGATATCGTCAAACTGCACGGCGGTGAGCCGGCAAACTTCCTGGATGTCGGCGGCGGCGCAACCAAAGAGCGTGTGACAGAAGCCTTTAAAATCATTCTGTCTGACGAAAACGTCAAAGCAGTCTTCGTCAATATCTTCGGCGGAATTGTCCGTTGTGACCTGATTGCGGACGGGATCATCGGCGCGGTTGAGGAAGTCGGTGTCAGTGTGCCGGTGGTTGTGCGCCTGGAAGGGAACAACGCGGAACTGGGTGCGGAAAAACTGGCGAAAAGTGGTCTGAATATTATTGCGGCAACCAGCCTGACGGATGCTGCGAAACGTGTTGTTGCAGCAGTGGGAGCGAAATAATGTCTATTTTAATCGATAAGAACACCAAAGTTATCTGTCAGGGATTCACAGGTAGCCAGGGGACTTTCCACTCTGAACAGGCAATTGCGTACGGCACTAAAATGGTCGGCGGTGTGACGCCGGGCAAAGGCGGTACAACACATTTAGGTTTACCGGTCTTTAACACCGTGCGTGACGCGGTGGAAGCCACCGGTGCGACCGCTTCTGTTATTTATGTTCCGGCACCGTTCTGCAAAGACTCGATTCTGGAAGCGATTGATGCAGGTATTAAGCTGATTATCACCATCACGGAAGGTATCCCGACTCTGGATATGCTGACCGTCAAGGTGAAGCTGGATGAAGCTGGTGTGCGGATGATCGGCCCGAACTGTCCGGGTGTTATCACTCCGGGTGAGTGCAAAATCGGGATTATGCCGGGACATATCCATCTGCCGGGCAAAGTGGGGATCGTTTCCCGTTCAGGTACGCTGACTTATGAAGCGGTGAAACAGACGACTGATGCCGGTCTGGGACAATCCACCTGTGTGGGGATCGGCGGTGACCCGATTCCGGGTTCTAACTTTATTGATATCCTGCGGATGTTCCAGAACGACCCGCAGACAGAAGCGATTGTTATGATCGGTGAAATCGGCGGCAGTGCGGAAGAAGAAGCGGCTGCCTTTATCAAAGACCATGTCACCAAACCTGTCGTGGCGTATATCGCGGGTGTGACTGCGCCGAAAGGCAAACGTATGGGTCATGCGGGGGCGATTATCGCAGGCGGGAAGGGGACAGCAGATGAGAAATTTGCCGCCCTTGAAGCCGCCGGTGTGAAGACGGTCCGCAGCCTGGCTGATATCGGTGATGCGGTAAAAGCGATTCTGAATAAATAATTCCTGCCATTATTATACAGCCGGAGCCGGTTTCATGGCGCTTCCGGCTGTTTTTTGATCTGAACACAATTCCGCCATTTCTGCCTGATTACGCGCTTTTACCCACTGCTTCCTGTTATTGCTGTTGTTTTAAGCAATTTTCTTAATTGTTCTGAAACGCCTGCTGTATCGTTTACACAGCAAAAAGTCTCAGGTATAAAAGGGCGTTTTTTATCATCTTGATTTATACTTAATTTTTGTGCCGAAAATGATTATTGTCGTGTGTTAATACAAACAGACAATAACAGTTTTAGTGATAATTTATTTATAATTGAATTATCCGGCTCATGAAATTAACCAGAATTGCTGATGAAAATAAAAGGTTAATAAAAAGCGCATATATTATTGGTATTTTTCTGTCAGGTTGTATTTGTGTGTACATTGCCGTAACAATAAAGTAACTCAATTACCATATATGCGATTTTAATTAACACGATGCGGAAAAATTGACGTAAATCAATCTATTGCACTGGCATTATTTCGGTGATTTGTTTAAATTGTGGCAGATCAAAATAGCCGAAAATGACTACGCTGTGCATTATTTGATATATCCTCAGAATTCCAATCTGAATCACGCAAAAGCGGTTTATTGTGTGCAAATATAAGCGTACTATTATTAGGGTGTCTATTTAGGTGTTTTTTTGTTACTAATTTGTTATTGCATTTAGAGGCATTTATTGCTGGTAGTTATGTTGCTTTCTTTCTTCAGGAAAGCTTGGGTTGCCGCATGTCGGTGTCTTCCTGCTAGGAGCAAGGAGTCAAGATGTTTGATATTGTCGAACTGTCGCGATTACAGTTTGCCTTAACAGCGATGTACCACTTCTTATTTGTACCGCTAACATTAGGGATGTCCTTCATGTTAGCGATCATGGAAACGGTATACGTCCTGTCCGGTAAACAAATCTATAAAGATATGACGAAGTTCTGGGGCAAGTTATTTGGTATTAACTTCGCTCTGGGTGTTGCTACCGGTCTGACCATGGAGTTCCAGTTCGGGACAAACTGGTCATACTACTCTCACTATGTCGGTGATATCTTCGGTGCGCCTCTGGCAATCGAAGGTCTGATGGCATTCTTCCTCGAATCCACCTTCGTGGGTCTGTTCTTCTTCGGCTGGGATCGTCTCAGCAAGAAACAGCACCTGATGGTGACCTGGTTCGTTGCGCTCGGTTCCAACTTCTCTGCGCTGTGGATCCTGGTGGCAAACGGCTGGATGCAGAACCCGATTGCTGCTGACTTCAACTTTGAAACCATGCGTATGGAGATGCTGAGCTTCTCCGAACTGGTTCTCAACCCGGTTGCACAGGTTAAATTTGTGCACACAGTGGCTGCCGGCTACTGTACCGGTGCGATCTTCGTACTGTCTATCAGTGCGTGGTATCTGATGAAGGGCCGTGATCTTGCATTTGCAAAACGCTCTTTTGCGATTGCAGCAAGCTTTGGTATCGCCGCTGTGTTATCCGTTATCGTGCTGGGTGATGAATCCGGTTATGAAATGGGTGACGTGCAGAAAACCAAACTCGCCGCGATTGAAGGTGAATGGCATACTCAGCCTGCGCCTGCATCATTTAACGTGATTGCGTTCCCTAATCAGGAAAAAATGGAAAACAGTTTTGCGATTGAGATTCCGTACCTGATGGGCCTTATCACCACCCGTTCAATTGATACTCCGGTTCTCGGCCTGCGTGACCTGATGGTGCAGCACGAAGCCCGTATCCGTAACGGTATGGTGGCGTATGATCTGTTACAGCAGCTGCGTGGCGGTAATACCGACCCGGCAGTCCGTGATGCCTTTAATCAGAGCAAAAAAGACCTTGGTTACGGCTTACTGCTGAAACGCTATACCGATAACGTCGGTCAGGCAACTGAAGAGCAGATTCAGGCAGCAACCAAAGACTCCATTCCGCGTGTCGCACCGCTGTTCTGGGCATTCCGCCTGATGGTGGCTGCCGGTGGTCTGATGCTGATCGTTCTGGGTCTGTCATTCCTGAGTGTACTGCGCAATCGTATCGGCAAGTCCAAATGGCTGCTGCGTGCTGCATTCCTCAGCCTGCCGTTACCGTGGATTGGTGTTGAAGCAGGCTGGTTCGTTGCTGAATATGGCCGTCAGCCATGGGCAGTCGGTGAAGTGTTACCGACAGCATATGCAACGTCACATCTGGCAGCCGGAGACATTCTGTTCTCTATGGCGCTGATTTGCGGCCTGTATACCTTATTCCTGATTGCTGAAATGTTCCTGATGTTCAAATTTGCACGTCTTGGTCCAAGCAGCTTAAAAACCGGCCGTTATCATTTCGAAACGTCCCCGGCACAAGACGCTAAGTAAACAGGAGCCCACTTATGTTTGATTATGAAATATTACGGTTTGTATGGTGGATCCTGATTGGCGTACTGCTGATTGGCTTCACTGTAACTGATGGCTTTGATATGGGCGTGGGTGTTCTGCTGCGAGTTATCGGCAGAAATGATACTGAACGCCGTATCATGATTAACGCGATTGCACCGCACTGGGACGGTAACCAGGTATGGCTTATCACCGCGGGTGGTGCACTGTTCGCAGCATGGCCGATGGTCTATGCTGCAGCATTCTCCGGTTTCTATATCGCAATGATTCTGGTCCTGGCGGCATTATTCTTCCGTCCGGTCGGTTTTGACTATCGTTCAAAACTGGAATCACCAAAATGGCGCGGTATGTGGGACTGGGGTATCTTTATCGGCAGTTTCGTACCGTCATTAGTGATCGGTGTGGCATTCGGTAACCTGTTACAGGGTGTACCGGTTGAAGTTAACTCCCAGCTGCAGGTGTCTTATGCAGGGAGCTTCTTCGGTCTGCTGAACCCGTACGGTCTGTTAGCCGGTTTAATCAGCCTGATGATGATCGTGGCGCACGGTGCAACTTACCTGCAGATGCGTACCACCGGTGATCTGCATGTGCGTGTGCGTAAAGCCACCACTATCACTGCTCTGCTGACATTTGTTCTGTTCGCGGTAGCCGGTGCATGGCTGATGTGGGGCGGTATCGATGGTTTCCGTGTTGTCTCTGACATCGACCATTTCGGTGCGTCTAACCCGGTCAATAAAGAAGTGGTACAGGAAGCAGGCGCATGGATGGCAAACTTCAATGCCTATCCAATCCTGTGGATCCTGCCTGCTATTGGTCTGGCATCACCTCTGCTGGTCGTGATGTTCACTGCAATGGATAAAGGCGCGTGGGCATTCCTGTTCACCTCGCTGACTATTGCCGGTGTGATCCTGACCTGTGGTACAGCAATGTTCCCGTTCATTATGCCTTCAAGCATCGACCCGAACGTTAGTCTGACCATGTGGGATGCAACTTCCAGCCTGTTTACTCTCCAGGTGATGACGGTTGTTGCGATTATCTTTGTACCACTTGTTCTCCTGTACACCATCTGGTGTTACGTGAAGATGGCAGGGCGTATTGATAAGTCCTTCATCGAAGAGAACAAACATACATTGTACTAAGGAGCAGACGAATATGTGGTATTTTGCATGGATCCTCGGAACGCTCCTGGCCTGTAGTATTGCTGTTATTGCAGCACTGGCTATTGAGCACCACGAAGATAAAGCCGCTTCAGGCGAGTAAGACGGATGCTGGATAAGTCTTACCAACTACTGGATAAGGGTCCTTTACGGGCCCTTGTCCTGATAATGGCGTTGGGGCTGGCATTGAGTGTGATCTGGGATCCGTCGCGTTTTGCGGCAAACACCAGTTCATTACAGATCTGGCAGGGACTGCTGATGATCTGGGCGGTATGCAGCGGCGCAATTTTCGGTCTGGCATTCCGGCCGAAGCGCGCAATCTGGAAGATTCTGTTCCATCCGCTTCCGGCGGTGGTGATTCTGGGTTACGGCCTTTATCATTTTTTCAGCTGATATAAACGTTTATGACTAAAAAGCCGTTCTGATGAACGGCTTTTTTTCTTTTCTGTTTCTGCCCTGGTTCACGGATAGTGCAGCAATGCGGCATTATCTGCAAAAAAGCGGGCAAAATAATCAATAAACACCCGGACCTTCTGCGGCAGATGCGCAGCGGGCGGAAATACCATATTGATGCTCTGATCCGGCACCGGCTGACGGGTGAATACCGGAACCAGTTTCTCCTCTGTCAGTTGTTCGCGGATATACCAGACCGGCAGCAGACTGTAACCCTGATGTGCCAGTGTCATGGTGCGGATCGCCTGAATCGAATTAGAGATAAACACCCGGTTGTCCGGCGCGGGCAGATGCTGACGCCAGCTGATACGGGCGGTCAGGTTGCTGTTGGCGATAAAGGGCAAAGCGGCGGGATCACTGCTCTCCGTCACCCGGTGCTGCCGGATAAACGCCGGCGTTGCCACATAACAAACCGGAAAATCAGCGAGTTTGCGGAACCGCAGGCCGCTGTCACTCAGCGTTCCCAGCCGGAACACCACATCCAGTTTCAGGGCAATCAAATCACTCAGACTGTGATCGACGCGGTAATCAGCTCTGATCAGCGGATAGCGCTCTGTGAAAGCAGGCAGTTGCGGCAGCAGAAATTGGCCGCCGAATTCTGCGGCGGCACTGAAACTCAGCGGTCCCTGTGGTTGCGCGGTCCCCGTTCTGACGGCATCCATCGCGCTGTCGAACTGTTGTAACAGCGGTTTGAATTGCTGATACAGTGCCTGGCCGGATTCTGTCAGCGTAAACTGCCGTGTGGTCCGGTGCAGCAGTGTGGTGCTGAGCTCGGATTCCAGGGCTTTGATATGCAGGCTGACCACCGATTTGCTCAGATTCAGGCGTGCAGCGGCCCGGGTAAAGGAACCGGTATCCACAACATAAATAAAGGTATTGATCTTCTCAACAGATGTAAGCATAAGATTGTTTCGTTTTTTCAAACAGTATTGTCTATTTTGATGCATAGACGGCTGCGGTCAACTGCTTTTACACTGCTGGCCGGAGGAAACCATGACTTATCGTTACCGTATCGCCCTGATTTTTTTACTGGGCTTTTTTATTGATTGTATCAATATCTTTATGTCGGCCATCACACTGCCTGCTATTGCAGAGGCAATGCAGGTGTCATCCCTGTCGGTGACCTGGGTGGCAAACAGCTATATTCTCGGACTGACACTGATTATCCCGCTCAGTCCCCGGCTGGCGGCCCGTTTCGGGATCCGCGAACTGATGACAGCCTCAATGCTGCTGTTTGCCGCAGCTGCAGTGCTGGCAGGCAGTGCAGAATCCTTTGCTTCGCTGATTTTCTGGCGTTTTTTACAGGGCGTGGCAGGCGGATTACTGATCCCGGCCGGGCAGTCACTGACTTTTCAGTATTTTCAGGGGCGTGAGCGAAGCAAGATATCCACCATTATTATGATGATCGCGCTGATTGCACCTGCGCTTTCCCCGATGGCAGGGGGAATCATTGTTGACCTGGCAGGATGGCGGCCTGTCTTTTATGTCAATGCCCCGGTGGCTCTCTTTACGGCACTGCTGGCCTGGTGCTGGATCCGTGAACCGAAAACGACTGCCGGAGAAGCAGCTGATCTCAAAGGGTTGCTTCTGGTCAGCCTGACGCTGGCATCCCTGCTGATTGCCCTCTCATTGTACGGGGAATACCACAATATCACCGGCGCACTGGCGCTCGGCGGACTGATGTTGTTCAGTGCAGGGCTTTATTACCGCCATTACCGGCAGACTCCGCAGGCGATTATTGATTTATCGCTGCTGAAAAATACCCGGTTGTGGCTCTCGGTTGCAGTGTATTACGCGGTACCGGGCGTATTCACCGGGGCGAACATCCTCGCTATCTTTTATCTGACCACGGTCCTCGGCCTGAGTACTGCCGTCACCGGTGCGTTTATGCTGCTGTATGCGGCGGGTGCCATGGTGGCCATGCTGATCAGCGGCACAGTCTATAACCGGACCGGTGCCGGGCGCCTGTTTATTATCAGTCTGCTGCTGCACAGCGGCGGTATCGCACTGTTTGCCCTGACAGATAGCCACACACCGTTATATTTCATCGGCCTGATTTATTTGCTGACCGGCACCGGCGGCGGCATCGCCGCAAACTGTGCACAAACCACCGCACTGTATGATTTTCACGGAACACAGCTGAACAAAGCCAGTGTGATCTGGAATATTAACCGCCAGGTGGTGTTCAGTATTGGTGCTGCCGTCATGATGACGCTGTATCAGACCCTGAATGCCATTGTTCCGGGACAGGCATTTGCCCTGACATTTCTGGGAGGCGCACTGGCCGGGCTTATCCCGCTGATTTTCCTGGCCCGCCCGCAGTTCCGTACTTCATTAAAATCCGCAGAGGAGATTATCCGTGAGTAATACCATATTTCAGCAGGCGTGTGACGAAATCCATCATGTCCATGACCTGATTTTTAAAACATTTACTGTCCCCGGAGCAGAAGGGCAGGCCGCACTGTCTGAGTTGCTGACCCATTTTACCCCTGAGTTTTCCATGACCGGTATCAGCGGGGCAGTGATTGATCTCGCGGCGGTGACGGCGATGTTTACCCGTATACAGGGTCAGAGACAGGGAGCACCGATTGAAACGGCGGAGTATCAGTGTGTCAGCCTGACAGAAAACACCATATCCGTGCGCTATCAGGAGACACAGCATTTTGCCGGAAGCACCACAGCACGGCGCTCGCTGGTTATTCTCCGCCGGGAGGATAACGGGAAGTGGCGGTGGCATTATTTACATGAAACACCGCTGTCTGCCTGAAATGCCGCCGGCGGTGTTTTCAGCCGGTAAATGCGGACGGAAATCCTGTTTTTATAAGATAAAAATAAGGTGATTTAATTTATGTAATTACAATAAGTTAGATTGCGTGGTAAATAAATCGGTAGCACAAAAATCCGGATAATTCCGGATTTTTGCGTATTCGTGGGGGAAAATGTCTTTTAATAAGTGTTTAATGATAGCTTTCAGAGCAAAAAATAACGCCCCTAAGGTGTTGTAATACGTAATAAAATATTTTTTCATCTCAACCCTTCCGGGGGCTTGCGTGTTGGATAAAGGCGAGTATGATTAGCGCGCGGACAAACGGGCTTTTCTTATCTTTACGAACTAAGCATTTTCAATACGTTTGCTCTTCACGTATAGTTTGCAAAGCATGTTGTCTGATAAAGGTAAGTTGCGGGATATTCAATGTTCAGTTGGCCAATACGGGTTTATTACGAAGATACCGATGCTGGTGGTGTGGTATACCACGGGCAGTATCTTGCATTTTTCGAGCGCGCCAGAACCGAAATGTTACGGGAACGGGGCTTTCATCAGCAGCGTCTGCTGGAAGAGCAGCTCGGCTTTGTGGTCCGCAAATTAACTATCGATTACCACCATCCGGCAAGGTTAGACGATCTGTTAGAGGTACGCAGTGAGATCACCGACATCCGTCGTGCGTCTCTGACATTTACGCAGACACTTATGCATAAAAACGGAACTCTTTTATGTCGCGCAGAGGTACTGGTCGCCTGCGTGAATATTTCTTTAATGAAGCCGGTAGCGCTTCCTGAGTCTATTGTCGCGGAGTTTAAGCAGTGACTGACATGAATATCTGGGATTTATTCCTGAAAGCAAGTTACCTCGTGCAATTTATCATGCTGGTATTGCTGGGCTTTTCTGTTGCCTCGTGGGCCATTATTATTCAGCGCACCAAAGTCCTGAATGCGGCCACCCGTGAAGCAGAAGCGTTTGAAGACAAATTCTGGTCAGGAATCGAACTGTCCCGTCTGTATAAAGAAAGCCAGGCCCGCCGTGATGAACTGAGCGGTACTGAGCAGATCTTCTACTCCGGCTTTAAAGAATTTGCCCGCCTGCATCAGGCGAATGTGCACTCTCCGCAGGCGGTGGAAACCGGTGCGGCGCGTGCAATGCGCATCTCCATGAACCGTGAGATGGAAAATCTGGAAAACCACATCCCGTTCCTTGGTACTGTCGGTTCTATCAGCCCGTATATCGGTCTGTTCGGTACAGTATGGGGGATCATGCACGCCTTTATCGCACTGGGTGCGGTAAAACAGGCAACATTACAGATGGTGGCACCGGGTATTGCGGAAGCACTGATTGCAACAGCAATCGGTCTGTTTGCGGCAATTCCTGCGGTTATGGCATACAACCGTCTTAATCAGCGCGTGAATAAATTAGAACAGAATTACGACAACTTCAGCGAAGAATTTCTGGCGATTTTACACCGTCAGGCCTTTGCTACTGCTGATAAGAAATAAGGCAGGAGATTATCATGGCACGTCATCGCGGACGCCGGCGGGAGCTGAAATCCGAAATTAACATTGTTCCTTTACTGGACGTGTTACTCGTGTTGCTGCTGATCTTCATGGCAACAGCGCCGATCATCAGTCAGAGTGTGGAAGTGGATCTGCCGGATGCCTCCGATTCACAATCCGTTTCCACCAATGATAATCCGCCGGTGATTCTGGAAGTCTCCGGTGTCGGCCGCTACACCCTGGTCGTGAAGCAGGATCGTCTGGAACTGTTACCGGAAGAGCAGATCATTGCTGCGGCAAAACAGTATCTGGCTGAAGATCCGAAGACTATTTTCCTGGTCGGCGGTGCCAAAGATGTGCCTTACGAAGAGATTATTAATGGCCTGAATATTCTGAAACAGGCCGGAGTGAAATCTGTGGGCCTGATGACGAAGCCGATGTAAGGTTTGTTATGCAGATGTTTTCACTCAGAAGGTTAGGGAATTAAGCGTGGGAAAGCTGAAAGAGCGTAAAGATAAATTAAATCGTTCTGTCATCACCTCTGTGGTGTTGCATCTTTTGCTGATTGCGCTTGTGATCTGGGGATCCTTTGTAACCAAATCAGGGCTGACCGGCGGCGGTGAGGGCGGTCAGGTGATCGACGCCATTATGGTTGATCCGAACGCCATGGTTGAAAATTTTAACCAGCAGCAACAGCAGCAGGCCAACGCAAAACAGGCTCAGGCGCAGCGCGAGAAAAAGGCGAAGCAGCAGGAAGAAGAATTACGTCAGAAAGAACTGCGTGAGCAGGAGCGCTTAAAAGCAATTGAAGAAGAGCGCCTGAAGACCGAACAACAAGTTGAAGACCAGAAAAAACAGGCTGAAGAGCAGCAAAAACAAGCTCAGGAAGCCGTGAAGAAAGCCAAAGAAGAGCAAAAGCTGGCGGAAGAAGCCGCTGCCAAAGCTCAGGCTGAAAAAGAAAAAGTGATTAAAGAGCAGGCACTGGCGAAGAAACAGGCTGACGAAAAAGCTGCCGCACAGAAAGCCGCTGAAGAAGAAAAAGCCAAAGCCGAAAAAGCGGCTCAGGAAAAAGCAGCCAAGGCCGAAGCCGCTAAAGCGGAAGCTGCCAAAGCAGAAGCCGCAAAAGCTGAAAAAGCAGCCAAAGACAAAGCAGCTAAAGAGAAAGCCGCCAAAGCCGCAGCGAAAAAACAGGCCAGTGAAGTCGATGACCTCCTCGGCGGACTGGCGTCCAACGCTCCGGGTACAGAAAGCGGCGGTGCATCCGCAGCCGGTCAGGGCGGTGGTAAGAAGAGCGGAACAAACTCGGATGGCGATATGAACGGTTATATCGCACAGGTCCGGTTAGCGATTCAGGCGAAGTTCTATAATGCGGATATGTACCGCGGTAAAACCTGTACGCTGGAAATTAATATCACTGATAAAGGTACGCTTATCAGTGTGAATGCGGTCGGTGGTGATGACGGTTTATGTCAGGCCGCACTCGCGGCGGCCAAACAGGCTCGTATTCCTGCGCCGCCGAGCAAATCGGTCTGGCAGCAGTTTAAGAATACCAAACTGGACTTTAAGCCGGAATAAGCTGTAATACAGCGTGACGAACCAGATATATCCGGGTATTAGTTTTTACTGTGGTATCTGGTTTTGGTTATGAACGTTTGTTAAAATACGGGTTTGATGCGGGCATTGGCGCAACGAGGGAGAGAGAATGAAGCAGGCAGTTAAATACATGCTCGGTTTTCTGATGCTGTGGGCGGCAGTTGCTCAGGCTGAAGTTCGTATCGAGATTACTCAGGGTGTTGATTCAGCACGTCCTATCGGCATTGTACCTTTCCAGGTCGCCGGCGGCGGCGCTGTACCGGAAGAAGTCGGCGCTATCATTGCTGCTGACCTGCGTAACAGCGGGAAATTTAACCCGATCGACCCTAACCGTATGCCGCAGTTACCGGGTACCGCGTCTGAAGTGGTTCCTGAGTCCTGGACGGCGTTAGGCATTGATGCTGTTGTTGTCGGCCAGGTTCAGCCGGGTGCTGACGGCAACTATCTGGTGAGCTACCAACTGGTGGATACCTCCGGTTCCCCGGGCAGCGTGCTTGCACAGAACCAGTTTAAAGTCACCAAACAGTGGCTGCGTTATGCGGCACACACTGCCAGTGATGAAGTATTTGAGAAATTAACCGGTATTCGTGGTGCATTCCGTACCCGGATCGCTTATGTGGTGGTTAAAAACAGCGGTAACTATCGTCACGAGCTGCGCGTGTCTGATTATGACGGCTACAACCAGTTCACCGTTCACCGTTCACCTGAGCCGCTGATGTCACCGGCATGGTCACCGGATGGCGAGAAACTGGCGTATGTTACCTTTGAGAGCGGAAGTTCAGCCCTGGTTATTCAGAATCTGTCCAGCGGACAGGTGCGTCAGGTTGCTTCATTCCCGCGTCACAACGGTGCACCGGCATTTTCACCGGACGGAACCAAACTGGCATTTGCGTTATCAAAAACCGGTAGTCTGAATCTGTATGTGATGGATCTCGGCTCAGGCCAGATGCGTCAGGTAACAGATGGTCGCAGTAATAACACCGAACCTTCATGGTTCCCGGACAGCCAGACGTTAGCGTTCACGTCTGACCAGGCTGGTCGTCCGCAGATCTATAAGGTTGGTATTAATGGCGGTGCGCCTGAGCGCCTGACGTGGGATGGGACTCAGAACCAGAATGGTGACGTCAGTGCTGACGGCAGTTTCCTGGTAATGGTCAGTTCAGGCGGCGGGAAACAGCATATCGCCAAACAAGATCTAGTAGCGAACAATTTCCAGATTTTAACGGATACGTTCCTAGATGAAACGCCAAGTATCGCACCTAACGGCACTATGGTTATTTATAGCTCCTCACAAGGTATGGGAACTATATTGCAGCTGGTTTCGACCGACGGGCGTTTCAAAGCGCGTCTTCCGGCGACTGACGGACAGGTAAAATTCCCTGCCTGGTCGCCGTATCTGTGATGCATTAAAAATATGTATGGCAAATTATAAAAGGATCAAAGAGATGCAACTTAACAAAGTGCTTAAAGGGCTGATGTTAGCTTTACCTGTTCTGGCTGTTGCTGCATGTAGTTCTAACAAAAACGACCAGACTGATGCGGGCACTGTCGACAATGGCGCAAACGCCGGTATGTCTGCGGAAGAACTGGCACGCCAGCAGCTGCAGGAACTTCAGAACAACAATATCGTATACTTCGGTTTCGACAAATACGATATCTCTCCTGAATTCCAGCAAATGCTGGATGCACACGCTGCATTCCTGCGCAACAACCCTTCTTACAAAGTAACTGTAGAAGGTCATGCTGACGAACGTGGTACTCCTGAGTACAACATCGCACTGGGCGAGCGTCGTGCTAACGCAGCGAAAATGTACCTGCAGGGTAAAGGCGTTAACGGCGAACAAATCTCTATCGTTTCTTACGGTAAAGAGAAGCCGGCAGTTCTGGGTCACACCGAAGCTGACTACGCTAAAAACCGTCGTGCTGTAATCGTATACTAAGAGATATACATGAAAAGTAACTTCAGACGCCTGATGGTGAGTCTGTCGTTATTGATAGGTGTAGCGGCCCCCTGGGCCGCTATTGCTCAGGCACCCATCATCAATATCGGCTCAGGCTCCACTGATGACCGCCTCATGCAGCTCGAGCGTATTTCTAACGCTCATGGTCAGCTATTAACCCAACTTCAGCAACAAGTCATGGACAACCAGCGCGATATCGACATGCTGCGCGGGCAAATCCAGGAAAGTCAGTACCAGCTGAATCAGTTGACAGAACGCCAACGCGAACTTTTCTCACAGGTGGATTCCCTCACCGGTGGCGGCAGCGCATCAACAGATAATACATCCGCGGCATCCGGTAATACGGACTCTGCGGGTACTGCCGCAACCTCCGCTCCTGCTGCTGCAAGTAAGGGCAATGAGAAAGATGACTATAACGCCGCGGTAAACATGGCGATGAACACCAAAGATTATGATGGTGCAATCAGCGCATTTCAGAGTTTTATCCAAAGCTATCCGAAATCCGGTTATCTTCCTAATGCCAATTACTGGTTAGGTCAGATGAACTACAACAAAGGCAAAAAAGATGACGCCGCGGCGTATTTTGCTTCTGTGGTAAAGAACTGGCCGAAATCCCAGAAAGCAGGGGAGTCCTTCTATAAAGTTGGGCTGATCATGCAGGAGAAAGGGGATAAAGCGAAAGCGAAAGCGATTTATCAGCAGGTTGTCGCAAAATATCCGGGCTCTTCCGGTGCGAAACTGGCTGAGAAAAAACTGGCTGGTTTATAACCGCCGGTTTATTTTTTTGCTCAGAGTATAGCCCCGACCGGAGAGTTTTTTGCTCAACCGGGGCTAAGTGAGTGAATTATAAGCGTTTGAATAAGTTAATTTGAAAAAATCGTTGCACCGGCTGGGTCGTTAGCTCAGTTGGTAGAGCAGTTGACTTTTAATCAATTGGTCACAGGTTCGAATCCTGTACGACCCACCATCGTAACCATTTTCCCTCTGATTTTTGTTCTCCCCCGGCATCACACCGGCGATCATCCGTTTGTTATTATTCATTCTCCGGCGCAAGTAAATCATCGGCATTCAGCCGGTCAGTGACCAGTGCAATAATTTTATCTGCCAGCGTTATATCGATATCAAATTTCTGTGTTTCAATCACGCGGAGTGCCACATCGCGGTAGAGTGTCAGCATCGCCATATGCGCCCGTGCGGCACGGACACGATCACGGTTATCCAGTGTCGCCATAAAACGCCCGTACAGGCCCGGAGGCAGCCAGGTGCTCAGATGACGCCCCGCATACCAGACATCCTGTGTACCGTCACTACGAAGCAGCACATGCCACTCCAGCAGGGTGATCAGCCATTGTTTCATGGCGGTATCTTTCAGCCGGGTAGTCCAGAGTTCATTGCGCAGATAATAAACCGGCACCTGTGAGGCTTCCAGCCAGAAGTTCTGCCAGTTTTCCAGGAATGTCTGTTGGTCCGGCGAGGTGAGCACGGCAGTCGGATCGGCATACTCCGGCAACCCGGCAGTGAGACCGGTTTTATCCAGCAGAACGGCATAACCGCGCTGATAGATGCTGTCCAGCCCGTGTGCGGCCATTTGTATGATACGTTCGCGCCCGGCCAGCACAAAATCAACTTTACGGCCTTTCTCATACAGAACCTGACAAGACGGCCAGCAGAGGCTGTCGTCTTCGCGCGAAGCCGCTTTGCGGATAATCAGCGGCACACCAAACCGGCTCAGCCAGCGGCTGTCCTGAAACAACTCATCATGACTGCTGCCGATCAGTTCGGCATTAATATCTGAAAAACGGTCTGCCTGGTTCTGGCGTGCCACAGAGCCGGTGATAATGACCGCATCGATACGGGGATCTAATAGGGCAAAAGAAATTATATTGTTTATAATTTGCTCAATTGATTCCATCTTACATCTCATTCATATAATTAATAGCTGGGCTGATAGTACGTCATAATCAAAAATAGCGGGAGAGTTCAGGTTAAAAAAACGTTATCATGTTTAGCATATTAAACAAATGCTGTTACGATGGGATGATTTTACTGAAAAAAACAGGGCAGAATACAGTTAACTAAACCTGTTATCAGTGGCTGGCCGCCGGTGACAGGAAATATACTTAACACAGGTGACGGAATGGAATTTTTTGATATTAATAATATTCTCGTGGTGATCCCTTACTGGAAAGAAGGGTCTTATTCGTTGTCCTGGATTGAAGCGGTGGGAGCAACCGCCGGGTTGTTATGTATCTGGCTGGCAAGCCTGGAAAAAACAATCAATTATCTGTTTGGTCTGATTAACGTCACACTGTTTGCGGTGATTTTCTTTCAGATCCAGCTCTACGCCAATCTGCTGCTGCAGATTTTCTTTTTCGCCGCCAATATTTACGGCTGGTATGCCTGGAGCCGGCAAAATGAGAAAGCAGAAGCGGAGCTGAAAATCCGCTGGATGCCACTGCGGCAGACTGCCGTGATTGCGGCGGTTTCTCTGGCGGCGATTTTACTGCTGGCGCGTTTTATCGACCCGGTCTTTACGTGGCTGGCACAGAGCATGGTTAGTATGCTTAATGCCGCAGGGGCTGATCTGGCAATGCCGGTATTGCTGCCCGATGCTTTCCCGTTCTGGGATGCAGCCATGACGGTATTGTCTGTGGTGGCGATGATCCTGATGACCCGCAAACTGGTGGAAAACTGGCTGCTGTGGGTGGTTATCAATATGATCAGTATTGTGATTTATGCCCTTCAGGGTGTGTACGCGCTGTCGCTGGAATATATTATCCTGCTGGGTGTGGCGCTCAACGGTTCGCGGATGTGGATAAAAGCAGCGAAGCAGCCGTAAAACTATTTTCAGTGCAATAACCGGGGGATTATAATGAGAGTCTGATGATAATCAGATTCTCATTAATCAGCAATAAAAGGAAACGCCTGTGGCCGGTGGCAGCTTACTCGCACTACTCGATGATATCGCAACCGTACTGGATGATGTCTCTGTGATGACCAAAATGGCCGCCAAAAAGACATCCGGTGTACTGGGGGATGACCTGGCGCTGAATGCACAGCAGGTGGCCGGTGTCCGCGCGGAGCGGGAGATCCCGGTGGTCTGGGCGGTGGCGAAAGGTTCCTTTCTCAATAAACTGATTCTGGTACCGCTCGCACTGTTGATCAACGCCTTTGCCCCTTGGGCTGTTACGCCGCTTCTGATGGTCGGCGGGGCGTTTTTGTGTTTTGAGGGGGCGGAAAAACTGGCACATAAGTTTCTGCATAAAGCCGGTGATGAGCCCGGTGAAACGGCACCGGCGGAAGATATTCAGACGCCGGAAGAGTTGGCCGCGTTCGAGAAACGCAAAGTCAAAGGCGCTATCCGCACCGATTTTGTGTTATCAGCGGAGATTATTGCTATCACCCTCGGTATTGTTGCCACCTCTCCCTTTATTAATCAGCTCGTGGTGTTGTCGGTGATTGCGATCATTATGACTATCGGGGTATACGGCCTGGTGGCCGGGATTGTCAAACTCGATGATCTGGGATTTTACCTGCAGAAGAAATCAGCCGCGCTGCTGAAAAAACTGGGTGACGGACTGATCCACGCCACGCCGTATTTAATGAAAACCTTATCAGTCGTCGGGACAGCGGCCATGTTTATGGTCGGCGGCGGTATTCTGACACACGGCATTCCGTTTATTCATAACCTGATTGAAAGTCTTGCTCAGCAGAGTGCACAACTCCCGGCACTCGGCAGCATATTGCACTTTATGACCCCACCGGTTGCCAATTTATTGTTTGGTCTCGTCGCCGGTCTGGTGATTGTTGCGCTGATTACCGCTGTTAAGCGTATTAAAACTGGATTAGCGGCATAAATACCCTTCTCACGGGCAGCGGCTGATGAAGCCGCTGTTTTCCTTCTGATTCATAATAATTTGTCCTGTTGATCTGAATATTTTCGGGGTGAAAAATTAATTTCAATTCCGGCGGCAGCTAATTGTTTACAGCTTGTTGACAAGCAGTTAGATTAAAATAACGACAATAATGAAACGGGACACCGGAAGAGACGGGTTATGAATTATCAGAACGATGATGTAAAAATAAAAGAAATTCGGGAATTATTACCGCCAGTGGCGTTATTAGAGTCATTTCCCGCGACTGAGACTGCCGCAGACACCGTTCGCCGCACCCGTCATGCAATCCACGAAATCCTGGAAGGCCGGGATGATCGCCTGCTGGTCGTTATCGGGCCATGCTCAATTCACGACCCGAAAGCGGCGGTTGAATATGCGGATCGCCTGCTGACATTACGCAAAGAACTGAAAGGTGAGCTGGAAATCGTCATGCGCGTCTATTTTGAAAAACCGCGCACCACGGTCGGCTGGAAAGGGTTGATCAACGATCCGCACCTCGACCACTCTTTTGCCATCAATGATGGTCTGCGTATTGCCCGCAAACTGCTGCTGGATATCAATGATAAAGGCTTACCGGCAGCCGGTGAGTTTCTGGATATGATCACCCCGCAGTATCTGGCGGATCTGATGAGCTGGGGTGCTATCGGTGCCCGTACCACGGAATCTCAGGTACACCGTGAGCTGGCCTCCGGGTTGTCCTGCCCGGTCGGGTTTAAAAACGGTACAGACGGTACCATCAAAGTCGCCATTGATGCCATTAACGCCGCCGGGTCGCCGCACTGTTTTCTGTCCGTGACCAAGTGGGGACATTCGGCCATCGTGAACACCACCGGTAACGGTGACTGCCATATCATTCTGCGTGGCGGTAAAAAACCTAACTACAGCGCGGAAGATGTCAGTGCGGTAAAAGAAGGGCTGGCACAGGCCGGTCTGGCACCGCGTATCATGATCGATTTCAGCCACGCTAACAGCAGCAAACAGTACAAGCGTCAGATGGATGTGAGCACCGATGTGGCACAGCAGGTTGCCGGTGGTGAGAAAGCCATTATGGGTGTGATGGTGGAAAGCCACCTTGAGGAAGGGAACCAGAACCTGGAAGGTGATGCGCCGCTCGTGTACGGCAAGAGCGTGACAGATGCCTGCATCGGCTGGGAAGATACCGAAACCCTGCTGCGTCAGCTGGCAGATGCGGTAAAAGCCCGCCGCAGCTGATTTCGCCGGAAGCATTAATCCCGGAAAATAAAAAACCCTGACACTGTCAGGGTTTTTTTCACCAAAGAAAGCGGATTACTTCGCTTTACCCTGGTTAGCAACAGCAGCGGCTTTGGCAGCAATCGCATCCTGGTCGCCCAGGTAATAGCGGCGCAGCGGCTTCATGTTTTCATCAAACTCATACACCAGCGGCACTGCGGTCGGGATGTTCAGCTCGAGGATTTCATCTTCGCTCATGTTATCCAGGTATTTCACCAGTGCACGCAGGGAGTTACCGTGTGCAGCGATGATTACTTTCTCACCGGAAGCAACGCGTGGTTTGATAACATCAGTCCAGTAAGGCACAACGCGGTCGATAGTGATCGCCAGGCTCTCAGTGGCAGGCAGTTCGCTTTCTGCCAGTTTCGCATAACGCGGATCGTGGCCCGGGAAGCGCTCATCACTTTTTTCCAGTGCCGGCGGGGTAATGGCAAAACCGCGACGCCACAGTTTGACCTGCTCGTCACCGTATTTTGCAGCGGTTTCCGCTTTATCCAGACCCTGGAGTGCGCCGTAATGGCGTTCGTTCAGTTTCCAGCTTTTCTCAACCGGCAGCCACTGCTGGTTTACCTGATCCAGGATATTCCACAGTGTGTGAATAGCGCGTTTCAGTACAGAGGTATAGGCGAAATCAAAAGAGAAGCCTTCTTTTTTGAGTAACTGACCAGCCTCTTGTGCTTCAGCACGGCCTTTTTCAGATAACTCAACATCAGTCCAGCCGGTAAAGCGGTTCTCTTTGTTCCACTCACTTTCACCGTGACGTACAAGCACCAGTTTAGTTACTGCCATAGCGTAAACTCCTGTTGTGTTTCAGATAGGGGGTTTCAGAATTGAAACAGACCCGGCACATTGCCCATTATATTGGTCACCGGCGCCTTTCGGCAAACTTTCCGCACAGGTATTTCCGCCGGGGCCTGTGCGGAAGAGATCAATTCCGTCCTGTTTACCGGATAGTGTATACCAAAACTGAATCGATTCCGCTATAAATGTTTACGCAAAGTGTGATACACAGGAAAAAACGGTTTTTTTACGCCACCTTAAACGGCCAGGTAAAAAACAGCAGATGGCAGAGGTTCAGTGCGAAGTGAAACCCTGTCGCCACCCACAGCCGCCCGCTCCACATCCAGGCCAGCCCGTAGATAACCCCTGCCAGACCGGCAAAGACAACCAGCAGCGGCCCTCCGGCAATATGTGCCAGGCCGAAGACTGCGGCAGCAATAAACAACGCGGCATACGGCGGCAGATACCGGGAAAGTACCTGCTGAATAGCCCCCCGGAACAGCGCTTCCTCTGCGAGGGAGACAAAAAACAGATTAGCCAGCATAAACGCCGGCAGCCAGCGCGGCAGATGCGGTTCAAACCCCAGTCCGCCAAGGGCGGTTGCCAGTAACAACAGTGCAGGCACGGAGAAAGCCAGTAACAGCCAGTGCAGACGGGTGGCACGGCGCAGCGGCGCTGTGACAAACAGTTGCGGAATGATGATGATCAGCATAAACGGAAGCAGTGCTTTATCGGCATTAAACCAGAATGAATAGGGCGGACTGTGCGGCCCGGCAGCCTCCGGGGGCATCCAGCGCAGGTTGTGGAATCCCGGCAGCAGATGAAAAGCCAGCCCCGTCACGACGGTGATGACCAGTAGTGTCAGCAGTACACGCTGCCATGAACGTGGTGCGGTATAAGGCCGTGCAACAGCCAGCAGGATAGCAAGCCACAGGGTGAGCAGGGCATGCCAGTCCATCACACCGGTAAACAGGGCGCTGATGGTGGCAGCCAGAAGTGTTGCCAGTGACAGTGTCCGGTGAAATTGTAATAACAGCAGAGATAATGCAAGTAAAAGCCAGGTCATGGAATTGTGTCAGAGAATCAGAAAAGGAGTGAGCAGGGTAAAAGAGAAGTCAGTGATGCGCCAGTAAAAAAAGCAGACTGATAATGATTTTTAATCAGATTATTCTTAATAACAGACTGAATACATTCAGAAAATAACGGCTGTTTCCGGTGCAGTAAAAAAGTAAAACAGCCGTTTGATAAAAAGATTACAACGTATTGATTTCGTAACGATAACTACCGTTATCAGGAATAAATGCCAGCCGCCGGTTGATACAGGCCGGGGTATCCTCGCTGTGATGGCTGACAAACAGCAGCTGGGTATCACCACGGCTTATCATAATATCGATAAAACGCAGCACCAGCAGGCGGTTGAGTGTATCCAGCCCCTGTAACGGCTCATCAAGGATCAGCATTGCAGGGTGTTTTACCAGGGCCCTGGCAATCAGTATCAGCCGCTGCTGCCCCCACGACAGGCTGTGGAACGGAGCATCGCGGTACGCTTTCAGACCGAGCAGCGCCAGCCACTCATCCGCCAGTTTTACCTGCCGGTCTGACGGTTTCTGATAGAGCCCGACAGAATCGAAATAACCGGAAATCAGCGTGTTACGCACACTGATATTGACGCGGTAACTGAGGTGGATGCTGTTACTGACATACCCGATATGGCGTTTGATATCCCACACCGTTTCTCCGCTGCCCCGGCGGCGGCCGAACAGCGTCAGGTCATTGCTGTAGCCCTGCGGATGATCACCGGTGATCAGACTGAGCAGTGTGGATTTACCCGCGCCGTTCTCGCCGGTGATTTGCCAGTGCTCACCGGGCAGCACCTGCCAGGTCAGATCATTGAGGATGGGCTTATCGTTATAGCTGACACAGCCGTGATTGAGGATCACCCGCGGAATATCCGGCGCAAGGCGTTCTGCGGACGGGTCATCCCGCTCCGGCAGCGTCAGATGCTCTGTCTGCTCACTACGGGCCAGCTGTGCCTGTAATAGTGCGGATAAGGTATCCGCTGGTGCCAGCACACAGTCTGTCAGCAGCCCGGCGCGGGTGATAAAGTCCGGAATATCACTGAAACGGTTGAGGATCAGAACAACCGTCAGCCCGCCCTCTGCAAGCTCTGCCAGCATCTCACTGAGCATACGGCGGGAATCGGTATCCAGCCCGTCATAAGGCTCATCCAGCACCAGTAAATCCGGCTCTGTCATCAGTGCCTGACACAGCAGGGTTTTGCGGGTTTCACCGGTGGAAAGGTATTTAAAGCGGCGTGACAGGCGATCAGAAATCCCGAACTGCGCCGCCAGCTGCAGGCAGCGCTCATTATCACGATGCTCCGCCTGAATAATCTCAGCGGTGGTACGGCCGTTATCGGTGTCATCGCCATCCATCAGGTCGGTATTATTGCGGTTCCACTCTTCATCAATCAGCGCCTGTAATTTCTCAAACGCGACCAGAACCGGACGGCGGAAAGTGTTGCTCATCTCCCCGGAAAGCAGCGGAAGTTCCTGAATCAGCGCGCGGGCAAGGGCAGATTTTCCACTGCCGTTAGTGCCGATAAAGGCGTGGTGCTGACCGCTTTCCAGCTGTAATGACGGAACAGAAAGCTGTTTATCCGCGCTTAACCGGAAGACCCCTTGTGTGATGTGCAGATATGCCATAGTGAACAGCCTTATTATTAGTTTAATTATTCCCCAGAAATAAGCGGAACCGGCAGGGATGTCAAGATATGGCACCGGTGTTACATCCCGTATCATGAAAAGAAGATCTGCTTCACAGAAACGTCATCATTCAGTCTGCTGTTTTTGTTATACTTTTTGGTACAGAAATCAGGGCATCACGGAAATTAACCGGAAGAGAGGGCAGGGTGAGAACAGGATTAAAATATTCGGTGCTGGCATTACTGGTCAGCGGAACGGTCAATGCCGCGACAGTGGATCTGCGGGTGATGGAAACCTCGGATATTCACAGTAACTTAATTGACTTTGATTATTTCAAAGACAAACCGACAGAGCAGTTTGGTCTGGTCCGCACCGCCGGTTTAATTAAAGCGGCAAAAGGTGAAGCCACCAACGCAGTATTAGTGGATAACGGGGACTTAATTCAGGGCAGCCCGCTGGCGGATTATATGGTCAGTAAAGGGTTAAATGACGGTGAAGCCCATCCGGCACATAAGCTGATGAATACCATGGGTTATACCGTCGGAAACTTCGGTAACCATGAATTTAACTTTGGCCTGGATTATCTGAAAAAAGCCATTGCCGGTGCGGATTTTCCGTATGTGAATGCCAATATTATTGATGAGAAAACCGGTAAGAATCTGTTTACCCCTTATATTATCGTTGATACCCCGGTTAAAGATCGCGACGGCAAAGAGCATGTGATTAAAATCGGCTATATCGGTTTTGTACCGCCGCAGATCCTTATCTGGGATAAAGCGAATCTGGAAGGAAAAGTCCGTGTCAATGATATTACGGAAACCGCGAAAAAATTTGTGCCGCAAATGAAGGCAGAAGGTGCGGATTTAATTGTCGCTATTCCGCACTCCGGTTTTTCTCAGGAGCCGTATAAAGCCATGGCTGAGAACTCGGTTTATTATCTCAGTGAAGTACCGGGTATTAATGCCATTATGTTCGGTCACTCGCACGGTGTATTTCCGGGCAAAGACTTTGCGGATATCAAAGGCGTTAATATTGAGCAGGGAACCGTTAACGGTATTCCGGCAGTGATGCCCGGCCAGTGGGGGGATCACCTCGGTGTGGTGGATCTGGTGCTGAATAATGATGACGGTGCGTGGAAGGTGGCGGATGCCAAAGCACAGGCGCGTCCGATTTATGACAAAGTCAATAAAAAGCCGCTGGTGGTACGGGATGACAAGCTGGCTTCTGTGATTGATGAGCAGCACAATGCGACCCGGACCTTTGTCGGCAAACTGATTGGTAAATCACCGGATAATATGTACAGCTACCTTGCCTTGCTGCAGAGCGACCCGACGGTGCAGATTGTGAATAATGCACAGACTGATTATACCCGCCGCTTTATTCAGGGCGATCCGGATCTGGCAGATTTACCGGTGCTGTCAGCGGCTGCACCGTTTAAAGTGGGCGGACGCAAAAATGCCCCGGCGGATTTCGTCGAGGTGGAAAAAGGGGATATGACGTTCCGCAACGCGGCGGATCTCTATCTCTACCCGAATACGCTGGTGGTGGTGAAAGCGACCGGTGCGGAAGTGACCGAATGGCTGGAGTGCTCCGCCGGGATGTTCAATCAGATTAACCCGCAGTCAGAGGCACCGCAGAGCCTGGTCAACTGGGATGGTTTCAGAACCTATAATTTCGATACCATTTCCGGGATCAACTATCAGATAGACCTGACACAACCGGCAAAATATGATGTGGAGTGCCAGACAGTCAATCCGCAGGCCAACCGTATCAAAAATGTGACTTATCAGGGTAAGCCGATTGATCCGAAAGCGGTTTTCCTGGTTGCCACCAATAACTACCGTGCTTACGGCGGAAAATTTGCCGGTACCGGTGACAAACATATTGCGTTTGCCTCACCGGATGAAAACCGCAGTGTGCTGGCCGGTTATATCGCGGCAGAAACCAAAGCGAAAGGTGCGGTATCAGCGCAGGCTGAGCAAAACTGGACATTTGTGCCGGTGAAAACGGATAAGAAATTAGATATCCGCTTTGAAACTTCACCGGGCGATAAAGCCACACAGTTTATTAAAGAAAATGCCCATTACCCGATGACCCGGGTCGGGACGGATGATGTGGGTTTTGCGGTTTATCAGGTTGATTTAACAGCGAAGTAAGCAGTTACTCACGAAAGCCGCCGTCAGCGGCGGCTTTTATCATCATTTTTATCAGCATAATGTGGCAATAATCACCTGGTCCGCATTAAACAGCGCGGTGACGTCATCACCTTCTTTCAGTTGCTGCCTGTCGGCATCCTGATTATCCAGGGTGGAGCATAATTGTGCGCCGCCGGTCAGTGTCACCATCACCTCGCTGTTTTCCGCACCTCTGGCAACGGAACAGATACGTCCGCTCAGACGGTTGTCATAATCCGTGCTGTTTTCTGCGGATTTGCTGATTTTCACCCACGGCGCTTTAATCAGAGTAAGTACTTCTTTACCGACTGATAAGCCCAGCCGGTTGGCACTCTGTTCCGTCAGGGCAACGGCAAGTTCGGTCTTTTTATCCGCCAGCAGGACATTCACATGCTGCTGCACATGAGAATGGTTGCGCGACATAATTGTGCCGAAGAACTGGTTACGGGCACTGGTCTGCAATGAGAAGCGGGAGATGGCCGCCAGCAGGCTGTCGAGGGGCAGCGAATCATCCTTAAGAACATCAAAGGCTTTCTGCTGGATCTGTGCCAGCAGATCATAAAGCTGAAGTAAGCGCTCACCATAGCGTGTCAGTGTCGCGCCGCCGCCGCCTTTGCCGCCGGTGGCCCGGTCAACAATGGTTTCCTCGGCAAGCTGGTTCATCTCATTGATGGCATCCCAGGCGCTTTTGTAACTGATTCCGGCCAGTTTTGCCCCCTGACTGATGGAGCCGGTGGCTCTGACCTGTTTGAGTAAGGAAATCCGCCGCGGATCGGCAAATAAATGACCTTCTGATTTCAGTGTTAATAAAATATCCAACGGAAAATACCCCGTATATTAATCAGACAGAATCACCGGCGCAGTCTCTCCGCCCGGTGCGGCTTTACTTTCCGGTTAGTGTAGCAAACTGCGTTTTTTTTTCATCTGCCAATATGGCGGTTTAAGTTTACTTAAAAATTCATGAACCGGATAAAAACAGGTATGGTATAGGAATTGATTATCAGCCAGAGATTATTTCATGCAGAATGTATTATTTCGTCTTCATCAGGCAGTCAAGGATTCCCCGGAACCGGAAGGGGCTGAAACAGAAGAATTTGCCCGTATGCTGGCAGAACAGCCATTCTGGGCTGAATCACAGGATCATGAAAGTGGCGGACAAATTGGTCTGGCATTCACTCAGGGGGAAGATGATGAAGAACCTCTGCTGCTCGTTTATATGCGTGATGATGGCGGTCATGAAGCACCTGCAAAAGTCGCGGAAGAAATGGCATCCGGTGAGCGGGAATATACCTGGCTGCCGGGCGCGTTTTTACTGGGACTGAGCAGGAAAATTGATTTCACACTGTGCATCATCGGTGAGGATGGGCAAACCCTGCCACTGAACAGCCAGTTTATGAAAATGATGTTTCTCTATATTCAGGAGCTTTACCGCGAAGACGATAAAGGTGAAACACCGGTACAATCCCCGGCTGCCCCTGTCTCACCACGCAGCAGTATTGTGGAAAAACCCGGCAGTGCCGGAAAAGTGATAGGTTTTCTGATTCTGGCGGCGGCTATTGTGGCGGTTGTTTACTTTATGCAGACCTGACAGCACGAATCGCCATGCTTTCCGGGGTGTGATTTATATAGAATAGCGGCCATTATGACGCTATTATAGTCATGCTGAATATCCTTTTCGCCTGATATAAAGAGATTAAGTGCTATGTTTGAGTTAGTTAAAAGTTTAGGTTTCGCACTGTTAATGGTTCCTGTTGTTATGACAGGCCTGGCGGCTCTGATCTGGGGATTAGGTGAAATTTTCAACCTGATTTCAAAAGGCGAGCGCCGCGAAAAGCAGCTCTGATTATACCGTATTCAGGATTACCTGCGTTCGCGGGTAATCCGTCTTTGTTTCTGTTTTCCCGCTCATTATCTGCGTAATTCCCCTCATTTTATATTGTTTTCCGCTTAACTGCCGATAGTGGGATAAACCTCCTTTCATTTTTCGTTGTATCTTGTTATATACAACGGGTTAATCCTAATCTATCCTGGTGGAAAAAATGAAAAAACAGTTCAGTAAGTTATTGGCCGGTGTTGTTATCTCTGCTGCTGTCATGAGTCAGGCATGGGCCGCTGAAAAAGTGACCGTATTTGCTGCGGCATCACTGACAAATGCGGTTGATGAAATCTCGGCAAAATATAAGCAGGAGAAAAAAGGTGAAGTGGTCGCGTCTTATGCGTCTTCTTCCACCCTGGCCCGTCAGATTGAAAATGGTGCTCCGGCAGATATCTTTATTTCTGCTGACCAGAAATGGATGGATTATGCCCAGGAGAAAAACCTGATCATCAATGACACCCGTAAAACCCTGCTGGGTAATGAGCTGGTGCTGATTGCCGCGAAAGACAGCAAAATTGATAAAGTTGATATTAATAAGCAGACTGACTGGGTTAAATTACTGGATGGCGGCCGTCTGGCTGTCGGCGATCCTGATCATGTGCCGGTTGGTATCTATGCACAGGAAGCCCTGGAAAACCTGGGTGCCTGGAAAGCCGTTGATCCGATGCTGGCCCGCACTAATAATGTGCGCAGCGGCATGGCGCTGGTGGAACGCGGTGAAGCGCCGCTGGGTATCGTGTACGGCTCTGATGCGGTTGCCAGTGATAAAGTGAAAGTGGTCGGTATTTTCCCGGCAGATAGCCATAAACCGGTTGAATATCCGATTGCTATCCTGAAAGATCGCAATAATGCCGATGTTAAAGGTTTCTATGATTACCTGCAGACACCGGAAGCAAAAGAGATCTTCAAACGTTACGGTTTCAGCCCTCTGTAATAAGTAAGGACTAACAGACAGCGATGTTGAATGAGTATGAATGGCAGGCGGTCATCCTCAGCCTGAAAGTATCAACGGTCGCCGTGGCAGCCAGTCTGCCGTTCGGCATACTGATGGCATGGGTACTGGTGCGCTGCCGTTTTCCGGGCAAGTCGCTGCTGGACAGTCTTATCCACTTACCGCTGGTGTTACCGCCGGTGGTAGTGGGTTATCTGCTGCTGATCAGCATGGGGCGCAAAGGCATTATCGGTGAGTGGCTCTATAACTGGTTCGGCTTCAGTTTTACCTTCAGCTGGCGCGGTGCCGCGCTGGCTGCGGCTGTGGTGGCTTTTCCGCTGATGGTGCGGGCTATCCGTCTGGCACTGGAAGCGGTGGATATGCGCCTGGAGCAGGCGGCACGGACACTCGGGGCTTCCCCGCTGCGGGTCTTTTTCACCATCACACTGCCGCTGTCGCTGCCGGGTATTATTGTCGGTACTGTGCTGGCATTTGCCCGTTCGCTGGGGGAATTCGGCGCGACAATCACCTTTGTTTCCAATATCCCGGGGGAAACCCGGACTATCCCGCTGGCCATGTACTCCCTGCTTGAAACGCCGGGGGCGGAAATGGACGCAGCGCGGCTCTGTATTATCGCCATTGTTCTGGCACTGGCTTCACTGCTGGCCTCGGAATGGCTGACCCGCTGGGGACGCAAACGCCTGGGGGTTGCCACATGTTAGTGCTTGATTTTGAACAACAGCTCGGTGATTTATCGATGGTGATCAATACCGAACTGGCCAGTGACCGTATTACCGCTGTCTTCGGGCTCTCCGGGGCAGGGAAAACCTCCTTTATCAATGTGATCGGCGGGCTGACAAAACCGCAGAAAGGGCGGATTGAGCTTAACGGTCACACACTCGTCAATATTGAAAAACGTATCTGTCTGCCGCCGGAAAAACGCAAAATCGGCTATGTCTTCCAGGATGCACGCCTGTTTCCCCATTACCGGATAAGAGGCAACCTGCGCTACGGCATGGCACGGGGGATGGAAGATCAGTTTGACAGTATTGTGGAACTGCTGGGTATCGGGCATCTGCTGAACCGCCTGCCGATGACCCTCTCCGGCGGGGAGAAACAGCGGGTGGCGATTGGCCGCGCGCTGCTGACCGCACCGGATATCCTGCTGATGGATGAACCGCTGGCGTCTCTGGATCTGCCGCGCAAACGCGAACTGCTGCCGTATCTGGAAAAGATGGCACAGGATATCAGTATTCCGATCCTGTATGTCAGCCACAGCCTGGATGAGATCCTGCGGCTGGCGGAAGATGTGGTGATTCTGGAAAAAGGCCGCATTCTGGCACAGGGACCGCTGGAAGAGGTATGGGCCGGGGCGGCATTACGCCCGTGGCTGACACAGGAAAGTCTCTCAAGTGTACTGAGTGTCACTGTGCTTGAGCACCACGACCGCTACGCCATGACGGCCGCTGCTATCGGTGACCAGGTGCTGTGGGTGCCGCGTATCGCCGGTGAACGGGACACGCCGGTACGTGTGCGTGTCAGTGCGGATGATGTGTCCATTGCACTGGAAAAACCGAAAAGCAGCAGTATCCGCAATATATTACGGGCAAAAATCACGGAAATGTATGATGACGACAACGGGCAGAATGATGTGCGTCTGGCGGTCGGCAATCATTTCCTCTGGGCACGTATTACCGGCTGGGCGCGGGATGATTTGCAGCTGAAACCCGGACAATGGGTGTATGCCCAGGTAAAAAGCGTGTCACTGAGCCGCGAATTATAATTTATCTGAATATACGTACTTTTCATTAATAAAAGGGGCATTCATATTATTCCGATTGCCCTTCCGAATCACCGGCGATATATATTAACGCCGGTGCATCACTGACCCTGCCAGATTATCACAGAATATTCTCCGCACACGGAAACAAGTGTAAGACGTGCGTTATTGCATAAAAAACCACTGAGTCAGAGGGATAAAATGAAAAAAGCACTTTTCTTTTTATTACTGGGTATTTTCTCCGGCGGCCAGGCGCTGGCGGCAAATCAGGTGATGTGTTACACCTATCTGAAAAAAGTCAAAGATGTTGAAATCGAAAACTTAAAAGTCTGGTGTATCGGCACCACTGACGGTTCTCAGGGCGGAATGCGTATCCCGGAGCTGCTCAGTATGGGATATAAAGTGGTGGCAACAGAAAGCTTCCCGTATCAGTATTCTGAGGGCGGCTATACTTATGACGGATCGAAATTATTGCTGATCGTCGAAAATGCAAAATTCCCGAATCAGAATCCGGCAGAAAAAATGAAAAATAACTGGAATTTTGATAAGTATAAATAACTAATTTTGTTCTCTGAACAGCGGGAAATAAATAATAAAAAACGCCTTTATTAAAAGGCGTTTTTTATAGTTCAGAATACGGTATTGATCAGCTGAGAATATGACGGCGGATTGCCTGTGCAATACCCGGCTGTGTATTATCCGGGATAATCAGGTCAGCGTGTGCTTTGACTTCGTCTGCCGCATTACCCATTGCCACTCCGAGACCGGCGGCTGAAAGCATGCTGATGTCATTATGGTTATCACCAAATGCCATCACATCTTTCATCGTCATTCCCTGAGATTCCACCCATTCCTGTAAACGGCGGCCTTTGCTGTTACCTTTGCGGGCAATATCCACCTGGTTTATCCACGACCACTCGCAGGACAGTCCCATATCCGCTTCCACAGCGTCGGTAAATTCACGCAGTTTGTTCAGATCATCTGAGCAGGTGGCGAATTTCCAGATAGTGTCAGCGCGATCAACCTCATCAAGAAAATTATTCACTTTGCGCATCACCGGACGCTGGTGCTCCGGCAGAGAAGCTGACCAGTTCAGTGTCCGCTCAATAGTGCTGCTGTCAGTGTGATAAAGCATGGCATCCGAGATATACATCAGATGCTCGATATCCGTCTGTGCCAGGCGTTCGAGCAGCTGACGGGATTCACTGACACTCATCGGATCGGCGGAAAGCACTTTTTTCCCCGGATAATCGTACAGATAGGTACCGTTACAGCAGATAGCCGGTGTATCCAGCTGCAATGTCTGATAAAACGGATGAATAGCAACGTGATGACGGCCGGTGACAATCAGCACCTGCACCCCGGCACGACGGGCTTCGCGGATGGCATCCAGCGACTCCTGCAATATATGTTTATCCGGATCGAGAAGTGTACCATCGAGATCAAATGCGAGGACGCGGTAAGACATAACAGGGAGCCCCTTGTATGAGTGTCAGAACCGGAATAACGGCGGGCATCAGGGAATATTATTGTATCCTGACGGCATCCTGAATGATTCCGGGCGGAGATAACTGATAATATAGCATGTTAATTGTTTCGCGATAAACGCTAAGTGCGGTATTATTATACAGAAATGCTTACATTACCTGTTAAAAATCAAACGGGTAAGTGATGATATTAAGGAGCGCGAATGAAGCAGGTGGTTTATGTTGCCAGTACGGAAAGTCATCAGATTCATGTCTGGCAGATGAATGAACACGGTGAGATGTCACTGTTACAGACAGTATCAACGCCTGATCAGGTGCAGCCGCTGATCACCGCGCCGGATGGCCGTCATCTTTATGCTGCGGTCAAACCGGGCAATGCGGTGGCGACTTATAAAATCGCGGAAGACGGCAAACTCACACAAACCGGCCTGACGCCGCTCCCGGGCACTGCCGCCTATATCACCCTTGATAAAGCGGGGCGCACACTGTACGCCGCTTCTTATCATCAGGGAAATCTGGCGGTACTGCCGATCCGCGATAACGGTATTCCCGTCCGTGCAGTGCAGGTGATTGAGGGATTAAAAAATCCGCATTCCGCCAATATTGCGCAGGATGGACACACACTGTTTGTGCCGTGCCTCGGGGAAGATCACATCCGCGCTTACACGATTGAGGAAGACGGACGCTTAACTGAACGTCACGCCGATATGCTGACGGTTGCTGCCGGTGCCGGGCCGCGCCATATGGCGTTTCATCCGGCAAAGCATGTGGCGTATTGCCTGAATGAATTAAATGCGACCATTAATGTTTACCGCGAATGGGTGAAAGTCCGTGAAATTCAGTCTGTCGATATGATGGCGGATGATTATTCAGGACGACGCTGGGCAGCCGATATTCATATCACGCCGGACGGGCATCATCTCTATGCCTGTGAGCGGGCATCAAGTGTGATTAATCACTACCGGGTGTCGGATGACGGCGGTCATCTGCAACTGGCGGGGTGTTATCCGACTGAAACTCAGCCGCGCGGTTTTGCGGTGGATAACAGCGGGCGTTTCCTGATCTCAACCGGACAGCTCTCTCACCATGTGGCGGTTTCCCGGATTGATGCGATTACCGGCGAACTGCACTTTATCAACCGCTATCCGGCAGGAAAAGGGCCGATGTGGGTGACAGTGCTGACGCTGAAGTAATGTGTTTTTTTCAATACAGAGTTTGCCGGTCAGGTAATAAGCGATAACGGGCAGGCGAAACGAAAAGCATGCGCGTCATGGATGACGCGCCTGAGCTTACAGGGATGTATTCACAGCGGCTTTTCGTTTTTGCCCGTTATCAGCGCTTCACCGGTACTGATGCTATCACCTGTTTTTTATTCCTCCGTCACCTTATCTATCGCCTGCGTCAGTTTTTCCAGTTGTGCCGCTGTAATAATGTATGGCGGCATAATATAAATCAGCCGTCCGAACGGCCGGATCCACACACCGGCGTCAACAAAGTGGCGCTGTAATTCCGCCATATTGACCGGCTCTTCCGTTTCAATCACACCAATGGTACCGAGTACCCGCGCATCGCGGATTCCGCTGCGGGATTTCAGCGGCAGCAGAGCGCTTTTCAGTTGTGTTTCGATAGCCTTCACACGCGCAGCCCAGTCTCCGGACAACAGCAGATCAATACTCGCCACTGCCGTGGCACAGGCCAGCGGATTACCCATAAAGGTCGGACCGTGCATAAAGCAGCCTGCGTCACCCTGACTGATGGTGTCTGCAATATGGCGGGTGGTGAGGGTGGCTGAGAGTGTCATATAACCGCCGGTGATGGCTTTTCCGAGACACATAATATCTGGTGATATACCGGCGTGTTCACAGGCAAACAGTTTACCGGTGCGCCCGAATCCGGTGGCGATTTCGTCACAAATCAGCAGGACATTGTAGTGATCACACAGTGATCTTACGCCTTTCAGATATTCCGGATGGTAAAAGCGCATTCCGCCCGCCCCCTGGACAACCGGCTCCAGGATCACGGCAGCGACCTCGTGATGATGCTGTGCCAGCAGGTTTTCCACAGAATGAAGATCTTCCGGCCGCCATTCCTCATCAAATCCGCACTGCGGCGCATCTGCAAACAGATGATCCGGCAGATAGCCCTGCCAGAGTGAGTGCATGGAGTTTTGCGGATCACACACTGACATCGCGCCGAATGTATCGCCGTGGTAGCCGTGACGCGGGGTGATTATCCGGTGGCGTTTTTCGCCGCGTGCCTGCCAGTACTGCAGCGCCATTTTCAGGGCCACTTCCACCGCGACCGAGCCGGAGTCGGCAGGAAACACGCATTCCAGCGACTCCGGCGTGATTGCCACCAGACGGCGGCACAGTGCAACGGCAGCCGGATGAGTGATCCCGCCGAACATCACATGTGACATCTGTGACAGCTGTTCAGTCACCGCCGCATTCAGTACCGGGTGATTATAGCCGTGGATAGCCGCCCACCAGGAGGACATACCGTCAACCAGTTCGCGGCCGTCTGCGAGTGTCAGTACCGCACCGCGTGCCGATACCACCGGATAGACCGGCAGCGGCTGAGTCATTGATGTATAAGGGTGCCAGATATGGCGGCGGTCAAAATCCGCATCATCAGCCGAAAAGGCGTGACCTGAAATATTCTCTGAAAAAGCCATTATGTAAACCATTTTAATGCAAATAAAGTTGACATGATAATGCTGATATTTAAACTGGCAACACTTTTTTATCGGGAGTTACAGTTATGAGTCAAGGTCGTCAGTGGACATTAAAAGAAGCCAATGCATTGTTTGAAAAACCTTTTTTTGAACTGTTGTATGAAGCTCAGACCATACATCGCCGGCATTTTGACCCGCAGCAGGTGCAGATCAGCACACTGCTTTCCATCAAAACCGGGGCGTGTCCGGAAGATTGTAAATACTGTGCGCAGAGTGCGCGATACAAGACCGGGCTGGAAAAAGAGCGTCTGATGGAAGTACAGCAGGTGGTGGAGACGGCGCGTAAGGCGCGGGCAGCCGGTTCGACCCGGTTCTGTATGGGCGCGGCGTGGAAGAATCCTCATGAGCGCGATATGCCGTACCTGGAAACCATGGTGAAAGAAGTGCGGGCGCTGGGTATGGAAACCTGCATGACACTCGGTATGCTGAACAGCTCACAGGCGGAGCGCCTTGCCAAAGCAGGTCTGGATTACTATAACCACAACCTCGATACCTCGCCGGAATTTTACGGCTCGATTGTCACCACCCGGACCTATCAGGACAGACTCGACACCCTCGACAATGTGCGGGATGCGGGGATCAAAGTATGCTCCGGCGGGATCTTAGGTTTGGGTGAGGCGGTGCGCGACCGCGCGGCGATGCTGGTACAGCTGGCGAATCTGCCGAAAGCACCGGAAAGTGTACCGATCAACATGCTGGCGAAAATCAAAGGCACGCCGTTTGAGGATAATGAGGAAGTCGATCCGTTTGATTTCGTCCGCACCATCGCGGTTGCCCGCATTATGATGCCAACGTCTCATGTGCGCCTCTCCGCCGGTCGTGAAATGATGAATGAACAGACCCAGGCGCTTTGCTTTATGGCGGGTGCGAACTCCATTTTCTACGGCTGCAAACTGCTCACCACCACCAACCCGGAAGAAAATACCGATATTGCCCTGTTTAAAAAGCTGGGGATCAAACGCGAAGCCATCCATGTTACCCGGGGTGACAATGAAGAGACGGATTCTTTATTGGATGCCATCAGCCACAGCGATGACGAAAAATTCTATAACGCAGCCCTGTGAGCCGTACCATGTGGCAGACTTTTCTCTCTGAGCGCCTGCAGCAGGCGCAGGAACAGGATGCGGTACGCCGCCGCGAGGCCAATGGCGGCGCGGACGGGCGCACTCTTCTGATTAACGGCAGACGTGCCGTGAATTTCTCCGGTAATGATTATCTCGGCCTCAGCCGCCACCCGGCGGTGATCCGCGCCTGGTGTGACGGTACCCGGCAATACGGCGTGGGCAGCGGCGGATCCGGTCATGTCACCGGTTACACCACGGCACACCGGGATCTGGAACAGATGCTGGCGGAGTGGCTCGGGTTTGATCGGGCGATCCTGTTCGTCTCCGGTTTCAGTGCTAATCAGGCGGTGATCACCGCACTGATGCAGCGCGGCGACCACCTTATCTGCGACAAACTCGCTCACGCCTCCATCATGGAAGCGGCGATGCATTCACCCGCTGAATTCAGCCGTTTTCATCATAATGATACTGCCCATCTCAGTACCCGGCTGAGCCGGACAGATAACAGTACCGGCAAAACCCTGGTGGTCACTGAAGGGATCTTCAGTATGGACGGGGATGCCGCGCCGCTGGCGGCGATCCTGCCGCTCACCCGGCAGCATAACGCGCGGCTGATGGCGGATGATGCGCACGGTATCGGTGTCTGCGGCCGTGAAGGGCGGGGCAGTTGTGATGCGGCAGGAATACGCCCGGATATTCAGATTGTCACCTTCGGCAAAGCGGTCGGGGTCAGCGGCGCGGCGGTGCTGTGTGATGCACAGACGGCGGATTATCTGACGCAGTATGCCCGTCATCTTATCTACAGCACCACCTTCCCGGCGGCACAGGCGTGTGCCATTCAGGCTGCGGTGCGGGAAATCCGCCGTGGTGACGGATTACGGGACACACTGGCGGAAAATATCCGCTTCTTTCGTGAGCGGGTGGCGCATCTGCCGCTGCAATTACTGCCGTCCGCCTCGGCGATCCAGCCGCTGATCGTGGGGGATAACCGTGCTGCTCTGGCACTGTCGCACTATTTACAGGAGCGCGGCCTGTGGGTGAAAGCTATCCGTCCGCCGACCGTACCGCCGAATACTGCCCGTCTGCGCATCACGCTGACCAGCGCCCATCACCGCGACGATATCACACAGCTTACGGAGGCGCTGGATGCATTCTGCCGTCACTACCGCCCCTGTGAATAAAGCCGCTGTTGCCGCGGCTTTCGGACGTGCCGCCGGACACTATGACACCGTGGCGCACCTTCAGCAGAAAACCGGATACCATCTGCGCCGCCTGACCACACAGGCGCTTTCCGGGCTGTTATTACCGGAACTGCACGGGTTGGATGCAGGCTGCGGTACCGGGTTTTTCAGTGAACAGTGGAAAGCGGATTGCCGCTGTGTGACGGCGTTTGATCTCTCCCCTGACATGCTGGCACACGCCCGGCAGCAGCAGCGGGCGACCCGTTATGTGCAGGGGGATATCGAACAGCTGCCTTTTGCGGATAATCAGTTTGATTTTTGTTTCAGCAATCTGGCGGTGCAGTGGTGTGATTCACTGGCGGCGGCGCTGGCCGGACTGATGCGGGTAACCCGGCCCGGTGGTGTGGTGGCGTTTTCCACCCTGCTCAGCGGGTCGCTGGACGAGCTGAATCAGGCGTTTTCCCGGGTGGACAGCAACCGTCACGCCAACGGTTTTCTCAGCCGTGAGGCGGTTTCCGCCGCCTGTCAGCCTTACCGGCATACTTTGTCAGAAGTGTGTTACCGGCTCTCCTTTGATTCTCTGCCCGCGCTGCTGCACTCCCTCAAGGGGATTGGAGCTACCCATGTTCATCAGGGACGTGCTGCCGGGCTGATGACACGCAATAAACTCATTCAGCTGGCGAATCATTATCCCGCCGAAGACGGCGTATTTCCGCTCAGCTATCTTATTCAGTACGGAGTCATACATGTTGAAAAATAACTGGTTTTTAACCGGCACCGATACGGATGCCGGTAAAACCGTGGTCAGCTGCGCCCTGCTGCAAACGGCCCGCAACGCCGGTTTCTGCTGCGCGGGGTATAAGCCGGTAGCCTCGGGCAGTGAGATGACGGAGGAGGGGCTGCGCAACAGTGATGCACTGGCATTGTGGCGGCATACGGTACCGGCGGTCAGTTACGCGCAGATTAACCCCTATACCTTTGCCGAGCCGACATCACCACACATTGTCAGCGAACTGACTCAAACCCCGCTGGAATTTTCGGTGATGACTGACGGGCTGCATGCCTTAAATCAGCAGGCTGACTGGGTACTGACCGAAGGGGCGGGCGGATGGTTTACGCCGCTGTCGGCCACACAAAGTTATGCGGACTGGGCGGCACAAATGCGGATGCCGGTGATCCTCGTCGTCGGGGTGAAGCTCGGCTGCATTAATCACGCGTTACTGACTGTACTGGCGATACAGCAGGCCGGACTGACCCTGGCGGGCTGGGTGGCGAATGAAGTCACACCGCCGGGCCTGCGTCAGCCGGAGTATCTGGCGACACTGAATAACCTGATCCCGGCACCGTGCCTGGGTGTGTTACCGCATCTGCCGGACCCGATGAATCAGGACTTATCCGGCTATCTTTCACTGCCGGTTTCCGCGCACTGATCCTGCATCCGGACGGATCGTGCCGGGATCACGGCAAATCTTCCGGCCGGGTGTTTTTTATCAGGAAAAAATCCTGAATTATTTTTTCTCTTTGTGCTGAGAGTGACAATTTTATGACTGCACAATGTCACGCAACCATGCACCGGCAAACGACTTTATTAAGTTATCCACTATTCCTGTGGATAACCCTGTGTATTAACTTTAGAAAACTCACGCTATCCTTGCAGGAACGGGGCTTTCACTGACATTGTTGTAAAATCGGGCTTTTATGATTTATTCATAAATAACAATTAGATAAATAAAATCAAGGGTCCTCCGGCGTGAAAAATAGCAATTGGTCAGAGGGGCATCAGATTTCAGCATAATTTAAAATTGCAAGTGCTTTTTTTTTGGGGATAACTGTGGAAAGCCAATAAAATTTTCCCCGGTTTTGCAAGCAAAAAATCACAAAATAACGGATTTTTTCTGCCGGGGGTTGAAGCTGGTTTTTTATCCAGTATCATAGTGACCCTATTCGCGCAGGGGGGCCAATGAGCAAACTATTTAAACTGCATTCTGACTTTAAACCGGCCGGTGATCAGCCGCAGGCCATTGCAAAACTGGTTGAGGGCCTGGAAGACGGGCTGGCGCATCAGACGCTGCTTGGGGTAACGGGCTCGGGGAAAACCTTCACCATTGCCAATGTTATCGCCACGCTGAACCGCCCGACCATGATCATGGCGCCCAACAAAACCCTTGCCGCGCAGCTTTACAGTGAGATTAAAGATTTCTTCCCGGAAAACGCGGTGGAATATTTTGTCTCTTACTACGACTATTATCAGCCGGAAGCCTATGTCCCGAGCTCTGACACCTTTATCGAAAAAGATGCCTCAGTAAACGAACATATTGAGCAGATGCGGCTTTCTGCCACCAAAGCCCTGCTGGAGCGGCGGGATGTGGTGGTGGTGGCGTCCGTTTCCGCTATCTATGGGCTGGGTGATCCGGACAGCTACCTGAAGATGATGCTGCACCTCACCGAGGGGATGATCATTGATCAGCGCTCGATCCTGCACCGGCTTTCCGATCTCCAGTACACCCGTAATGACCAGGCCTTTCAGCGCGGTACATTCCGTGTGCGCGGTGAAGTGGTGGATATTTTCCCTGCGGAATCTGATGATTACGCACTGCGCGTGGAACTGTTTGATGATGAGGTCGAGCGCCTGTCGCTGTTTGATCCGCTGACCGGCCATATCCATTATCAGGTGCCGCGCTTTACCGTTTACCCGAAAACCCACTATGTAACGCCGCGTGAGCGCATCATTGAGGCGATGGAAGGGATTAAAACGGAGCTGGCGGAGCGGCGCAAATTCCTGATCGACAACAACAAACTGGTCGAAGAACAGCGCCTCGCCCAGCGCACCCAGTTTGATTTGGAAATGATGAATGAACTGGGTTATTGCTCGGGTATTGAAAACTACTCGCGCTATCTCTCCGGACGCAAATCCGGCGAGTCCCCGCCGACCCTGTTTGATTACCTGCCGGCAGACGGCCTGCTGGTGATTGATGAATCCCACGTCACCATTCCGCAAATCGGCGGGATGTACAAAGGGGACCGTTCGCGCAAAGAAACCCTGGTGGAATACGGCTTCCGTCTGTCGTCCGCACTGGATAACCGCCCGCTGCGTTTTGAGGAGTTTGAATCACTCGCACCGCAGAGCATTTATGTGTCTGCCACGCCGGGCAAATATGAAACGGAGAAATCCGGCTCTGATGTGGTTGAACAGGTAGTCCGGCCGACCGGGCTGCTCGATCCGGAAGTGGAAGTGCGTCCGGTGACCACTCAGGTGGATGATCTGCTGTCTGAAATCCGCATCCGCGCACAGAAAAATGAGCGCGTGCTGGTCACCACGCTGACCAAACGGATGGCGGAAGATCTTACTGAATATCTGGAAGAGCACGGCGAGCGGGTGCGTTATCTGCACTCGGATATTGATACGGTGGAACGTGTGGAAATTATCCGCGATCTGCGTCTCGGGGAGTTTGATGTGCTGGTGGGTATCAACCTGCTGCGTGAGGGGCTGGATATGCCGGAAGTGTCGCTGGTGGCGATTCTGGATGCGGATAAAGAAGGCTTCCTGCGTTCCGAACGTTCACTGATCCAGACCATTGGTCGTGCCGCCCGTAACCTGCACGGCAAAGCGATTCTCTACGGCGATAAAATCACTGACTCAATGGCGAGGGCTATTGAGGAAACCGAACGCCGCAGAGAGAAGCAGATGGCGTTTAACGAAGCAAACGGTATTGTGCCGAAAGGGCTGAATAAAAAGATTGGCGATATCCTTAAAATCGGCCAGCCGTCAGCCGGAGCGAAAAATAAAGGCAAAGGAAAAGCAGCCGCGAAAAGCAGCGATTATCAGCGTATGTCGCCGAAAGAGCTGGAAGTTAAAATCCAGGAACTGGAAGCGCAGATGTACCGCCACGCTCAGGATCTGGAATTTGAACAGGCGGCAGCGGTACGGGATGAATTACAGGGGCTGCGTGAGCAGTTTATTGCCAACTCCTGACGGGATCAGGGCAGCAGGCCGATTGTTTTATCCAGCGCACTCAGCAGCAGGCGGCGGTCATGGCGGTACGGTACATCCTGTGCCTCCAGGACCTCTCTGACAATCAGGCGGTCGCCGAGGTCGCCGGTATTGATATGCGGTGCGCACACTACTGCATCTATCCGTTTGCGGCCGATGCGTTTTTCAATCACGGCGATTTTTTCACTCAGGCTGAGGGATGCTGCAGCCGGGCTCAGTTCTTTGCCGAGATTCTCAATATAGATCATCGGCGCCTGATTAAAATTAATGGCTTTGGTGAAATCGGGCAGCAGCATCAGCGGCATCAGGCTGGTAAAGAAACTGCCCGGCCCGATAATAATCAGCTCTGCGCGGCAGATAGCATCCAGCGCCTCTTTGGTGGTTTTTACCGGCGGGGAGAGCTGTAACTCCTGCGGCGGGCAGGTCAGCTGATCCACATTCACTTCGCCGTACACTTCATGGCCTTCACTGTCGATAGCCATCAGATCGACCGGCGTTTCTGACATCGGGATCAATTTGGCTTTGACTTTCAGCATATTGCGGATCAGATTGATGGCATCCAGCGGACGCACACTCATATGATCCAGCGCCTTGAGCATCAGGTTGCCGAGGTTGTGTCCCGCCAGTTCGCCGTTACCGCTGAAACGGTATTCAAACATGGTGGAGGCAATCGACGGCTCCGTAATCATCTGATTGAGACAGTTGCGCATATCACCCCAGGCAATGCCACCCTCCGCCCGGCGGATCCGGCCGGTGGAGCCGCCGTTATCCGTGGTGGTGACCACGCCGGTCAGCCGCGATCCCAGACCGTTCAGGCAGGACATCACCCGTCCCAGCCCGTGGCCTCCGCCTAAAGCAACAACATGTTCCAGCGACGTGAGTGTGCGGTTTCCCATAGTGTTTATGCATTCCCTGAGTTTTCATATTTATTTGCGCGGTAATCTATCATAAAAACCAATTTTTCGCGTCACGATACTGAGATTTATCAAACTCCGGTCAATCATAAAGATAAATTATCTTTTTGCTGCGTACTTTTACGTGTGATTCAGAAGTGGCAGCGGCAGGGAAGTCATGGTATGAGTGAATGCGGTGACTGAAAGCATCACAAATAAACATCAATAACAAAAATCAATAAATGACAGGAAGAACATCATGAATGACCTGACGTGCACCATTCCGGTGCTGGAAACTGACCGTCTGATCCTGAGTGCCCACCGCAGAGAAGATCATGCGGCGGTTGCTGATATGTGGTCAGATACGGTGGTAACGCATCATGTTATGGCAGGACAAATCTCCACACCGCGTGACAGCTGGATGCGGATGCTGGCGTATCTCGGGTTGTGGCCGCTGCTGGGCTATGGTTACTGGGCGGTCAGGGAGAAAAGCACCGGAGAGTATATCGGGGATATCGGTTTTGCGGATTTTTACCGTGAAATGGAAAAAGACATCAGCCACTATCCGGAAGCGGGTTGGGTGTTTACAAAGCGGGCACACGGTAAGGGCTATGCCGGTGAAGCATTGGGAGCCATACTGAACTGGCTGAAAGAGGTGCGCGGTATTAATGAATGCGTGTGTATTATTGCTCCAGAGAATAAACCCTCCATCCGGCTGGCAGAGCGTAACGGATTCCGCCCGCAGGAGACACTGAGAATGAATCATAAATCCGTTATTTTCTATCACGTTACACTGGACTGACCGGGCCTGCTATACCTGTGTCAGATCAAGAAACCGGTAAATAATTTTCCTGTCAAACCGCCGTATTTCCGGCGGTTTGCTGTTTATTATTTATTCAGTAATCTATAATGTATTTGCTAATTAATTGAAAAACTGTGTGAAATTTTCGTTATCCGGCGTATCCGTTCCTTTTCCCGGAGGCCCGGTAACTCGTTGTATAATAAGATATATAGCGTATTTATCATGGTAATTCCCGCAGGGCAACGCTAGAATCAACTCACTTAGCGTGGTTATTAACAGCATTAATGACAACGATTAACTCCTAGCCTTCACACCTACGTTTCAGGTCGGAACCGGAAATAGGGTGAGCTGGCCGTGACACTCACGAGTGCCACCAGGGTGCAGGATAGAAATGTCCGCATCTCCCGTATTTGGAAAGGTGTTATGACTGAACAACTGACAGATCCCTTTGCGCGCAAATTTTACTATCTGCGCCTCTCCGTGACAGACGTTTGCAATTTCCGTTGCAACTATTGTCTGCCTGATGGTTATAAACCAAACGGACACAAATCCTTTCTTTCTCTCGGCGAAATCCGCCGGGTGACCCGCGCGTTTGCTCAGCTGGGCACGGAAAAAATCCGTCTGACCGGCGGTGAGCCGACCATGCGCCGCGATTTTACCGATATCGTTGCCGCTATCCGCGAAAATGAGAATATCCGCACCATTGCCGTGACCACCAACGGTTACCGCATGGCACGGGATATCCGCGACTGGCGTGCCGCCGGGCTGAGCGCCGTGAATGTCAGTGTGGATAGTCTCGACCCGCGCCAGTTTCATGCTATCACCGGGCAGGATAAATTCATGCAGGTGATGAGTGGTATCGATGCCGCGTTTGAGGCCGGTTTTGAGAAGGTAAAAGTGAATGTGGTGCTGATGAAGAATGTCAATGACATCCATCTGCCTGCATTTCTGAACTGGATTAAAGACCGCCCGATCCAGCTGCGTTTTATCGAATTGATGGAAACCGGTGACGGCAGCGATGTATTCCGCCGTTTCCATATCTCCGGCAATGTTATCCGTGCCCGTCTGTTACAGGCAGGCTGGCAGCAGGTGGCGCGTGCCCGAAGTGACGGCCCGGCACAGGTGTTCAGTCATCCGGATTATCAGGGCGAAATCGGCCTGATTATGCCGTATGAAAAAGACTTCTGCCAGAGCTGTAATCGTCTGCGGGTGTCCGCGGTCGGTAATCTGCATCTGTGCCTGTTCGGCGAGCAGGGGATCACACTGCGTGATCTGCTGGCGGAAGACGGACACGATGCGGAGCTGAAAGCACGGCTTCAGCGCGCATTGCAGCACAAACGCGAAACCCATTTCCTCCATCAGGGGGACAGCGGTATTACCCCGAATTTATCCGTTATCGGCGGCTGATCCGCCGGTCATATCAGGAGTTTACATGTCTCAACTCACCCATATTAATGCGGCGGGCGAAGCCAACATGGTGGATGTGTCCGGAAAGCAGGAAACTGTCCGCGAAGCGCGCGCCGAAGCCTTTATCACCATGGATGCCAAAACCTTACAGATGATTATTGACGGCAACCATCACAAGGGGGATGTCTTTGCGACAGCCCGTATCGCCGGTATCCAGGCCGCTAAACGAACCTGGGATCTGATCCCGCTGTGTCACCCGCTGATGCTGAGCAAAGTGGAGGTTCAGCTGAGCGCGGAGCCGGACACATCCCGTGTGCGTATTGAATCCTGCTGCCGCCTGACCGGTAAAACCGGGGTGGAGATGGAAGCCCTGACTGCGGCTTCTGTGGCGGCACTGACGATTTATGATATGTGCAAAGCGGTGCAGAAGGATATGGTTATCGGCCCGGTGCGTTTACTGGAAAAAAGCGGCGGGAAATCAGGACATTTTAAGGCGGACGCATGATTAAGGTACTGTTTTTCGCGCAGGTGCGCGAGCTGGTGAATACCGATGAGCTTTCTCTGCCGTGTGATTACGCCACAGCGGAAGATTTGCGGGCCGCGCTGTGTGAGCGCGGTGAACGCTGGGCACTGGCGCTGGAATCCGGCAAACTGCTGTGTGCGGTGAATCAGTCTTTTGTGCCGTTGTCGCACCCGCTGACAGACGGTGACGAAGTCGCGTTCTTCCCGCCGGTCACCGGAGGCTGAGCCATGAATAATACCCGGATTGCTGTTCAGACGGACAATTTCAGTGTCGGTGAGGAATATCAGTGGCTGGCCGGTTGCGCGGATGACGGCGCGGTGGTCACCTTTACCGGTAAAGTCCGCAATCATAACCTGGGTGATAATGTGGCGGCTCTGTCGCTGGAGCACTACCCGGGCATGACCGAAAAAGCGCTGGCGGATATTGTCACACAGGCGCGTGAGCGCTGGGAATTACAGCGGGTGACGCTGATCCACAGGGTCGGCAGTTTATACCCGAATGATGAGATTGTGTTTGTTGGTGTCAGCGCCGCCCATCGCGGCATGGCATTTGAAGCTGCTGAATTTCTGATGGATTACTTAAAAACCCGCGCGCCGTTCTGGAAAAAAGAGACATTGCCGGAAGGCGGTACCCGCTGGGTGGATGCCAGAGAAAGCGACCAGAAAGCCGCAGATCGCTGGTAATTTACCGCTGATAACCTCCTGATCGCCGGATTTTTTCCGGCGGCTGTACATCAGGTTAAAAATATTCTCTGTTTGTAAAGAAATGGGGAGAATTCCTGACAGTTTGCCTGCTGGCAACACCCTTTTTATGTGATAATCTATAGTCCTTGGTCGTTTATCATCCGATAAACAATTTGATACAGATGAAAGGGTTATCCATCATGGACCGATTTCCTCGTTCTAACGGCTCGATAGTTTCACAGGCGGGCTCCGGTATTCAGGCTTATATGGCCCAGGTTTACGGCTGGATGGCGTGCGGCCTGCTGCTGACTGCCTTCGTCGCCTGGTATTCGTCTAACTCGATGGCGATTATGAGCTTTGTTTTCTCCAGCAAAATCACCTTCTTCGGCCTGATTATTGCTCAGCTGGCACTGGTCTGGGTTATCTCCGGCATGGTTGAGCGCCTGAGCGCGTCCATGGCGACCGGGCTGTTTATGCTCTATTCCGCACTGACAGGGCTGACGCTCTCCAGTATCTTTATCGTGTATACAGATGCATCTATTGTCAGCACCTTCTTTATCACGGCAGGGATGTTCGGTGCGCTGAGTATCTACGGCTACACCACCAAGCGCAGCCTGTCCGGGATGGGTAACTTCCTGTTTATGGGGCTGATTGGTATTATCATCGCGTCACTGGTTAATATCTGGCTGAAAAGCGAAGGTATGACACTGATCATCACCTATATCGGTGTGATTGTGTTTGCCGGTCTGACCGCGTATGACACCCAAAAACTGCGTGAGCTGGGTGAGCAGATTGACAGCAACAACAAAGACACCATGCGCCGCTATGCGATCGTGGGTGCGCTGTCGCTGTACCTGGATTTCATCAACCTGTTCCTGATGCTGCTGCGCCTGCTGGGCGACCGCCGCTAATCACAGACAGCGCAGGATGTAACAATAAAAGGCCGGTGAAAACCGGCCTTTTTGCGTTCTGATTTACGCAATCTTGCGCCGGAACAACGCATAGGCAGCCGAACCGGTGGTCACGGCGATCACCAGCAGAGGCCAGAGGCTCTGGCGGATAACACTGAAATCCGCATCTTTGAGGTAAATCTGTTTGGTGATTTCATTAAAATGACGGATAGGATTGATCCAGGTGATATGTTGCAGCCAGACCGGCATATTCTCCACCGGGGCAATATAACCGGACAGCAGCACGGCAGGCATCATAAAGACAAACACGCCGATAAAGGCCTGCTGCTGGGTGGCGGAGAGTGCGGAGATTAACAGACCGAACCCGACCAGCGACAGGCCGTACACCATCATGGTGAAATAAAACAGGATCAGTGAACCGGAGAAGGGGATGCGGTAAGCGAAAATGCCGATCACCAGCACAATACTGGCCTGGACCGTGGCCACTATCAGTGCCGGAACTGCCTTACCAACAAAGATTTCACCGGTGGTCAGCGGCGAAACCAGCAACTGATCCAGCGTACCCTGTTCCCGCTCACGGGCAACAGAGAGAGAGGTGACAATCATCACGCCGATGGTGGTGATCAGCGCCACCAGCGACGGCACGATAAACCATTTGTAATCCAGATTCGGGTTATACCAGTTGCGCACCACCAGCTCACTGGTGACCGCCTGCGGCATCCGCTCCTGCTGGTAATGCGCGGTGATTTGCTGAACATAATTGGCGGCAATCTGCGCACTGTTGGAGTTTCGTCCGTCGAGCAGGATTTGCAGCTGTGCCGGTTTCTGTGCGGCGAGCTGTGCACTGAAATTCTGCGGGAAATGCACCAGCAGCAGGGCTTTGCGGTTATCAATCACATCCTGTACATCATGCCGGTTCTGGATCAGCAGCACATCAGAAAACGCACTGGCTTTGGCAAACTGCTGGGTCAGTTCAATGGATGCGGGGCCTTTGTCCTCATCATAAATGGCGATAGTGGCGTTGGTGACTTCCAGCGTTGCCGCCAGCGGGAACAAAATCATCTGAAAAATTACCGGTACGATCAGGATCGTACGGGTCTGCCGCTCTCGGAGAAGTAATTGCAGCTCTTTGATAATTAAGGTGAGTATCCGGTGAAACATGGCAGTCTCCTTAATCAAGCCGGCGGCGGGTTTTCAGGGCGGTCAGGCCGATAAACACAAGCGCTGACAGGATCAGCAACACCAGATTACTGATAATCACCGGCATAATATTACCCGCCAGGAACAGTGTCTGCAGGCTTTCCACAAAGTAGCGCGCCGGGATCACATAAGTTACCACCTGTATCGCCACCGGCATACTGTCAATTTCAAACACAAAGCCGGACAGCATAATCGCAGGCAGAAATGCGGCGTTCAGCGAAATCATAGCCGCGTTAAACTGATTGCGGGTCACGGTGGATATCAGCAATCCCATACCAAGCGCGGTGGCGAGATAGAGGGAGGTCACCAGGGCCAGAAGCCACAGCGAGCCGTGATACGGCACATCCAGCACATACACGGTCACCACCATACACAGCACCATGACAAAGCTGCCGAGCACCTGATACGGCAGCAGTTTGGAGAGCAGCAGTTCCGTTTTGGTTACCTGAGTGGAAAGCAGGGCTTCCATGGTGCCGCGCTCCCATTCCCGTGCCACCACCAGTGAGGTCAGGATAGCGCCGACCACGGTAATAATGATGCTGATAGCGCCCGGTATAATAAAATGCTGGCTGATAGCCGCAGGGTTAAACCAGTAGCGCAGCCGGACATCAACAGGCGGTTCACTGCTGATCCCCCGATCCTGTGCCCGCTGCTGCTGCCAGATCTGCCAGATACCGCTGGCATAGCCCTGCACAAAGTTAGCGGTATTGGGCTCGCTGCCGTCCGTAATCACCTGAATCTGTGCGATATCGCCCTGACGGGCCAGACGTTTGTCCAAATCCGCCGGGAGCACCACAATACCGCGGATATGCCCCGCCTGGAGTTTATCAATTAATTCACGGCGGTTATCACTGAGGGTGGCATCAATAAACGGAGAGCCGGTAAAGGCGTTGATCAGCTCCCGCGCCGGTTCGCTCTGCTGATTCACCAGAATCCCGAGGCGCAGTTTTGATGAATCCAGATTGATACCGTAACCGAAAATAAATAACAGAATCAGCGGGATCACAATTGCGATCAGGGCACTCGACGGGTCGCGGACAATCTGTTTGCTCTCTTTGATGCACAGCGCCCGCAGACGGCGCCATGAAAAACCGGAAGGTGTGCTCATGATGCAGCCTCCTGTGCGCTTTCTTTGTCATACTCCTCGACCAGCCCGATAAAGGCATCTTCCATTGACGGATCAGGACGGGTGTCGTCTGCCACCGAGGCTTTCAGCTCATCAGGGGTACCGGCGGCAATGATTTTGCCGTGATAGACCAGCCCGATGCGGTCACAATATTCCGCCTCATCCATAAAGTGAGTGGTCACCATCACTGTCACACCTTTATCCACCATGCCGTTAATATGCAACCAGAATTCACGGCGGGTGAGCGGGTCAACTCCGGAGGTGGGTTCGTCGAGGAAAAGAATATCCGGTTCATGCATCAGGGCGCAGGCCAGCGCCAGCCGCTGTTTGAAACCGAGCGGCAAATCTTCGGTGGTCTGGCGCAGGATCGGGATGAAATTAAAAGCATTTACCATATCATCGATTTTCTGCTGCTGCGCTTTGCCGCGCAGCCCGTAAGCGCCGGAGAAAAATTTCAGGTTCTGGGCGACCGTCAGATTGCCGTAGAGGGAAAACTTCTGCGCCATATAACCCAGGCGGCTGCGGGCTTTGGCTGAGCTGGTTTTCAGATCCAGCCCCAGCACCAGAGCGCGGCCGCTGCTCGGGATCATCAGGCCGCACATCATCTTAAAGGTGGTGGATTTGCCCGCACCGTTCGGGCCGAGCAGGCCGAAAATCTCCCCGCGTTTGACCTGAAAATCCACATGATCGGTCGCGGCAAAATCACCGAATTTTTTGGTCAGGCTGACGGCTTCAATCACGGTCTCATCCGGTGCCGCCGGGATCTGCGGCATAATCTGCGCCAGCTGTGAGCGGTGAGAAGGGCCGCCGCCGAGCAGATCAATAAATGCATCCTCAAAACGAGGCTTAGCGGGCAGCAGCTCTGCATCCGGGCATTTCAGCGCGCTGAGCAGGGTGCGGGTATCGGCCTGTGGTTTTACAATCAGCCGGACATAACGTCCCTGAATAACACCATCAGACACCTGTGGCTGAATCAATGCCTCCTGTAAGATGCGGCGGCGTTCACCGGGGGCTGCGGAGAGCAGGAAAGAGCGGCCTTCCATCGTTTCTGTCAGATGTGCCGGTTTGCCCTCATAAATGACTTTTCCCTGATTGAGCAGCAGCACATCGCGGCACTGTTCTGCCTCATCCAGATAAGAGGTACTCCAGAGGATCAGCATGCCGTCATCGGCGAGAGTGTGCACCATCCGCCACAGTTCGCGGCGGGCGATAGGATCGACTCCCACACCCGGCTCATCGAGCAGCAGCACCTGCGGCTGCCCGAGCAGTGTGCAGGCCAGTCCGAGCTTCTGTTTCATGCCGCCGGAGAGTTTGCCCGCCATGCGGCCGGTAAAACGGGTCAGGTCAGTAAAGGTCAGCAGGCGGTCAAAAACAGCCTGCTGTTCATGGTGCGGCAGACCGCGCAGTTCGGCATATAAACGGAGGTTTTCCATCACGGACAGATCTTCATACAGCCCGAATTTCTGCGGCATATAACCGAGCTGTGCGTGCAAAGCCACACTGTCTTCAATCGGATCAAACCCGGCCACGCGGATCTCCCCGCTGTCCGGTTTCAGTAACCCGGCTAGCATACGGATGAGGGTGGTTTTTCCGGCACCGTCCGGCCCGGCAAGCCCGGTTACACCACCGCCCCGGATGGTGGTGGTCAGCCGGTTAACTGCGGGATTATCAAGGCCGGGAAAGCATTTTTCGACGGCACTGAGGGAGATAGTGATGTCTGGCATCGTCTCTCCTTACGGCTGCTGCTCTTCATTATCAAAGCGGATAGTGACCGGCATCCCCTGACGCAGCAGCGGGTCGGCATCCGTCACCACAATGCGCAGACGGTAGACCAGATCTGTCCGCAGTGCCGGGGTTTCAACGGATTTCGGGGTAAACTCGGCAGTCGGGGAGACGAATCCGACATGCCCGTGATACGGTTTGCCCGGGCGGCTGTCGGTTTCCAGTAATACTTTACGGCCGGGCTGTGCCTGTCCCAGCTCGCTTTCGCTGACATACGCCCGTACCCACACCGGATTGGTCAGTGTCAGGGTGAACACGGTGCTGCCTGCCGGTAAAATCGTGCCGGGCTCGATGGCGCGGGTCAGAATAGTACCTGCTGCCGGTGCGGTCAGCCGTGTGTCCGCCAGGTCAAGCTGTGCCTGCTCCACGGCGGCTTCAGCCTGTTTCAGCTGTCCGCGCGCTTCGGCAATCTCTTCTTTGCGGTAACCGTTTTCCAGCTGGTTCAGTTTGTCCTGTGAGGCTTTCAGTGCCGCATCGGCCTGATTGCGCTGATTACGGGCATTCTCCAGGTCATTGGCGGAGATGGCACGGCTTTTCATCAGTCCGGCCTGGCGCTGATAAAACTGACGGGCAAATTCCGCCGCTGCCGTATTACGGGCAACATCGGCTTTTGCCTGCGCGATTTCTTCCGGGCGGTAGCCGGTTTCCATCATCAGTAATGCCGCCTGTGCGCTGTCCCGTACCCCTTCCGCTTTCAGCAGGGCGTGACGGTACGGTGTATCATCCAGCATACCGAGCAGCTCACCGGGCTGAACCGCCGCCCCTTCATCCGCATTCAGGGATTGCAGTTTGCCGCCGACACGAAAACCAAGATTCACCGTCCGGATATCCACATTACCGTACAGCAGTACAGGCCCCGACGGGCGTGACTCCCACCAGTACCATCCGCCGGCACCGGCCAGCAGGATCAGAATAATGATAAATATCCCGGTTTTTTTCATTGGCTTCATGAATTGATTCCTGGTGAGTTATCAGAGACAGCGGTGTATCAGTTGCGGTAATGCTGCTTTAATCCGCTGAGCAGCAACCGGATATGTTCCCGCAGCACATCATTGATCATGTCATACTCTTTCGGGCCGATATTATCCCAGCCGGTCTGGCGCAGCAGGTTTTCCCGTGCCAGACGGAAAGATAAAATCTCACCCATCAGAGCGTGTGTATGGATCAGCGTATTGATATGTCCGTCCGGCAGCCCGGTATAACGGGCGACAAGTCTTGCCTGGCGGGTAAAAATCGCAGACAGCGCCTGTTCGTGGATAAGCGTGTAAGCTTTGGTCGGAATTAACTGCTCGCGCGACATAATCCGGCTGATATTAATATTACTTTTCTTCAGTACCAGCTCATTGTAGGCAAGAAAACTCAGTTCAATCAGTTGCAGACAGCGGCTTTCATCCCGTTCGTCAGCGCCGTTTTCCAGAAACAGATCAATTTCTTCAATGACAGGACGGAATTCATCACGGATAATGTCGGCAATATGCTGTGCAACGGCCAGATACAACCCGTCTTTTGAGCCGAAATAATAAGCAATAGCTGCGATATTTTGATCCGCACGTTGTGCAATCTGGCGAGTAGTGGCACTATTTGGGCCGTTCAGTCCGAAAATCTCAATAGCGGCTTCCAGTAAAGCGAGTTTGGCTTGTTCGCCTCGCGGCGTATTAGTCGTATTGACTGACATGGCGTATATCCTTATGGGTGTGTCGGCATAAACGAGAGATCAATCATATGATTAACTGTATGCTCATCAGTATCTGTTGTAAATGAGCAGTAAGCAACGGATTGATCACAGACGTATTTTATCGATATTTCTTCCGGAGTGACGGATTAATTTTCGACATTCAATTATCAGCAGGCCCCGCAGACAACAGACCGGGGCGGAGTCTTAACAATTCATGAGTTTTTCATCATTACCATTATGCCCGGAAATTCAGAAGGCCGTCGCAGAGATGGGCTACGAACAGCCGACCCCGATTCAGATGCAGGCCATTCCGCAGGTTCTTGCCGGACATGACTTATTAGCCAGCGCACAAACCGGTACCGGAAAAACCGCCGGTTTTACCTTACCTATCCTGCAATATTTACAGGATAATCCGCGCAAAGGCGGCGGGCGTCCGGTCCGTGCGCTGATTTTGTCCCCGACCCGTGAACTGGCCGCTCAGATCGGCGAAAACGTCCGCGAGTACAGCCGCCATCTGCGCACCCGTTCGCTGGTGGTCTTCGGCGGGGTGAGCATCAACCCGCAGATGATGAAACTGCGCGGCGGCGTGGATATCCTGATTGCCACTCCGGGCCGTCTGCTGGATCTGGAACATCAGAATGCCGTGGATTTATCCAAAGTCGAAATTCTGGTGCTGGATGAAGCTGACCGCATGCTGGATATGGGCTTTATCCATGATATCCGCCGTGTTATCAAAAAATTACCGGTGAAACGTCAGAATTTACTGTTTTCCGCGACATTCTCCAATGGTATCAAATCTCTGGCGAATACCATTCTGAATAATCCGGTGACGGTGGAAGTTTCCCCGCGCAACAGTGCCTCACAGCAGGTCACACAGTTTGTTCATCTGGTGGATAAAAAACGCAAAGCAGAACTGCTGGCGCACCTGATTGGCCGTGATAACTGGGAGCAGGTGCTGATTTTCACCCGCACCAAACACGGTGCCAATCGTCTGGCGGAATTCCTTAACGACAGCGGCATCAAAGCGGCGGCTATCCACGGTAATAAATCCCAGGGCGCACGTACCCGTGCACTGGCGGATTTCAAAAGCGGCGCTATCCGCGCTCTGGTCGCGACTGATATCGCGGCACGCGGTCTGGATATCGAGCAGCTGCCGTATGTGGTGAACTATGAACTGCCGAATGTGGCGGAAGATTATGTCCACCGTATCGGCCGTACCGGGCGTGCGGAGGCTACCGGCCTGGCATTATCACTGGTATGTGTCGATGAGCATGACTTATTACGTGACATTGAAAAACTGCTGAAAAAGCAAATCGAGCGGATGGCTGAACCGGGTTACGATCCGGATCCGTCCATCAAAGCCGAACCTATCCAGAAAGCGAAGCAGGGTCGCGGCGGCAACGGACGTTCCGGCGGAGGACGTCAGGGCGGACAGGGTCGCAGCGCCGAAGGCCGCGGTAACAGCGGTGGCGGTGACAAACGTCCGCCGCGTCCGCGTCAGCACAAACCGCGTTCCGGCAACAGCGACTCCGGCAGCCCGTGGGGTAACCGGGGCAAATAACGGAACCGGCTCATGCGTGTTCTTTTAGCACCAATGCAGGGGGTCTTAGACCCCCTCGTCCGTCATCTGCTGACGGCGGTGAATGACTATGATCTCTGTATCACCGAGTTTGTCCGTGTGGTGGATATGCTGCTGCCGGAGAAACTGTTTTTCCGTCTCTGTCCGGAGCTGGAAAACGGCGGTCTGACCGAATCCGGTACGCCGGTGCGGATCCAGCTGCTGGGGCAGTTCCCGCAATGGCTGGCGGAAAATGCCGCACGTGCGGCGGAACTCGGCTCGCACGGGGTGGATCTCAACTGCGGCTGCCCGTCCAAAACAGTGAACGGCAGCGGCGGCGGGGCGATGCTTCTTAAAGACCCGGAGCTGATTTATCAGGGCACCAAAGCTATCCGTGAAGCGGTACCGGCACATCTGCCGGTGTCGGTGAAAGTGCGGCTCGGCTGGAGCAGCAATGCGCACCAGTTTGAAATCGCCGATGCGGTGGCACAAGGCGGGGCAACCGAGATCACGGTGCACGGGCGCACCAAAGAAGCAGGTTATCGCACGGATTTGATTGACTGGCCGGCGATCGCAGCTATCCGTCAGCGGCTCTCCATTCCGGTGATTGCCAACGGCGAAGTCCGTGACTGGCAGAGTGCGCAGCAATGCCTGGCCGTGACCGGCTGTGATGCGGTGATGCTCGGGCGCGGAGCGCTCAATGTGCCGAACCTGAGCTGTGTGGTTAAATATAACGCGCCCTTTATGCCGTGGCCGGAAGTGGTGGCATTACTGTACCGCTACACGCAGCTGGAAAAGCAGGGTGATACCGGGCTGTACCATGTGGCGCGTGTCAAACAGTGGTTCAGCTATCTGCATAAAGCCTATTCGCAGGAAGCGGATGAACTTTTTGCCGTGATCCGCCCGCTGAAAGATTCTGCCTCGATTGCACAGGCGATTGCCCGGGCTCAGGGTGCATAAAATTTGCTTTTTTTGCCATATCGCACTTTAATTGACAGGTGAGCCGGATTTTTTCTTAACCCGTTAATACAGCAGGAGGTACTGATGAATTTTCTGTCCTGGATTATTTTTGGCCTGATCGCCGGTGTGCTGGCGAAATGGATTATGCCCGGAACCTATAGTATCGGCATTATTATGACGATTGTACTGGGTGTTGTTGGTGCTGTTGTCGGGGGATATATCAGTGTTTTCTTCGGCAAGGGGCGTGTCGACGGGTTTAATTTCGGCAGCTTTGTGGTAGCGGTGATCGGTGCGATGGTGGTGCTGTTTCTCGCCGGGAAGTTTGCGGGCTGACAGCCGCATAACAGATTTAAAAAATGCCGGAGCAGCTGACGCGCTCCGGCATTTTTTTATGGTTCAATCGGCAGGGTGTCTGAGCCGCCCCATTCCGCCCAGGAACCGTCATACAGACGGACATTCTGATGGCCGGTGAGTGTCAGCGCCAGCAGCAGTATGGCGGCTGTCATACCGGAACCGCAGGACACCACCAGGTATTTGCTTAAATCCACACCCGCATCACGGAATATCTGCTGAATCTGCGTCGGGGATTTGAAGATCCCGTTCTCCACCAGGGTATTCCACGGTACATTGCAACTGCCGGGAATATGGCCTGAACGCACGCCGGGACGCGGATCCGGTGCCAGCGCCTGAAAACGGTCGGCAGAACGGGCATCGACAATCTGAATTTCCGGATCCGTAATTGCCAGCAGCACATCATCTTTATTTACCGCATTATGACGCTGAAACTCCGGCACAAAGGTTTTCGCCTGCGGCAGCGGCAGCTCACCGCTTTCGGTGGTATAACCGGCACCGGCCCAGGCATTCAGTCCGCCCTGTAAAATACGCAGATTTTTCACACCGAAGGTTTTCAGTGTCCACCAGGCGCGCGGGGCGGAAAACAGGTTACCCTGGTCATAAATAATCACCATGGTGTCATTATCGATCCCGAATTCACCGGCAGCCTGTGCGAACACTTCCGGTGACGGCAGCATATGCGGCAGCGGGGAAGAGAGATCAGCCACTTTGTCCAGATCAAAATAGTGTGCGCCCGGAATATGGCGCTCAAGCCATAACTGATGGCAATCTGCGGGCTGACCGGGCGGCGCTTTGCTGACATCGAGCACAACAAGATTGTCGTCATTCAGGTGCGTGTGCAGCCAGTCTGCGGTCACAAAATAGTCTCGGTACATCGCAATTAACCTCGTTAGCAGGACGCAGAGAGCTACCGGGTTTCTCCGGTGGTTGTTTCCTGCGCCGTGGATGGAGTCTCAGGGGCAACCGAACGATTATACATATTCATTCCGGCAAGAAAAACGCCGCCGAGGGAGCCGAAGGCAAAAATAAAAATGAAAATAATCAATAATTTCTTCATAGATGTATTCTGGTCTTATCTGGTGGAGCCTGTCTGCCGGACAAATCCGGGGGCTATGTTGATTAATTGTAACAAACTATTGAAGCAACCGTATGCAGAAAATGAGCGGTAACGGCCCGGACATGCTGATTTTTTTTCTGTAGTGTGAAACAATAGCGCCCTGTTTATTTATCCATAGGTTTTTCAGATGCCCCTTTCCGCCACCGTCAAACAACAAATCAGCGCCTGGTACAAAGCCCTGCCGGAGCAGATTGACGGCTTTGTCCCGCGCGCCCCGCAGCGGGAAATGATTGCGGAAGTTGCCCGGACGATGGCGGGTGATGAAGGACGGCATCTGGTGATTGAAGCCCCGACCGGGGTGGGAAAAACCCTCTCTTATCTGATCCCGGGCATTGCGGTCGCGCGGGAACAGCAAAAGCTGCTGGTGATCAGCACCGCCAATGTCGCGTTGCAGGATCAGATCTACAGCAAAGATCTGCCGCTGCTGGCAAAAATTATCCCTGACCTGCGTTTTACCGGTGCGTTCGGGCGCGGGCGCTACGTGTGTCCGCGCAATATGGCGGTGATCGGCGCGGCGGAAGGGGAACAGATCGACCTGATGCTGCTGCTCGAAGACAAGGCAGATGTGGCAACGGCCTCTGAACGCGATACTGTGCGCAAGCTGCAGAATGATTTTACCTCTTTCGGCTGGGACGGCCTGCGCGATCACCACAAAACCTCCATTCCGGACAGCCTGTGGCGCAAAATCAGCACTGATAAACTCAGTTGTCTCGGCCGCAACTGCCAGTATTACTCGCGCTGTCCGTTTTTCCTGGCGCGGCGTGAAATTGAAAGTGTGGATGTGGTGGTCGCCAACCATGCGCTGGTGATGGCGGCAATGGAGAATGAATCGGTTTTGCCGGAAAGCAAAAAACTGCTGCTGGTGCTGGATGAAGGACACCATATCGCTGATGTGGCCCGTGATTCCCTGGAAGTGGAAGGGGATATCACCCTGGTATCACTTCAGGCGCAGCTGGACAACCTTTCCCGCTTTGTCACTCAGTATCTGCAACAGTTCCGTCCGCTAAAACCGCCGAAACTGGCGGACAGCGCCCGTCTGCAAAAACATCTGGACGCGATGTCAGATGTGTACCGCGATATGGCGATGTACACACAGGCGCTGCTGCCGGAGCAGGCGGCGGATCCGCACTATTTGTTTCCGCTCGGGGAACTGCCGGAACCGCTGACGGCAGCGGCTCAGCAACTGTCAAAACAGACGGATGCTCTGCACAGCATGGTGGAGGGGATACTCAGTGATCTGAACGAACAGACGGCAAAACAGGATATTGTCCGTCTGCACCGCGCCATCCTCACGGCCGGAAAGTTCCTCGGTGCACTGGAAAACAGCGCCAAACTGTGGCGTCTGGCGGCGCTGTCGGAAATCTCACACGCGCCGGTCTCAAAGTGGCTCAGCCGCCGCTATGAAAAAAATCAGTCTCACCTCTGGTTCCACTGCGCGGGGATCCGCGTCAGCGAACAGCTCGGCCACCTGTTATGGCGCAATGTACCGAATATTGTGGTGACCTCGGCAACCCTGCGTTCACTCAACAGTTTCAGCCGGTTACAGGAAATGACCGGGCTGAGTGAAAAGGCGGACGACCGCTTTGTGGCTCTCGATTCTCCGTTTGATCACTGCCGTCAGGGGCGGCTGGTGATCCCGAAAATGCATTATGAACCGACACCGGCCGATGAAGCCGCACATATCGGGGAGATGGCGCGTTATTTCCGCTCCCAGCTGGCGTCCGGTGAGCACCGCGGCATGCTGGTGCTGTTTAACAGCCAGCGGGCAATGGATCTGTTTCTCACCCATGTGACGGATTTACGTCTGCAACTGCTGGTGCAGGGGGATCAGCCCCGTTACCGGCTGGTGGAAACCCATTGTCAGCGGATCCGGGACGGGCAGAACAGTGTGCTTATCGGCCTGCATTCTTTTGCCGAAGGTCTTGATCTGAAAGGGGATTACCTGACTCAGGTGCATATTCACAAAATCGCGTTTCCGCCGGTCACCAACCCGGTGATTATCACGGAAAACGACTGGCTGAAATCCCTGAACCGCTACCCGTTTGAAATCCAGAGCCTGCCGGGAGCGTCATTTACGCTGATTCAGCAGGTCGGGCGGCTGATCCGCAGTCATCAGTGTCACGGGGATGTGGTAATTTACGACCAGCGCCTGCTGACCAAACGGTACGGCAGCAGGCTGCTTAATGCATTACCGGTCTTTCCGATTGTGCGGCCGGATATTGAACCGGAAAAATAATTAAACGGGTGAGCGTTATTCTGCTGTGGCGGTAAAGGTTGAGTCACTGCCGTAATCATTGATATTGCTGATAATCAGCCGGTCTCCGCGTTTCACCGCGCGTTTTACCGCGATGTCTGAACGGCTCTTCGGTGTCAGCATAAACGATTTATGTAATATCTGTTTTTTATCCGCCAGCGTTATTTCCGTAATGGTAATGTGATACGGCGAATTATTATTTATCAGGATTGAATGATTACCTGACTGAAAGGTTATCTGCTGAGTGGCGGTATCTCTGTCGCTTAATCCGGCAGGGCGGTAAAACATTTTAAACCGGGAACGAACGGCAAGCTGGACGGAGTCGTTCTCTTCCTGCGGGGACGTTTTACTGACCGGCGGAATATCCAGAACATTCAGCCACCACAGACTTCCTCTGTCGGCCGGTATGGCGCTTTTATCCAACAGACGGATACGCAGTATCTGGTTTGCGCCGGGATTAATACGTGAAATCGGCGGGGTCAGTTCAAACGGTGTGACAGGCAATTTCGCGGGCAGAGCCTCGGAATCGCCCGGGTCAAGCCAGTACTGAACAAATGCCGCAGTGGCGGATTCATTATTTATCCGTGCCGTAATATCGTGAGCACCTTTCGGATAAATATACCGTGTGCTATTCGCACTGATACCGTCAGCGAAAGAAAAGGCACTGATAAAATACCCGATAAATAACAGATATGATTTCATTTTATTTCCCCGCTGTGCACGAAGAAATACACAGACAGGTATTATTACTGAGAAAATTACCTGCCATGATTACGTATTAACGTATTCCCTTTATTTCATTTAATTTTATGCGTTTTTTTTGTTTTTGAAATACGTATGTTTTCTTGGTTTTGTTTATTACGGAATACCGTTAATACCGAAAAATAATAAGCAAAAAAAACCGCCCGGAGGCGGTATAAAGGGTAGGATTGACTCACTAGGTCTTACTGTTTTTATTGTCTGCGACACATACTCACACATGAGATGTTTATTTCAGCACCGTAACCCGCCGGCTGCGGTGCCGTATTTCTGACTATTATTCGATATTGGCTTCGATGAACCACAGGTACTGGTCGAGGTCGCGGGAGGCGGCAGTAAACATATCTGCGGTATTTTCATCCTCAACGCGGCTGACGGCACGGCGGATATCGTTGGCGACGATGGCATAACGGTCGGCCAGTGCTTTCAGGTGATCCTGCACGGTGTGGATATCGGTCGGATAAGCCGGTAAAGCAGAGGCTTTACTGACAGCCTGTGAAGTACCGAGTGCCACACCGCCGAGCTGAACAGCGCGTTCGGCAAAAGTATCCAGGTGGCTGTTGAGGCTGTCGCGGAAGCCGTCCAGCATTTCATGTACAGCAATGAAATTACGGCCGCGCAGATTCCAGTGCGCCTGTTTGGTCATCAGCGACAGGTCGATAAACTGCAGAACCTGATGATTCAGTTCATCAATGGTTTCCTGCTTAATATCATCAGTGACATCGTTACGGGTGTACACTAAGTGAGAAGCTGTGGTTTTCACTAATTTCGCGGTGCTCATTATTGTTCCCCTTATTTATTCCGTTAAACATCTTTGTTTCGATGGAATTACTATAGGGCAGCGCAGATGATAGTTAAATTCGATTAAATCTATAGAATCGATAGGCAAACCGGCACGAGGCCGGTTTCAGTATGGCGGGTGATTACTCAACAGCTTTGATTTTTGACTTTGGTTTGATGGTCAGTGCCGCACCCATGGAGGCGATGACAATGCAGCTCAGCGCCAGCCATTGTGTGAATAACAGATGCTCGCTCAGGAAGATAATACCCACCATTGCGCCAATCACCGGTTCAAGACTCATCAGTATGCCGAATGTCCGTGTCGGCAGGCGGGTCAGTGCCACCATCTCCAGCGAGTACGGGAAGGCTGTTGATAAGATAGCTACCGCCACCCCGACCGGCAGTACCGCCCAGCTGAACATCACACTGAGATCACTGTGATAAGCCCCTACCGGAAAAAAAATCAGTGCGGCGATAAGCGAGCCGACGGAAACCGTGGCTGCGCCGTAAAACCGTCCGGCCCGCTGGCCGAAGATAATATAGAGTGCCCAGCCCGCCCCGGCACCCAGGGCGTATAACATCCCCACCGGATCCAGTTGCTCAAGATCCCCGATCTGCTCACCGAGCGGCAGCAGGAAGGCCAGACCGGCGATTACCAGAATAATCCAGAGATAATCCGTTATTTTCCGTGCCCCGAACATAGCAACCGCCAGCGGCCCGGTAAACTCCAGGGCGACTGCAATCCCGAGCGGAATGGTGGACAGCGCCAGATAGAACAGATAGTTCATCGCCCCGAGCGAGAGGCCGTATCCCAGCATCGGCAGCAAAGACTCACGGGTAAAACGCAGCCGCCAGGGTTTAAAAATCACCAGCAGAATCGCTGTACCCAGCAGTAATCGCAGGGCGGTCACACCCGGGGCACCAATAACCGGAAACAGGGTTTTCGCCAGTGAGGCACCGCTCTGAATAGAGATCATCGACAGCAGCAATAAGCCGATCGGTAACCACGGAGAACCACTTTGCTGGCGGGGAGACGCAGACATGAAGAACCTCGGGAGCAATAAAAATGCGGTGAGACAATTAGTTATGTTGAATTGCATGCAAAAGGCAGAACTCGTCCTGCAATCTTAGCGGGGCGGCTGACGGATAGCAATTACTGATTTAAGAGGATATTAATCCGCAGACAGCGATTGCCGGGTAATATAGCAAAATCTGACGAGTGCTATCTTCAGACCGCTTGCGTATACTGACTGCCGGATTTTCATTTCATCACGATAAGGACAGGGCAGATATGCGGGATATTAAACGAATAGCAGTCTATTGCGGATCAGCTGCAGGTGCATCAGAGATTTACCGCCTTGAGGCCGTGAAATTTGCCCGGATTCTGGTTGAGCAGGGAATTACCCTGGTTTACGGTGGTGCCAGTGTGGGGATCATGGGGACGGTGGCGGATACCGTACTCCGCGAAGGCGGGAAGGCCATCGGCGTGATCCCGGCATTGCTGGAAGGACGGGAGATTGCTCATAAAAACCTGACTGAGCTTCATCGCGTCAGCACCATGCATGAACGTAAAAGCAAAATGATTGAACTGGCGGACGGCTTTGTCGCGCTGCCGGGCGGCTTCGGTACCCTGGATGAGTTTGCTGAGGTCTTTACCTGGAGTCAGATCGGGCTGCATCAGAAGCCGGTCGGGCTGATGAATATCAATAATTATTATGACCCGCTGCTGTCTCTGATCAGCAAAATGACCGATGAGCAGTTTATGCAGGAAAAATACCGCCATATGGCGGTAGTCGAAACTGACGGTAACGCGCTTATCCGCCGCTTCCGTGACTATGAGGCACCTGCGGTCAAAACCTACGATTAACCGGAGAATACTATGATAATCCGCCCTGCCGCACTGAATGACACTGATCGCATTGCTGAGCTTTATCAGCAGTTATTTACTCTGATGGCGGATTATCAGCCCGACCGCTGGCGCCCGGCGCAGCAGGATCGCGGATTTATCGAAAACGCTGTGACAGATGAAAAGTTCTGTCTGCTGGTGGCGGAAACGGAAGGGCATATTGCCGGGTTCGCCTTTGCGCAGACGCAGGTTACCTCACCTTATACCTGTGTGGTGCCGCGTCGTTTCGGTTATATCTTTGATATTGTGGTTGATCCGGCGGTACGCGGACAGGGCACCGGAAAAAAATTACTGGATGCTGTTAAAGACTGGTCAAAGGCACAGGGCCATACGCATCTGGAGTTGTCAGTGCTGCCGGAAAACACCGGTGCCATGCGTTTATATGAGCGCGAAGGCTATCAGCCGGTGATCCACACACTGGCGATTAAGCACTGAGATAAAAAAACCTCATCGCAGGATGAGGTTTTGGTTTATCAGACTGCGGATTACCGTCAGTTGGTCAGATGAACGGTTTTACCGCCGACAATGGTGCGCAGTACTTTCACATTGGCAATATCATCAGCAGGTATCTGAAACACATTGCGATCCAGCACGATCATATCAGCCAGTTTGCCCGGCTCCAGGGAACCGAGAATATCTTCCCGGTGCTGAGCATAAGCCGAGTCAATCGTGGCGGCACGCAGCACTTCCGTGACAGTCAGGTCACGGTCGGTGTCCAGACGCTGTGCCGGCTGACCGTTGACCGGATGACCACGGCGGGTGGCGGCCACTTTCAGATCATACCATTCATCAAAATCATCAATCGGCCAGTCACTGCCGAACGCAACGACCGCACCGGCATCAATAAACTTACCGATAGGCTCCAGCTGCTGAAAACGGGTTTCACCGATCATATTGCGGGTGAATTCCGCCAGTTCCGCAGTCGGTGCCGCCCACTGGAAGGAGAGGCAGGCAATGGTGCCGAGTCTGGCGAAACGCGCGTAATCTTTGGCATCCACCAGCTCATTGTGAGCCAGTCCCGGACGGATATCTTTGCCCGGATGCGCAGCCCGCATTTTTTCGATGCCGTTGAGCACCATATCAACCGCACCTTCACCGACAGTATGCAGATGCGGATCGTACCCGGCAGCTGCGATACGTTCGAGCAGGGCATCGATCACCTCTGAAGTGAAATAGAGATCACCGTAATTTTCTGTCTCACGCCAGTCCGGTTGTGCCGGGGTGCCGTGATTGATGCGGTACGGTTTCAGCAGGGAGGCGGTCATGGTCGGGAACTGAAGCACACCATCAACAAACATTTTAATGTTTTTTACCGCGATGCCCGGTTCCGGGCCCCATTCAGGCTGATGATAGCGCTCCGCAAAGGCAACGGCGTTTTGCACGGCCTGCGGCACGGATGCCACATCCGGCGCATCATCCGGCGTGATTTCACGGGCAGCCTGCACACGCAGTGTCAGTTCACCCTGCTCCTGTAATGCACGGAACGCATCCAGCTGTAATTCTGCCACACGTGCATCCATGACCATGGTGACGCCCTGTTCATTGAGGACTTTCTGCACCAGACGGGCGACATCCACTGCGCGGTCAGCCTGAATGGAGGGAATACTGTCTGCCGCACGCATCGCCGGGGCATCCTCAAGAATTCCGTTCAGTTCACCATTGGCGTGTTTGCCGATTTTACCGTCACTCGGTGCCGGGGTTTCTCTGGTGATGCCGAACAGCTCCAGCGCACGGCTGTTGGCAAGCAGGGTATGGCAGTCATTGGAGAACAATACGACAGGGCGGCGGGTATTGAGCTTGTCCATATCTTCGCGGTACATATCAATACCGGCCGGTAACATGCCCTGACGCAGCCAGGCGGTCACTTTCAGCCAGTCATTTTCGCCGGTGCGCGGATCATTATCCAGATGCGCCTGCACACGGGCGAGGATCTCATCAATGGTCAGGGATTCATAATTCAGATGGCAGCCGAACAACTGAATACCGCCCCAGAACGGGTGCATATGACCATCAATAATCCCCGGCATCATCATTTTGCCGTCGAGGTCGATAAACTGTGTATGCTCACCACGGAATGCTGCCATGTCATCATTATCACCACAGGCAAGAATACGGCCGTCAGCAATGGCGATGGCCCCGGCGACGCGGTTTTCCGCATCCGCAGTATAGATATAACCGTTGTGATAAATAATATCAGCGGCAGTCATTTTCATTATGCTCTCCAATCCTCATCAACAGAGTTAATTGATAATTAAGTGAGTTTCTTCTTCCGTGATTGACGGCGGACGGCGGGTAAAGAAGCGGGTGATCACACCGAGGTATACCACACCGATCCCCAGCCAGATCAGGCCGACAGTCAGTGCCTGAGCATCCAGGCTGGTCCACAGCCACAGGGTCAGCAGCACCCCGATAGCCGGTACCACCAGACAACGCAGGATCACAGCAGCCGTCAGCGGTTCTTTCCGGTCAATAATAAAGTGTTTGATAACACACAGATTTACAAAGGTAAATGCAATCAGTGCGCCGAAGCTTATCATGGACGCCACCAGGCTCAGGGAGAGCACCAGCGCCATCAGTGAGGCGAGGGCGACAAACAGGATCGACAGTACCGGAGTGTTGAATCTGGCATGCAGACGGGCAAATACTGAGCGCGGCAGCACCCCTTCACGGCCCATAGCATAAAAAATCCGCACAATACTGGCCTGGGATGTCATCGCGGAGGCAAACACGCCGATCACATAGGCAGTAATAAAGGAGGACGCCATCAGTGCACCACCGACTTTTTCCATCACCTGAATACTGGCGATATCGGTGTTCGGCAGGAAATCACGCCACGCCGGATAGCTCAGGTGTGCGGCGTAAGAGATAATGATAAATAATGTCCCGGCAATAAACACGGTATAGAGGATTGCTTTCGGCAGCGCCCGTTTGGCGTCTTTGGTCTCTTCCGCCATGGTGGAGATGGCATCAAACCCGAGGAATGCGAGACACAGAACCGCCGCACCGGCAAACAGCCCGGACACCTGATCAGACATCACCGTCAGCGGGGCGAGCAGCGCCTCTTTATCCAGTGTGAACGCGGAACTGAAGCTGAGATACAGGAACAGCGTGATAAATATCAGCTGCATCACAATGATCAGCATATTCATCGAGGTGACCAGTTTGATCCCGAGAATATTCAGCACAGAGACAATCACAATGGTGGAGACGATAATCAGCTCCATCGGCACCGACGGCAGGGCTTCATGCACAAAAATACCGATGGCGATATAGTTGATAATCGGCAGAAACAGATAATCCAGCAATTGCGCCCAGCCGACCAGAAACCCGGTATTCCCGCCGAAGATTTTCTGGACATAGGAATACGCAGAGCCGGCCAGCGGCAGTGTGCTGGTCATTTTACAATAGCTGAGTGCGGTAAACAGGACGGCTGTCAGAGTAATAATATAAGCAACCGGTAAATGACCTTCACTGAGGACGGTAACCTGTCCGTAAGTTGTGAAGATACCAAGGGGCACCATATAGGCGAGCCCGAAGAAAACCAACGCGGGGGTATTTAAGACGCGTTTCATCTGCACAGTATTCTGTTGCATTTTTACAGCCCTTCCCAATAGCCTGAAACATGCCGCGGATATCGCATCCGGGCACAATATATATTTCCGGCCGTCAGCGGATGACGGTCAGTCTGCATTTATTTTCAATAAACCTCGCACCTTGCGTCTGCATCGTGCGCACTTTACTGAAACGTCAGTGATAAACGGGCCATCACCACACGCTGGGGTAAATGCAGGCGGCGTACAATATATGAGTTATCTGTATTTGGCAACAGAAGTTGAACAGGATAATAATAAGGATAAACCATCCTTACCGGTCGTGCTTTTCCGGCCTATTATCAGGCATACCGAAAACAACATAACCTGATATATTTTTCAGTAAATTCATTGTGATACCTGTTTTAATTAATAAGCCGGTGTTACCGGCAATACATTACGTAACATAACGTAATTTGTTATCCGGCCACAAAAGAGAATAACCGGGGTATTTTTGAACCGGGAGGGTGACGGATAAGTCTCAGGCTGCTGCTTTTCATCACCGTAAAACGGCGGATAACCGATAAATAAAGATAAAGTAATAGCGGGTCAAAAAGAGAATATAAAAATTAACAGCATCCACGGCGGAATATCCGGGGAAATAAACGTATTGCGGGAGAGAAATAGGATCCGCAGCGATTCAGTCTTATTTACCGGCAGTCATACCACTTTTATCGTTATATAATATGATGGTAAATAATTAAAATAATAATAAATTGATTTTCATGTGATTTTTTGTCTTTCTGTACAACTGCGGCCGGCTTTTAATCACTTTATGTTCACGCCATGATGACGGATATTACCCTCCCGGCTGAAAATAACAGAGTGCCGTAATCTGAAATACTCTTTTTGTATTTTCTGCCTGTTTTTGCCGCCGGAACGATGCTTGATACAAATATTAACAATGTGTTAATTCTCTTAAAGTGTGAACGAAATCGTTTGCTTTTGTTTTTTGCGGCTATAGAATTCGTCAGATTTTTTTGGCCTGAGAAAAGCAACAGGAGGCAATTGTGTCCGGGGATAAAAATTACAGTCATGGGCCTGTGCCCATATCCGCGCGGAAAGGCGGGCTGGCATTAACCTTTGTAATGCTGGGTTTGACCTTCTTTTCCGCCAGTATGTGGACCGGAGGTGCTCTCGGTACCGGTCTCAGTTTTAATGATTTCTTCCTCGCAGTTCTTATCGGTAATCTTCTTCTTGGTGTCTACACCGCTTTTCTTGGTTTCATTGGTTCCAAAACCGGCTTAACAACCCATCTTCTCGCGCGTTACTCCTTCGGTATTAAAGGCTCCTGGCTCCCTTCATTCTTACTCGGCGGCACACAGGTCGGTTGGTTCGGCGTCGGTGTGGCCATGTTTGCCATTCCGGTCGGCAAAGCAACGGGCTGGGATATCAACTGGCTGATCGGTATCTCCGGGGTGCTGATGACCATAACCGTGTTCTTCGGTATCTCTGCGCTGACCGTACTCTCGGTGATTGCGGTTCCGGCGATTGCCATTCTCGGCAGCTATTCGGTTTACCTCGCGGTTACAGGCATGGGCGGCATGAGCGCACTGCGTGATGTGCTCCCTGCACAGCCGATTGATTTTAATCTGGCGCTCGCCATGGTGGTCGGTTCGTTTGTCAGTGCCGGCACGCTGACAGCGGATTTTGTCCGCTTCGGCCGCAAGCCGAAAATTGCGGTGCTGGTGGCGATTATCGCCTTCTTCCTCGGTAATTCACTGATGTTTATCTTCGGGGCGGCCGGGGCGGCGTCTCTCGGTATGGCGGATATCTCTGATGTGATGATTGCACAGGGACTGTTATTACCGGCGATTATCGTTCTCGGTCTGAATATCTGGACCACCAATGATAACGCGCTTTACGCCTCCGGTCTGGGGTTTGCCAATATCACCGGGCTTTCCAGCAAAACCTTATCTATCGTCAACGGGCTTATCGGCACACTGTGCGCTCTGTGGCTCTACAATAATTTTGTCGGCTGGCTGACTTTCTTATCCGCCGCTATCCCGCCAATCGGGGGCATTATTATTGCCGATTACCTGATGTACCGTCACCGTTATGAAACCTTTGACCGCAGCAAAATGCGCGATGTGAATGTCAGCGCACTGCTGGCCGTGGCGGCAGGTGTGATTGCCGGGCACTGGCTGCCGGGGATTGTGCCGGTGAACGCAGTTCTCGGCGGGGCGTTAAGCTATGCTGTCCTCAATCCGTTACTTAACCGTCGTCGTACAACCAACCCGGAGATGACCCGTGCTTAATCAAACCGTAAAACATATTTTTAATGCCCGTCTGCCGGATCGTGCTGGCCTGTGGCGTATCGACATCGATAATCAGCGCATTACCGCGATTGTGCCGCAGCCGGAGGGTGAAATACTGCCGGAAAGCCTGGACGCCGAAGGCGGCCTGGTCACCGCGCCGTTCGTCGAGCCGCATATTCACCTCGATACCACCCAGACTGCCGGGGAACCGGCGTGGAACCAGTCCGGCACCTTATTTGAAGGGATTGAACGCTGGGCGGAACGCAAAGCGCTGCTGACGCACGATGATGTGAAAACCCGCGCCCGGCAGACCCTGAAATGGCAGATTGCCAACGGCATCCAGCATGTCCGCACTCACGTTGATGTCTCTGATGCCACCCTGACCGCGCTGAAAGCGATGCTGGAAGTGAAGCAGGAAGTTGCGCCGTGGGTGGATTTGCAGATTGTTGCGTTTCCGCAGGAAGGGATCATGTCCTATCCGGACGGTGAAGCACTGCTGGAAGAAGCACTGCGCCTGGGCGCGGATGTGGCGGGGGCTATCCCGCACTTTGAATTTACCCGCGAATACGGCGTGGAATCCCTGCACAAAACCTTTGCGCTGGCACAGAAATATGACCGTCTGATCGACGTGCATTGTGATGAAATCGATGATGAACAGTCCCGTTTCGTGGAAACCGTTGCCGCGCTGGCACACCGTGAGGGAATGGGCGCGCGTGTTACCGCCAGCCACACCACGGCGATGCACTCTTATAACGGGGCTTATACCTCCCGCCTGTTCCGTCTGCTGAAAATGTCCGGCATTAACTTTGTGGCGAACCCGCTGGTGAATATTCACTTACAGGGGCGTTTCGATACCTATCCGAAGCGCCGCGGGATCACCCGTGTCAAAGAGATGCTGGCGGCGGACATTAATGTCTGCTTCGGTCACGATGACGTGTTTGACCCGTGGTATCCGCTGGGTACCGCCAATATGCTCCAGGTGCTGCATATGGGGCTGCATGTCTGTCAGCTGATGGGATATGGTCAGATTAATGACGGGCTGAAGCTGATTACGGAATACAGTGCGCGTACCCTGAACTTACAGGATTACGGCGTGGCGGAAGGCAAACGCGCCAGTCTGCTGATCCTGCCGGCGGAAAACGGGTTTGATGCTGTCCGCCGTCAGGTGCCGGTGCGTTACTCTGTCCGTGACGGCCGTGTGATAGCAGAAACACAGCCTGCCGTCACACAGATCCATCTGGATAAACCGGAGACTATCCGTTACAGCCGCACACCTCGCACTGGGGATCAGGCTTAAGATTAATGGTGCGGAACTGCATGCGCATCGCATCAAACAGCACCACTTTTCCGCTGCTCACCTGCCCGTAGCCGGTGAGCAGTTTGATGCACTCCATCGCCTCCAGGGTGCCGATGGTACCGACCAGCGGTGCCATCACACCCGCTTCCACACAGGTCAGACTGTTCTCCCCGAATAACCGGCTCAGGCAGCGGTAACAGGGTTCCCCCTCCTGCCAGGTAAAGACAGAAATCTGTCCTTCCATACGGATAGCGGCACCGGACACCAGCGGGATCTTCAACTGATGACACGCCCGGTTAAGCTGTTCGCGGACGGCGACATTATCGGTACAGTCCAGTACAACATGGTGAGACCGGATCAGAGCGGTAAGCTCATCATCATCCAGCTGTTTGGTAACGGTTTCGGTATGGCAATGCGGATTGACGGCTTTCAGCGCAATCGCGGCGGATTCTGTTTTTGCCATCCCGATACGGGCATCGGTATGCAGGATCTGACGCTGAAGATTGGAGAGCGACACGGTATCAAAATCCAGCAACGTAAGATGCCCCACGCCCGCCGCCGCCAGATACTGCGCTGCCGCACACCCGAGTCCGCCGAGGCCGGTGATCAGCACCCGCCCGGCTTTCAGCGCTTCCTGACCATCAAAATCAAAGCCGCGCAGCACGATCTGCCGGTTATAACGCAGCGCTTCCTCATCACTGAGCTCAATATGTCCGGGTTCAGTCGCCATCAGTCATTCTTCAGTAAATGGTTAAAAAACTCGATTTCAACGGTTTCACCGGCGGCAACCGCACCGCGCTCACGCTCCAGCACAATAAAGCAGTTGGCGAGGCTGAATGAACTGAAAATATGCGAGCCCTGATCGCCGGTGGTTCTGACCACCATCTGACCCTGTTCATTCACCCCGGCAATACCGCGCTGAAAATCCAGACGACCGGCGGATTTTTTCAGCGGCGTGGTGGCGACGGCTTTAAACCGCATCGGTGGCTGCCACTGGCTGAAGCCGGACAGACGCGCGATCAGTGGCTGCACCAGCTCATAAAAGGTAACAGTGGTGGAGACCGGGTTGCCCGGCAGACCGCAGAACCAGGCGTTATTCAGCTTACCGAAAGCAAACGGCTTGCCCGGTTTGATCGCCAGTTTCCAGAAATTAATTTTGCCGATTTCATCAAGAATCTGTTTGGTGTAATCCGCTTCGCCGACAGACACGCCGCCGCTGCTGATCACCAGATCCGCCTGTGCATCGGCTTTCTCAAAAGTGGCGCGCAGAATGTCCGGATTATCCGGGATCACGCCGAGATCAATCACATCACAACCGAGCTTTTCCAGCATCAGACGAACCGCAAAGCGGTTGGTATCATAAATCTGTCCGTCACCCAGCGGCTGGCCGACCGCCTGCAATTCATCACCGGTGGAGAACACCGCCACTTTCAGTTTGCGCACCACGGACAGCTCCGCCAGACCGAGGGAGGCAATCAGCGGCAGCTGGGCGGCGGCCAGTTTGGTGCCTGCCGGTAAAACTTCACTGTGTTGCGCGATATCCTCACCAGTACGGCGGATATTCTGCCCGGCGGTAATTCCGGCGGTAAAGGTAATTCCGGCATCCGACACTTTCGCTTCTTCCTGCATCACCACGGTATCCACACCCTTGGGTACCGGTGCGCCGGTCATAATACGGACACATTGTCCGGCCGGTAATTCACCTTTGAATGGAACACCCGCCAGAGCGCGACCGGCAACCGGCAGCGGGGTTTTTCCGTCCCAGTCGGACAGGCGAAACCCGTAACCATCCATTGCGGAATTATCAAACGGCGGTACATTGATAGGCGAAATAACCGGGGTGGCAGTGATCCGCCCGGCGGCATCCGTCAGCGCGATTGTTTCAGTACCGGTGATCGCGGCCGGGGTCGCGAGCAGCTTATCCAGTGCTTCCTGTAAAGAGATTAACGAAGAGGTGTAACTTTCTGTCGGATTAGCCATGATGCTGTTTCACTCCCGGCGCCTGCTGGGCGCAGATAAAACGGATAATAAAGAGAAGGGCATTATGGCAGACTTACAGCACAAGTTGAATGATGTGGCACAAAAGCGTGAGCAACAGATCTGATTCCGGAAGTCATTATTGCATTTTAAAGGCTTCTTTTGGTATAACGAAGTTACAAATTATTAACATATTGCATTTCATATGACGACATCTCACTCCGCCCGTCAGACAACGGCGCTTCATATTGCAGTCAGTGGTTTTCTTGCGCTGGTGGTGGCCATGGGAATAGGGCGCTTTGCTTTTACCCCGCAGGTGCCGCTGATGATTGACGAGCACCAGCTTGACCTGACAACTGCCGGTATTGTGGCTGCCTGGAACTACCTCGGCTATCTGGCCGGATCCTTTGATGCTATGCGGGCAAAACGCGGTATTGAGCTGCGGCTGTGGACCGGTTTATGGGGCGCGGTGATTATCACACTGCTGTCAGCGGTGATTTCCGGGGCTGTGCTGCACAGTATCGCGCGCTTTTTTATCGGCTGGGCGAGCGGCTGGACACTGGTGTTAGCAGCTGCCTGGACCAATGACGCACTGGCAAAACTTAACCGTCCGGCACTGAGTGTCGCGGTTTACGGCGGCACCGGTACCGGAATTCTGCTGTGCGGACTGGCAGCTATCGGCATTCAGGGCTTATCACTGACCGCCTCGCAGGGCTGGTGGATCTATGGTGCTGCGGCACTGCTCTTCAGTCTGTATGTCAGCCGCTATCTGCCGCGCCCGGGGGAACTGAGCAGCTCCTCCTCCCCGCACAGTAAACCGCGGATGACACCAAAAATCCGCCGTTTATTGTGGAGCTATGCGCTGGCCGGATTCGGCTATATTCTGCCTGCCACGTTTTTATCACAGATGGCGGCGGCGCGTTTCCCCGGCAGCCTGTTTGCTCAGTTTGTCTGGCCGGTATTCGGGATAGCGGCAGTCGCCGGTATCGTGGCCGCGATTGCCACGCGGCGTTTTTTCACGCCGCAGCGGCGGCTGGCAATCACTCTCTGGGCACAGGCAGCGGGTATTCTGGCGGCAGAAATCATGCCCGGGATCAGTGGTCTGGCAGTCAGTGCTTTTCTGGTCGGCGGCGGCCTGATGGCTGCGGTCCAGCTGGTATTCCAGTGCGGACGCGAACTGGCACCGGAGCACGGCCGCTATATGGCCGGATTGCTGACCACCTGGTATGCCGTCGGGCAGCTCGGCGGCCCGCTGGTATCCTCTGTCTCCGCGTATTTTACCGGTAAACTGGAACCGGCGCTGTGGGTGGCCTTTGCAGCACTGATTATCGGTGGTTTGCTGGTTTTCCGTGACCGCAGCGATATAAAAGAATCATTATCTCAGTGATAACAGGGTTATTATTTATTAATCCTGTTATCTTTATTATTCATTAAAAATAAAAAACGGATAATTAAAAAACGGTTTTATAACTTAGCCTGTTTATGCTTTATTTAATTTTCAGGGCATAAAGTCATTATTCTGAAATATAACAGGGCAGTTATTCCCGATGAGAAAGAACAATTTTCTTCAGAAGGTAATCAATGATCTGAAAGATATACGATTGTGGTCCATGAGTATCAGCATGATACTGACATCTCTGACAGTAACGCACTCCTCACTGCGCATTGTCAGACCGGACAATGTGATGACCGATGTCTTTCTCACCCCTGTTATTTATGTGGGGTTTTATGTTCTGACAAAAAAGATACTGTATTTTATATTTGAATAATTGAGAGGTTAATTATGAAAGAATTAAATCAGGAACAATTATTGTTCGTTTCAGGTGCAGGGTTTATCTCTGCCGGAATGATGTTCGCCGGTATTGCATTTGATATCAGTGCTGTAATGATCTCAAATATCAGCCGGAACAATGAAGAAATTGTTTTTGCTGATCATAAGGATATTTCCCGTCTTCGTTATGATGTTATATAACACATCCGTTATCCGGCATTTTTCCGGCAAATGTTTTCGTCAGCGTCATTCCGGCTGATATCCGCATTATTAACAGGGATTTCCGGTGCAAACTTTTCATCACCAAAACCACAAAATGGATTAACAAAACGGTGTATTGCTCTAAAATAGCAGGGCGGCGGGTATTGACCGGCCGACGGGTGCAACACAGCACCGGGAGTCACCTGAAAAATAGTCGGAGAAGGTATGTCATCATTAAGCCGGGAAGCAGAACTTGTCCACGCCGCGCTCATCGCACGCGGGCTGGAGACACCATTGCGGGAGCAGACACTGCCGCCGGAAACCCGCAAGGTTCAGATTGAAGCGCATATGACAGAAATTATGAAGCTGCTCAATCTCGACCTGAGCGACGACAGTCTGGCAGATACCCCGAAACGTATCGCGAAGATGTATGTGGATGAAATTTTTTCAGGACTGGATTATCACAATTTCCCGAAAATCACCCTGATTGAAAATAAAATGAAAGTGGATGAAATGGTGACGGTCCGTGATATCACGCTGACCAGCACCTGTGAACACCACTTTGTCACTATCGACGGTAAAGCCACCGTTGCTTATATCCCGAAAGACACCGTTATCGGGTTATCGAAAATTAACCGCATTGTGCAGTTCTTTGCCCAGCGCCCGCAGGTTCAGGAACGTCTGACACAGCAAATTCTGCTGGCACTGCAAACGCTGCTCGGCACCACTAATGTGGCGGTATCCATTGACGCGGTGCATTATTGTGTCAAAGCGCGCGGCATCCGTGACGCAACCAGTACCACCACCACCACCTCACTGGGCGGGTTATTTAAATCCAGCCAGAATACCCGCCAGGAATTCCTGCGCGCGGCCCGTCATATTTAACGGATGAATACTTCAGTCACATCTGCCTCTGCCCGTATTGATGTCCTCGATATGGTGCGGGGGCTGGCCATCCTCGGTATTTTTATTCTGAACATCGGCGGATTCGCGCTGCCGTCTGCGGCCTATCTGAACCCGCTGTACACCCCGGCGGCGTCCGCAACAGATATCGCCACCTGGGCAGTATTAAGTGTGCTGGTGCAGGGGAAATTCCTCGGCATGTTTGCACTGCTGTTCGGTGCCACTCTGATGATGCTCAGCCGTTACAGCCAGCCCTGGAATATGGCGCGGTTACTGGTGCTTGGAGTGATCGGGCTGCTGCATACCGCTCTGCTCTGGGACGGGGATATCCTGCTGATGTACAGCCTGACCGGCGTTGCCGCCTGCTGGATCATCCATAATGTTTCCTCCCGCTGGTGGCTGAAGCTGGTGCCGGTGCTGATCCTGACCGGATTGTTTTTACTGTTTTTCCTGTTATCGGAAGGTGGTGAGCTGAAACTGTTGTACTGGCAGCCGTCGCAGGAAATGCTGGATTATGAAGTACTGATCGCCGACACCGGTGGTATTGCCGGCATGCTGGACAGAATCAGTACCATCAGCGGTATGCTGATGATGATGGTGGTTCAGTATGGCTGGCAGTTACTGGCAATGATGCTGCTGGGCGCAACACTGATGAAAAACGGCTGGCTGAAAGGGGCATATCCGCTGTCTCATTACCGGCGGCTGGCAGCGTGGCTGCTGATCCCGTCACTGCTGCTGCAGGCGGTTGTGATGTGGCTGGAATACCTGAACGACTGGAGTGTCTTCTGGATGGGCACTGTTGGTTATCCGCTGGCGGATATTTTGCAGCCGGTACAGACTACCGGGCTTATTGCTTTGTTTTATGGTTTGCAGCCACAGCTGAAACCGGTTGCCGCCTGTTTACAGCGGGTCGGGCGTACCGCACTGAGCAGTTATCTGCTGCAATCGGTGTGCGGGGTGATACTGTTTGAGTACCTCGGTTATTTCAGTCAGTTTGATCGCCTGACGCTGCTGGCATTTGTGCCGCTGATGTGGCTGATCAACATCCTGTTCTCAACCCTGTGGCTGCGTTATTTTTCTCAGGGGCCGGTGGAGTGGTTATGGCGGCAGGCAGCCAATAAGCTGGCGGCCCGCTGAAACCGGATTATTGCGCAGCGGGTGCCGGTTGTGTGGTATCCGCCGGTTTTTCCGGTGTCACAGGGGGCTCCGGATAAAGTACATTCAGCTCTTCCGGTGTCACTGCCGGATATGACGGTACATTCTCCGGTAACGTTTGTGGTGCCGGAATCGATTCCTGCGGGCCGAGGAAACGCGGCTCGCGGTTGAGAATATATAAATCAGCCAGTGCGCCCAGCCGGGCAACCACTTCCCGCGCACGGACAGTAAACATATTCTTCGGGGAGGAAACCGCGTAACAGCGCGCCTCAATACCTTTTTCCATCGCGATATACAGCGCCCGTTCACAATGGAAGCGCTGGGTGATAATCGTAAAGCCATTGGTATCAAAGACTTTTCGTGTCCGTACCACAGAATCCAGCGTGCGGAATCCGGCAAAATCGAGCACAATTTTACTGGCCGGGATCCCGGCATTCACCAGATCCTTGCGCATCGTGCTCGGCTCATTGTAACTGTGCTGGGCATTGTCGCCGCTCAGCAGCAGATACTTCACCTTGCCGCTGTTGTATGCATTTACGGCACCCTGAATACGATACCGGTAATATTGGTTAATTGTCCCGTTTTTATAGTACTTAGCCGTACCGAGTACCATGCCGACTTCACTCGGCGGCAGGTCATTGATATTTTCATAGATATAAGGCGCGGTTTTCCAGCTAATCCAGCGATCTGCCGCAATAGCCGCTGCTGCCGCCAGAATAATACCTGCCAGCATCCACAGAATGATCCGTTTCCATATCCGGGCTTTTCCCATTATTACTGAGACCTTTATCACTATTTAGTTACCATAAGGCTAAGATTACTTGAGCAGGGAAAGGCTGGCAAGGGTGAAAAAAAGAATAAAACCCGCACAAGTGCGGGTTTTCAGCGGCAGAATACCGGTTATTCGTCAGAAAGATGTCCGGCGGTAAACACGATATTCCGGATGCCAGAAGTTACGTTCGATAGCTTCATCGAGTGCACCGTCAGAGGTCACAGTCGCGACACCCTGGATCTGTGCTTCTTTGGCAACCTGTTTGGCGATGATACGGGAGACTTTTTTGATGTCCTCGATATCCGGCAGCAGTGAGCCTTCGCCGTTAACAACCATCGGTGAGCATTCAGCCAGCGCGCGGCTTGCTGCCATCATCATGCCGTCAGTCACACGTCTGGCACCGGCGGCCAGCACACCCAGACCAATCCCCGGGAAAATAAAGGAGTTGTTGCACTGGGAGATAGGATAGGTTTTATCCTTATAAATCACCGGATTAAACGGGCTGCCGGTTGCAACCAGTGCATGACCGTCTGTCCAGGCGATAATATCTTCCGGACGGGCTTCCACACGGGAGGTCGGGTTGGACAGCGGCATGACGACCGGACGCGCACAGTTTTTGTGCATTTCACGGATAATCTCTTCCGTAAACAGCCCCGGCTGACCGGAAACCCCGATAAGCACAGTCGGCTTAGCGTTACGGACCACATCTTCCAGTGAAATCGCATCATTCTGCACATCCCAGTCCGCAATAATGTCACTTTTGGTGATCAGTTTGCTCTGGAAATTCAGCAGGTTTGGCAGTTTGTCCGTCAGCAGACCGAATCTGTCCACCATAAAGATACGGGCACGCGCCTGCTCTTCACTCAGACCTTCGGATTTCATCTGCGCGATAATCTGCTCGGCGATACCACACCCGGCTGAACCGGCACCCAGGAAGGCAACAGTCTGGTCTTTCAGCTGTCCGCCTGCGGCACGGCTGGCGGCAATCAGGCTGCCGAGGGTGACTGATGCGGTACCCTGGATATCATCATTGAAGCAGCAGAGCTGATCGCGGTAGCGTTCCAGCAGCGGCATCGCGTTTTTCTGGGCGAAATCTTCAAACTGTAACAGCACATCCGGCCAGCGGCGCTTAACCGCATTGATAAATTCATCAACAAATTCATCATATTCTTCGCCGGTGATACGCGGGTGACGCCAGCCCATATAGAGCGGGTCATTCAGGCGCTGCTGGTTATTGGTACCGACATCCAGCACGATAGGCAGGGTATACGCCGGGCTGATGCCGCCGCAGGCGGTATACAGAGAGAGTTTACCAATCGGGATCCCCATCCCGCCGATCCCCTGGTCACCCAGACCGAGGATCCGCTCACCGTCGGTTACCACGATGACTTTTACATTCTGCTTGGTGGCATTCTGCAGCATGTCATCAATGTAAGCGCGGTTCGGATAAGAGATAAACAGCCCGCGCGCACGGCGGTAGCTGTCCGAGAAATGCTCACAGGCCGCCCCGACAGTCGGGGTGTAAATGATAGGCATCATTTCTTTGAGGTGAGCATTGAGCAGGCGGTAGAACAGCGTTTCATTCGTATCCTGAATGTTACGCAGGTAGATATGTTTGTCAGTATCGTTTTTAAAATCAGAATACTGACGATAAGCGCGTTCAGTCTGCTCTTCGATGGTCTCCACCGCTTCCGGCAGCAGGCCGTGGAGGTTGAAATTACTGCGCTCTTCTTCGGAGAAGGCGCTTCCCTTATTCAGCAGCGGAAATTCTAACAGGATAGGGCCCGCATACGGGATATATAATGCACGTTTGCTTTCGTATTCCAGTTCCATGTATGACTACTCTTTGCCAATTGACATTTTTAAGACAGGACGCACTGATCCTAAGTTATCTGAAAAATATGTACAGTAATTGTTACGAAATTAGTGATGCCGATGTGTGAAAGTGAGAGGCGGGATAGATTTATATTTAATAATCACGTAAAGGCTGATACCCGGAACAGATGGGTATCAGCCTCAGCGAAGACAGAATTAATAGCTGAACAGGGCGATATCCTGACACCCCAGGGCGCTCAGTGTGGCAGAGGTACTTTCCCACTGTGACAGCGTGGCGTTACTGCCTTCCACCAGCACGGCGCGGTGGATGTCGTGCAGGTCGCCGCCGGCCATATTCATAAAGATCAGCGCAGCCTGCAGCGGCGGCAGTCCCGGGTTAAAGGCGGCATTTTCAATATAAGCACCGCTGTAGATGCGTCCGCGGCTGTCCTGAAGAGCCACACCGCTGTGGGAATGAGAATACGGTGCATGGCTGCGGTTGGCTGCCTCGAGTGCTTTTCCGACCACTGCATTGGTGGCGAGGAAATGATAACCGTGATGCACCTGGTCAAATAACCGGGTTTCAATTCCCAGATCCACCGGCCCGAAAGCATGCGGCAGCAGCGTTTTCAGCGGCATAGCGGCCAGTTCCGGTAACTGGATCAGCAGTTCTGTACCGCTGTTCAGTTCATTCATAAACTGACGGCAGTGGCCGCACGGAGTGTAATTGACAGTTACTTTGCGCAAACCTTTCTCGCCGCGCAGCCAGGCGTGAGTGATCGCGCTCTGTTCTGCATGCACTGTCTGTTGTAACGGCACATGGCAGAATTCCATATTGGCGCCGAAATAGAGGTTACCGCTCAGTCCGTGTGCAATCGCGCCGACATTAAACCTGGATACCGGCGTCACGGCACAGGCTGCGGCCAGCGGCAGCATGGTCAGTGCAAGTGCATCCTCATCAGTATCTGTGGCGTTGCAGAGTGCGCTGACCTGTTTGGCCGATAAGTATCCCGGGAACGTATCAGCACAAACAATGTCTGTCAGCAGGGTCTGTAACGGGGAAGGGAGCGTGTTCAGGGCTGCATGAAAGCGGTTTTGCATAAAATGACCTCCATTATCAATGAGATCATTCTAGCGGGTAGTTATACATAATGAACGTGATTTTTATCACGTTCATTATGAAACGAATGAAACAAATATTGAATTTGCGAGATGGAGCTCAAATTTTCAGGTCAGCCGAATAATGCCAGCAGTACCGGGAAGATAAACGGCGCCATCAGAGAAGTAATAATCCCGCAGGTCATTAATGCCAGTGAACTGTAAGCGCCTTCCACATAATCCTCTTCCGCGCAGCGGGCGGTACCGAGGGCGTGAGAGGCTGTACCCATTGCCAGGCCGCGTGAGGCTTTGGTCGTAACCCGCAGGCGTCTGAACAGGGTATGGCCGAAAATCGCGCCGAGGATCCCGACGAAAATCACACATACAGCACTGATTGCCGCCACGCCGCCGATAGAATTGGACACCGCGATCGCAATCGGGGTGGTGACTGACTTAGGCAGGATAGAGGCCGCAATTTCCGGTGTCGCGCCCATCATAAAGGCAATAGCGGTGCCGGTAACCATGGCAATCACACTCCCGGCAAAGCAGATGGTGATGATGGATTTCCACTGTGCACGGATCTGATGCAGCTGTTCATACAGCGGAAACGCCAGTGCCACCACCGCAGGTTGCAGCAGATCGTTGAGAATGCGGCTGCCCTCAAAATAGTGGTTGTATGAAGTTCCGGTGAATATCAGCAGCGGAATGATAATCACGATGGATATCAGCAGCGGGTTTAATACCGGCAGCTTAAATTTGATATAGATAGCTCTGGCGAGAAAATAGACGCCGATGGTAAGCGGGAGCGACCACCAGATATGCGTTAACATTTGCGTTTCTCTTGTTGTTCGGTGTGTTCTGCTGCGGCAACCGCATCGGCTTCCTGTTGTTCCGGAACCGGAACATGGCGGCGGTGAATAAATTCAGAACTCAGCGCCACAGCACACATGGCGATAAAGGTACTGACGACACAGGCGATGAGGATCGGCAGCAGCTGGGCGCTGAGGGTATCGTAATAGTTCATCACACCGATACCGATCGGCAGAAATAACATCGTCATGTTTTTCATTAATAAGGTACAGCCGGGCTGAACCCAGTGCGCCGGAACAATCTGCAGTGCGAGCAGCACAAAAAGCAGCAGCATGCCCACGATGCTGCCCGGGACGGAAAACGGCAGTAACACCGCGATAATATTGCCGGCAAACAGGCACAGATACAGGATCAGAAATGCCCGGAGATAGCGCCAGCCGGTTTCCGCTATCTGTTTTGGTTTCATGATAATGTTCCTTCTTGGATGAACCTATTCATCATACAATTAACTTTTTATTTGTGCTATAGGTCACATAAAAAAACCTGCACCGGAGCGCAGGTTTTTTTCAGTTTATTGTACAGAGAAGAACTTACTTCACCTGCTGACCTGGTTGTGCACCGGAATCCGGGCTGAGCAGGAAAATCTCGTTTCCGCCCGGGCCTGCGGCCATGACCATGCCTTCAGAGATCCCGAAACGCATTTTGCGTGGTGCGAGGTTAGCGACCATCACTGTCAGGCGGCCTTCCAGCGCTTTCGGATCCGGATACGCCTGGCGGATGCCGGAGAAGACCTGACGGGTTTCGCCACCGAGATCCAGTACCAGTTTCAGCAGTTTGTCAGAGCCGTCCACGAAATCGGCAGACATGATCTGTGCAATACGCATATCAACTTTGGCAAAATCATCAAAGCTGATGGTGTCCGCAATCGGATCATCTGCCAGCGGGCCGCTGACCGGTTTGGCTGACATCGCTTTGATATCCTCTTTGGAAGCTTCAATCATCTCTTCCACTTTCGCCATTTCAATACGGCTGAACAGGGCCTTGAAGTCTGCGATCTGATGATCCAGCAGCGGTTTGGCAATGCCGTCCAGTGTCAGTTCCTGATTCAGGAACGCTTCACTGCGGGCCGCCAGTTCCGGCATCACCGGTTTCAGGTAGGTCATCAGTGCGCGGAACAGGTTGATACCCATGGTGCAGATAGCGTGCAGCTCATCATCTTTACCTTCCTGTTTCGCCACCACCCACGGTGCTTTCTCATCAATATAGCGGTTGGCGACATCAGCCAGCGCCATGATTTCGCGGATAGCTTTGCCGAATTCACGGCTGGTGTACTCTTCGCTGATGGTTTTTTCAGCATCAACAAATTGCTGATATAACTCAGGTTCAGCCAGGGTTGCACTCAGGCGGCCGTTAAAGCGTTTTTTGATAAATCCGGCGGTACGGGATGCCAGGTTGACCACTTTGTTAACGATGTCACTGTTAACACGCTGAACGAAATCTTCCAGGTTGAGGTCGATATCATCAATACGTGAAGAGAGTTTCGCCGCGTAGTAATAACGCAGGCTGTCTGCATTCAGATGATTCAGATAGGTGCGGGCCTGGATAAAGGTACCGCGTGATTTGGACATCTTCGCGCCGTTAACCGTCACATAGCCGTGGACAAACAGGTTGGTCGGCTTGCGATAACCGCTGCCTTCCAGCATGGCAGGCCAGAACAGGCTGTGGAAGTACACGATATCTTTACCGATAAAGTGGTACAGATCAGCGTCAGAATCTTTCTTCCAGAACTCGTTAAAATCGAGATTGCCGCGTTTGTCACACAGATTTTTGAATGATCCCATGTAGCCGATTGGCGCATCCAGCCAGACATAGAAGTATTTGCCCGGTGCATCAGGGATCTCAAAGCCGAAATACGGTGCATCACGGCTGATATCCCACTGCTGCAGGCCGGAATCAAACCACTCCTGCATTTTGTTGGCAACCTGCTCCTGGAGCGCGCCGCTGCGGGTCCATGCCTGTAACATGTCAGCGAAAGCCGGCAGATCAAAGAAGTAGTGCTCACTTTCGCGCAGCACCGGTGTGGCACCGGAGACCACGGAGCGCGGGTTAATCAGCTCGGTCGGGCTGTAGGTCGCGCTGCACACTTCGCAGTTATCGCCGTACTGGTCTTCCGCTTTACATTTCGGGCAGGTGCCTTTTACAAAGCGGTCCGGCAGGAACATGCCTTTTTCCGGATCATACAGCTGGGAAATGGTCCGTGTTTCAATATGGCCGTTCTTTTTCAGCGCCAGATAGATATTCTCTGATAACACCCGGTTCTCTTCGCTGTGCGTGGAGTGGTAGTTATCAAAGCTGATGGCGAAATCGGCAAAATCTTTCTGATGCTCGATGCTCATGTTGGCGATCATCTCTTCAGGAGAGATCCCCTGCTGTTGTGCCTTGAGCATAATCGGGGTGCCGTGAGCATCGTCGGCGCAGATGAAGTGAACCTCTTTGCCGCGCATTCGCTGAAAACGGACCCAAATATCAGCCTGGATATGTTCCAGCATATGACCGAGATGGATTGAACCGTTTGCATATGGCAACGCACAGGTTACCAAAATTTTATTAGCGATCTGAGACATAGAGTATTTCACTTCCTCAAATAATAAAGGGTCTTTGATGTTAACCGATCCCGTCCACCCCTGCCAGCAGTAATCCGGCTTTGTGTGTGGTTTTCCGGACTTTTTTCTGCCGTGAACATCCGGCGATAACCCTGCTGATTGCAGGGGATTTGTTTTGTGCGGGTTTGCGCGGAATGACTAAATTAATCAGTTGGCTTCTGCTATCATTGAAGCCGATAGTTACAGGCAATAAAAACGATAAATTTAAGGAGCCGGGATGAATGCGAAATCCCCCGGGGAGATGAACCCTGAATTGCTGAACGACCAGGTCGCGCAGGTACTGGCGACATTTGAGCATCCGACACTCAAACGCAACCTGATTGCCATCAAAGCGCTGAATCACTGCGCAATGCTGGATGATGTGCTGCATGTTGAGCTGGTGATGCCGTTTGTCTGGAAGCGCCCGTTTGAAGCACTGATTGAAGCAAAAACCAAAGAATTACGCAAAGTGACCGGTGCGGCAGCGGTGGACTGGAAACTGCGTCATGATATCGCAACACTGCGCCGGGCCAACGATCTGCCGGGCATTAACGGTGTCCGCAATATCCTGGCGGTCAGCTCCGGCAAAGGCGGTGTGGGTAAATCCAGCACTGCGGTTAACCTCGCACTGGCACTGGCGGCAGAAGGGGCGAAAGTCGGTATCCTCGATGCGGATATTTACGGCCCGTCCATCCCGAACATGCTGGGCACCACCAAAGAGCGCCCGACCTCACCGGACGGCCAGCATATGGCCCCGATTATGGCTTACGGCCTGGCCTCCAACTCTATCGGTTATCTGGTGACAGATGATAACGCCATGGTCTGGCGCGGCCCGATGGCCAGTAAAGCCCTTATGCAGATGTTACAGGATACCCTGTGGCCGGATCTGGACTATCTGGTCATCGATATGCCGCCGGGCACCGGTGATATCCAGCTGACCCTCTCACAGAATATTCCGGTCACCGGAGCCGTGGTGGTAACCACGCCGCAGGATATCGCGCTGGTGGATGCCATGAAAGGTATCGTCATGTTCAAGAAAGTGAACGTGCCGGTTCTGGGGATTGTGGAGAACATGAGTGCGCACATCTGCAGTAACTGCGGCCATGTCGAGCCGATTTTCGGCACCGGCGGGGCGGAGAAACTGGCGGAACGCTATCACACCAAACTGCTGGGACAGGTGCCGCTGCATATTTCGCTGCGTGAAGACCTCGATCGCGGCCAGCCGACGGTGATGCGTGACCCGGATGGCGAGTTTGCGGATATCTACCGTGAGATCGCCGTAAATGTGACGGCAGAAATGTTCTGGGAAGGGGATAAAATCCCGACAGAGATCGCTTTCCGCGCAGTTTAAGCGGAATTTATTTCTGCTCCGGCACGTCCGGAAAGTCAAAAAGACCAGTGCAGTGATGTGCTGGTCTTTTTTTCGGGTGGCCATAAGAGCGGTTACCCCGAAATAATGAGGCCGGATGCCCGATTATGCTGGAATCTCACGCCGTTACTCCCTATAATTCAGCGCCGGGCGGACACGTTTTGTTACTCACGGCCGGATAAGCATTAAAAGAGGCCGCAGCAGACCGTTTCGGTTTTTTTCTCTCCTATTTTCAAACCGGGTTATTTCAATTATGGCTGACACAGCACAGCAGCAGTGCACTATCATCGGCATCACCGGCGCATCCGCGTCAGGAAAAAGTCTGATTGCCAACACGCTTTATCACGAGTTACGTGCTCAGGTGGGCGATCACAATATCGGTGTGATTCCGGAAGACTGCTACTATAAAGATCAGAGCGATGTGCCGATGGAAGAGCGCATCAAGGTCAACTATGACCATCCGGGCTCTATGGATCACGAATTGCTGTTACAGCATCTGAAAACACTGAAATCCGGTAAGTCGATTCAGTTACCGCAATATGATTACGCCGAGCATACCCGCAAACCGGAATCGGTTCTGTTCAGCCCGAAACGGGTGATTATTCTTGAGGGCATCCTGCTGCTGACAGACAAACGTCTGCGCGAGCAGATGGACTTCTCCATTTTCGTCGACACCCCGCTGGATATCTGCCTGATGCGCCGCATCCGCCGTGATGTGAATGAGCGCGGACGCACACTGGATTCGGTGATTGCACAGTACAATAAAACCGTCCGTCCGATGTACCTGCAATTTATTGAACCAACAAAACAATATGCTGATATCATAGTGCCGCGGGGCGGTAAAAACCGCGTGGCGATTGATATTCTGAAAGCCAAAATCAGTCAGTTCTGCGAGTAAGCCGCCGACAACGATTAATCCGCGTTTATCCGCCGGTGATAAACGCTGAGTTTTATAAGGATGATACCATGCGACTTTGTGACCGTGACATTATTCAGTGGCTTGATGACGGCAGACTGACCATCTCCCCGCGTCCGCCGGTTGAGCGGATCAACGGGGCGACCGCCGATGTCCGCCTCGGGCATCAGTTCCGGGTTTTCCGGGGCCATACCGCCGCGTATATTGATCTCAGCGGCCCGAAAGAAGAAGTGAATGCGGCGCTGGAAAATGTCATGAGTGATGAAATCACCCTGACTGAAGATGAAGTGTTCTACCTGCATCCGGGTGAACTGGCACTGGCAGTGACACTGGAATCTGTCACACTGCCGGATAACCTGGTCGGCTGGCTGGACGGGCGTTCATCACTGGCACGCCTCGGGCTGATGGTCCACGTGACCGCACACCGGATCGATCCGGGCTGGCACGGGCAAATCGTACTGGAATTTTACAACTCAGGTAAGTTACCCTTGGCACTGCGGCCGGGAATGGTGATCGGTGCCCTGAGTTTTGAGCCGTTATCCGGCTCCGCTGACCGGCCGTATAACCGCCGCAGCGATGCAAAATACAAAAATCAGCAGGGAGCTGTGGGCAGCCGTATCAGCGAAGATTAAACGGCGGACAGTACTGTCCGCCAGCGGGTTCAACAGAGAATGGGAAAGGAACAGGGATTATGAAACGATTTTTCACCACGCTGATTATTCTGCTTGTCGTGATAGCGGCGGGCCTCGCGGCCTTAATCCTGCTGGTGAACCCGAATGATTTCCGCGACTATATCGTTAACAAGGTGAAGGAAGACACCGGTTACGAGCTGGTGATGAAAGATGATATGCGCTGGCATGTCTGGCCGAAACTGAGCATCATCACCGGTAAAATGTCCCTGACTGCCCCCGATGCCGCCGAACCGGTGGTAACTGCCGAAAATATGCGCCTCGACGTTGAACTCTGGCCGCTGCTGTCCCATCAGTTATCGGTTCGTGAAGTGATGCTTGACGGCGCACTGCTGAAAATCCTGCCTGAAACCGAATCAAAAGAGAAGAAAAGCGCTCCTGTTGCGCCGGGTAATCAGAAAGCCCGCCCGGTGCCTGTCGAACAGGAAAACAAATGGTCGTTTGATGTTGACCGCATCCGTATCGCCAACAGCCTGCTGGTCTGGCAGACAGAAGACGGTTCGCAGATCAACATGCGCGATATTAACTTCTCTCTTGAGCGTAATACTCCTGAACGCTATGTGATAGCGCTGAACAGTAATATTCTGCGCAATCAGCAGGAGCTCTCTTTCAGCCTGAGTTCTGATATTGACCTCTCCCAGTACCCGGTGCAGGTCAGCGGCAATATTAACCGCCTGAATTACCGTCTGTCCGGTGCCGGTCTGTATGCCAACGGCATCAACGGCAACGGTACGACCACCTATACCTGGCACGAAGCGGTCGGCCAGGCACCGCAGTCCCTGATCCTGGAAAACCTGAAACTGAGCGCTAACGAAAGCCAGCTCAGCGGCACAGTGGAAGCGGCACTCGGTGAAACCCCGCGTTATGATATCCAACTGACCTCCTCAAAACTGAATCTGGATAATCTGCTCGGTTATGAGCGTGCCGTACATGCAGAAAACGGGGAAAAAACCCCGGTTGCCACCAAACCGGCGGTGGTTACCACCGGCAGTGATGCGGATAAATATGATCTGACCTTTATGAACCACTTCAATGCCACTCTGGCGCTGAATGTGGATTCCCTGATTTACCAGGGAATGGAAATCGGCCAGCTGACGGTGAAAGCAGAGAACCGGGGCAGCATCACGGAAATCTCCAAAATGACCGGCAACGTGTTCGGCGGCCGTTTCTCTCTGCCGATGACGATTTATTCCGAAAAAGTTCCGGCACAGCTGCGTATCAAACCGCTGTTACAGAATATTGATGTCAAACCGTTGCTGGCGGCGTTTAAAATGCCGGAAAAATTCACCGGACGCCTGAGTTTTGACGGCGATCTGCGTGGTACCGGTTATGACCAGGACGCGGTCTTAAACAACTGGCGCGGTGACGTGGCACTGACCATCACTGATGTTAAGCTGCTCGGCCTGAATATTCCGTATCTTATCCAGCAGTCGCTCTCCCAGGCGACAGATAAAGTGGCGCAGCCGGAATCGATGGATGCTATGACCGAAGCGAAAAAACTGGAAGCTATCGGTACCCTGAATAACGGTGAAGTAAAAATCAGTAAAATTCTGGCGGTATCCGATGCCTTTAATATCACCGGCAGCGGCCGGACGAACCTGGTGAAACAGAATATGGATGTGAACCTGGGGGTTCAGATCTTAAAAGGCTGGGGGAAAACCAATGACCTGGTGACCTGGCTGCAGTCTGTCCGTATTCCGGTGGTGCTGTTCGGTAACTGGGATAATATTCAGTATAAGTTCGAAGTGGAAAACCTGTTGCGTAATCAGATACAGCAACGGGTAAAACAGGCAGCCGGAGAGTTGCTGAATGAAAAAACCGGAAAGGAGCTCAAAGCTGTGGAATCCTTGCTTAACCGGTTATAAATTCGCGGACGATTTATACAAACAGAGCAGTGACGATAATTTATATTGTCACTGCTTTTTTAATGCCGGAGGCCGGAACACTTAAATGATACGGGTAATAACTAAGGTTCATTGACGCATATCATTTAATCTGTTCCCGGTTTTCGGCAGAGTGCATTAATCATTTTTATAAATAAAAATACCAGACAGGAGCAGAAATGTTAGATCTTCTTATTGGTGCTGTCGTCGCTGTCGGCGTCGGGCGCTATATTATTAAAGGGTATTCAGCCACAGGGGTGCTGATGGTCGGGGGCTTACTGCTTCTGATCATCAGTGTCATCATGGGGAAAAACATCCTGCCGTCCGCCGCCACCTCCACCGGCTGGGGACCGACAAACATTATTGAGTATGTGAAGTACCTGCTGATGAACCGCGGCGGCGACCTCGGTATGATGATCATGGTACTGTGCGGCTTTGCGGCTTATATGACTCATATCGGTGCCAACGACGTGGTCATCAAAATGGTCTCCAAACCGTTACAGGTCGTGAACTCTCCGTACCTGCTGATGATCGTGGCCTACTTTATTGCCTGTCTGATGTCTCTGGCGGTTTCCTCCGCCACCGGTCTCGGTGTGTTACTGATGGCAACCCTGTTCCCGGTGATGGTGAACGTGGGGATCAGCCGTGGTGCGGCGGCGGCTATCTGTGCCTCTCCGGCGGCAATTATCCTGGCACCGACCTCCGGCGATGTGGTAATTGCGGCAGAAGCATCTCAGATCCCGCTGAAAGAGTTTGCATTCAGCCTGACTCTGCCGATTTCTATCGTGGCGATTGTATCTATGGCGATTGCTCACTATTTCTGGCAGCGTTTCCTCGATCGCAAAGAAGATATCAAATCTGAGATCCTGGACGTCAAAGAAATCACCACCAATGCGCCGAAATTTTATGCCATTCTGCCGTTTATGCCGATCATCGGCGTACTGCTGTTTGATGGTAAGCCGTTCAGCATCGGTTTCCTGAGCCATATCGTGCTGCCTGAATTACACATCATCACGATTATTGTCGGCTGTATTATTCTGTCGGCCATCATTGAATTCCTCCGTGGTTTTGACGGCAAGAAAGTCTATGCCGGGCTGGATGTCTGCTACCGTGGTATGGCGGATGCCTTTGCCACCGTGGTTATGCTGCTGGTGGCGGCCGGTGTGTTTGCTCAGGGTCTGAGCACTGTCGGCTTTATCTCCGGTCTGATCAGCCTGGCGCAGTCTTTCGGTTCCGGCGCGATTATCATGATGATTGCTCTGGTGATTATTACCATGCTGGCGGCGATGACTACCGGTTCCGGTAATGCGCCGTTCTATGCGTTTGTGGAGCTGATCCCGCGCCTGGCACAGCAGATGGGTATCAACCCGGCGTACCTGGTGATCCCGATGTTACAGGCATCCAACCTCGGCCGTACCATGTCACCGGTTTCCGGTGTGGTGGTGGCGGTTGCCGGTATGGCGAAAATTTCACCGTTTGAAGTGGTGAAACGGACATCCGTTCCGGTGCTTGTCGGCCTGCTGGTGGTGATTGTCGCCACTGAGTTCCTGGTGCCGGTAACACTGTAAAACAACACGGGCCGCACCGGTTATCCGCTGCGGCTTTTTTGTATCAGTACGGAAAGTGTGAGGTTGGCTTTGGATAAGATTTTTACCGGTGTGGTGCAGGGCACGGCGCTGATTCTAAAAATTGAAGAAAACAATGATCATCTGATTCATATTGTGCAGTTTCCGGAGGAGTTGTTAACGGGGCTGGCGATTGGTGATTCCGTATCGTATAACGGCTGCTGCCTGACTGTCGCAGCGATTGATAACAGCCATGTCGGGTTTTATCTTTTCACCGATACCCTGCTGAAAACCGCGCTCGGGCGGCTGGCTGCGGGTGATAAGGTCAATATCGAAAGAGTGGCGGTCTGATGATATAAAAAAAACCCCGTATCTGACGGGGTTTTTGTTCTGTGAGGGGCGTTAATTACACACGGTTAAAGGCAAGAATACGGACTGAACGCAGGTCAGCCTGAGACTCGTCGGCAATTTTCTGAGTAGCTTGTTCTAATGCATCCCGGGGTGACACACCGGCTTCGGTTTCTGTGATCTGATGTCCCTGTAAAGTGTCTCCGTTACGGGCACGCACTTTGTACGATACAAACCAATAATCCATATCATCACCTGCTTCTGTCATTAATCGTTTAATCACCATAGCGGTTTACGTCACTGATTAATGTGACCGGAATCAATCATTTAATTGTTTTTCTGTCCGGACGGCAGCGCATCAGCCTGAGCCGCGATATCTTCCAGAATCGTTTCCCGTTCAAAGAGCAATTGTTGTTCACGGCTTGAAGAGCAGGTGAACAGAAGCAGGATAAGCAGACCGGTTGCGGCGGCGGAAATCAGCCATGAACGGCGATCCATTCTGCGGTTACGGACACCGGAGGCAGCGGAATACAGCCATCCCAGAACGGCACCGCAAATCAGCCCGCTGAAATGGGCCACATTATCCGTCACCGGCTCCTCATCATCCGGCACTGCACTGAGTACCGACAGTACGATCAGGACAATCATGGTGATCAGCAGATTTTTATAACGCAGGCTGTCCGCCACCGACACGGACGGATCTTTCCGGGCCCGGATAAGATACATCACGGTGGTACCGGCAAGCCCCATAATGGCGCCGGAGGCCCCGACACCGACAGTCACCGGAATGCCGGACAGCGGAGACATATCGTTCTGAGTGGCCTGCCAGAGCGCGCTGGCAAAGGATGCGGAAATACCGGTAAACAGATAGATAAACAGCATTCTCATTTTGCCGGTCAGCGCTTCACAGTTAATGCCGAACACCAGAAGGGCGATGAGATTGACGCCCAGATGAAACGGATCGGAATGAAGCAGGATGCTGGTTATATAGCGCCACCAGTCGCCGGTCAGTGATAACTGATACACACTGCCGCCCGCCAGCAGCATATTGTAGACCTGGTCTGCCAGCGGCGAAGCGTAATTCACCTGCCAGATATAAACGCCGGTATTGAGCAGGGCGAGGAAAAAGGTGAGCAGCATGGCTGAGAGCCGGTACTCCGGCCGTGAAGGCAGAACCACATCACCCCAGGGATTTATGTTATTCATTATTATTTTGCGGATAATTTGATTTGATTAAGTCTATTTGAGGGGCAGGCAGGCTGTAAACAGGAAAAAGCCGGGATAATTATCCCGGCTCTGACAAATGCGGATAGCGGCAGGAATTAATTATTTTCCAGCCATTCGGTGTGGAACACGCCGTCTTTATCAGTACGTTTATAAGTATGTGCACCGAAATAGTCACGCTGTGCCTGGATCAGGTTCGCCGGCAGTACCGCGCTGCGGTAGCTGTCATAATAGGCGATAGCGGCAGAGAAGGTCGGTGTCGGGATACCGTGCTGAACACCGTAGCAGACCACATCACGCAGTGCCTGCTGATATTCATCGGCAATCTGTGTGAAGTAAGGGGCCAGCAGCAGGTTAGCCAGTGCCGGGTTTTCCGCATATGCGTCAGTGATTTTCTGCAGGAACTGGGCACGGATGATACAACCGGCGCGGAAGATTTTCGCGATTTCGCCGTAGTTCAGATCCCAGTTGTACTCATCAGAGGCAACGCGCAGCTGTGAGAAGCCCTGAGCATAAGAGACAATTTTACCCAGATACAGGGCGCGGCGGACTTTTTCAATAAACTCTGCTTTATCACCGCTGAACACAGCTGCTTTCGGTCCTTTCAGTACTTTGGAAGCCGCAACGCGCTGGTCTTTCAGAAACGAGATATAACGGGCAAATACGGATTCGGTGATCAGTGTCAGCGGCACGCCGAGGTCGAGCGCGCTCTGGCTGGTCCATTTACCGGTACCTTTGTTAGCGGCTTCATCGAGGATCACATCCACCAGATAGTTGCCGTCTTCATCTTTCTTGCGGAAGATATCTTTTGTGATATCAATCAGGTAGCTGCTCAGTTCGCCGTTGTTCCACTCACTGAAGACGGAAGCCAGTTCATCATTGCTGATGCCGAGGGCATTTTTCAGGACGGAGTAAGCTTCCGCAATCAGCTGCATATCGCCGTATTCGATACCGTTGTGAACCATTTTGACGTAATGACCGGCACCGTCAGCACCGATATAGGTCACACACGGCTCGCCTTCGGCCTGTGCCGCGATCTGTTTCAGGATCGGGGCAACCAGTTCGTAAGCTTCTTTTTGTCCGCCCGGCATAATGGACGGCCCTTTCAGTGCGCCTTCCTCACCACCGGAAACGCCGGTGCCGATAAAGTTAAAGCCCTGTGCGGACAGCTCTTTGTTACGGCGGATGGTGTCCTGAAAGAAGGTGTTACCGCCGTCGATCAGAATGTCGCCTTTATCGAGATGCGGAGTGAGGGACGCGATGGTTTTGTCGGTGGCTTCACCGGCTTTGACCATCAGCAGGATACGGCGGGGTTTTTCCAGGGAGTCAACAAACTCTTCAATGCTGTAGCTGGGAACCAGTTTTTTTCCCGGGTTTTCAGCAATCACTTCATCGGTTTTATCTGAAGAGCGGTTAAAAACAGAAACAGAATAACCGCGGCTTTCAATATTCAGTGCGAGGTTACGGCCCATAACGGCCATACCGACAACACCAATTTGTTGTTTGGACATGAAGACTCCTTCAGGAATTGACCCGTGACTAACGACGATTTCGTTAGCTGACTGTTAATTTCGTCACAGTTTAACGCATGTAAAGGCTGCGTGGTAGCGATTGATGCAAACGGTCTCGTCATAGCGCACAACAGGAACAGCGGCAAAGTACGGAATTTTTTATTGCTATTTGGCCGCACAATCCGCATTATTCCGGATGCAGCATAAACTGTGTGAATAAAAGGTAAAACTAACCGTATGGAATGGATCGCTGATCCGTCGATTTGGGCCGGCCTGGCCACATTAATCGTACTCGAAATTGTTCTTGGTATTGATAACCTTGTTTTCATTGCCATTCTTGCCGATAAACTTCCTCCTGCACTGCGTGACAAAGCCCGTATAACCGGTCTGCTGTGTGCGCTGGTCATGCGTATTATTCTGCTGTTCAGCCTCTCCTGGCTTATCACGCTGACCAAACCGATGTTTACGATGTTCGGCCATCCGTTCAGTGCGCGTGACTTAATTATGCTGATCGGGGGTCTGTTCCTGCTGTTCAAAGCCACAATGGAGCTGAACGAACGGCTGGAAGGCGGTGAGCATAACGACGGGCAGCAGCGGAAAACCTCAAAATTCTGGGCGGTGGTGGCACAGATTATTGTGCTGGACGCCGTCTTCTCGCTGGACTCCGTGATCACGGCAGTCGGGATGGTGGACCACATCGGTGTGATGGTCACGGCGGTGATTATTGCCATGCTGCTGATGATCTGGGGCAGCCGTCCGCTGACCCGCTTTGTCAATGAGCACCCGACCATTGTTATCCTGTGTCTCAGCTTCCTGCTGATGATCGGTTTCAGCCTGGTGGCGGAAGGGTTCGGCTATCACATTCCGAAAGGTTACCTCTACGCGGCGATCGGTTTCTCCATCATGATTGAGATGCTCAACCAGGTGGCAATGTTTAACCGCCGTAAATTCCTGCGCGGGAGAAACTCTCTGCGCCAGCGCACGGCGGAAGCGGTACTGCGTATTCTGAGCGGCAAGCGCGAATCTTCAGAGCTGGATAACCGCACGGCGGATCTGATTTCGGATAATCAGGAAATTTTTGACCCGGAAGAGCGGCAGATGATTGTCCGCGTGCTGGGGCTGTCGCAGCGTAACGTCAACAGTATTATGACCTCGCGTCATGATGTGGAGATGCTGCGGATTGATGCGACCAGTGATGAAATTGCGGCACTGCTGATTAAAAATCCGCACACCCGCGTGGTGATCAAAGGCTCGGCGGATGATGATGAACTGCTGGGTGTGGTGCATGTGATTGACCTGCTGCATCAGCGTTTACAACAGGATACGCTGGATCTGCATGCGCTGATCAAACAGCCGCTGGTCTTCCCTGAACAGCTGTCATTACTGAAAGCGCTGGAGCAGTTCCGTCAGGCGCAGACACACTTTGCCTTTGTGGCCGATGAGTTCGGGTATGTCGAAGGGGTGGTGACACTGACAGATGTGATGGAAACCATTGCCGGTAATCTGCCGGTCAGCGGTGTTGAGAATGATGCCCGCCATGACATTCAGTTTACGGATGATAACAGCTGGATCACCAACGGCTTTATGCCGCTGGAGGATTTAATCAACTATATTCCGCTGACACTCGATGAAAAACGCGAGTATGAAACGGTGGCCGGTCTGCTGATGGAGCATTTGCAGCGTCTGCCGAAAGTCGGTGAGCAGATTAACATTGATGGCTGCCTGTTTGAGCCGCTGGAAATTCAGAATCACCGTATTAACCGTGTGAAAATCACACTGCCGGAGAATCCGGAAGACCGTGATGATTACTAAGGGTTAAAACAATAACGCCGCCGGAGACGGCGGCGTTATTCTCATTTCTGTGCAGGTTATTCAACCGGGGCACATTCAAAATCACTGAAGATTTTCTGGCTGTTTTTGGCGCGGGGTTTAAATTTTCCGGCTGGTTTGTTAGTTACAGGTAATAATCACGCGATCACCGGATCCGTTACTGATGCAGTATTCAGTAAATCCCCGGGCAGCGCCCATTGACCAGGTATCAGGGACTGCATAAGCAGAGCAGGCGGTAATCACACCGGCCAGTAGTATTTTTTCATTTAAGATATCTGTCAGGGTGGCCGGTAACGGGGTATTCAGATTTTGACACACAATAATTTTACAATTACTGATTTATCTGCTTTATTTTTATCTTTAATTGTATACCCTGCAATTCCTGAATTATGGTTATGTATCAGATTTCCTGAGGGATAAAAAAACCGCCTATGTCTGTTGTGACACTGATCCTTATTTTTCTGCTGGCTGTGATTGCCAGTGTGTTTATCTCCCGTCTGCTGGGGGACAAAATTCCGCTGCCTTTTATTCAGATTGCCATTGGCGCGGGGTTATCACTCTTCGGTTTTGATGTTGCGTTTGAGCCGCATCTGTTCCTGTTCCTCTTTATTCCGCCGTTGCTGTTTCTGGATGGCTGGCGGATCCCGAAAGAAGCGCTGTTCAGTGATATCAAACCGATTTTCTCGCTGGCCATCGGTCTGGTGTTTTTCACCGTTGTCGGCATGGGGCTGTTTATCCACTGGCTGATCCCGGCGGTTTCTCTTGCGGTTGCTTTTGCACTGGCGGCGATTTTGTCACCGACAGACCCGGTGTCTGTGGCGGCAATGACGGTCAATGCGCCGCTGCCGTCCCGTATGGCTCATATTCTGGAAGGGGAATCCCTCTTTAATGATGCCAGCGGCCTGGTGTGCTTCAGTTTTGCGGTAGGTGCGGCACTGACCGGGACGTTTTCTCTGCCGTCGGCTGCCGGGAAGTTTATGGTGGTGGCGCTGGGCGGGATTATGGTTGGCCTGCTGATTGCCATGTTTATCGGGAAAGTGAACCAGTTCCTGGTGCAGCGCACCGGGGAAGACCCGGCGATTCAGATTATGATCAGCCTGCTGATCCCGTTTGTCTCTTATCTGGCGGCAGAGCACCTGGGTGTGTCCGGGATCCTGGCCGCAGTGGCGGCCGGTATCGCCATGCACTATGAGCGCATTGTCGGCCGTATGCAGTCTGCCACCCGCATGCAGAGCAAGGCGGTCTGGGACACCGTGCAGGTCGCGCTGAACGGGATGATCTTTATTCTGCTGGGTGAACAGTTACCGGGAATGTGGCGCTCAGTGCCGCAGGTGGCGGCGGATGCCGGGGCTTCCGCGCCGTGGGTACTGCTGCTGTACGTGGTGATTATCACCTTTGGCCTGGCGGTGCTGCGTTTTGCCTGGGTATGGATTGCCATGACACTGACGGTTTTCCGCCAGCGCCGCAAAGGTAAGCAGTCTGATATGCCGCATCTGCGCCTGATGGCGATTATGGCAACCGCCGGTGTGCGCGGGGCGATTACCCTCGCCGGTATCCTGACACTGCCGATGCTGATGAATGACGGTTCACCGTTTCCGCACCGGGATCTGGCTATCTTCCTCGCCATGGGGGTAATTCTGTTTTCACTGGTGATTGCAGCAGTTGCACTGCCGGTGCTGACCAGAGGGCTGAATACGGACTTACCGCATGATAATGAAGAGCTGAATGCCCGTTTCACCCTGAATGAAGCCGCAATGAGCAATCTGCGTGTGCAGATGGCGGAGCCGCTGGAAGATATTGATGAAATGACACTGCGCACAGAAGTGGGGACTCATTTGCTGGAGATCTACGGCCGTCATCTTGACAGTAACAGTGATGACCAGACTGCCGGATTTGACTGGCATAATGTGATCCGCATGGAACGGCGGATGTCACTGACAGCGCTTCAGGCGGAGCGGGATGCCCTCAAACAGCTGCGTAAGAGTAAGAATATCAGTGAGCACACTTACACCCGGCTGGTGCAGGAACTGGATCTGAAAGAAGAGGCGCTGAAACTGGCGCTGCACTGACAGTAACAGAATAAAAATCAAAGACCCGTAGTGCGGGTCTTTTTTTACATCACAACACTGCTGCGGGTATGTGCCTGCAGAACCCGTGAGGCGGTCTGTGTCATGGTATCGTTGATTTCATCGAGCCAGTGATGAACCTGCTCAGCGGATAACTGCAGTGACGGGCAATCCCGGTCCTTCTGGTTGTTCTCTTCCAGTAACAGAACCAGTTCGGTATCCAGCAGAGACTGGATCATATCTATCCACAGGCCGATTTGCTGGTTCAGCGGCTTTCCGGCCGGAGAGGTGATGCAGTAGCGGTTGAGCCGTTCAGCGGCGGTATACTGAAAATCATCCCGCAGTGCCATCCGCTCTGCCAGTGTGGCGGTTTCAGGCGCGGGCAGCGGAGTACCGAGACAGGTAAACTCATAACTGTCTTCCCGGGTAAACAGACTGTCATTCAGCCGGATCTGCTTTTCCTCATAATGCATCAGGACTTCACGCAGCAGGGCACTGACCGCAAAAAAGTGGTCGGTTTTATGAAACTGGCTGCCGTTAAGATACGGTGCACTCAGCTGCTGCCGCAGGGATTGCTCATCTTCCTCCGGTGAGGAGACAAAACGCCTGCGGGATTTCTGTGTTTTGAACCAGCGGCGCCAGCGGTGGCGCGACAGATACAGCAGCAGGCTGAGTAACAGCAGATAATAAAGCGAGTCTAAAAGTTCGTCCTGCATAAGCGCCTTCCCAAGCAAAAATCAGAGTTCACGGCGGACAAACGATACTGTTTCAGGATCGGCAATCCGCTGATAGTCCTTTGTATTCAGAATAATGGAGCACTCCAGGCTGCCGGCATTAAAGGCCAGCTCACTGAAACGTTCAAATAACATCGGATCGGCAACGAGACGGAGATCAGGGTGAAAGCTGAACGGCGGGATAGCACCGAACACACACTGTGTCAGTTCAGCTGTTTCTGCAGGGCTGGCGAGAGAGGCGCGGGTGCCGCCGGTTTTTTTTGCCAGTGCCTGTAAATCCGCCTGCTGATCAGAAGGCAGAATCGCAAGAACATACTGACGTACACCGTTTCCCTTGATATGACAAACCAGTGCTTTGGCACCCTGACCGTGGTGTGTGCCGCGCACTCTGGCGACTTCTTCGGTTTTCCCGGCGGAGGCATGATGTACCACACGGTAGCGGGCATTATGTTCATCCAGCCGGGCGGTCAGTTTCTCAAAAATCGGGGTCATATCACTCATAGTCTCTGCATTTGTTGCCAATATCCTGCCTATTATAGAAGGTTACGGCAACAAAAACAGCGGACAAAAAAGGATTTCCCCCGCTTTCGGATTAACGGTGACGGGAACGCAGTTTTTCAATAACAGCGGCCAGATCCAGATCGGCATCCTGGAGCAGTACCAGCAGGTGATAGAGCAGATCCGCGGATTCTGAGGTCAGTTCCGCCTTATCGCGGACAGTGGCGGCCAGTGCGGTTTCCACGCCTTCCTCGCCCACTTTCTGGGCAATCCGTTTGGTCCCGGCGGCATAGAGTTGTGCTGTGTAAGAGCTGTCCGGATCCGCCGTTTTGCGGGATTTTATAACAGACTCCAGTTCATACAGGAAACCCTGGGCTGTCTGTGCGGGCGCAAAACAGCTGTTGGTACCCTGATGACAGGTCGGGCCGATCGGGGTGACCAGCGCGAGCAGCGTGTCGTTATCACAATCTTTAAACAGGTCTTCCAGATTAAGGAAATACCCGGACGATTCCCCTTTGGTCCACAACCGCTGTTTGGTGCGGGAATAAAACGTCACGCGTTTTTCGCTGATCGTTTTGTCCAGTGCGTCGCGGTTCATGTAGCCCAGCATCAGCACATCACCGGAGACGGCGTGCTGCACAATAACCGGCAGCAGATCGCCGGTTTTCTGCCAGTCCAGTTGTGCGATTTCCTGTTCCGTGAGCATCGTGTGTTACTCCTGTATTCTGACAACGATCCCGTCGCGGGCAAGTCCGCGTTTCAGGTCGCCGATATTAATAATTTGTTTGTGGAAGACAGAGGCGGCAAGCGCGCCGTCAACACCGGCCTGTAAAAACGCATCACGGAAGTGATCCGGATGACCGGCACCACCCGAGGCAATCAGCGGCACCTGACACACTTCACGCACTTTTTTCAGCTGCTCCAGGTCGTAGCCGTTGCGTACACCATCCTGGTTCATCATATTGAGGACGATCTCCCCGGCACCGCGCTGCTGCACTTCCTGTACCCAGTCGAGGGTGTTACGGGAAGTGGCGATGGTGCGTTTTTCATCACCGGTAAACTGATAGACCTGATAGTTTCCGCTTTCCGCATCGTGCCAGGTATCGATCCCGACGACAATGCACTGCACGCCGAAGCGGTCAGCCAGCCGGGTGATGAGGGTCGGGTCACTCAGCGCCGGGGAGTTAACGGAGATTTTATCCGCCCCGAAACTGAGGATCGCGGCAGCATCTTCGGTACTGCGGATCCCGCCTGCCACACAGAACGGAATATCAATCACTTCTGCTACTTTGGCTACCCAGCTTTTATCCACCACGCGACCATCAGAGGAGGCGGTGATATCATAGAATACCAGCTCATCCGCGCCTTCTTCGGCATAACGGCGGGCGAGGGGGACAATGTCGCCGATGATTTCGTGATTACGGAACTGAACCCCTTTGACCACCTGTCCGTCACGGACGTCCAGGCAGGGAATTATGCGTTTTGCCAGCATGCGATAGCCTCCGGTAATGTCATTTTGCCGTCGAGCAGCGCCCGGCCGACGATCACGCCCGCCACACCGGTGGCAGGCAGCGGGGCGATATCATTCAGCCCGCCGATACCGCCGGAGGCCTGGAAGGCAATCTCCGGGAACGCGGTACAGATTTCCTGATAAAGCGCCACATTGGAGCCGGCCAGGGTGCCGTCTTTCGAGATATCGGTACATAATACGTGGCGCAGCCCGGCAGAGGCGAAACCGCGGATTACGTCTTCGATGGTCTGCTCTGAATCTTCCTGCCAGCCGCTGACCGCAACCCGTTTTTTACCGTCTGCGCCGATGCGCACATCCAGCGCCAGCACGATGCGTTCTGCCCCCCAACGGGCAAACCAGCGTTTTACTTCTTCCGGGGATTTGATCGCCGTGGAGCCGACCACCACGCGGGCGGCACCGGCATCAAGCAGGGCGGCAACATCCTCTTCAGTACGGATCCCGCCGCCGATCTGTACCGGCACGCGCACACCCGCCAGCAGTGTTTTCAGCAACGGGATCTGGCGCTTCGCCGGGTCTTTGGCACCGGTTAAATCCACGAGGTGCAGCAGTTGCGCCCCTTCGCGCTCATAAGCTTGTAAACGGCTGAGCGGATCCGCGCCGTAATCGCGCTGTTTTGCATAATCGCCCTGGTGAAGGCGCACTACCTGTCCGTCAATTAAATCCAGTGCGGGAATGATCATGACGATTTCATCTCCAGAAAATTTTTAATCAGAGTAATGCCGGTTTTACCTGAACGTTCCGGGTGGAACTGCACGCCGTAAAAATTATCGCGGCAGAGAACACTGCTGAAAGCCTCACCGTACGTGGTGGTGGCTGCCGTGGCGTCGCTGACCGGACAGGAGTAACTGTGAACAAAGTAAAAATAGCTCTGCGGCGCGATATCACGGAACAGCGGCAGATCGGCGGTAAATTCAACAGTATTCCAGCCCATGTGCGGCACCGGCAGACCATCCGGCGTCATTTTCTGTACGGGGGTATCAATCAGACCGAGCAGATCGATATTTCCCTCTTCGCTGGTGGTGCCGAGCAGCTGCATGCCGAGGCAAATCCCCAGCACCGGCTGTGTCAGGGAACGGATGGTGCTCACCAGGCCGCGCGCTGTCAGATTTTCCATTGCCGCACCCGCCGTCCCGACCCCCGGCAGAAACACTTTATCTGCCTGACGGATAAGATCAGGGTCGGCGGTGACCAGCGGCTGATAACCCAGACGCTCAACCGCGTAGCGGACGGAGGCGATATTGGCACAGCCGGTATCGGTGATCACGATGCGCATCACAACACCCCTTTTGAACTCGGCAGAACATTACCTTCCACACGGATGGCCTGGCGCAGTGTCCGTCCGAACACTTTAAACAGGCTTTCAGCTCTGTGGTGATCGTTCTTCCCTTTGGTTTTCAGGTGTAACGTGCAGCCCATAGTGTAGGAGAGTGAGCGGAAGAAGTGCTCAATCATCTCAGTGCTCAGGTCGCCGACACGCTGATATTTAAAATCGGCTTTGTATTCCAGGTGCGGACGGCCGGAGATATCCAGAGCGCAGCGGGCAAGACACTCATCCATCGGCAGGGTAAAGCCGAAACGGGTGATACCGCGCTTATCGCCGAGTGCCAGTTTCAGGGCTTCGCCCAGCGCCAGTCCGGTATCTTCCACGGTGTGGTGATCATCAATCACCAGGTCGCCGCTGACCTGAATATTGAGGCGGAAACCGCCGTGGGTGGCAATCTGATCCAGCATGTGATCGAAAAAGCCGACACCGGTGCGGATGGTGCTGCCGCCTTCGCGGTCGAGCCATACTTCGGTGAGAATATCGGTCTCTTTGGTTCTGCGCTCCACGCGGCTGTAACGGTCACGGCGGGTCAGCTGCTCTGCGATACTGTTCCAGTCAGTGTCCGGCTGGCCGTAACGCAGGCCGGTAATGCCCATGTTTTCCGCGAGCTGAATGTCAGTTTCACGATCGCCGATCACATAGCTGTTTTTCGCGTCAATAACGCCCGGCAGCAGGTATTTTTCCACCAGCGTGATTTTCGGTTTGCGGCAGTTGCAGTTATCCGCCGGTTTGTGCGGACAAATCAGCACCTCATCAAAGGTAATGCCCTGAGAGGTGAAAATCTGCATCATCAGCTGGTGCGGTGCCTCGAAATCCGCCTGCGGGAAACTGTCTGTACCCAGTCCGTCCTGGTTGGTGACCATCACAAAGCGGTATCCGGCCTCTTTCAGCTTCAGCAGCGCGGGGATCACATCCGGCTCAAAAGCCAGTTTGTCTAATCTGTCCACCTGAAAATCCACCGGTGGTTCGGTGATCAGAGTGCCGTCGCGGTCAATAAATAAAACGTTCTGTGTCATGGTATCCGTTGTCCTCAGATTATGGCATTTCAAGCGCGGCGATAGCGGCAATCACCCGCAGGCATTCCGCCCGGGTGCCGACAGTAATGCGCAGACAGTTTTCCAGCCCGCGTTGTTTGCGCTGGTCACGTAAAATAATTCCCTCATCCCACAGACTGCGGAAGACCCGCTCCGCATCACGGAAACGCACCAGAATGTAGTTGGTTTCGCTCGGGAAAACGGTTTCCTTCAGCGGCAGTTTGCCCAGCTCATCACACAGCATCTGCCGGTTGCTGCGGATTTCGCTGACGCGTGCCTGCATGACGGCAATGCCCTCCGGCAGCAGCGCTTCGGCGGCAATGGCGGCCACCGGGGATGACAGCGGATACGGCGCGATCACTTTCATCAGCACATTAATAATCTCCGCAGAGGCCAGTGTGAAGCCGCAGCGCAGTCCGGCGAGAGCAAATGCTTTGGAGAGCGTGCGCAGGATCACCAGGTTCGGGTATTCTTTCAGCCACGATGCCACACTGAACTCCGGGCAGAACTCGATATAGGCCTCATCGACCACAATCAGTGCGCGGTTATCAACGATATCAAACAGATAACGCAGATCCTGTTCGCGGATCGGGTTGCCGGTCGGGTTGTTCGGGTGGCAGACATAAATCACTTTCACGCCGCTGATACTGGCGGCAATACTGTCCAGATCCAGCTGCCAGCCATCGAGTGACGGCACCACTTTCTGCGCGATACCAAAGGTTTCCGCACTGACACTGTACATGCCGTAGGTCGGCGGGCAGAACAGCACCGCATCTTTCCCCGGCTCACAGAAGGCACGGATCAGTAATTCAATGCTTTCATCCGCGCCGCGCCCCGAGATAACCTGCTCCGGACTGACACCGGCGTAAGCCGCATAGCGGTTGATCACGTTCGCAGGCTGACACTCCGGATAGCGGTTCAGGTTGCGATCCGTAAAGGTGAAATCCGGTGCCTGCGGATATTCGTTGGCGTTCAGCCAGACATCCCCGTTACCGCCGAGACGGCGTGCCGACTGATACGGCGTCAGTAACTGCACGTTTTCGCGGGCCAGTGCCATCGCGCTGAATGGTTTGTTCATCGGTTGTTTTCCTCCGCTTTCAGGGCATTCATCCGCAGTGTCACGGCATTTTTGTGCGCGGTGAGCAGTTCTGCCGCCGCCAGGGTTTCAATCGCGTCTGCCAGACCGGATAACCCGGCCGGGGTCAGCTTCTGCACGGTCATCCGTTTCATAAAATCCGCCAGTCCGAGGCTGGAATAGGTCGAGGTATAACCGTAAGTCGGCAGAACATGGTTGGTGCCGGAGGCATAATCACCCGCCGATTCCGGTGACCAGTCCCCGAGGAACACGGAACCGGCACTGTTGATGGCAGGCAGCAGGGCATCCGGGTCGCGGGTCTGGATAATTAAGTGCTCCGGGCCGTACTGATTGCTGATCGCCACACAGGTGTCCAGGTCGCGGGCAATAATAATGCGGCTGGCGGACAGGGCCTGACGGGCAATCTCTTTGCGTGATAATAATTCCAGCTGTGAATTGGTTTCTGCCACCACGCGCTGTGCCATCGCTTCATCCGGGGTGACCAGCACCACCTGAGAATCCGGGCCGTGTTCGGCCTGGGAAAGCAGGTCGGCAGCGACAAAGGCCGGGTTGGCACCGCTGTCGGCGATCACCAGTACTTCAGAAGGCCCGGCAGGCATATCAATGGCTGCACCGCCGATAGTCTGGCTGACCTGACGTTTCGCTTCGGTCACATAGGCGTTGCCCGGCCCGAAAATTTTGTCGGTGGCGGGAATGGTTTCTGTACCGAATGCCATTGCGGCAATTGCCTGGGCACCGCCCGCCTGATAGATAGTTTCCACACCGCAAAGTTGCGCAGCATATAAAATTTCATCGGCCACCGGCGGCGGCGAGCAGAGGATGATCCGGCGGCAACCGGCGATTTTTGCCGGGACAGCCAGCATCAGGACAGTGGAAATCAGCGGCGCGCTGCCGCCCGGGATATACAGCCCGACACTGTCCACCGGACGGGTCACCAGCTGGCAGCTGACGCCGGGCTGGGTTTCCACATCAATCACATCCGGGATCTGCGCCTCGTGAAAGCGGGTGATATTAGCTTTCGCAGTCGCCATGGCGGATTTCAGCGAATCCGGCAGTCGGTCAGCGGCGGCGGCAATCTCCGCAGCACTGATTTGCAGTTCTGTCACCTGTGTTTTGTCAAAGCGGGCACTCAGCGCGCGCAGGGCATCATCGCCGTTTTCCCGCACATCGCGGATGATGTCACTGACAACGCGGCTGATATCACCGGATGCCGCCATCGCCGGGCGCATCAGGGCATCCGCCTGCTGTTGTGCATCAAGGTTTTCCCAGCGGATCAAGGTATTAAAGGTCATTGCGGTCATTGTCATCACTCCATCATTTTTTCAATCGGCAGAACCAGAATGGAGCTGCAACCGAGGGCTTTCAGTTTCTCCATGGTTTCCCAGAACAGGGTTTCGCTGCTGACCATGTGCATCGCCACCAGATCCGGCTCACCGGCCAGCGGCAGCAGGGTCGGACGCTCTGCGCCCGGCAGCAGGGCGATCACTTCGTCCAGACGTTCTGACGGGGCGTGCATCATGATGTATTTGGATTCACGTGCCTGGATAACACCCTGGATACGGGTCATCATTCTGTCGATAAGCTGCTGTTTAGCGGGCGGCATGTCACCGTCGCGCTGAATCAGGCAGGCTTTGGAGCGGTAAATCACTTCCACTTCGCGCAGACCGTTGGCTTCCAGCGTGGCACCGGTGGAGACCAGGTCACAGATGGCATCGGCCAGACCGGCGCGCGGTGCCACTTCCACCGAGCCGTTTAGCAGACAGGATTTAAAGCGGATACCTTTCTGATCAAGATAACGTTTGAGCAGGAACGGGTAGGAGGTTGCGATACGGCTGTCCTGAAGACATTCCGCGCCGCTGTAGCTGAAATCCACCGGGGCGGCCAGCGAAAGGCGGCAGGTACCGAAATCCAGGCGGCGCAGCGTGAAGTAGCGCGGGTTTTGTCCCTGTGCCTGACGGCTTAATAACTCTTCTTCCAGTACGTTTTCGCCGATGATACCGAGGTCAACCACGCCGTCCATCACCAGGCCGGGAATATCGTCATCACGGACCCGCAGGATATCAATCGGCATATTCTCTGCGTAAGCAATCAGGCGCTGCTGTTGTAAGTTGATTTTTATGCCGCAGCGCGCGAGTAACTCGCGGGAATCTTCACTTAAACGACCTGATTTCTGAATGGCTATCCGTAAGCGCGTTTTATCTAACATTTTGATTATCCTTTAATTTTATAATTCTTTAGGTATAAAAAAAACCCCGGAAAAAAGATTCTTCCGGGGGTTCTCTCTTAGCACGCATGCCACCGGAAGCTCTGAACGTCTTCCGGCACCAATCGCCTGAAAGACTAGTCAGGGTGATGGTGGTGGTGATGGCTGAACTGGATGCGTGTCATGATAATCTCTCGTCGTTTATCTGCCTGTTGCTATCACGGATAATGTTGTCATTATGGTGATAACGATGTTTATAAATTGCTTGTCTTTCAACCTATAGAACTCACCCGGACTTTGCAACCCCTTTTTTGCAAAGAAAACAGAAATTAAGATAATTTACTGAAATTAAAGAAAAATAAGCCACAGAGAGGTCATGCACGATGAAAACAGTTTCCATCGCGGGGCTGGGCTGGCTGGGAATGCCGCTGGCACTGCATCTTGCGGATATCGGTATCCGTGTCAAAGGCACCAAAACCACGCCGGACGGCACAGAGGCGGCGAGGATGTGCGGTATTGAGTGTTATATGCTGAATTTGACACCAGAGCCGGAATGTAACGCTGATGATCTGGATGCTTTTTTGCAGACAGATATTCTGGTGATCACACTACCGGCATCAAGAACGGCGGGCGGTGGTTACCTGTATGTGAAGGCGGTGCAGAATCTGGTGGATCTGGCGGCGGCGCGCGGCGTGTCTCGGGTAATTTTTACCGGTTCAACAGCGGTTTACGGTAATCAGACCGGTAAGCTGACAGAGAACTCGCAGGTCGATCCGGTGACAGAATCCGCCAAAGCGATTGTTGAGATTGAACACTGGCTGAATGAGCTGCCGGGTGTTTCAGCGGATATTCTGCGTCTGGCCGGGCTGGTGGGGGAATCCCGTCATGCAGGGCGTTTCCTTGCGGGTAAAACGGCGGTGAAAGGGGCGAATCAGCCGGTCAATCTGGTGCATCAGGATGATGTGATTGCCGCGATCCGTTTGCTGATCCAGCGTCCGCACGGCGGTCATCTGTATAATCTGTGTGCGCCGCAGCACCCGTCACGGGCTGAATTTTATCCGGATATGTCCCGTCAGATTAATTTGCTGCCGCCGGTGTTCAGAGAAGAAGATATCACTGAAGGAAAAGAGATTGACGGCAGCCGCATCTGCCGGGAACTGGGCTTTGAGTATCAGTACCCTGATCCCGGCCGGATGCCGATGACGGAGTAAGTATTAACTGACCGGCAGTGCCACGATATCGCGGTACGCCGGGCGGGTTTCAATCAGTGCAAACCAGCGCTCGATATGCGGGAAGTCCGGTCGGTCATGACACACTTCCCGCCACGGATAGAGCAGCGGCGCCAGTGCCATATCCGCGATACTGAAGGTATCACCGGCGATATAATCACGCTGTGCAAGGTCATCATTGAGCATGGCAATCAGGCGATTCAGAGATTGTTTCAATTCCTCCACCCGGGTCGGATCGCGCTGCTCTGCCGGGGTTCTGACCAGCAGTCCCATCATCGCTTTGATATACGGGAACAGACTGCCGTCTGACCAGTACATCCATTGTGCCGCCCGGGCACGGAATTCTGCATTGTGCGGCAGCAGTGTGCCGTCATCATATTTATCCGCCAGATAGCTGAGAATGGCATTGGATTCCCAGAGAATAAATTCACCGTCCTGATAGGTCGGAATAGTTTTATTCGGGTTCATGGCGAGGTATTCCGGGGTATCGAGACCACCGAACGGCCCGCCCGCATCTTTCTGCTGATAAGTCAGCCCCAGTTCAGTCAGACACCATAAGACTTTCTTGACGTTAGACGAGTTTTTTCTGCCCCAGACGGTTATCATAGTGACTCCTGTTGATAGATATGCGATGACGTGTGCGTATTGTCGGTTATTTTGTGTCATGAAGTGTAAATTTTTACACGAAATCCCCGTAACAGGAAGAATCGCGTTAAAGTGTCATTGGCTTACCATTCATGAAATGAATATAGTATTCATTATCACAGAGTTATCACTCTTATTTTTGTCACGATGTACCGGGTTTAAAGAGGGAAGAGTAATGCAGACAGTAATCAGTTCACGGGTAACCGGTTTAATCGGCGGGCTTGCTTTCGGATTTTTAAGCATCGGCCACGCGTTTGCGGAGGAAACACCGGTTGCACCGCAGGTGGATGCAAAAGCGTATGTGCTGATGGACTACAACAGCGGGAAAATCCTGGCATCCGCGAATGCGGATGAGCGCCTTGACCCGGCGTCACTGACAAAAATCATGAGCAGTTATGTGGTCGGACAGGCGATTAAAGCCGGAAAAGTGACACCGGATGATATCGTCACCGTCGGCATCAATGCCTGGGCAACCGGTAACCCGGTGCTGAAAGGCTCTTCCCTGATGTTCCTCAAGCCCGATGACCGCGTAAAATTAATCGATCTGAACAAAGGGATGGTTATTCAGTCCGGCAATGACGCCAGTATTGCGCTGGCGGAATATGTCGCGGGCAGCCAGGAAACCTTTGTTTCGCAGATGAACAGTTATGCCAAACAGATTGGCCTGACAAATACCCATTTTAAAACGGTTCACGGGCTGGATTCCGAAGGGCAGTACAGTACCGCCAAAGACATGGCACTGCTGACCCAGGCGCTGATCACCGATGTGCCGGATGAATATGTTATCCATAAAGAGAAAGAATTTACTTTTAATAAGATCCGTCAGCCGAACCGCAACCGTCTGCTGTGGAGCACTAATCTCAATGTGGACGGTGTGAAAACCGGTCACACCAGCGGCGCGGGACATAACCTGGTGGCTTCCGCGACAGACGGCCCGATGCGTCTGATCTCTGTGGTGCTGGGTGCACCGAGTGACCGTGTCCGTTTTGCTGAAAGCGAAAAAATCCTCTCCTGGGGCTTCCGTTTCTTTGAAACCGTGGCACCGGTGAAAGCCGATACCCCGCTGACCACTGAGCGTGTCTGGTTCGGGGATATTTCAGAAGTGCCGCTGGGCGCGGAAAAAGACATTTATGTCACTATCCCGAAAGGCAAACTCAAAGATCTGAAAGCCACTTTTGAGCTGGACAGCACCACGCTGGAAGCGCCGCTGGCGAAAAACCAGGTGGTCGGGAAAATCAACTTTATCCTTGATGATAAAGTCGTTGAACAGCGTCCGCTGGTGGTTCAGCAGCAGGTTGAGGAAGCCGGTTTCTTCGGCCGTATCTGGGATTATATTGTCCGCTTCTTTGCCGGACTGTGGCATTCCGTCTTCGGTTAATCACAACAGCCTGCCGGTTAACTGACCGGCAGGTTTTCTCTCCGTTTACCGGTAATTCCGGTATCACGTTCAGACAGTACTCCTGAAATCACGCCTCCATTCTTACTGCTGCCATTGTTGTATGTAACCTCAGTGACCCGCGAAGGTATCTTCCTGCGGAATTTAATCTGAATTAAGAAAGAAAAACACGGAATGCACCATCCCGTGCGGCTATTTTTTATCAGAGCGGCAATAATAGACAGGCAGAAAAAAACAGCGGTAACAACAGGAGAGGCGATGATTCGTTTATGTCCGGTCAGTAAAGATAACTGGGAAGCGTGTGTGGATCTGGAAGTGCGGGAGGATCAGGAGGATTTTGTGGCCTCCAATGTGTATTCCCTGGCACAGCTTCAGTTTGTGAATAATTTCAGTGCCGATGTGATTTATGACGATGAAACCATGATCGGTTTTGCCATGTACGGTATTGATGACGATGATGGCATGTTCTGGATCTGGCGCTTTATGCTGGATGCACAGTTTCAGGGCAAAGGGCTGGGTAAAGCCGCATTTGCTGCTTTACTGGAAAAAATCACCGCGATGAATAACGCCCGGGAGCAGCCGCTGCCCTGGCTGCGGTTGAGTTATGAGCCGGAAAATGAATTCGCAAAACACTTTTATCAGCGTTTCGGCTTTAAGGTGGTGCAGATGATGGATTTCGGGGAGGAAATGGCGCAAATGCCGCTATCATCATAAGGTTATTCCCCTTTCAGGCGGCAATTTATCATGCTGTCTGCTGAATTACCCTGTTGAAATCCGTATAAGATCCGATATTACATCCTGATATCGGATTTTTTTATAAAAAAGGACCGGTATTTTTACACACCGGTCAATAAAGGATTAAAGATATGGGGACAATTGTGTTTATCGCACTGGTCATTGCCGTGGCCGGAATTGTATGGATCCGGCGGGTATATCTCCGGATAAACCGCCTTCAGGCACCAATCACCGAAGCTTATGCGGCGATTGACGGCATGCTGCATCAGCGGGCGGAGAGGATCGGCCAACTGGTGGATATGACGGAAAAAGCCGGTATCCGGGATGCAACGCTGTTTTATTCCTGGCAGGATGCGTATCCGCGCTATACAGAGGCGGCGACACTGGATGAGAGTGTCAGTGCCGCAAATGATATCAGCAGTGCTTTTTATCATATTATGACGCTGACAGAGACATTCCCGGTGCTGATTGCGGATCCGCAGTTTGTCCGTATTCAGCTGGGGATCTGTGATGTTGAGGATGCACTGAATCCCGGTATCCGCGCCTTTAATGAGGCGGTACTTCAGTACAATATTGCGGTTCAGCACTATCCGGACACCCTGGTGGCCGGGCTGTTCGGGTTCGGACCCAAAACACTGCTGCTGATGTCCTGATATGAAAAACCCCCGCAATGCAGATTGCGGGGGTTTTTTGACTTTCCGGGGATCGGGGTTAATCAGTCACACGGGATCACTTTGATTGCCAGGCCGCCCTGTGAGGTTTCGCGGTATTTGGCGTTCATATCTTTACCGGTTTCATACATGGTTTCGATAACTTTATCGAGACAAACGCGCGGTTCGCTGACACGGCGCAGCGCCATACGGGCGGCGTTGACAGACTGAACTGCGGCAATGGCGTTACGCTCGATGCACGGTACCTGTACCTGCCCGGCGACCGGGTCACAGGTCAGGCCGAGGTTGTGTTCCATCGCGATTTCCGCCGCGATAAAGACCTGCATCGGGCTGCCGCCCAGCAGTTCGGTCAGACCGGCTGCCGCCATGGAGCAGGCAACACCGACTTCACCCTGACAACCCACTTCCGCACCGGAAATAGAGGCGTTCATTTTGTACAGTGAACCGATCACGCTGGATACCAGGAAATAGCGGGTATAGGCGTTTTCATTCACCGGACGGATGAATTTATCGTAATACGACAGTACTGCCGGGATGATCCCGCAGGCACCGTTGGTTGGTGCGGTAACAACACGGCCGCCGGCGGCATTTTCTTCGTTAACGGCGAGGGCAAACATGTTGATCCAGTCAACAACCTGCATCGGGTCAGTGGAGGTGTTATCACTGGTAACCAGCTGACGGCGCAGTGCAGCGGCACGGCGTGGTACACGCAGCGGCCCCGGCAGCAGACCTTCGGTGTTCACACCACGCTCGATACCGGCTTTCATCACGTCCCAGACTGCCGCCAGGTGAGCAGAAAGCTCTTCCTTGCTGTGCAGCGCCAGTTCATTCTGCATAACCAGTGCTGACAGAGACAGCCCGGTTTCATTGCAGTGTTTCTGCAGATCAGCTGCATACTGGTACGGATAAGGCACTTTGGTTTCGCTGTCCGCAGCCTGGCCAAAATGCTCTTCATCGACGATAAAACCACCGCCGACGGAGTAATAGGTTTTCTTGTACAGTAATTCATCACCGGCGAATGCGCTGATGGACATGCCGTTTTCATGCAGCGGCAGGTTTTCTTTATGGAAGTTCATCCCGTTATCGCGCGGGAAATCCACTTCATGGCGTTGGTTTGCCAGCAAAAGGCGTTCACGTTCTTCAACATCCCTGATAAAGCCCGGTATCGCGTCAATATCAACAGAATCCGGCAGGTTACCCGCAAGACCCATAATGATAGCGATATCTGTTGCGTGACCTTTCCCTGTCAGAGACAGAGAGCCGTACACATCAACCTGAATGCGGGTGGTTTTTTCCAGCAGTCCGGCCGCGATAAGATCATCAGCGAACTGTTTACCTGCTTTCATCGGACCGACCGTGTGAGAACTCGACGGACCAATACCAATTTTGAAGATGTCAAATACACTGACCATATTGCTCGCCCCCTATGTTAAGGCGTGGATTAATAGTGTCGTGAAGATTCACGAAGCCGTTACTTTTCAGTTCCGGCTGATTATTGTTGTTGCTGTTGCCCGCCGGAGAGGGCAACAGTCATTTATTTATTAACCAAAAAACAGCTGATACAGATTGTAGAACACCGCTGAAATTGCAATGAGACCCATCACAACCACAAACAGATTACTCAGGTGACCGGCATATTTGCGCATCGCAGGTACTTTGCGGATGGCATACATCGGCATGATAAACAGCAGCATAGCGATGATCGGGCCGCCCAGGGTTTCAATCATACCCAGAATGCTCGGGTCTAATGTGGCAACAATCCAGGTGGTTACCAGCATAAACAGTGCAGTCAGTTTATTCAGTTTAGACGGTGCAATGCTTTTGCCCTTGGCGCGTAATGCTTTGTTAACCAGACCGTTAAAGCCTTCACGGGCACCCAGGTAGTGACCCAGGAATGATTTGGTGATAGCAATAAACGCGATGAATGGTGCGATATAGGCAATCATCGGGTTCTGGAAGTGGTTTGCCAGGTAAGACAGAATAGAGATGTTCTGATCTTTTGCTTCCTGCAGGTTCTGCGGGGAGAGGCTCAGCACGCAGCTGAACACAAAGAACATCACAGTCAGTACCATCATAATGTGAGCGTACGCCAGAATGCGGGAGCATTTTTTCTCCGCATTTTCGCCGTACTCTTCACGCTTGGCGACAGCAAAGGCAGAGATAATCGGGGAATGGTTAAAGGAGAACACCATTACCGGAATCGCCAGCCACAGCGTTATCAGCAGACCATGACCGGTGACACTGGCCGTATTGCTGTCGAAAGTGAGGGTTTTGAATACATCAGTGCTCCAGTGCGGGATCAGATACAGCGCCAGCACCATCAGAACCGCCACAAACGGGAATACCAGCACACTCATTGCCTTGACAATCGCGGCCTCACCGAAGCGGATAATACACATAATCCCGATGATCAGTACCAGTGACAGAATAATGCGCGGCGGCGCCGTCATATGCATCTGGTTAACGATAAAGCTTTCCACGGTGTTGGTGATTGCCACACTGTAGACCAGCAGGATCGGATAGATAGCAAAGAAATAGAGCAGGGTGATAAGGCCGCCGGCTTTGGCGCCGAAATGCTCTTCCACCACTTCAGTAATATCTTCGCCCGGATTTTTACCGGACAGCACGAAGCGGCACATACCGCGGTGTGCGAAAAAGGTCATCGGGAAGGCCAGCACGGCCATGATGATAAGCGGGATCAGCCCGCCGATACCGGCGTTAATCGGCAGAAACAGTACGCCTGCACCGATAGCGGTACCGTACAGTCCGAGCATCCAGACGGTATCGGATTTGCGCCATTTACGATAATCATTGCTGGTGTCAGTCTTGCTGACCACAACCTGCGGTTGTGTTGTATCCATAGAAGTCTCCAAAATGTACAACAATAACAACAATTAAAATTTTGCACGCTGATCTGTGCATTTATTCGTCTCTGAAATAGGGTCTATGTACGTAACCAGATAAAAAATAAGTAAAGCTAAAAAGTCACCGGCAATTGCTTACCGGTAAAAATAATAAACAGCAGCGACCTGATATCTGTAATGGATAAATAAAGGTCTCTGCATTAATTCATATTCAAAAGTACCCGAAATTGATAACTCTCTTTATGATGGTGAAAATATACTGTTTTTCAGTGGAAAACACCGTGATCACAGTCTCAAATGCTATAAATCACAGTAAAACAGGCTCTGTTGCAAGATTTGATAAAATTGTTAATCCGGGTTTACGGAATGGAGTATGCCGAAACGGCATAGAGGGATTGTGTGCTCTGTAATAATGCGGTTTTTGTCTGTATTTTATTTAATTAAATTAATTTATTCATATATTAATAAATATATCACCCGCACAAACCGCATTATTTAAAAATAGTGGCAAGCCTGATTTTTACAGGATTAAAGACCCTGTTTAAAGTATGGTTTATTTGTGTTATCTGTTGTTTTTAATGTAAAAAATATTTTCTGATTAAGTATGTGACTGTACCGGAAGTATGCTGAAAGGCAGGCAGTATAAAATATGGCTTTATATAATGATCACATTGTCTGTCTCAGATGATTAAAATAATTATTTTAATCACGAATTAAGTCACTTGCGTGATACTGGTGTCATATAAAACAGAAATGTTAAATAAATACCAGAATAATATTCTGCGAACAAAAATAATACTGCCGGCAGTGAAAAATGCGGTTAAAAAAAATCGCCGGCGGCAGAAATAAAACAGCGATAAAAAAATACCGGCGTGCAGGCCGGTATCGCGCCGGTACCAACAGAACCCGGCAGGTTGCCCGCCGGAGAGGGCAACAGTCATGTATTTATCAGCCAAAAAACAGCTGATACAGATTGTAAAACACTGCTGAAATGGCAATGAGACCGATCACGACCACAAACAGGTTGCTCAGGTGACCGGCATATTTACGCATCGCAGGGACTTTGCGGATAGCGTACATCGGCATGATAAACAGCAGCATGGCGATGATCGGGCCGCCCAGGGTTTCAATCATGCCCAGAATGCTCGGGTCCAGTGTGGCAACAACCCAGGAGGTCACCAGCATAAACAGTGCAGTCAGTTTATTCAGCTTAGACGGTGCAATGCTTTTACCTTTGGCGCGCAGTGCTTTGTTAACCAGACCATTAAAGCCTTCACGGGCACCCATATAGTGACCCAGGAACGCGTTGGTGATCGCAATAAAGGCGACTAACGGTGCGATATAGGCAATCATCGGATTATGGAAGAAGTTTGCCAGGTAAGACAGAATGGAGATGTTCTGATCTTTTGCTTCCTGCAGGTTCTGCGGGGAGAGGCTCAGTACACAACTGAACACAAAGAACATCACTGTCAGTACCATCATAATGTGGGCGCATGCCAGAATGCGGGAGCATTTTTTCTCTGCGTTATCACCATATTCCTGACGTTTTGCGACACTGAATGCTGAAATAATCGGAGAATGGTTGAACGAAAATACCATCACCGGAATCGCCAGCCACAGCGTGACCATCAGACCGCGTCCGGTATCACCGGCAGAGTGACTGCTGAAAGAGAGCGTATCAAATATTGCGGTATTCCAGTGCGGGATCAGATACAGCGCCAGCACCATCAGAACGGCCACAAACGGGAACACCAGCACACTCATCGCTTTGACAATCGCGGCTTCACCGAAGCGGATAATACACATAATCCCGACAATCAGTACCAGGGACAGAATAATGCGCGGCGGCGCCGTCATATGCATCTGGTTAACGATAAAACTTTCCACGGTGTTGGTGATAGCCACACTGTAGACCAGCAGGATCGGATAAATAGCAAAGAAATAGAGCAGGGTGATAAGGTTTCCTGCTTTGGCGCCGAAATGCTCTTCCACCACTTCAGTAATATCTTCACCCGGATTTTTACCGGACAATATAAAGCGGCACATACCACGGTGCGCGAAAAAGGTCATCGGGAAGGCCAGTACCGCCATGATGATAAGCGGAAGCAGCCCGCCGATACCGGCGTTAATCGGCAGAAACAGGATACCGGCCCCGATGGCTGTGCCGTACAGTCCGAGCATCCATACGGTATCGGATTTACGCCATTTGCGGTAATCATTGCCGGTGTCAGTCTTGCTGACCACAGCCTGCGGATGTGTTGTTTCCATAGATGTCTCCAAATTTGCAACAAATAACAACGAAAAATTGCACGGTGAGCTGTGCACAAAATGTGTCTCTGAAGCAGGGTCTATGTACGCAACCGGATAAAAATAAGTAAAACGGGAAAATTACCTGTAATTGCTTACCGGTAAAAATAATAAACAGCAGCGACCTGATATCTGCACCGGGCAAATAAGGTCTCTGCATTAATTCATATTCAAAAGAATCTGAGATTGATAACTATCTTTTTGTAGTGAAAATGTACCGTTTTATAGTGAAAAACGCTGTGATCTGCATCTCAATTGCTATAAATATCATTAAAAGTGGTTATGTTGCAACATTTAATAATGATGTTAATCGGTTTTTGAGGAATGATGTATGCCGAAACGGCATAGGAGAGCAGATATTCTGCAATAATATCGTTTTCGCCTGTTTTTTATTTAAACAAATTTATTTATTCAGATGTGAATTAGTATATGTGCTGCACAATATCGCATTATTACAGAACAGAGATAAAAACGTTTATCACTGGGTGAAAATCATTTCAGGAATATGAATAATTATGTTATTCATTGTTTTTTAACGATAAATTACTGTGCTTTTGAGTTTGTGGTGATTAAGAGAGAATGCGGGGAATCCGATAGTATAAAACAGGGATTATATAATGAGCCCATTGTATATCCCTGATGATTAAAATAATTTTTTAATCGCGAATTAAGTAGCCTGAGTGATATTGATGAAGAATAAAACAGAAATGTTAAATAAATACCGGCACACGGCCGGTATTGTTTGATTTACCTTTGTATTGTTATCCCTGCACCCAGCCTTTACGGATAGGCATGGCAAAACAGTGCCGGTAGAGCACCTGCAGCCGGTTTTGCAGTGCCGGGCCGAACAGGCTCCAGAGCAGCTCTGTCAGCGCACAGGCAATCAGCACAGTGATAAAGGCACCCAGCATATCCACCGGCCAGTGAACGCCGAGGAAAACCCGCGACCAAACAACAATCAGTGCCGGGATCATCAGCAGCAATCCTGCACGGACATTGCACCAGAACAGGCAGCCCAGTGCAAAGGTAAACACGATAATGCCGTGGTTGCTCGGGAATGAGGCCGTCGGTGCGTGATCAAGGAAACTGTGGCCGAACGGTTCGGCAAACGGACGGGCATGCGGCCAGAGTGTGCCGATAATCCAGGAGGCCGCGAAACCAATCAGCAGAGCAATGGCACTTTTGCAGACAGCGCGGCGCTGGCGGACCATATTCTCCGGTGTTCCCCGCAGCCAGAACCCTGCGGCGACAACCGGAAACAGCAGAACCAGATATTTAGCCGCGAAAGTGGCGGCAATAATCATGGCATGAGACGTTTCCGGCGTGGCATTAATCAGGAGAAAAAGCGAATGATTCAGATTTTCCAGCACAGCAGACTCCTTAAAAAACACACCTGTATATACCCGGTAATAAAATGACGGGTCAGGGTAGCCGTCTTGTGCATCAAGGTAAAGTAAAAATGTCTTGGTTAATCGTGCTATTACGTAACATTGCAGAAAACTGACAAAATCTGAAATAACAACAGGCGGGATAAACAGCAGGCAATAAAAAACCCGATAGTTAAAACCAAATTGGTGACTATCGGGCTTCCTCAATCTTGGGGATATTCAAAGAAAAGCAGTGGCACTTATTCAGACTGCGCCCCGGTAAGAAAGTTCGAAAAAAGATTCAAAAAAATGAAAATAATTTTTTGGTGTTGAAAATCAGCGGGATAGGGAGGAATAAATAAGCCGCTTCCCGGGCGGGAAACGGCCGGATAGCTTAGCTGAACAGACCAAGATTGGCTTTCGCGTAAGCTTCGAAATCAGTGCAGCCGCCGATGTGCTTTTCATCGATAAAAATCTGAGGAACCGTTTCAACCGGTTTGCCGACAGTGACAGATAAATCTTCTTTGCTGATGCCTTCAGCGTGAATATCAATATAGCGATAATCGAAGTCATCACGCTCATTTTTCAGTTTTTCTGCGAGTTCTTTCGCACGAACACAATAAGGACAACCCGGACGGCCAAAAATAACGGTATACATGAAAAGCTCCTTCATTCATCAGTAACACCGGAAGTGGTGCTTTAATGGGATAAATTATGCCTGTATCATAACGGATAGAAAAGAATGTTGTGACGATTTGTGCGGTAGTCCGCACCAATGGTTCAGTGACTATCCGCAGTGCGGACATAAAAGGCAGAATCACAGAGGATAAAATGACCAGAAAACAGCCGCGACAAATGCGTTCATTAGGGGATATGCCGCGCCCGGTAATTATCTGTGAGGTCATCGGTGTGATATTACTGGTGCTGGTCTATCTGGCGGTGAATGATTTTATTTCGCTGCCCGGATTTATGAGCAGCAAAAATGCCCTGATGGTGATGGCGTTTGCCGGCCTGGGATGTCTGGTACCGGCGGCAATCAATATTGTCTGGCGGGCCATCAGCGCCATGCCGTCCGTGGGTATTGACAGCAAAAGCGGGGCAGACAAAAAGACCCGGCAGAAGAAAAATGAAAAAAAGCAATAAAACGTTATTCCCCTTCACGTTTTTCAGCTAAGATCCGTCATTGGTCTGCGGGTGACGGTTTTCCCCGCTGTACTTTTGTTTTTCCGGTTAAAAGGTTTCAGGTTCATGATCATTCCCGATCTCACGATATTACGCACATGGCTGGATCAGATGAAACTCTCCTGTTTTGAGTGTGATTCCTGCCAGGCACTGCATCTGCCGCATATGCAAAATGTGGACGGTGTGTTTGATGCCAAAATTGATATCCTTGACGATATGCTGGTGTTCTCGGCGCTGGCGGAAGTCCGCCCGACCGCGATTGTCCCGCTGATTGCCAACCTGAGCCAGATCAACGCCAGTTCGCTGCTGGTCAAAACCTTTATGGATATTCAGGATTCCGCCATGCCGAAGCTGGTGGTCTGTTACTCACTGCCGCTCAGTGCCGGGCTGACATTTGAGCAGTTCTCTCTCTCCCTGCAACTGATGGAAGAGCAGGTCGGTGCAGTGATTTTTGAGCTGTTCAGTAACAATATGCTGTTTGATCCGAATGATGCGGAACCGGAAGATGAAGAAAGCTTCCGCGCTGATTCCGTTCCTTCTCCGGTGATCCACTGATTATCCGTACCACTTTCGATATCCGGGACACCATCATGCATTGCCCTCAGTATTCCGCCGGCCGCTGCCGTTCCTGTCAGTGGCTTGAAAAACCCTATATTCAGCAGATTGATGATAAAGAGCAGGATCTCCGCACGCTGCTCTCGCCGTTTGCCGTTAACAACTGGCTGCCGCCGGTCCGCAGCGCGGAAACCGCGTTCAGAAATAAAGCCAAGATGGTGGTCAGCGGCAGCGTGGAGCGCCCGGTGTTCGGGATCGTGACGGATAACGAACCGGTGGATTTATCGGACTGCCCGCTCTATCCGCCGCATTTTGCCGAGGTGTTTGCCGTACTGAAGCCCTTTATCGCCCGTGCTGGACTCACGCCGTACAATGTGGAACGCCGCCGTGGCGAACTGAAATTCCTGCTTCTGACCGAAAGCCGCGCCAGCGGTAAAATGATGCTGCGCTTTGTGCTGCGCTCAGAGAAAAAAGTGGCGCAATTACAGGCGGCACTGCCGTTTTTGCAGGCGAAACTGCCGCAGTTATCGGTGATTTCCGCTAATATCCAGCCGGTCGCGATGGCGATTCTGGAAGGTGAGCAGGAAATTATCTTTACCCCGGATGAGGTACTGGAAGAGACCTTCAACGGCATTCCGCTCTATATCCGTCCGCACAGCTTCTTCCAGACCAATCCGGCTGTTGCCGCGCAGTTGTATCATACCGCCGGACAGTGGGTGCGTGAGCTGGGGATCACCCGTTTATGGGATCTGTTTTGCGGTGCGGGGGGATTCGGCCTGCACTGTGCGGATAAATCCACACAACTGACCGGGATTGAAATCAGCCCGGAAGCGATAGCCTGCGCCACCCGCTCAGCGGAAAAAATGGGGCTGGAGAATGTCACCTTTCAGGCGCTGGATTCCGCGCAGTTTGCCCTCGGCAAATCCGCCGTACCGGAACTGGTGCTGGTGAACCCGCCGCGCCGGGGGATCGGTAAAGCGCTGTGTGATTATCTTAATACCATGGCACCGGAGACGATTATCTATTCCAGTTGCAATGCACAGAGCCTGGCACAGGACCTGGCGCATCTCACACAGTATCAGCCGCAGTGCGTGCAGCTGTTTGATATGTTCCCGCATACCGCACATTATGAAGTGCTGGTGCTGCTGACCCGGAAATAATCATCAGAGAATAAAAAAAACGGGGCTGCGTGTATACGTCAGCCCCGTTTCTGTATGAGCGGATCAGTTACGGTGTTCGAATGCCAGTGCGCGGCGTTCAATCAGACGCATCGCCAGCGTCAGCAGGCTGTTGACGGCCAGATAAATAATCCCCGCAGCAATAAAGACGTTCAGATCGTAATCCTGACCAAACAGGCGGCGGCTGTAACCCATCACTTCAAGCAGTGAAATTGTCGTGGCCAGTGAGGTACTTTTGAAAATCAGCACCACTTCGTTGGAATAGGACGACAATGCACGTTTAAAGGCATAGGGCAGGATGATCCGCATGGTCTGCTTCTGCGACATTCCCAGCGCCTGACAGGACTGCCACTGACCTTTCGGAATTGCTTTTACCGCACCGTAGAACAGCAGTGTCGAATAAGCCGCACTGTTGAGCGCCAGTGTCACCATGGCACAGAGCCACGGGGAGGACATCAGTTCCCACAGCAGCGGATAGTTTTTCAGCCCTTCAAACTGCGCGGGCCCGAAATAAATCAGGAAAAACTGGACCAGCAGCGGCGTCCCGGTAAACAGGGTGATATACCCTTTGACCAGCGGCGTCAGAACCCGGGGTTTGAGAGAGAGTACCAGTGTAAACAGCACTGACAGCAGAAACGCCGTGATCAGTGCGGTAAAGGTCAGTGACAGACTGACCGGCAGGCCCGGTAAGACGGCAAGAATATAATCAAATATGCTCATTGGCCGCTCCGTTCAAAACGTGTGGTACGCAGTTCGATACGTTTGAGGATGTACTGACTGACCAGCGTGATGGCGAGGTAGATAAGCGCCACGATGCTGTACCAGGTGAAAGGTTCTTCAGTACGGCGGGCAATGCTTTGTGTCTGCAGCATCAGTTCGTTAATACCAATCAGATAGACCAGCGCGGTATCTTTCAGCAGAACCAGCCACTGGTTACCCAGCCCCGGCAGGGCATGCCGCCACATCTGCGGCATAACAAAGCGGAGGAAAATGGTGGCGCGGCTCAGACCAAGCGCCTGGCCTGCTTCCCGCTGTCCGTCCGGCACCGCTTTCAGGGCGCCGCGCAGGGTTTGTGACGCATAGGCCGCATAGAGCAGAGACAGGGCGGTGATACCGCTGAAGATCGGCACATAGGGACCGTTGTCGATCTCAAGCGTCAGGGTGAAGAAGCCCAGATTGATACCGTCGCTCAGCTGAATAATCACTTCCTGTGTGCCGTAATAGACAAACAGGACCACCAGCAGCTCAGGTAAACCACGGATAAGCGTAACAAGACAGGTTCCGGCAAAGGCGACAGGTTTCCAGCGCACGGTTTCCCAGAGGGTAAACAGCATCGCGAGCACCAGACCGATCAGAAGTGCAGAAACAGCAAGGCCGACGGTTACCCCGGCGGCGCTTGCTAAAGAGAGAAAATCGTTCATTAATTTTTTATGTTATTACTCAAACCATTTCTTATAGAGGGTATCGTAAGTACCGTCCGCTTTGACCTCACCAAGCGCCTTGTTGAGTTTGTCTTTCAGCTCGCTGTTGCCCTTGCGGACCGCAATAGCCAGGCCGGTGCCGAAATATTCCGGATCGGTGACGCGCTCACCCACGGTTTTCAGATTGTCGTTGCTCTTCAGCCATTCATTGATAACAGCTGTGTCACCGAATACGGCGTCAATACGTCCGCCTTTCAGATCCAGTACCGCGTTCTGGTAGCTTTCATAAGGCACAATTTTCATGTCCTTAAACTGCTCCATCAGGTATTTCTGATGCGTGGTGCCGTTCTGGATACCAATCTGTTTCCCTTTGAGGCTGTCAATGCTATCAAATTTGCCCGCAACTGCAACGAAAACAGCAGAGTTATCATAATAGGTATTGGTGAAATCAACCTGCTTCTGACGCTCAGGTGTGACGTCAATTCCAGCCATCAGCGCGTCAAAACGCTTGTATTTCAGGCTCGGGATCAGGCTGTCAAACGCCTGGTTGGTAAAGGTACATTCCGCATCGATTTTGGCACACATTGCCTGAGCCAGATCCACATCAAAACCGACGATTTCGTTTTTCTCATTCACGGTTTCAAATGGGGCATAACTCGCTTCTGTCGCGAAACGGATTTTTTCTTTTTCTGCCGCCGCTGCGGAGAAAGCAAACGCGCCGATTAATGCGGCAATAACCAGTTTTTTCATAGCAACATCCTATTTTTAATGTTCAGTGGCAGAAAATAATCAGTGTGACAGATAGCCGGCAAATGCCTCTGTCTGCGGCGTGATAAAGCATTGGGCGCCGCCCTGTTCCACGATGCGGCCGTTTTCCATATACACCACCTTGCTGGCGGTTTTACGGGCGATATCCACTTCGTGAGTCACAATCACCTGGGTAATCCCGGTCTGTGACAGCTCTTTAATAATATCGACGACCTGAGAGGTAATCTCCGGGTCCAGTGCCGCTGTCGGCTCATCGAATAACAGTACCTGCGGCTCCATCATCAGGGCACGGGCAATTGCCACACGCTGCTGCTGGCCGCCGGATAAATGCAGCGGGAAACGGTTTGCAAAATCGGTCAGACGCAGACGTGTCAGCAGCTTTTCCGCTTTTGCCTGAGCCGCTTCTCTGGTCAGACCCAGCACCCGGATCGGTGCTTCTGTCAGGTTATCCATGACAGTCAGATGCGGCCACAGGTTATATTGCTGGAACACCATACCGACGTTCTGACGCAGGGAACGGATCTCTTTGGCAGATGGCGTGGTGGTAAAATCAAAATGGTGATCCGCAATGGTCAGTTCACCGGAACGCGGCATTTCAAGCAGGTTCAGTGCCCGCAGCAGCGAACTCTTACCGGCGCCGCTCGGCCCGAGCAGTACCATGGTTTCGCCTGCACCACATTCCAGGTTGATATCAAACAGCGCCTGATGCTGTCCGTAAAAGCAATTGATGTTTTTTAATTGAATACTCATGCTGTAATTCTGCATACTCAGTGACGTTGAGTGAATATTAACGCTGTAAGAATAAATATGCAATTATTTCTGCATAAAAAACTACTAAAAAAGCAAACTAATGACTTTTACTGAGTGATTATGTCTTATCAGATGCCGGGGTGACGTATGCTGCCGCCCGTTTGACGATGGTTTTCGCCATTCCTTTAAAGATGAATAAATGAGCAGGCATCATGGCGAACCAGTAGAGCAGCCCGCTGAATCCGGCGGGATGCCACCAGGCACGGACATCCAGCGTCCGCTGGTGGCCGTGGTCGCGGATGGTAAAGGTCAGCCGTCCCAGCCCGGGGGCTTTCATGCCGAACAGCAGGGAGAGCTGCTGCCGGGGTTTCACGGTGATCACTTTCCAGCCGTCGATTTTATCCCCCGGTTCGAGGGTATCGCGATCCGGGCGGCCGTAAGTGATTTTATTACCGCACAGGTCATCCAGCCGGGCGCGGACTGACCACAGAATATTGGCGTAAAAATAGCCGTCTTTGCCGCCAATCTGCTGCACAACATGCCACAGGGCATCGGCGGAGGCAGAGGTATTCAGGGTAAAACCGGCCTGTTTGGGATAGAAACCGAAACCCGGCCGCCAGCGGGCGCGGACTTCCGGGTCATAACCCCAGTCTTCATTATCCACGGCATCCGTTTCATCTTTAAGGGTTTTGCGTACGGCATTATCAAAACTGAGCAGCGTCTGCGGGATCAGCGCCTGAAGCGGTTTTCCGTCGCCGGGCAGATCATATTTCAGCCCCATAATCAGCTCTTTGGCGATACCTTCCGGTACCGTGGTGATAAGCCGTAAAAAGTGAACTGAAATCAGCCGCAGCGGGATCGGCAGCGGGATCATCAGCCGCTTTTTGCCGCTGATGGTTATAAAATGGCGGAACATCTCCAGATAGCTGAGGTAATCCGGCCCCGTGGCATCAAAGCGGCGGTTTCCGGTTGCAGGGTGAGAAAGCAGGCCGGTCAGGTAATTCAGCAGGTTTTCCAGGGCCACCGGTGAGGATTTTGAGCGTGCCCAGCGCGGCGGGGTCAGGATCGGCAGGTTGTATACCATGTCGCGCATGATCTCGAATGCCGCTGAGCCGGGGCCGACAATAATGGCAGCGCGGATCTCGGTGACCGGCACGCGGCTGTCCGCGAGGATTTCGCCGGTCAGCCTGCGGGCGGCGAGGTGCGGGGAGTCGCTGTCTTTATGCTGCATGGCGCTCAGGTAAATGACTTCCCGCACAGCAGATTTATTCAGCATCTCCTGCACGTTTTCCGCCGCCAGGCGTTCCCGCGCCAGTAAGTCATCCTCATCCGTCATACTGTGGACGAGGTAATACACCACATCAATGTCCTGAAACAGGGTTTCCAGGGTGGATTTATCATACAGATCCGCATAGCAGCAGCGGGTGTTTTCCCAGCCCTGCGCCTGCATCCACTCCACCCGGCGGGCGGCGGCAGTGACCTGATGACCGGCAGCGATCAGCTGCGGGATAAGATTCTGTCCGACATAACCGCTGGCACCCAGCACTAAAATCCGTTGTTGTGGCATACGTTTTCACTCTTCAGGTAAACAGGGCTATCAGCACCGGGGCAAACAGACTGAGGACAAAGCCGTGCACAATCGCGGCCGGGACAATCGACACACCGCCGCTGCGCTGCAATACCGGCAGGGTAAAGTCCATCGTGGTGGCACCGCCGAGGCCGAGTGCTGCGGCGCGGTGGCGGTTGATCAGCAGCGGGATCAGCATAATCGCGGCAATTTCCCGCGCCAGGTCGTTAAAGAAGCCGACACTGCCGAGCACCGGGCCGAAAGCGTCGGTCAGCAGAATACCGGACAGCGAATACCAGCCGAAGCCGGAGGAGAGCGCCATCCCGGTTTTGACCGGCAGCCCTGCTATCAGTGCCGCGAGTGCGCCGCCGAGCAGCGAGGTAATGACCACTATCAGCGAGACCAGCATACCGCGGCGGTTGATCAGGATCTGGCGCAGCGTCATGCCGCTGTTGCGCAGCTGGATCCCGACGAGGAACAGCAGGAAAATCAGAGCATATTCACTGGCGGCACCGGCAAAGGCGAGAAACGACCAGCCGAATAACCCGGTGGCAAAGCCAACCAGCAGCACACCACACAGTTGCAGGGATTCCAGCACCATATGCAGGCGGGAAGGCGGTTTTTGCTGTTTGTGAGCCGGAACCTGCCACGGGTATTTTTTGCCGTATAAAAACAGTCCGGCGAGGTTACAGCCCAGCACCACCACAGAAAAGGTCAGGGTGTACTGCACAATCACCAGCAGATTTGCCCCGAGGTTTTCCACCAGCGCCAGGCTTATCCCCATCAGAAACAGAATCACATACACCATCGCGCTCAGACCACGGCCGATGATTTTTTTCAGTGCCGTGCTGCTGACCGGGATGAGATAACCCGCAATGAGCGGGGCGAGAATAATTAATAACCCTGAATACATGTGTGTCGTTTCCGTAAAATAATGCCGTCTTTAACTTATGTTCGTGTCAGTATCTGATTAAAAAGCAGGCGATTATAGCGGCATCCTCACCATAATTGCTACGTATCCCTCTGTTTTCGTGTTTAGTATAAGTCAAAACCGTTTTTATTTATTACATTGTGATAATACTTTATTGTGATCATTATTGTGACAGTATTGTCATAAAACAGGCGGTATCCGGCAAACAGTGAGGGAACTATGATTCTGGAAAGAGTGGAAATTCTGGGTTTTCGCGGTATTAACCGCCTGTCATTACCACTGACCGGCAATACGGTACTGATCGGTGAGAACGCCTGGGGGAAATCCAGCTTGCTGGATGCCCTGACGCTGACGCTGTCTCCGCAGGCGCTGAATGCGAAATTTGTCCTGAGTGATTTTTATCACGCTGCTGACAGTGAAGCCGGGCCTGTCCGTCACTTACAGATCGTCCTGACATTCCGTGAAACCCGGCCCGGACGTTCCCGCTCCCGCCGTTTCCGTGAGCTGGCACCGCTGTGGCGCACTAACGGGGATGAATATCTGCGGATCAACTACCGCGTCAGCGCGGATCTGGCGGATGATAACACCATTACCAGTCAGCGCACTTTTCTGGATGAGGCGGGCGAGCCGCTGCTGCCGGCGGAAACTGATAAGTTTATCAGTGAGATTATCCGCCTCTATCCGGTGCTGCGTCTGCGGGATGCCCGCTTTATGCGCGGCCTGAGAAAAAATGTGCCTGATTGTGAGGAAGAGGAATATGATCTCCGCACACAAACGGAGACCTTCAATAACCGGATGGCGGATCTGACCCGAGCCCTGGTAAGCAACCCGCAGACACTCTCCAATGATGATTTGCAGGATGGCCTTGAGGCCATGAAACAGCTGCTCAGCCACTATTTTGCCGAGCAGGGGGAGTACCTGCTCGATCGCCGTAAAGCCAAACGGCTGAATATCGAACCGCGCCAGCGGGCGTGGCAGGCGCTGGAAGGGATTAACCGCGTGGTGGCAGGCCCCAACCAGCGTAATGTGCGGCTGATCATCCTCGGTATGTTTGCCGCACTGCTCCAGTCCAACAGCGGTCTGAAACTCGACCCCTATGCCCGTCCGATCATTATCGTGGAAGACCCGGAAACCCGCCTGCATCCGATCATGTTGTCGGTGGCGTGGGGGCTGCTCAATCTGTTTTCCTTACAGCGCATTACCACCACCAACTCCGGTGAACTGCTTTCACTGGTACCGATTCATGATATCTGCCGCCTGGTGCGGGAATCCACCCGCGTTGCCGCCTACCGGCTGGGGGAAAACCATCTGTCACCGGAAGAGCTGCGGCGTATCTCATTCCACATCCGCTTTAACCGCCCGTCGGCGCTGTTTGCCCGCTGCTGGCTGCTGGTGGAGGGAGAGACGGAAATCTGGCTGATGAACGACCTGGCAAAACAGTGTAATTATTACTTTGAGACCGAAGGGATCAAGGTGATTGAGTTTGCCCAGTGCGGTCTTAAACCTTTGTTAAAGTTTGCCAACAAAATGGGTATAGAATGGCATACGCTGGTTGACGGCGACGAAGCCGGTAAGAAATACGCGGCCACCGCCGCACACTTCTCATCGGGGCTCAATGATGTCGAGCAGGACAGACTGACCCGTCTGCCCGCGCCGGATATGGAGCATTTCTTATATCGCGAGGGGTTCAGCCGCCTGTATCACCAGGTCGCGGATATTCCGGAAAATATAAAAATGCCGGCCCGCCGGGTCATAACCAAAGCGATTCACCGCACCTCAAAACCGGATCTGGCGATTGCGATTGCCAACAATGCGGCCAGCCGGGGTGTGGATTCTATCCCGCTGTTGCTGCGCCGGATGTTTTCCCGCGTGGCATGGCTCGCCAGAGGGCGCGCTAACTGAGGAAAAAGGTGTTAATGAAAGCAGTTTCAAAGAAAAAAATAGTGACCGCCGGCATTCTGATTATTCTGATCGCCGGCGGTTTCTGGTTCTTCACCCGCGAAGATGCACCGGTCAGCTATATGACAGCGGATGTGCAGCGCGGCACACTCGAAAAAAAAGTGATGGCCACCGGCAAGCTGGATGCACTGCAGAAAGTGGATGTCGGTGCCCAGGTCAACGGGCAGCTGCAGACCCTGAATGTCAAAGAGGGTGATTTTGTTAAGAAGGGCGATTTGCTGGCGGTCATCGACCCGGTCAAAGCACAGAACGTGGTGATTGAGGCCGAGCAGACGGTCAGTGAAATCAAAGCGCGGCTGAAGCAGGCAGAGGCGGAGTATGCCTTTGCACAGGCAACCTATCAGCGGCGGCTGGCACTGGCAAAAACTCAGGTTATCTCAAAGCAGGATGTGGACGAGGCGCGGCGCAATATGGATGTGCAGCGTGCGGCGATTGATACCTATAAAGCGCAGGTGGCACGCAATCAGGCCACACTCGATACCGCCCGCAATGATTTGCAGTACACCAATATCCGTGCGCCGATGGACGGTGTGGTGACGGAGCTGAAAACATTACAGGGCCAGACGGTGATTGCCATGCAGCAGGCGCCGACCATCCTCTCCCTGGCGGATCTCGATACCATGCTGGTGAATGCGGAAGTCTCCGAGGCGGATGTGGTGTATCTGAAACCCGGCCAGAAAGCCACGTTCAGTGTGCTGGGCGCGCCGGATAAAACCTTCAGCGGCGTGATCACCGATATCCTGCCGAAACCGCAGAAAATCAATGACGCCATTTTCTATTATGCCCGTTTTGAAGTGCCGAACCCGCAGCATGTGCTGAAACTGGACATGACTGCCCAGGTCACTATCGCGCTGGAAAACCGCGAAAACGTGCTGAAAATCCCGCTGGCGGCACTGGGTAAAGAGATCTCCCCGACCGAATACGAAGTGCAGGTGCTGGTAAATGGTCAGCCGGAAACCCGTCAGGTGACACTCGGCACCCGTAATGATGTGGAAGCCGAGGTGGTTAAAGGCCTGGCGGAGCATGAGAAAGTGGTGACCGGTATTGATGACGGCACAGCAGGATAATTCATGAGCGCATTATTAGAACTGCGGAATATTTACCGCCGTTATCCTTCCGGAGACAGCAGTGTCACGGTGCTGGATGATGTCTCACTGACTATCAGTGCCGGTGAAATGGTGGCGATTATCGGCCAGTCCGGCTCCGGTAAATCCACGCTGATGAATATCCTCGGCTGCCTGGACACGCCGAGTGACGGGCACTATTTTGTTGCCGGAAAAAACACGGCAGAGCTGAGCGGTGATGAACTGGCGGCGCTGCGCCGTGAACATTTCGGCTTTATTTTTCAGCGTTACCATCTGTTATCCCACCTCAGTGCTGAGCAAAATGTGGAAATGCCGGCTATCTATGCCGGACTGAGCGCCCGTGAGCGCCGTGAACGGGCCGCAGCGCTGTTGCAGCGCCTGGGGCTGGGTGAGCGGCTGATTTACCGGCCGGGACAGCTCTCCGGCGGACAGCAGCAGCGTGTCAGTATCGCCCGTGCCCTGATGAACGGCGGGGAAGTGATCCTCGCGGATGAACCGACCGGCGCACTCGACAGTCAGTCGGGCAAAGAGGTGATGGCTATTCTGCGCCAGCTCTGTGACGCCGGACATACGGTGATTATCGTCACCCATGATCCGTCCATTGCCGCACAGGCGGCGCGGATCATTGAAATCAAAGACGGACATATCCTCAGCGACAGCGGATCAGTCATTAACCCGCAGGCGAAAGCGCTGGCTGCGAAACCAGCGCTGAAAAGCAGCGCGTTCAGCCGTTTCCTCGGCCGCTTTAATGAAGCGCTGCTGATGGCGTGGCGCGCCATGGTGGTCAACAAGATGCGGACTCTGCTCACCATGCTGGGCATTATTATCGGGATTGCCTCCGTGGTGACCATTCTGGTGATCGGGGATGCTGCCAAAGCACTGGTGTTGTCGGATATCAAATCCATCGGTACCAACACCATTTTTGTCTATCCCGGCAAAGATTTCGGCAGTGACCCGGGGCAGGATCAGCAATCTCTGAAGCCCGGCGATGTGGATGTGATCCGCCAGCAGCCGTATGTTTATGCGGCGTCAGCGGAAATAGAGAACAGTGCGCGTCTGCGCCGGGGCAATCTTGATTCTGCAGCCCGTATCACCGGCATCGGGCCGGACTTTTTCACTGTGTATGACATGCGTTTCGGCGAAGGGCGGGCGTTCTCTCCGGAGATGTACGAGCGCCGCTCCCAGGTTGTCATCATCGATATGAATACCAAACGCAAACTCTTTCCGCATCAGAATAATGTGATCGGGGAAATGCTGCTGGTGGGCAACATGCCTGCAACGGTGGTCGGTGTGATTGCGGATCGCAAATCCATGTTCGGTAACTCAAAAACCTTACAGGTCTGGATGCCGTACACCACCCTGACCGGGCGGCTGATGCAGCGCAACTATCTGGATATGATCTCTGTGCGCATCCGCGACGGTTACAACACCAAAAATGCGGAAGAGCAGCTGGTACGGCTGATGACGCTGCGCCACGGCAAAAAAGATACCTTCACCTACAACCTCGACAGCATTGTGAAAACCGTGGATAAAACCACGACCACCATGCAGCTCTTCCTGACGCTGGTGGCGGTAATTTCGCTGGTGGTGGGGGGAATTGGTGTGATGAACATCATGCTGGTCAGTGTGACGGAGCGCACCCGCGAAATCGGCATCCGTATGGCGGTTGGTGCGCGGGCAGGGGATGTGATGCAGCAGTTTCTGATTGAGGCGGTGCTGGTGTGTCTGATGGGCGGGGCTATCGGCCTCGGGCTTTCTTATTCCATTGCCTTTGCCGCCAAAATGGCACTGCCGGACTGGGAGTTTGTTTTCCGCCCTGCGGCGATTGTCAGCGCGGTGCTCTGTTCGACCGCTATCGGGATCATCTTCGGCTTTCTGCCGGCCAGAAATGCAGCTAAACTTGATCCTATTGATGCACTGGCGCGGGAGTAACCGCGCACAGTCTGAAAATACGAATACGTCGCGGAATGACGATTGACATTGCCGCGACGATCCGCATAATTTTGTTAAATACCGTGTTACGGCGCTGTGGTGTCGTCATCTTCAGTAACCGGAATAATCACACTGACGTGATGCCCTTTTGGTCCCTGAATGGTGTCATAATTCACTTTCTGACCCGCCTTCAGCGTGCGGTAGCCGTCCATCTGAATCGTCGAATAGTGTACAAAAATATCGTCACCACCATCCGACGGGCAGATAAACCCGAAACCCTTGGCGTTGTTGAACCACTTAACAGTACCTGTTTCCATACTGTTACAACCCTCATCTGTCAAACGATTGAAAAATGCTGCACAATGCACCATATGATCCATAATACTCAGTAATGAAGTATCAGCTGTACGCGGATATACTGGTTACGTTGTACATTATTTATACTCTATTGAATTAGAGGGTAACGTCAAGCCTTTGTTTACAGCAACACTGTATTGGCCTGTAAAGTTTGATACAGATAACGCTAAGTATTGATACGCCTGATGTGGCGTACGTTTTCTATAACCGGAATAGCAATGAGTCACTATCAATCTGAATCACAAACGGATGTCACGCTCAGGGAAAAAGCGCTGCAGAAGATACAGCCACCGTCAATGTACAAGGTGGTTTTAAACAACGACGACTATACCCCTATGGACTTTGTGGTTGAAGTTTTACAAAAGTTCTTTTCTTATAATGTTGATCGTGCGACGCAGATTATGCTCGACATCCATTATCAGGGAAAAGGGATCTGCGGGGTATTTACCGCTGAAATCGCTGAAATGAAAACAACACTGGTCAATACGTACGCGAAAGACAACGATCATCCGTTGCTGTGTACACTCGAGAAGGTATAAGAATACACTTTGTTTCTCTGAATGGAGGTGCCTATGCTCAATCAAGAATTAGAGCTCAGTCTGAATATCGCCTTTGCCAAAGCAAGGGACAACCGGCATGAATTTATGACCGTAGAGCACCTGCTGCTGGCGTTATTAGGTAACAAATCAGCCCGTGAGGCGCTTGAAGCCTGCCGCGTTAACCTGGCCATCCTGCGCCAGGAACTTGAGCATTTTATTGAACAGACCACACCGCTGCTGCCGGAAGGGGATGATCGTGAAACCCAGCCGACACTCAGTTTCCAGCGCGTGTTGCAGCGCGCCGTTTTCCATGTTCAGTCATCGGGCCGTAATGAAGTCAACGGCGCGAATGTGCTGGTGGCCATTTTCAGTGAGCAGGAGTCCCAGGGGGCTTATCTGCTGCGCAAGCATGATGTCAGCCGTCTGGATATTGTGAATTTCATCTCTCACGGCACCACCAAAGGTGAGGATGAAAATGAGAGCGGCCCGTCCTTTGATGAGCCGTCACAGTCTGCTGCCGAAGAGAGTACCGGCGGTGAGGACAGTCTGGATAATTTCACCACCAATCTTAATGACCTGGCCCGTAAAGGCCAGATTGACCCGCTGATCGGCCGTCAGGCGGAGCTGGAGCGCACCATTCAGGTGCTGTGCCGCCGCCGTAAAAATAACCCGCTGTTTGTCGGGGAATCCGGGGTCGGTAAAACCGCGATTGCGGAAGGGCTCGCCTGGCGTATCGAGCAGGATGATGTACCGGAAGTGATCAAAGGCTATACCATTTTTTCTCTGGATATCGGCTCACTCCTGGCCGGTACCAAGTACCGCGGTGATTTCGAGAAGCGCTTTAAGGCACTGCTGAAAGTGCTGGAGAAAAACGAAAAAAGCATTCTGTTTATTGATGAGATCCACACCATCATTGGTGCCGGTGCGGCATCCGGTGGTCAGGTGGATGCGGCAAACCTGATTAAACCGTTATTATCCAACGGGAAGATCCGGGTGATTGGTTCCACAACCTATCAGGAATTCAGCAATATCTTTGACAAAGATAAAGCGCTGACCCGCCGTTTCCAGAAAATTGATATCAATGAACCGACTGCCGATGAAACCGTGCGTATCATTAACGGCCTGAAAGCCCGATATGAGGCACACCACGATGTGCGTTACACCGCGAAAGCTATTCAGGCGGCTGTGGATCTGTCGGTGAAATACATCACTGACCGCCATCTGCCGGATAAAGCGATTGATGTCATTGATGAAGCCGGGGCAAGAACCCGTCTGATGCCGCTGAGCCGCCGTAAGAAAACCATTGGCGTCGGTGAAATTGAGGCAATTGTGGCACGGATCGCGCGTATCCCGGAAAAAACCGTTTCCAGCAGTGACAAAGATCTGCTGCGTAACCTCGACAGCCGCCTGAAAATGCTGGTCTTCGGCCAGGATCCGGCGATTGATGCTCTGACGGAATCCATCAAAATGAGCCGTGCGGGTCTGGGGAACGAGCAGAAACCGATTGGTGCCTTCCTGCTGGCAGGGCCGACCGGGGTCGGGAAAACCGAAGTCACTGTGCAGTTATCCAAAGCAATGGGTATCAAGCTGCTGCGCTTTGATATGTCCGAGTACATGGAGCGTCACACCGTCAGTCGTCTGATTGGTGCACCTCCGGGCTATGTCGGGTTTGATCAGGGCGGATTGCTGACGGATGCGGTTATCAAACACCCGCATGCGGTGGTGCTGCTTGATGAGATCGAAAAAGCGCACCCGGATGTCTTTAACCTGTTATTACAGGTGATGGATAACGGGACACTGACCGATAACAACGGGCGCAAAGCGGATTTCCGTAACGTGATCCTGGTGATGACCACCAACGCCGGTGTGCGTGAAACCCAGCGTAAATCCATCGGGTTTACCGAGCAGGACAACAGCACTGACGCGATGGCGGAAATCAAACGGGTGTTCACACCGGAGTTCCGTAACCGTCTGGACGGCATTGTCTGGTTTAATGCGCTGTCGCAGCCGATTATCGCTCAGGTGGTCGACAAGTTCATTGTTGAACTCCAGGCGCAGCTGGATGCGAAAGGTGTTTCCATTGAAGTGTCTGCCCGTGCCCGTACATGGCTGGCAGAAAAAGGGTATGACCCGGCGATGGGCGCACGTCCGATGGCCCGTGTGATTCAGGATAAACTGAAAAAACCGCTGGCGAACGAATTACTGTTCGGTGAGCTGGTGAACGGCGGTTCGGTGATTATCGATCTTGATAAGAAGAAAGATGAACTGACTTACCGCTTCAGTGCCCTGAAAGAGAAATCCGGCGACCCGGTAGCCTGACAGAAACGATCACCACAGGACACGCACTCCGGTGCGTTGCCTGTGGTGTCTTTTTATGAGGCGTGGCCTGCAGGGATCAGCGGCTACGGAAGACGATACGGCCTTTGCTCAGGTCATATGGGGTCAGTTCTACTGTAACCTTGTCGCCTGTCAGGATGCGGATATAGTTTTTACGCATTTTACCGGAGATATGTGCAGTCACAACGTGTCCGTTTTCCAGTTCCACACGGAACATCGTGTTCGGCAGTGTATCTAACACAGTGCCTTGCATTTCAATATTGTCTTCTTTGGCCATCTAATCCTCTAATGTTAATAACCAGTATTTTCAAACCGCAAGATAATGCCGAAAAACCGGGATTATGTAAAGGAATGATATTTTTTAAGCACCGCGTCTGAAACATAAAACGGGCTGAAACATACCATTTCCTGTTGGTTTACAGCGATTTTATAAAAAAGGCGGTAGTTGTGACGGCACCGGACGTGCTAATGTCTGCGGCTGCCAGCATGACTGCGGTAAATGATTATCACGCAGCTGATAAAGCTGACGGATAAACGCCTGTCGCGGGATCTCCCGCGCACCGAATGATTCGGTGTAATGATTCAGTATCTGACAATCAAACATCCTGCCGCCGTGGCCGGTAAAATGGGCAAAAAAGGTCATAAAAGCGATTTTTGACCCGTTACTGACACGGTTGAACATTGACTCCCCGCAGAACAGTAACCCGGTATTCAGGCCATACAGCCCGCCGACCAGCGCGTCATCATCCCACACTTCGACCGAATGAGCACGTCCTGCCTGATGCAGCCGGATATAGGCGGCCACAATATCCTCTCCTATCCAGGTACCCTCGTCCCGCTCTGTACAGGCCCGGATGACCTGCTCAAAGGCATGATTCAGTGTCACCCTGTACGGGTGTTTTTTCAGAATCTTGTGCAGCGAACGGCTGACATGCAGCTCCGCCGGATACAATACCGCACGCGGATCCGGCGACCACCACAGAATGGGTTCACCGGGGGAATACCACGGGAAAATCCCTTCCCGGTAGGCGAGCAGCAACCGGGAAGGAGAGAGATCCCCGCCGGTGGCCAGCAGCCCGTCCGGGTCGGTCAGCGCGTGTTCAACAGGCGGAAAGAGAAGTTCCTCATCCAGCTGATAAAACGGCATCTGATCCCCCGGTCATTACCGGAATACGGTTCACAAACTGATAATAACGGCCTCTGCGTGCCAGCAGCGCGTCGTGAGAGCCTTGTTCGGCTATCTGCCCGCCGTCCATCACGCACAGCGTGTCCATGTGTTCCAGGCCCTGTAAACGGTGGGTGATGATAAGCATGGTCCGGTCACGGCCGATATTCCGCAGCAGGGCGAGAATATGCTGCTCAGTATCTGCATCCAGGCCTTCTGTCGGCTCATCGAGCAGCAGGAACGGCGCATTATGCAGCAGGGCGCGGGCGATACCGAGACGGCGCTGTTCGCCGCCGGAAAGCAGACGGCCGCCTTCGCCGATCCAGGCATTCAGGCCCTGGTCGTTATCCAGCAGATTTTCCAGCCCGACCTGTGCCAGCACCGCATTCAGCTGTGCATCGGTTGCTTCGTTATTTCCGATCCGCAGATTACCGCGCAGTGTGTTATTGAACACATGAATACGTTGCGGAACCACTGCCATCAGTGACCGGAGGGTATTTTCATCATAAGCGGCAATCGGCTGGTCATTCAGGCGGATTTCACCTTCACTGACATCCCATGCACGGGTCAGCAGCTGCAATAAGGTGGATTTTCCGCAGCCGGTTTTTCCCAGCAGGGCGAGGTGCTCACCGGCACGCAGTGTCAGGGAGATATCTTTCAGCACCGGCAGCGGCTGTCCCGGATAGGTAAACCCGACACCACTGAGGCTGACGCTGACCTGTGCGGAGGCTGCCGGACCACTGGCCGGGAAAGTCACTTCCGGTTTGGTGTCCACTATCTGCGATACACGCTCTGCGGAGGTCATCACCTGGCCGAGATGCTGGAAAGCCACCGCCACCGGGCCTAATGCCTCAAATGCAGCCAGCGCACAGAAGACAAACAGAGCGATAATGGCACCGCTTTCGCGGTACGGCCAGCTGACCCCGGAAGCCATCCACAGCATCAGCGCAACGGCAAACCCGGTCGCCAGAATGATAATCGCCTGGGAAAGTCCGGTCAGACCGGCCTGGCGCTGCTGTTGTACCAGCCAGCGTTGTTCGGTCTCTGCCAACTGAGAGCGGAAGCGGGACTGTGCACCGAAAATGGTCAGTTCTGCCTGACCCTGCAGTGCGCTGGTCAGCAGGGTGCGGTACTGTGCACGGAGTGTGGTCAGCTGCACGCCGATTGGCTTACCGGCGTAATAGAACACCACCGGCAGGGCAAACAGCAGGAAGGTCATAAACCCGCCCAGTGCATAAGCGATAGTCAGATCGAGAAAACCCAGCCCGAATGTCAGCACTGCAATCACCACCAGCGCGGCAACAATCGGCGAAATCACCCGCAGATAGAGGTGATCCAGCGTTTCCACATCCCCGACCAGCCGGTTGAGCAGTTCTCCCTGACGGAAGCGGGCAATACCGCCCGGTGTCAGCGGCAGGATTTTCTCAAAGGCAAATACCCGCAGATGCTTCAGCACACGGAAGGTCGCGCTGTGGCTGACCAGCCGTTCCGCATAGCGTCCGGCGGTGCGGGAGATAGCGGCACCGCGCACCCCGGCGGCAGGCAGCATATAGTTAAAAAAGGCAATTCCCGGCACACCGGCAATCGCCGTTCCGGCCAGGAACCAGCCGGACAGCGTCAGCAGCCCGATACTGGCGAGCAGCGTGGCAATCGCCAGCAGGATCCCGAGTGTCAGTAAAAACCAGTGGCGGCGGTAGAGGGCTAAAAACGGCAGTAAAACACGCATGATTACAGATCCCCCGTCCGGTGTGACAGCAGCTGTGCAAATGCACCCTGTTGCTGTTGCAGAGCAGCATAGCTGCCCTGTTCAATAATCAGACCTTTATCCATCACCCAGACTTCATCATAGTCACGGGTTTCTTCCAGCAGGTGTGTCACCAGCAGGGTGGTTTGCTGATGTGCCGCCTCATTCAGGGCATGCATCACGCGCTCCTCACTGTGGGCATCCAGGCTGGCGGAAGGCTCATCCAGCAGCAGCAGATGGCACGGATTGAGCAGGGCACGTGCCACTGCAATCCGCTGTGCCTGGCCGACAGAAAGCCGCGCGGCATTATCCCCGACCACGGTATTGACCCCGTCAGGCAGCGAATCAATAAAATCGGTCACATAGGCTTTTTCCATCACCGCCGTGATTTCCTCAGGAGAGGCATCCGGGCGGCTCAGGCGGATATTGTCCAGAATGGTCTGTTCCGGCAGGTGCGGGTTTTGTCCCACCCAGCTCAGTTGTGTCCGCCAGCTTTCCGGGCGGATATCACGCAACTCCTGCTGATTGATCCGGATACTGCCTTCATACGGCAGAAAACCCAGCAGCAGATTGAGCAGCGAGCTTTTCCCGGCACCGCTCTGGCCGACAAGCGCGATACGCTGCCCGGCATTCAGGATGAAATTCAGCGGCCCGGCCAGTTTTTCCCCTGACGGGGCAAAAATCACCAGATCGGTTGCGGTGACGGCAATCTGTTCTGCCGGTGTCAGCGGTTCTGTGCCCGGTAATTCGTCATCATTGTTTTCGGCGGATAACAGGGTAAACAGGGATTCCGCCGCGCCCACCGCCTGTGCTTTGGCGTGGTAATAGGTACCGAGGTCACGCAGCGGCTGGAAAAACTCCGGCGCGAGGATCAGAGCAATAAACCCGGCAAACAGCGTGACACCCATGCCGTAGCTGCCGAAATTCAGTTCACCGAGATAGGAAAAACCAAAATAAACCGCGACGACAGCAATCGAGATCGCCGCGAAAAACTCCAGCACAGCGGAGGAGAGGAATGCCATGCGCAGCACTTCCATGGTGCGCGAGCGGAAATCCTCGGTGGCGTCATCAATCTGTTTCACTTCCTCACGACCACGGTGGAAGAAGCGGATGGTTTCCAGCCCGCGCAGGCGGTCGAGGAAATCGCCGCTCAGGCGGCTCAGGGCCAGAAAGTTACGGCGGTTGGCATCGGCGGCACCCAGGCCCACCAGCGCCATAAAAACGGGGATCAGCGGCGCTGTCACCAGCAGAATCAGGGCTGCCGCCCAGTTGATCGGGAACAGCGTGATCAGAATCATCATTGGTATGGTGGCGGACAGGGTCATCTGCGGCAGATAGCGGGAATAGTAATCCTGCATATCATCAATCTGCTCGAGAATAATTGTCGCCCAGCTGCCCGCCGGTTTGCCTTTTACCCGTACCGGCCCGAGCTGTTCCAGTTTATCCAGTACTGTCCGGCGGATATCACGTCTCACCACCTGTCCGCAGATAAACCCGACCCGTTCGCGGATCGCGGCAACAACGGCGCGGGCAATAAACAGTATGACCAGTACAGTGAACGGAGTGAGGAGCTGTTCGCGGGGCACGTGCTCCATAATGAGGGACTGAAGGAGGACAGCGAGGCACCAGGCCTGGCCGATAATCAGTAAACCGCTGAGCACACCCAGCAACATCGAGAGGCGTAACCATCGCCGGGCCGGTGCCGCCTGAAGTTTTAACCAGCGGACGAGTTCTGACTGTCTTGATTTATCCATTTTTTCTGTATGCAGGTGATAAGTAAAAATACGGCTGAAATCAGCAGGATAATGTCATGGTACACGAAAAGGCGCTACAGATATAGCGCCCTGAAAATGCTGGATTATTTGCTGTCTGCGAGGCTGTCGAGATAGCGCTCGGCATCCAGTGCGGCCATGCATCCGGTTCCCGCAGAGGTGATCGCCTGACGGTAGATATGATCCATCACATCACCGGCGGCAAACACACCCGGAACGGATGTCTGTGTTGCATTACCGTGCGTGCCGGACTGAACACGGATATAGCCGTTTTCCAGATCCAGATGTCCCTCAAAAATACCGGTATTCGGGCTGTGGCCGATGGCGATAAAGCAGCCCATCACCGGCAGCTCTTCGGTTGCGTCACTTTTGGTGTCACGCAGACGGACAGCGGTCACACCCATCTGGTCGCCGAGTACTTCATCCAGGGTGCGGTCAGTGTGCAGAACGATATTGCCGTTCTGAACCTTATCCATCAGACGGCTGATAAGGATTTTTTCAGCACGGAAGCTGTCACGGCGGTGGATCAGATGCACTTCTGACGCGATATTGGAGAGATACAGCGCCTCTTCCACGGCAGTGTTACCGCCGCCGACCACTGCGACTTTCTGGTTACGGTAGAAAAAGCCGTCGCAGGTGGCACAGGCGGACACACCACGGCCTTTGAAGGCCTCTTCTGACGGCAGGCCGATATAACGGGCGGATGCGCCGGTGGCGATAATCAGCGCGTCACAGGTATAGGTATTTTCCCCGGTCAGGGTAAACGGGCGTTTGCTGAAATCCACGTCAGTGATGTAGTCATTGATGATTTCAGTCTCAAATTTTTCGGCGTGAGCCTGCATACGCTCCATCAGGACCGGCCCGGTCAGACCTTCCGGGTCACCCGGCCAGTTTTCCACTTCGGTGGTGGTGGTTAACTGACCACCGACTTCCACCCCGGTAATCAGTACCGGATTTAAATTCGCCCGTGCCGCATAAACCGCAGCGGTATATCCGGCAGGGCCGGAACCCAGAATAATTAATTTACTGTGTCGGGTTGCGTTCATGAACACCTCATTAACAGAATGGCAAAAAAGCGTGTACAGGATTGTAGGAGAAACGAAGGGGTAAAAAAAGGAATAAAAACGGCAGAGCACAAAATTGAAATCAGCCGGAAATGAGTAGATTTTCAGGCGATTGTACGAGAAAGTGATTATTCAGAAGATTCCTAAGTTGTTTGAATATCACACCAAAAGCACGTCCTGTTTGTCAGCGAAACGTTTTTCTGTCATTTTCTTCAACAGGTTGTTCTGATTTTTGTTCATTTGCTTTGACAATCGGCTGCGCATTTGCGAAAACATCAGTGTAAGAGATTTTTATCCGTCGGGTTAATACATCCTGTTACACCGGTGATGTGTTTGTCCTGATGACGAAGCATGGTAATTTCAGCTTACGACTATAGCGATAATAATCTGAATGTTCCGGTAAACTGGCGCCGGTTGCGTATTCTAATAATCAGAAATGCAAAGAATTGGCCTGAAAACATGTTTTCCGATGCTGATTTTGTTCCGTCAGGTAAAGGAAGTGTTATGGGTGTAGGAAAATAGTAAATAAGAGAGATAACGAGATGATTGATAACAAAAAGCGTCCGGGTAAAGATCTTGACAGAATCGACAGGAATATTCTTAACGAATTGCAGAAAGATGGCCGTATCTCTAACGTCGAACTCTCCAAACGTGTGGGTCTGTCTCCGACTCCGTGTCTGGAACGTGTGCGCCGTTTAGAGCGTCAGGGCTTTATCACCGGGTATACCGCGCTGCTGAATCCGCACTATCTGGATGCCTCCCTGCTGGTATTCGTGGAAATTACCCTTAACCGCGGGGCACCGGATGTGTTTGAACAGTTCAACACCGCCGTGCAGAAGCTGGAAGAGATTCAGGAATGTCACCTGGTTTCCGGTGATTTTGACTACCTGTTGAAAACTCGTGTGCCGGACATGTCGGCTTACCGCAAACTGCTGGGTGAAACTCTTCTGCGTCTGCCGGGCGTGAACGACACCCGTACTTACGTGGTGATGGAAGAGGTCAAACAAAGTAACCGTCTGGTCATCAAGACCCGTTAATTTGTTTCCTGCGTCATGTGCAAAACGGGATAAATCAGTTACACTCCTGTTTATGCATACAGTTTCAACGCTGAGCTACCCTCAGCGTTGTTCCGTTTTACTGACAGGAAAAAACCGGACGTTGCGTCAGGAAATGACATGAGCCAGGAATATACAGAAGACAAACACATCAAATTCAGAAAAATCAGCAGCGGCCGCCGGTTGCTGGAAGCCGTCCTTATTGTGATCGGGTTGTGCGCCGTCTTTCTGCTGGTTGCTCTCTTATCGTTTAATCCGTCAGACCCGAGCTGGTCCCAGACCACCTGGCATGAGCCGGTGAAGAATCTGGCCGGCAGTATCGGGGCCTGGTTTGCGGATATTCTCTTTTCCGCCTTTGGCATACTGGCTTACACCGTACCCCCGCTGATGATTCTGGGGTGCTGGTCGGCCTTCCGCAGTAATGAAAATAAAGATTACGTGGACTTTTTCTCACTCTCGATGCGTATCATCGGGGGGCTGACACTCATTCTCTCATCCTGTGCCCTGGCATCCCTGAATGTGGATGATATGCAGAACTTCGCGGCAGGCGGGGTGATCGGCAGTTTATTCAGCTCTGCGCTGATGCCGTGGTTTAATGCCCTCGGCGCGACACTCGCGCTGCTCAGTCTCTGGGCTATCGGTCTGATGCTGCTGACCGGCTGGTCGTGGATCACCATCGCCGAAAAAACCGGCGCGGCCGTGCTTTCGCCGATTACCTTTATCACCAATCACTCCCGTGACCGTTATGACGATCAGTATTACGACGATCGTGAATATGACGACGAGGACGAGTACTACGACGATGAGAAAACGGATGAGCAGACAGAGCACAACAACATACCGCAGACAGCAACTGCCGCAGCTCTGACTGCTGTTGCGCCTGACAGTGAGGCACAGACTCAGACTGCACAGTACCGTGAATACGATGATGCGGACGATGTACTGTTTTCCGCACCAAATGCGGCGGAACTGGCGCATCAGGCACATTATGAGGATCCGGCGGATAACAGCGATCCGCTGCTGACCCCGGTACAGAATCTCTCCGCATATCCGGAAACCGCCGCTGAATCTGTGGTGCCTGTTGTGCATGCACAGGAACCGGCTGAACAGGAACACACCGCACCGGCTGCGGATGAACCTGAACACTACCGTTTTGATGTCCCGGATGCTTACCGGACAACCGTTGACCTGAATGCCCCGATCAATGTACCGGATATTCAGCCTGAACCGGCAGCACCGCAATGGGAAAACCCGTTTGCGGGAAGCGGCCGTACAGAACCGGTCTTTACGTTCGACCTGCCTGATGTGCCGGATACCGGTGATAACGGCAGCGCACATCTGAGCTCTGCGGCCGCAGCAACCGCAGCGGCGGCTTTTGGTGCCGTACAGGTCAAACAGGGGCTCGGCCCTGAACTGCCGCGTCCGAATCCGGTGCGCCTCCCGACCCGGCGCGAGCTTTACGGCATCCGCATTCCGTCTCAGCGTGACGCGGAACTTGAACGTCTGCGCCGTGAGCAGGATGAATTTGCACAACTGCATCAGCCGGAACATCAGGCCGCACAGACTGAGCCGGATGAAGACGACGTATTACAGGCGCGTCTGCGTGATGAGTTTATGACGCAGCAGCGTAACCGCTACGGTGATGATGAGACGGACATGTCTCCGGCAGCAGAGCCGGTGCAGGCAGTAACTGAACCGGAAATTACCACCGGTACATCCTCCGCCTTTATCCCGGCTGCATCTGCCTATCAGGCACCGGTCAGCCATCACTCCTTTGCATCCGCACCGCCGGTAGCGGATGTTCACCCGGCGGCAGAAGAAGACGATGAAGATGAGCAGGAAGCTCAGCGTCTTCAGGCGCAGTTTATGCAGATGCAGCAACAGCGCTACAGCGGGCAGGCTGACGCTATTTTATCTGATCTGGCCGAACTGAAAGCCTTCTCTCCGGTGGAGGATCTGGTGGATCCGGAACCGGCAGTGCCGCTGTTTATCCCGACACCGGTCACCGCCCCTGCGGCAGAACCGGCTCCGGTTTATGCCGCACTGGAGACCGCTGCTCAGCGCTTTGAACCTGTTGCCGCACCACAGCAGAATGCGGCACCGGTAACGTCACAGGAAGCACAGTTACAAAAACAGATGGAAGAGAGCCTGTTCCATCCGTTCCTGGTCCGCAATGACCAGCCGCTGCCGAAATCAACCACCCCGATGCCGTCTCTGGATCTGCTGGCTTCACCGCCGGGTACCATTGAGCCGGTGGATGAATTTGCGATGGAGCAGACAGCCCGTCTGATTGAGGCGCGGCTCAATGACTTCCGCATCAAAGCCCGTGTGGTCGGTTATGAACCGGGTCCGGTGATCACCCGCTTTGAGCTGGATCTGGCACCGGGCGTGAAAGCCTCGCGTATTTCCAACCTGTCCCGCGACCTGGCGCGTTCACTCTCGACTGTAGCGGTGCGTGTGGTGGAAGTTATCCCGGGCAAGCCGTATGTGGGGCTGGAACTGCCGAATGAAAAACGTCAGACCGTCTATCTGCGCGAAGTGCTGGACTGCGATGAATTCCGCGATACGCCATCACCGCTCTCTGTGGTGCTGGGGAAAGATATCTCCGGTCAGCCGGTGGTGGCGGATCTGGGTAAAATGCCGCACCTGCTGGTCGCCGGTACAACGGGCTCCGGTAAATCGGTCGGCGTAAACGCCATGATTATCAGCATCCTGTATAAAGCGAAACCGGAAGAAGTCCGCTTTATCATGATCGACCCGAAAATGCTGGAACTCTCTGTTTATGAAGGTATTCCGCACCTGCTGACCCAGGTGGTGACCGACATGAAAGACGCCGCCAATGCTCTCGGTTGGTGTGTGGCGGAAATGGAACGGCGCTATAAACTGATGTCTGCTCTCGGGGTGCGTAACCTCGCGGGCTATAACGAAAAAATCCTGATGGCGGAATCCATGGGACGGCCGATTCCGGATCCGTTCTGGAAACCGACAGACAGCATGGAAATGACGCATCCGGTTCTGAAAAAAGAGCCGTATATTGTGGTCATGGTGGACGAATTTGCTGACCTGATGATGACCGCCGGTAAAAAAGTGGAAGAACACATCGCCCGTCTGGCACAGAAAGCCCGTGCAGCGGGGATCCACCTCGTACTGGCGACACAGCGTCCGTCAGTGGATGTTATCACCGGTCTGATTAAAGCCAACATCCCGACCCGTATTGCCTTTACCGTATCCAGTAAGATTGACTCACGAACCATCCTCGACCAGGGCGGCGCGGAATCTCTGCTGGGTAACGGGGACATGCTCTATCTGCCGCAGGGTGCCAATGCGCCGCTGCGTGTTCACGGCGCGTTTGTCCGTGACCAGGAAGTGCATGATGTGGTGAATGACTGGAAAGCCCGTGGTCGTCCGGAATATATCGATAATATCACCCGTGGTGGCGATGACGGAGAAGGCGGCAGTTCTGTCAGCGGGGAAGATCTGGATCCGTTGTTCGATCAGGCGGTACAATTCGTCACAGAAAAACAGCGGGTCTCCATTTCCGGTGTTCAGCGTCAGTTCCGCATCGGTTATAACCGGGCGGCGCGGATCGTAGAAGAAATGGAAGAACAGGGCATTGTCAGTGAACCGGGCCATAACGGTAACCGCGAAGTACTGGCTCCGTCCTCAAATAACTTTTAATGACGCCGCTGCCTGCAAAGGCGGCGTCTGATTTATCCGAACGCATCATCAGGAATGCATACATGAAAAAGGTGTTTATCACAGCCTGCCTTCTGGCAGGTGTCGCAGTCAGTGCAGCACACGCAGATACCCGCAGTGACCTTCAGTCACGTCTGGGAAAAGTGAACAGTTTCCATGCGAATTTCGCACAGACCGTCACTGATGCTGACGGCGCACTGGTTCAGGAAGGAACAGGGGATTTATGGGTGAAACGCCCGAACCTGTTCAACTGGCAGATGAGCGCGCCGGATGAAAGTGTGCTGGTCTCTGACGGCAAAACACTGTGGTTCTATAACCCGTTTGTTGAGCAGGTTACTGCCACCTGGCTGAAAGATGCCACACAAAATACCCCGTTTATGCTGATCACGCGTAACGACCCGGCTGACTGGCAGCAGTACATGGTGAGCCAGCGAGGCGACAGCTTTGAGCTGAAACCGAAAACCAGCGACGGCAATCTGAAATTATTTACTATCACTGTAACTCCGGACGGTATTATTCAGCAGTTTGCCGCCGTTGAGCAGGATGGCCAGAAAAGCAGCTATCAGCTCAAAGGGCAGCAGAGTACTGATGTGAATATGAGCAAATTCACCTTTACACCGCCGAAGGGGGTTACGCTGGACGATCAGCGTCAATGAGGCGTCAGTGACTAACTTTTCTCTCGATTTTTCGCAAAACGATTACCAGCCTCTGGCCGCCAGAATGCGGCCGGGGACACTGGAACAGTATATCGGACAGACTCACCTGCTGGCAGAGGGCAAACCGCTGCCGCGGGCTATCCGCGCCGGACAGCTCCACTCCATGATTCTGTGGGGACCGCCGGGCACCGGGAAAACCACCCTGGCGGAAGTGATCGGCCACTATGCGGATGCGGATATCGAACGCCTGTCCGCTGTGACCTCCGGGGTAAAAGAGATCCGCGAAGCTATCGAGCGGGCGCGTCAGAACCGTAATCTGGGGCGCCGCACCATTCTGTTTGTGGATGAGGTACACCGCTTCAATAAAAGCCAGCAGGATGCATTTCTGCCGCATATTGAGGATGGTACAGTCACCTTTATCGGTGCCACCACCGAAAACCCGTCATTTGAACTCAACTCCGCACTGTTATCCCGCGCCCGTGTTTATCTGCTCAAATCCCTGTCACCGGAAGATATCGAAGCGGTTCTGATTCAGGCGCTGAATGATTCTGAGCGCGGACTGGGCGGACAAAATATCGTCCTGCCGGATGAGACCCGTAAACTGCTGGCCGAACTGGTCGCCGGTGATGCCCGCCGTTCGCTGAATGTGCTGGAAATGATGGCGGATATGGCCGAAACCGGTGCTGACGGCAAACGTGTTCTGACCACAGAACTGCTGAAGGAAGTCAGCGGGGAACGCAGCGCCCGCTTTGATAACAAAGGCGACCGCTACTACGACCTGATTTCCGCGCTGCACAAGTCAGTGCGCGGCTCGGCACCGGATGCCGCACTCTACTGGTATGCCCGGATTATCACCGCAGGCGGGGATCCGCTCTATGTGGCGCGTCGTCTGCTGGCGATTGCATCAGAAGATGTCGGTAATGCGGATCCGCGCGCCATGCAGGTCGCCATTTCAGCATGGGACTGCTTTACCCGTGTGGGACCGGCGGAAGGTGAGCGGGCGATTGCCCAGGCGATTGTTTATCTCGCCTGTGCACCGAAAAGTAACGCCGTTTACACCGCCTTCAAAGCGGCGATGCGTGACGCAAAAGAAGGGCGGGATTATGACGTGCCGGAGCATCTGCGCAACGCGCCGACCAAACTGATGAAAGAAATGGGGCTCGGCAAAGAGTACCGTTACGCCCATGACGAAACGAATGCGTATGCTGCCGGAGAAGTCTATTTTCCGCCTGAAATGCGTGATACCCGTTACTATTTTCCGGCAAACCGGGGCATGGAAGGAAAAATCGGCGAGAAACTCGCCTGGCTTGCTGAGCAGGATCAAAATAGCCCGATAAAACGCTACCGTTAATGCCGCTGTTGCGGTAAGGTGTGAAATGTAAGAATAGGTAAATGGCTTAAAACACTCAGAATGTTCATCCTGCATACAGTGCGGGTTTCCGGGCGGATTAAGACGTTTCACAGTTGCGTTAATAACAGCCGCACTGCCGGAAAGCAGGAAAACACTTTTCGCCGGTTGCATCTCCGTTACTGACACTCACGTTATAACAACAAGCACAGGAATAGCATGCTCGATCCAAATTTACTGCGTAATGAGCTGGACGCGGTTGCCGAAAAACTGGCTCGCAGGGGTTTTACCCTGGATGTGGACACGCTGCGCACTCTCGAAGAGCGCCGCAAGGTTTTACAAGTTGAAACTGAAACTCTGCAGGCTGAACGCAACTCCCGATCGAAGTCCATTGGTGAAGCGAAAGCCCGCGGTGAAGACATTGAAGCAGTGCGCCGTGAAGTGAACCTGTTAGGGGATAAACTGGATGCTGCCAAATCTGCGCTGGATGAAGTGCAGGCCGAGTTACGCACCATTGCTCTGAATATTCCTAACCTTCCGGCAGACGAAGTGCCGTTTGGTAAAGATGACAGCGATAACCCTGAAGTCAGCCGCTGGGGCACACCTAAGCAGTATGATTTCGAAGTGCGCGATCACGTTTCACTGGGCGAAATGACTGATGGCCTGGATTTCCCGGCTGCCGTCAAACTGACCGGTGCGCGTTTCGTCGTGATGAAAGGCCAGATTGCCCGCCTGCATCGCGCTATCGCACAGTTCATGCTGGATCTGCACACAGAACAGCACGGCTATCAGGAAATCTATGTACCGTATCTGGTTAACCACGATACGCTGTACGGTACCGGCCAGTTACCGAAATTTGCCGGTGACCTGTTCCATACCAAACCACTGGAAGAAGAAGCGGAAACCAGCAGCTATGCGCTGATCCCGACAGCCGAAGTGCCTGTCACCAACCTGGTCCGTGACGAAATTCTGGATGAAGCTGATCTGCCGCTGCGTATGACCGCTCATACACCGTGCTTCCGTTCCGAAGCGGGTTCGTATGGCCGTGATACCCGTGGTCTGATTCGTATGCACCAGTTTGACAAGGTTGAGCTGGTTCAGATTGTGCATCCGGAAAAATCCATGGAAGCTCTGGAAGAACTGACCGGCCACGCTGAGAAAGTATTACAGCTGCTGAACCTGCCATACCGTAAAGTGCTGCTGTGCACCGGCGATATGGGCTTCGGTTCCCGTAAAACCTATGACCTCGAAGTCTGGGTTCCGGCGCAGAACACCTACCGTGAAATCTCATCCTGCTCTAACTGCTGGGATTTCCAGGCGCGCCGTATGCAGGCTCGCTTCCGTGGTAAAGATGATAAAAAACCACAGCTGGTTCATACCCTGAACGGCTCCGGTCTGGCTGTCGGCCGTACCCTTGTGGCTATCATGGAAAACTATCAGCAGGCTGATGGTCGTATCGAAATTCCGGAAGTATTACGTCCGTATATGAAAGGTCTGACACATATCGGCTGATTGCCGGTCAGTTGTCACTGATCTGATAAAAATCCCGCCGGTGAAAATCTGCGGGATTTTTTATATCCCTGAACCATTACAGGGTATTAAACAGTTTTCTGGTAGCTTCAAAGCTTTCCCGGCGCAGTGACGGGATCTCATCACTCCACAGCGGGTTATGGGGTACCATAAAGCCATGACATTCCAGTGTATGGATCACTGTCCGCAAACCCTCAATATCGTTTGCCAGCAGCATTTGCGGTAATCCGTCCAGCGGCTCCGGCAGGAAAAAGGTGGCAGGGAAATTGGCCCCCATCTCAGAAAAAGGGTTAGTGGCATCCATACTGTGATGCACGACTTCTCTGCCTTCCCCGCGAAACAGAACTGCATTAATCTGTAGGATCAGCGCGGTGATTCTCGGGGTGTTATTACCAAAATGAGGATCTTCCCTCTCCAGTAATTCACGGCGGATAATCTCTTTTGTCGACCCGCGGCGCAGCAGATAAGGCCGTTTCTCCGCAAATGCGTCTGCGCTGACATCCGGGTTATGCGGAATATCCTGACTGCCGAAATCTTCCGTACGGGGAGCCACAATCATCAGGTCATAGTCAGCGGTCAGTGGTTTATTCAGCTGCGGGGAACAGAGAACACGTACCGGTGTATCATCTTTCTGCACATAGATAGCATATAAATCATTTTCAGCCGGTTTCGCGGTGAATAAATGCAGATGACCATGAGGCGACTTGCTTTCGAGTGTGATAAATCCGTTTTTATCCGGCTGATGGCGGGTAAGTAATCCCATATCAACCAGTTCGTTTATACGCGAACCGGTTATTTGCAGATTATCTGCGATAGCATGCCCATCCCGCAGGCATTCTGCGACTTTCCTGTTCATCAGTTCAGTCTTATGTTTCTGTCCGCACAGTTTACTGTAAAACTGATCAACCGGAATAAAGCCGGCCATCGGCCCCCAGTTGGCACTTTTCCCTTTGATATTAAAATTTTTGGTCGGGTAACCGGCACTGATAAGGCCGGTTGCGGTCGCCTCAACCGGACGGAAGCTGATCACCAGTTGCTGCTTTTCAGCTAATGCCTGAAGTGGGGCAAGATGCTCTGCAGCGATACCTGTCTGTGAAATGACGGTTTGCCGGTCTGTTATCAGCCCCGGGAATGCGGCTGTGGCATCGGAAGAAAGCGGGGGCGATGATATTTCCGGGGGACTGACAGAATCGGGTAAAGAAGGTGAGCCGGAGATCTTGTACATGTGTTGATTATCCATTGTTGCCAAAAGGTCAGGATAAAAAACTGGCAGGAAAAAAGTGTCAGAAAACAACCGGAAACAGTATAAATAAGATTACAGGCTGACTATATTTTCTGTTTAGGTTGCAGATTTAGTTATTTCCGGCTCTGCCGGGAGATGTATTTTATTGGTTTTTAAATCTTAAATTTTATTCTTCTTCGGTTTCAGACGCCGCCCGGTAAGTAAAACAAAAGATAAACGAACAGGGGTGATACAAATAAAAACAGCACACCGGGGTGTGCTGTCAGAAATAGCAGTGAGATAACTTAATACATCACTTTATGACCATAGCTTTCCAGGATGGATTTCACTTTTTCCATGGTCTCTTTTGACGGCGGCTTAACACCATCAAGTTTGTATTCTTCATTCATTGCCGTCCATTTATGCTTACCTAACTCGTGGTAAGGCAGCAGTTCAATCTTCTCGATATTCTTCATATCTTTGGTGAAATCACCGAGAAGGTGGGCGGAATGCTCATCATCAGACCAGCCCGGCACGACGACATAGCGTACCCAGGTTTTCTGATTGCGTTCAGCGAGATAACGGGCGAACTGTAATGTGCGGTGATTGGATACGCCGACTAAATTCTGGTGGATGCTGTCATCGAGTTGTTTTAAATCCAGCATAACCAAATCGGTTACTTCCATCAACTCGTCAATGACCGGGTCATAACGGCGGACAAAACCATTGGTATCCAGGCAGGTGTGAATACCTTCTTTCTTACACTCACGGAACCAGTCACGCACGAACTCAGCCTGCAGTATCGCTTCACCACCGGATGCTGTCACACCGCCGCCGGATGCATTCATAAAGTGGCGGTATGTGACCGCTTCTTTCATTAACTCGTCCACAGTGACTTCCTGACCGTCATGCAGATCCCATGTATCGCGGTTATGACAATACAGGCAACGCATCAGACAGCCCTGGAAAAAGACGATAAAACGAATGCCCGGGCCATCAACGGTCCCGCAGGATTCAAATGAGTGAATACGACCTAATACTGACATGACAGGATTACTCCAAAACTGACCAGTTATAATAAAGGCCCCGAAACTGAGGGGCCTTTTAGTTTATGTCATTTTAATAAGACAGCAAATGGTTACCGCACAAATTACATGGATTTTGTGAATGTACGGGTAATAACGTCTTTCTGCTGTTCTTTAGTCAGTGAGTTGAAACGAACTGCGTAGCCTGAAACACGGATAGTCAGCTGAGGATATTTCTCAGGATTTTCCATTGCTTCTAACAGCATTTCACGGTTCATTACGTTCACGTTCAGGTGCTGACCACCTTCGATGCTTGATTCGTGGTGGAAGTAACCATCCATCAGGCCAGCCAGGTTAGTACGACGAACATCGTCATCTTTACCTAATGCGTTTGGTACGATAGAGAAGGTGTAGGAAATACCATCTTTCGCGTAAGCAAACGGCAGTTTAGCAACGGAAGTCAGAGAGGCAACAGCACCTTTCTGGTCACGGCCGTGCATAGGGTTAGCACCTGGTCCGAATGGAGCGCCTGCGCGACGGCCGTCTGGAGTGTTACCGGTTTTCTTACCATACACAACGTTAGAAGTAATGGTCAGAATTGACTGTGTAGGAACCGCGTTACGGTACATGTGGTGTTTCTGAATTTTCTTCATGAAACGTTCAACGATGTCACATGCGATGTCATCAACACGGGAGTCGTTGTTACCGAACTGCGGATATTCACCTTCGATTTTGAAGTCAACAGCCAGGCCGCTTTCATCAATAATCGGGCTTACTTTCGCATATTTGATAGCAGACAGGGAGTCAGCTGCAACAGACAGACCTGCGATACCACATGCCATAGTACGATATACATCACGGTCATGCAGAGCCATCAGAGCTGCTTCGTAGCTGTACTTGTCGTGCATATAGTGAATGCAGTTCAGTGCAGTCACATAGTTAGTTGCCAGCCAGTCCATGAATTCATCCAGACGAGCCATAACAACATCATAATCCAGAACATCTGTGTGAATTGGTTCGTGTTTAGGACCAACCTGGATTTTCAGTTTTTCGTCAACACCGCCGTTGATTGCATACAGCAGAGTTTTAGCCATGTTTGCACGGGCACCGAAGAACTGCATTTGTTTACCGACAACCATCGGGCTCACGCAGCATGCGATTGCGTAGTCATCGTTATCAAAGTCAGGACGCATCAGGTCATCGTTCTCATACTGTACAGAAGAGGTATCGATAGACACTTTAGCTGCATAACGTTTGAAGTTCAGAGGCAGTTTTTCAGACCACAGGATGGTCATGTTTGGTTCCGGTGAAGGACCCATGGTGTACAGGGTGTTCAGGAAACGGAAGCTGTTTTTGGTTACCAGAGTACGGCCGTCGGTACCCATACCTGCCAGTGATTCTGTTGCCCAGATTGGGTCACCGGAGAACAGTTCATCATACTCAGGGGTACGCAGGAAGCGGACCATACGCAGTTTCATGATCAGGTGGTCAACGATTTCCTGAGCTTCAACTTCGGTGATTTTACCTTGTTCCAGGTCACGCTGAATGTAAACGTCCAGGAATGTGGAAACACGGCCGAAGGACATTGCAGCACCATTCTGAGACTTAACAGCAGCCAGGTAGCCGAAGTAAGTCCACTGTGCAGCTTCCTGAGCGTTAGCAGCAGGACGGGAGATATCCAGACCGTATTTGGCAGCCATTTCTTTCATCTGGCCTAATGCACGGTGCTGTTCTGCGATTTCTTCACGCAGCTGGATAGTTTCACGCAGATCTTCGCCGCTTTCTAATTTAGCCTGCAGAGAAGTGAACTGTGCGAATTTGTCTTTCATCAGGAAGTCGATACCGTACAGTGCAACACGACGGTAGTCACCGATGATACGACCACGGCCGTATGCGTCAGGCAGACCGGTCAGAACACCGGATTTACGGCAGCGGATGATGTCCGGAGTATAAACGTCGAACACACCCTGGTTGTGCGTTTTACGGTATTCGGTGAAGATTTTTTCGATTTCCGGGTTCATTTCGCGGCCGTAGGCTTTGCATGAACCTTCGATCATACGGATACCACCGAACGGCAGCATTGCACGTTTCAGAGGTTTTTCAGTCTGCAGACCAACGACTTTTTCTAAAGACTGGTCGATGTAACCGGCATCGTGAGAAGTGATAGTAGACGGCAGATCAGTGTCAAAATCGATAGGAGCGTGGGTACTGTTTTCGATTTTGATGCCTTCCATAACTTTCGCCCACAGAGCAGTTGTTGCCTCTGTAGCGCCCGCTAAGAAAGACTCATCGCCTTCATATGGGGTGTAGTTTTTCTGGATAAAGTCACGGACGTTAACTTCCTGTGACCAGTCACCCAGATTAAAGCCTTGCCATGCTGAAGCGAATTTTTCATTTAATTCTGACATGATACTTTACCTTTTAACAATGGAACTTAGAAATTCAGTCGTGATAAACAGAGATTAATGCTTCTGGTCACCGCGTAAATGAATCAGCCAATAAGTCAGACCTACTAAAACTGCACCACCAATAATGTTGCCGATGGTGACCGGAATCAGGTTGTTAATCACGAAATCAGAAACTGTCAGGGACGGAAACTGTTCAGGCGACGAACCAACCATAGTCCAGAATTCAGAAGGTGCAAAATTTTTAATCGCAATCCCCATCGGGATCATAAACATATTGGCGATACTGTGCTCAAATCCGCTGGCAACAAACATACCGATAGGTAAGACTAAAGCTAAAAGTTTATCGGTCAGACTACGGCCTGCGTAGCTCATCCATACCGCCAGACAAACCATTAAGTTTGCCAGAATCCCGAGACAGACGGCTTCAATAAAGGTGTGATGAAGCTTATGATCCGCTGTTTGCAGGATATTTAATCCCCACAGCCCGTCGGCTGCCATATACTGTCCGGCGTACCAGATGAGGGCGACAAAGAAGAGGGCGCCGACCAGGTTACCGAAATACACGCGGGTCCAGTTTGCAAACATCTGTCCCCAGGTGATACGCCCGGTGGCTTTTGCCACGCTGGTTAATACGGTGGAGGTGAATAAGTCAGCCCCGCAAACCACAACCAGCATCAGACCGAGCGAGAAACATAAACCACCGATAAGTTTAGCGATACCAAAAGGCACTATGCCTGCGGTACCGGTGGTGGCTGTAATATAAAAGACAAAACCTACTGAGATGAATATTCCTGCCATAAATGCAGATAAGTATGTGATGTGAGGGGCTTTCGTTGCTTTATAGACACCCACATCGTCTGCAACATGTGCCATATCGGCAGGAGATAATAAATTAAAAAGTGCGTCAGTTTTCATAATGCTAACTGTCTCTTGATTCCAAATAATTATAGCACGCAATGATAGTAACAAAGGGTGAAAAAATTAAACTTGATGTGGATCATAAAGGCGTTCAAGAGAATCGTCAAATACCCTGAAAAAAGTTGAAAAATCAATGTAAGTTTATGTATATAAAGGAAAAACAATTTTTTAAAAATTGTAATATATTTTTATTTTTTGTTTTTTATTTAATTAAAGTAAAAAATCAGGTTAACTTGTCGTTTTTGTGTTACTTAAAACGAACAAATTAACCTAATATTTACGTTTATTGCTATTTACGACGATTAAATCGCATTTTTATCGTTTGGCCAAAAATGCGCTTTTGCTTTTTGCAGTTTTTCATAAGCTGCCAGCAGTGCCTGATGAGCAGGAAATGCCGTTAAATTATTATCTGATGCACATAACCCGAAGAAACAATTTTTGCCGTTCAGGGCATCCAGCGCCGCATTCAGGGTTTCCTGACCATACATACGGGCAAACGCCGGCAGGTACTGTTCTGTGTCCCGCTCCGGCTCCTGCGTTAACAGCAGCAGGGTATGCAGACAGCGGTAATAGTTTGCCCGTGCGGCACTGAGAACACTGGCGTTGAAGTCCTGTGTCCACTCCACCCAGGCCAGCGCCTGATCGGTATCACCACCGGCCAGTGCCAGCATGGATTTCAGCTCACCGATGCGCAGGGTGGACCAGCCGTTATCTTTACCGGCGGCAATGCCCAGCAATTCACGGACACGGGTAAAATCGTCATGGCCTTCTTCATCCAGCTGCGCCAGCAGAGAGAGATAATCTTCCTGACGGTAACGGCTTTCCGGCAGCGCGAGAATGGTTTCACGCAGATGAATACCCATGGCGTTATTGGCCATATGCAAATCTTCCACCGGATAGATATCTGACATGCCCGGCACCAGGATACGGCAGGCATACACACCGAGATGCTCATAATCGGCAATATACACTTCGTGGCCGGATGCCGCGAACTGTGCCATCAGTGTGGTGAATTCTTCTTCGGTGGTGCCGCGGAACTGCCAGTCAGCGAAATCATAATCCGCATCCTGTTTAAACAGATCCCAGCTGATCAGGCCGCTTGAATCAATAAAGTGAGTTTCCAGGTTGGTCTGATCCGCCACTTCCTCGTCATCAAAGGTCGGTGCAGTGAAAATATCGAGGTCTTTCAGGCTGCGTCCCTGTAACAGCTCAGTGACAGTCCGCTCCAGTGCAACACCGAAATCAGGATGAGCGCCGAAAGAGGCAAAACAGGTACCGTTGGCCGGGTTAAACAGCACCACACAGATAACCGGATACTGACCGCCGAGAGAGGCATCAAAACAGAAGATCGGGAAACCTTCGCTTTCCAGGGTGCGGATTGACTCAGTGACCTGCGGATAACGCGCCAGCACCTCTTCCGGGATCGCCGGTAAGCTGATGCGCTCAGCAATAATGCGGTTTTTCACATAACGTTCAAAGACTTCCGATAATCCCTGCACGCGGGCTTCATTGCGGGTGTTCCCGGCGGACATGCCGTTGGACACATACAGGTTGGCGACGATATTCATCGGAATATATACCGTTTTGCCGTCAGACTGGCGGGTAAACGGCAGGGCGCAGATACCGCGCTCCTCATTGGAGGATTGCAGGTCAATCAGCTGGCTGCCCTGCAAATCATTTTCCGGATCATAATAATCGCGCAGATACTGATCGAGAATACCGTCCGGCAGTGAGTCATCCTCTGTCAGCGGGAACCATTTCTCATCCGGATAGTGAACAAACTCCCCGTTGGCAATGGTTTCGCCCAGCCAGAAATCAGCAAAAAAGTAGTTGGTGGACAGACGCTCAAAATACTCGCCCAGGGCGGAGGCCAGCGCGGCTTTTTTAGTGGCCCCTTTGCCGTTGGTAAAGCAGAGCGGGCAGTCAGTATCACGGATATGCACGGACCAGACGTTCGGCACCGGGTTGAGCCATGAGGCTTCCTCTATATTGAAACCCAGTTGCTGCAGTTTCTGCTGAAAACGGCTGATGGAATCTTCGAGAGCGGCATCTTTGCCGGGAATAAAAGTATGTGTTTGCGTCATGGGATCCACAATTGCTGTAACGGCCCGCTGCATGCGGACTCAGGAATACCGGGGAAGAAAGGCGCACATAATACGGATTTTTCGTGTCAGCGGCTACCTTTGTGAATGTAAAGTTACTGCCGGGTTATTCCGCTGTATTTCCGCTGTCCGCCATGCATCTCCGGAAATACATTATATAATATCCCAATCTGATGGTCAGAGGCAGTCAGATATTCTGCCGGGCGACAAAAAGGGTTTACCGCCCATCATGCAATAAGCGTTGCAGCGAAGGGTGGGGAGTGATAAAACCGACAGACAGGGCGTATTCATATGATGGATATACAGGGCATTAATTTACAGATAGGGTGAGGTCAATGAGTCAGGTATATAACTTTAGTGCCGGTCCGGCTATGCTGCCGGTAGAAGTGCTGCGCCGTGCTGAGCAGGAACTGTGCAACTGGCGCGGGCTCGGCACCTCAGTCATGGAAATCAGTCACCGCAGTAAAGAGTTTATGTCGGTGGCAAAGGAAGCGGAAAATAATCTGCGTCAGATCCTCGCGGTGCCGGATAACTATAAAGTGCTGTTCTGTCACGGCGGCGCACGCGGACATTTTGCCGCACTGCCGATGAACCTGCTGGGCGAGAAAACCAAAGCGGATTATGTGGTGGGCGGATACTGGGCGGAATGTGCGGCAGAAGAAGCAAAAAAATATTGCACACCGAACATTATTAATGTCAGAACCGAATCGGAAGACGGTATCGGCGTGAAGCCGATGAGCGAATGGCAGCTCAGTGATGATGCAGCCTATGTTCACTACTGCCCGAATGAAACCATTGATGGTATCGCTATCCATGAAGAGCCGGATTTCGGCGATAAAATCGTGATTGCGGATTACTCCTCGGCCATCCTGTCCAAACCGCTGGATGTCAGCCGTTTCGGGATGATTTATGCGGGCGCGCAGAAAAATATCGGCCCGGCCGGGCTGACCCTGGTGATTATCCGTGAGGATCTGCTGGGCAAAGCGCGCAGAGAAACCCCGTCCATCCTCGACTATACCGTACTGAGTGAATGTGACTCCATGTTCAACACCCCGCCGACCTTTGCCTGGTATCTCTCCGGCATGGTCTTTAAGTGGCTGATTGAACAGGGCGGTTTACAGGAAATCGCCCGGATCAACTATGATAAAGCACAACTGCTTTACTCTGCGGTGGATCACAGTGATTTCTATATTAACCGAGTGGCGGCGGCCAACCGTTCCCTGATGAACGTGCCGTTCCAGATGTCTGATCCGTCACTGGACAGTAAATTCCTCGCCGAAGCACAGGCACAGGGACTGGTTTCCCTGAAAGGGCACAAAGTCGCCGGCGGGATGCGCGCCTCCATTTATAATGCGATGCCGTATGAAGGCGTGCGTGCACTGGCTGAGTTTATGGCGGAGTTCGAAAGCCGTCACAGCTGATTTTTTGCAGACATTTTTCCGGGACCGGGTAAGCATCCGGCCCCGTTTTTCGTTTTTATGTTTACACACCGGAGAATAACTTCGTATGGATTCCCTGACGTTACAACCCATCGCCCGCATTAACGGGACGATTAACCTGCCCGGCTCCAAGAGTGTCTCCAACCGGGCACTGCTGCTGGCGGCACAGGCAGCGGGCACAACACGCCTTATCAACCTGCTCGACAGCGATGATATCCGCCATATGCTCAGCGCACTGCGGGAACTGGGGATCCGTTATCAGCTTTCTGACGACAAAACCGAATGTATTGTGGAAGGTCAGGGCAAACCGATCAGCGGATTTAAAGGTATTGAGCTGTTCCTCGGCAATGCCGGAACGGCGATGCGCCCGCTGACGGCGGCACTGTGTCTCGGGGATAATGACATTACCCTGACCGGCGAACCGCGTATGAAAGAGCGCCCGATTGGTCATCTGACCGATGCACTGCGCCAGGGCGGCGCACAGATTGATTTCCCTGAGAATGACGGTTATCCGCCGCTGCGGATCCGCGGTGGTTTTACCGGTGGCCGTATCAGTGTGGACGGTTCCGTATCCAGCCAGTTTCTGACCGCGCTGCTGATGGCCGCACCACCGGCAGAGAATGACACCGAAATTACCATCTCGGGCGAACTGGTCTCCAAACCGTATATCGATATCACGCTGGCGATGATGTCCTCTTTTGGCATCACGGTGGTGAATGAAGATTACCGGCGTTTCCTGATCAAAGGAAAACAGCAGTATCAGTCCCCGGGTGAATATCTGGTGGAAGGGGATGCGTCATCCGCCTCCTATTTCCTCGCGGCGGCAGCCATTAAAGGCGGCACCGTGCGGGTTACCGGCATCGGGCGTAACAGTCTGCAGGGTGACACGCAATTTGCGGCAGTGCTGGAAAAAATGGGCGCGAAAGTGACATTTGCGGACACGTACATTGAATGTACCCGCGATACTCTGCACGGCATCGATATGGATATGAACGCCATCCCGGATGCGGCGATGACGATTGCCACCACTGCGCTGTTCGCCGAAGGGACAACCACTATCCGCAATATCTATAACTGGCGGGTGAAAGAGACAGACCGTCTCAGTGCAATGGCAGCTGAACTGCGTAAAGTCGGCGCACTGGTGGAAGAGGGGCATGATTACATTCAGGTCACCCCGCCGGCAAAACTGCAGCATGCGGAAATTGAAACCTATAACGATCACCGTATCGCCATGTGTTTCTCGCTGGTGGCACTGTCAGATACCCCGGTCACGATCCTCGATCCGGGCTGTACGGCAAAAACCTTCCCCGGCTACTTCAGTGAGCTGGCGGCACTGTCAGAATAAAAAAACGCCGTTCTGCGTGCAGGGCGTTTCCTCTGCTGTCACAGATGCGTATAATACGGGCATCTTTTTTCAGGCGGCCGTTGTGACGGCCGCCGGACTGCGACAGGAGAGCGCGCATGGCAGTATATGTTCCGGTCATTACCATTGACGGCCCGAGCGGCGCGGGCAAAGGTACCCTTTGTCACGCACTGGCAAACGAAATGGGATGGCATTTACTGGACTCCGGCGCAATTTACCGCGTTCTGGCACTGGCGGCACTGCATCATCATGTGGATATCACTTCGGAAGATGCACTGGTTCCGCTGGCGGCTAATCTGGATGTGAAATTCCTGGCAAAAGACACCGGTCCTGAGACAATTCTGGAAGGTGAGGATGTCAGCCGGGCTATCCGTCAGGAAGAAGTGGGTATGACAGCCTCGCAAATCGCGGCGTTCCCGCGTGTCCGTGAAGCTCTGCTGCGCCGTCAGCGCGCATTCCGTGTGGCGCCGGGCCTGATTGCCGACGGCCGCGACATGGGCACGGTAGTATTCCCGGATGCCCCGGTGAAAATTTTCCTCGACGCGAGTGCGCAGGAGCGCGCCCACCGCCGGATGAAGCAGTTGCAGGACAAAGGCTTTAGTGTTAATTTTGACCGCCTTCTTGCTGAGATAGAAGAGCGTGATTTCCGCGACCGCAACCGTGCGGTTGCCCCGCTGGTGGCTGCCGGCGATGCGCTGATTCTGGACTCAACAACCATGTCAATTGACGACGTTATTGCCGAAGCCCTTCGTTATACGAAGGAAAAACTGGCAGAAACGGCGGAATGATAAACAAAATTTGCGGAAAATCTGACTGAAAACGTGTTTTTTAGTAGGTTTCTGTATTCGTTTTTGTTTATAATGTTAAGTTGAAGTTTTTTACCGGCAGAGAACAAGGCAAAGAAGCAGTTTTCTGCCACCCCTTTGTGACAAGGAATGTTGCAAGGTATGTGAAACAACCCCATTCGGCCGGATGCTAAATGGACGTTAATACTTAAACACTTGAAGATCAAACATGACTGAATCTTTTGCTCAACTCTTTGAAGAATCCCTGCAGGCTATCGAAACCCGTCCGGGCGCTATCGTCCGTGGTACTGTTGTCGCTATCGATAAAGACGTAGTTCTGGTTGACGCAGGTCTGAAATCAGAATCTGCTATCCCGGTAGAACAGTTCAAAAATGCTCAGGGCGAGCTGGAAATCCAGGTTGGCGACGAAGTTGATGTTGCTCTGGACGCAGTAGAAGACGGTTTCGGTGAAACTGTTCTGTCCCGCGAGAAAGCAAAACGCCACGAAGTGCAGGAAGGCATGGAAGTTAAAGGTATCGTTAAGAACCTCACTGACTACGGTGCATTCGTTGATCTGGGCGGCGTTGATGGTCTGCTGCATATCACTGATATGGCGTGGAAACGTGTTAAACACCCAAGCGAAATCGTGAATGTCGGCGACGAAATCACTGTTAAAGTGCTGAAATTCGACCGCGAACGTACCCGCGTATCTCTGGGCCTGAAACAGCTGGGCGAAGATCCTTGGGTCGCAATCGCTAAGCGTTACCCTGAGAACACCCGTCTGACCGGTCGCGTGACCAACCTGACTGACTACGGCTGCTTCGTTGAAATCGAAGAAGGCGTTGAAGGCCTGGTACACGTTTCTGAAATGGACTGGACCAACAAAAACATCCACCCATCTAAAGTTGTTAACGTGGGCGACGTTGTTGAAGTTATGGTTCTGGACATCGACGAAGAACGTCGTCGTATCTCCCTGGGCCTGAAGCAGTGCAAATCTAACCCATGGCAGCAGTTCGCGGAAACTCACAACAAAGGTGACCGCGTTGAAGGTAAAATCAAGTCAATCACTGACTTCGGTATCTTCATTGGTTTAGATGGCGGCATCGATGGTCTGGTTCACCTGTCTGACATCTCCTGGAACGTTGCAGGCGAAGAAGCAGTACGTGAATACAAAAAAGGCGACGAAATCGCAGCTGTTGTTCTGCAGGTTGATGCAGAGCGCGAGCGTATCTCTCTGGGCGTTAAGCAGTTAGCTGAAGATCCGTTCAACAACTACACCGCTGTTACCAAGAAAGGTGCTATCGTCACCGGTAAAGTAACTGCAGTAGACGCTAAAGGCGCAACTGTTGAGCTGATGGATGGCGTTGAAGGTTACCTGCGTGCATCAGAAGCTTCACGCGATCGCGTTGAAGATGCTACTCTGGTTCTGAGCGTTGGTGATGAAGTTGAAGCTAAATACACTGGTGTTGATCGTAAAAACCGTGTAATCAACCTGTCTGTACGTGCAAAAGACGAAGCGGATGAAAAAGACGCTATCGCTACTGTGAACAAGCAGGAAGAAGCTGGCTTCTCTAACAACGCAATGGCAGAAGCTTTCAAAGCAGCTAAAGGCGAGTAATTAAGCAGCAGCAGGCCGCGCAAGCGGTCTGCTTTTATGATAATCAGGGTAGTCCAGGAGGTTATATGACCAAATCTGAACTGATTGAGAAGCTGGCAGGCCAACAATCTCATCTTCCGGCTAAAGTTGTTGAAGAAGCAGTAAAAGAGATCCTTGAGCATATGGCAAATACGCTTGCTGACGGCGAACGTATTGAAATCCGTGGATTCGGCAGTTTTTCTCTGCACTACCGTGCACCGCGGGTAGGTCGTAACCCGAAAACCGGCGAACAGGTGGAACTGGAAGGTAAACACGTTCCTCACTTCAAACCGGGCAAAGAGTTACGCGACCGCGCAAATATCTATGCTTGATTATTGACAGAGATAATAAAAATGACGCCACCGGCGTCATTTTTTTTGCAGCAAACATTAAATTATCATTATTATAAAAATGTTAATATTGTATTAATAAATTATGGTTGTGTAAGGTTCTGGTGTTGGCAAGTTGAATTCGTTTATTAATAATAGGTTACCGGTGACATCATATTCAGTTCGCCATAAAATACTATTGGAAATTAGACAGTGTTTATAATTAAGCAAATAATTGTGAGTTAACTCGCATAAAATAATTGATTACTTGTATGCCTGAAATATAAATTCGTGACGACACGCATTTTTCTATTATCGTAATAACACGTGATACCCGTCATAACATAATACCGGCCTGTTTACCTTCCAGGTGAGTAATATGTCTGTTATGGCTGTGATGAAATATCTGTTTCCCCGTCCGTTGCCGCTCTGGCACGCTGCGGCTGCTGTTGTGACCGGGCATATGCCGCTGTTGCTGATTCCGCGGTTGTTGTTACCGGCAGAAAGCCTGCTGTTATTCACTGGTATTTGTTTGCTTTTTCTTATCCGCACCAGGCTGAGTTTTTTTATCCGCATTGTTGCCGGTACTTTTCTGGCAGTAAATATTCATATCGGTAATACATTATCACTCTTTTCCGCTGAACTACCCGATAATATCGATATTATGATCCATGATGTCATGATTAACTCATCTGACTATTATTCCGTCAGAGGGCGGATTATTAATATAAATAATAAAATGTATGATGATACTGTTTTTATTAATATAAAAATAAAAGGTTCATTTAAACCGGCATGTTCCGGTGAAGTCTGGCGTATATTTCGTCCTGTACTGAGGCCGGTACACGGTCAGTTAAATGAAGGACAGTCAAACCGGCAGCAATATTTACTGTCAGAGCGGGTTTTGTTTTCTCTGACGCCGGGACGCAGTGAAAAACTATCTTCAGACTGCAATCAGCGTCAGAAAATGATTGCGACATACCTTCCCGCAATGGATAACCTGCCGCATAACGGACTGATGGCGGCGCTGTTATTTGGTGAACGGCGCGGCATCACCGCAGAGCAGCGCAGACTGGTGCAGGAAACCGGAGTGGCTCATGTGGTGGCTATTTCCGGGTTGCATATCGGGCTGGCGGCGTTATGGGGATGGTGGGCCGGGCGGTTATTGTTGCTGCTGTTACCGCTGCGTATGGTGACACCTGTTATTCCGTCTGTGCTGTCAGTCTGTGCTGCTGTTGCTTATGTCTGGCTGGCCGGGTTTGCGGTTCCGGCCTGCCGGGCATTGTCTGCGCTGCTGTTGTGGCATCTGCTGCGCTGGCGGCATTACCATCTGCCGGCGTATCAGTTTGTTATGATCAGTGGCGCTCTGTTGCTGCTGGCGGATCCGCTGACAATTTTATCCGCCGGATTCTGGCTGTCTTATACTGCGGTTACCGCATTGCTGTTCTGGCATCACACCGGCGTTTTCTCCCGCAGTAATGTATTCATCCCGCTGACACCTTTTGCCCGCCTGTGGCGCAATATCAGGCTGTTCCTCTCTTATCAATGCGGATTATTTTTGTTACTGCTGCCGGTTCAGGGCTATTTCTTTGGCGGCGTGAATATTCTGTCGTTTCTGAGTAATCTGTGGGTGGTACCGGTGATCTCCTTTCTGACGGTGCCGCTGCTGTTTGCCGGATTACTGATCGGGCCTGCATTGCCGCTGGCGGATTTCTCTCTGGCGCTGGCATTATGGCCGTTGCCGTTTCTGGCACAGGGCTGGATGGTTACCGGGCATATCGCTCTGATATGGATACCACTGATGTGGGCGGTTGTTTATATCATCCGGCTGGATATGTGGCGGCAGCACCCGCTGCTGCTGCCGGGAATGGTGTTCAGTTGCTGTCTGTATCTGCGGAAAACTCCGCTGCCTGAATGGTCGGTTACCGTACTGGATATCGGGCACGGGCTGGCGGCGGTGGTGATAAAAGACGGCAGGGCGGTCGTATATGATACCGGCAACCGCTTCGGGTCACGGGATGACGGGCTTCGCACAGTGCTGCCTTATCTGCGTTATCACCGCCTGACTCCGGACTGGATTATGATCAGCCATGACCACCGTGACCACACCGGGGGACTGGGCTCTCTGCGCAGTGCTTATCCTGCCGCTGTGGTCAAAGGCAACATTCCGCAGGCCGATACACCTTGTCGCCGCGGGGAGCGGTGGTTATGGCAGTCATTGTATTTTGAGGTGTTATGGCCGGATGAAAAATATCAGATGAGCAAAAATGACGGCTCCTGTGTTATCCGCATCAGTGACGGGAAACATCAGGTTTTGCTGACCGGAGATATCGAAAAACAGGCAGAAAAACAGCTGATTAAGTATAAAGATGAGCTCTCTGCTACTGTACTGCAAGTTCCGCACCATGGCAGCAAAACCTCATCATCAGAATTTTTTATTCGTGCGGTAAATCCCGCTTTCGCACTGGTTTCTGTTGCGCGCTATAGCCCGTGGCGTCTGCCTTCTGATAAAGTACGCCGTCGCTATCATGATCTCGGCGTGCAGTGGCATGATACTGCGCACAGCGGCCAGATTTCTGTGTCCTTTTTTGCTGATGAGGTATCCGTCGCGACTTACCGTACCCATCTCTCCGCCCGCTGGTTCAGCGCATGGTTTGGAGATCAGCCGGTAAACGGGTAATATAGGCAGCTAATTTTTAGTATTGGTAAACGCAATAATGAAAGATATTGATATTTCAACCCGGCAAACATTCCGCCGGTTATGGCCGACAATCGCACCGTTTAAAACAGGTATCATCGTGGCGGCTATTGCGTTAGTCATCAATGCGGGCGGCGATGCATTTATGCTGTCGCTGCTGAAACCGCTGCTTGATGAAGGTTTCGGCACTGCCGACAATGATTTTCTCCGTATCATGCCGCTGATTATCCTGGGGCTGATGCTGTTACGCGGTATCTCCAGTTTTGTTTCAGGCTACTGCCTCTCCTGGGTGTCCGGCAAAGTGGTTATGACCATGCGCCGTAACCTGTTCCGGCATATGATGGGCATGCCGGTTTCCTTCTTTGATCAGCAATCCACCGGGACACTGCTTTCCCGTATCACCTATGATTCCGAACAGGTGGCTTCGTCTTCTTCCGGTGCACTGGTAACGGTCGTCCGTGAAGGCGCCTATATTATTGCGCTGTTCGGGCTGATGTTTTACAACAGCTGGCAGCTGTCGCTGATTCTGATCGTTATTGCGCCGATTGTGGCTTTTGTTATCCGTAAAGTCTCTGTCCGCTTCCGCGAAATCAGTAAAAACATGCAGAGCGGCATGGGACAGGTCAGCGCCAGTGCTGAACAGATGCTGAAAGGGCATAAAGAAGTGCTGATTTTCGGTGGTCAGAAAGTGGAAAATGATCGTTTCGATAAAGTCAGCAACCATATGCGCCGCCAGGGTATGAAACTGGTTACCGCATCATCTATTGCCGACCCGATTATTCAGATCATTGCCTCCTTTGCGCTGGCATTTGTGCTGTTTGCCGCCAGTTTCCCTGAAATTAAAGAAGCGCTGAGTGCCGGTTCCATTACGGTGGTCTTCTCCTCCATGATTGCCCTGATGCGCCCGCTGAAATCCCTGACCAACGTGAACGCCCAGTTCCAGCGCGGGATGGCGGCTTGTCAGACTCTGTTTGTTCTGCTTGATATGGAGCAGGAAAAAGACACCGGCACCAAAGTGCTGAAAGATGCCAAAGGTGATGTGGCGTTTGAGAATGTGACTTTCCGTTATCAGGGGAAAGAGAACCCGGCGCTGAAAAATGTGTCATTCACTATTCCGTCAGGCAAAACGGTGGCGCTGGTCGGGCGCTCCGGCTCCGGGAAATCCACCATTGCCAATCTGATCACCCGTTTCTATGAAATTGAAAGCGGACATATTACGATCGACGGCAACGATATCCGTGACTACACACTGGCATCACTGCGCAGTCAGGTGGCGCTGGTGTCGCAGAATGTTCACCTCTTCAATGATACGGTCGCGAATAATATCGCTTATGCCACAGAAGGTAAGTACACCCGCGAGCAGATTGAAAAAGCCGCTGAAATGGCCTACGCCATGGACTTTATCAATAAGATGGAGAAGGGGCTGGATACAGAAATCGGTGAGAACGGTGTCCTGCTGTCCGGTGGTCAGCGTCAGCGTATTGCGATTGCCCGTGCACTGCTGCGTGACGCACCGATCCTGATCCTCGATGAAGCAACCTCGGCACTGGATACTGAATCTGAACGTGCGATTCAGGCCGCGCTCGATGAGTTACAAAAAAACCGTACCTGTCTGGTGATCGCTCACCGCTTATCCACCATTGAGAAAGCCGATGAAATCCTCGTGGTGCAGGACGGCGAAGTGCAGGAGCGCGGTACGCATGATGAACTGGTGAAACAGCCGGGTATCTATGCGCAGCTCTATAACATGCAGTTTGGTCACTAAGCGGCGCTGCTGATGATCGATAAGATTTGGTCCGGCCGCTCAAAGCTTTATTGGCTGCTTTTACCGCTCTCGTTTCTGTACGGGGCGGTGAGCGGTCTGCGGCGTCTGCTATTCCGCTGCGGACTGAAAAAATCCCGCCGTATGCCGGTGCCGGTGGTGGTGGTCGGTAACCTGACTGCCGGCGGTAACGGCAAAACACCGGTGGTTATCTGGCTGACAGAGCAACTGCTGGCCCGCGGCTACCGTCCCGGGGTGGTTTCCCGCGGTTACGGCGGTAAATCGGATCATTACCCGCTGCTTATCACGAAAGACACAACGACGGCACAGGCCGGTGATGAACCGGTGCTGATTGCCCGCCGTACCGGTGTGCCGGTTGCGGTCGCGCCAGACCGTACCGCAGCGGTAGAAGCTATTTTGCAGCATGCACCGGTGGATGTGATCATCACCGACGATGGTTTGCAGCATTACGCACTGCAGCGCGATATGGAAATCGTGGTGATTGACGGCGAGCGCCGTTTCGGCAATGGCTGGTGGCTGCCCGCCGGGCCGATGCGGGAACGGGCAGGGCGTTTGAAACAGGTGGATGCGATGATCGTCAACGGCGGTACCGCGCAACCCGGGGAAACCGCTATGCAGCTGGTGCCGGGAGAGGCTGTTAACCTGGCTGACGGCACCCGTAAACCGGCGGCTGAAATCGGTGAGTGTGTGGCGATGGCCGGTATCGGGCACCCGCCGCGTTTTTTTGCCACGCTGAACTCCCTCGGCGTGACACCGGCACAGTGTATTGCGTTTCCGGATCACCAGTCTTACAGCCCTGAACAGCTTTCCGCACTGATAAAACCCGGCCAGTCACTCCTGATGACAGAGAAGGATGCAGTGAAATGTTTTGCCTTTTCTGCAACTGACTGGTGGTATTTACCGGTCAGTGCCGCCATTCCCGCAAAATCCGCCGATTTAATTCTGGATAAAGTCATATCTCACATAAAAAATGCATAAAGGGACTTGCGCTTTTTATCTGAATATGGCTTAATCAAAAAGTTGTATTTCTGTGATGTATTTCATATCTCACTGTGCAACCAATCCGCGTGTCAACACATATTCTGATCCCGCTGTCATAATTTTTTCACACCACCTTGTTAATCTTGTGGTGCGGATGACCGGATCCCGCGGATAAACGGCATGTTTTGCAGCAGGTGTCTGACCGGCTGCAAATCAGAATAAAAAATAATAACTATAATGTTTTGCTCATTACCGGGTGGCTGTTCGCAAAGAGAGCACCCGTGTTGCCCGGCCGGAGCAGACATAACCAGCGATGGGGTGTATACCATTCCTGGTGATATAAAAGGAGTTAATACTATGTCTAAACAATTACAACTTGGCCGCGTTAAATGGTATGACGCGAAAGAAGGTTACGGTTTCATCTCCCCGGTTAACGGCGGCGATGATATCTGGGTAACCCGTAACGGGATCGCCAATTCCCGTAACAAATTACTGTGCGAAGGGCAGGAAGTGGAATTCTCACTGACCCGCGGCAGTTATGGTATTGCAGCGAACGATGTGATCGCGCTGTAATATGGGTAAAAACGCGATTATCTCAGTGATATCGCAACAACAGAGTTAACGGTGAGACCGGGCTTATGTTATTCTGAGCCAACGTTTTTATCTCATTGGGGGACGTATGGATCACCGTTTACTCGAAATCGTGGCCTGCCCTGTTTGCCACGGCAAACTCAGCTACGACAAGCAAAATCTCGAACTCATCTGCAAAGGCTGCCGTCTGGCCTATCCCGTCCGCGACGATATCCCTGTCTTATTAGAGAATGAAGCCCGCGAATTGCCGGTCTCAGAAGGATAATCTCCATGTTTACAGTTATCATTCCCGCGCGTTATGCCTCCACGCGTCTGCCCGGTAAACCGCTGGCGGATATCTGCGGCAAGCCGATGATTGTCCGTGTGATGGAGCAGGCAAAACTTTCCGGTGCCGCGAGAGTCATTGTCGCTACTGACACACAGGCGGTATTTGATGCCGTGATTGCAGAGGGCGGCGAAGCCTGTATGACGCGCGAAGATCATCAGTCCGGGACCGAGCGCCTGGCGGAAGTGATTGATCACTACCGGTTTGCTGATGATGAGATTATCGTGAATGTTCAGGGGGATGAGCCGTTAATCCCTGACAGTATTATTGCGCAGGTTGCTGAAAATCTGGCAGCCAGCGAAGCCGGTATGGCCACCCTGGCGGTAAAAATCACCTCAGCGGAAGAAGCCTTTAACCCGAATGCGGTGAAAGTGGTGATGGATAAACAGGGCTATGCGCTCTATTTCTCCCGGGCCACCATTCCGTGGGATCGCGAGCGTTTCATGCACAGCCGTGACAGCGCCGGTGATAATTTCCTGCGCCATATCGGGATTTACGCCTACCGCGCCGGGTTTATCCGCCGCTATATTCAGTGGGAAACCAGCCCGCTGGAGAAAATCGAAATGCTCGAGCAGCTGCGTGTACTCTGGTACGGTGAAAAAATTCATGTCGCGGAGGCATCCGAAGCGCCGGGCACCGGTGTTGATACCCCGGAAGATCTTGAAACCGTGCGCAGATTGTTTGCCGCCCGCTGAGAAATATCAGTCATAAACAAAAACGCGGGTCACTTCTGAACCCGCGTTTTTGTTGTCTTCTATTCCTGTCCTTCATTATCTGACGATTTTACTGACTGCCAGAGCCGCCCCAGCCCTTCATACCAGACCCGCTCACTGTGTGATAGATAGTACGCGGAAGGAATGGTTTTTTCCCAGCTGTGCAGCGGGGTGGTGACGGCCAGCTGGTTAGCCGGTGCCGGGATAGGGTGCAGGCCGCGCGCATCAAAGAAGGCTTTGGCGCGGGTCATATGGTTAGCGGAGGTCACCAGCAGGAACGGTGCATCACCCACCACTTTTTTCACTTCGGCGGCTTCCTCTTCGGTATCTTTCGGCAGCACCAGCGGCAGTGTGCGTTCAGCAGGGATCCCCAGTGACTGCGCAACTTGCGCTGCGGCCTCTGCGCTGCTGATACTGTTTGCGCCCGGCCCGCCGGTGAAAATCAGCGTCGCCTGCGGGTAACGCAGTGCAAGGCGCACACCTTCGGTGACGCGCGGCAGACTGTTACTGATCAGGTTGGCGGAAGGTGACCATTCCGGGTTATAGGTAAAGCCGCCGCCGAGCACCACGATATAGCGCAGTTCCTGTTGCTGAACTTCTGCCGGGGTAATGAGCTCATAACGTTTTTCATACGGTTTTTCTGTTGTCAGCAGCAGAGCATCCGCCACCGGTTGCAGGCTGAGCAGCACCAGCCCGAGCCAGCTCACGGTGATCAGGGTTTTACCGGTTTTCTGCCATCGGGAAAACCACAGCAGCAGTAATCCGGCCAGGATCAGCAGGAGCATAAACGGCAGCGGCATCAGAAAACCGCCGAGGTATTTTTTCAGGGCAAACAGCATGAGCGCACCTTAAATATGATTGATTTATCACCGGTTAACGGCAGGAGTCTGCACAAATCGGGTGACATTAGACACGTCTGTGACACAATAGTTACCGACTTTGCATATTGCACTGCTCTGCCCGGCAATACAATTGAAGATAGCCGGATTGCGCGGGAAACCGCCGCAGACTGACCCGAAATATCCCCCGGAACTGAACACAGGTTTTCATGGTTGATCGTAATTTTGACGATATCGCGGAGAAATTCACCCGCAATATCTATGGCACAACAAAAGGGCAAATCCGCGAAGCGGTGGTCTGGCAGGATCTGGACGCCTTACTGACCCAGCTGAAACCGGGTCCGCTGCGCATTCTGGATGCGGGCGGCGGTGACGGTTTTTTCTCCCGCCGTCTGGCTGCGCTGGGGCATCAGGTGGTATTGTGCGACCTGTCAGAAGAGATGATTGCCCGCGCACAACAGGCCGCGCTGGATGACGGCGTGGCAGAAAATATGTCCTTTATTCATTGTGCGGCACAGGATATCGCACTTCACACTGAAGGGGCGTTTGATCTGGTATTATTTCATGCCGTTTTGGAGTGGATCACAGATCAAAAAGGTGCAATTGAAGCACTGACCGCTATAATAGCGGGCGGTGGTGCATTATCGTTAATGTTTTACAATGCGAACGGACTTGTGATGCGAAATGCGATATTAGGCAATTTTCATCTGGCAACCCCGGAAATTCAGCGCCGCCGCAAGCGTTCGTTATCGCCGCAGAATCCCCTTATGCCGGAACAGGTTTATCAGTGGCTGGATGATTGCCGTCTGACGATTGAGGCAAAAACCGGCGTGCGGGTTTTCCATGATTATCTGCAGAGCCGCCAGTTACAAAACCGTGATTTCCCGGCGCTGCTGGCACTGGAGCAACGCTATTGCCGTCAGGAGCCTTATATCAGCTTAGGCCGCTATATTCACGTTATGGCACGAAAACCGATCAGAAGGATGGACAATGAGTGAGTTTACCCAAACAGTCCCGGAACTCGTGGCATGGGCGCGAAAGAATGATTTCTCCATCGCGCTGCCGCCGGAACGGCTGGCTTTTTTACTGTCTGTTGCGGTGCTCAACAGTGAGCGCATCGACGGTGAAATGAGCGAGGGGGAACTGGTGGATGCCTTCCGCGAAGTCTGCAAAGGCTTTGAACAGACAACGGAATCTGTTGCGGTCCGCGCGAACAATGCCATCAATGATATGGTGCGCCAGAAAATATTTAACCGCTTTACCAGTGATATCTTTGAGGGTAATGCGATTTACCGGCTGACCCCGCTCGGGATCGGCATCAGCGATTATTACATCCGTCAGCGTGAATTTTCCTCACTGCGTTTATCCATGCAGCTCTCGATTGTGGCCGGTGAACTGAGCCGCGCGGCAGATGCCGCCGAAGAGGGCGGGGATGAATTCCACTGGCACCGTAATGTGTTTGCCCCGCTGAAATATTCCGTGGCGGAGATCTTCGACAGCATTGATATGTCGCAGCGCGTTATGGATGAGCAGCAAAACGGCGTCAAAGACGATATCGCCAAACTGCTGAATCAGGACTGGCAGGCCGCGATTGCCAACTGTGAACAGTTGCTGTCAGAAACCTCTCTCACACTGCGGGAACTGCAGGATACGCTCGAAGCCGCCGGTGACAAATTACAGGCGAACCTGCTGCGTATTCAGGATGCCAATATGAGTGCCGCCACCGGCTCCGAACTGGTGGATAAACTGATTTTTGATCTGCAGGCCAAGCTCGACCGCATTATCAGCTGGGGCCAGCAATCTATTGATTTATGGATTGGTTATGACCGCCATGTCCATAAATTTATCCGTACCGCTATCGATATGGATAAAAACCGTATTTTCTCGCAGCGTCTGCGCCATTCTGTTCAGCACTATTTTGACTCGCCGTGGGCCCTTAATGTGGCTAATGCGGAGCGTCTGCTGGATATGCGTGACGAAGAGATGGCACTGCGTGATGACGAAGTGACCGGGGAATTACCGCCGGATCTGGAATATGAAGAGTTCAGCGAGGTCAACGAAGAGCTTGCCGCCATGATGGAAACTGCGCTGGCTGTGTATAAAGCACAGGCGAAGCCGCTGGATCTGGGCGCGGTTCTGCGTGATTACCTCGCGAAATATCCGCGCAGCCGCCAGTTCGATGTGGCACGGATTATCGTGGATCAGGCTGTCCGCCTCGGGGTGGCTGATGCTGATTTCTCAGGCATCCCGGCTGAATGGTCAGCAATTAATGAATACGGAGCGAAGGTGCAGGCACATGTCATCGACACATATTGAACAATTTATGTCAGCAAAGCTGGCTCAGGCACTTGCCAACAACCTTTTTCCGGAACTTGACAGCCAGTTGCGTGCAGGACGCCATATCGGTGTGGATGATCTGGATAATCATGCCTTTCTGATGGATTTCCAGGATGAACTGGAAGGTTTTTACGCCCGTTATAACGTGGAACTGGTCCGTGCACCGGAAGGGTTCTTCTATCTGCGCCCGCGTTCCACCACGCTGATCCCGCGTTCGGTGTTATCCGAACTGGAAATGCTGGTCGGCAAAGTGCTGTGCTATCTCTACCTCAGCCCGGAGCGCCTCGCCAACCAGGGCATTTTCTCCACGGCAGAGCTCTATGAAGAACTGCTGTCACTGGCGGATGAAGCCAAATTACTGAAAGTGGTGAATAACCGCTCCACCGGCTCTGACCTGGACAAACAGAAATTACTGGAAAAAACCCGTGGTGCGCTGAACCGCCTGCGCCGCCTGGGCATGATCACGTTTGTCTCTGCGGATAACAGCCAGTTCGTGATTGCCGAATCCGTTTTCCGCTTCGGGGCAGATGTCCGCAGCGGGGATGACCCGCGTGAGGCGCAGTTGCGTCTTATCCGTGACGGTGAGGCTCAATCCCTGACGGAAGATGAAAAACACCCGCGCCCTGAGGATCAGGACGATGATAATGAAGAATCTGATAATGACAACGCGACGGATGAAGCGGAGGATGAAGAATGATTGAACGTGGTAAATTCCGCTCGCTCACGTTAGTCAACTGGAACGGCTTTTTTGCGCGCACCTTTGATCTGGATGAGCTGGTCACCACCTTATCCGGCGGTAACGGTGCCGGTAAATCCACCACTATGGCGGCCTTTATTACCGCCATGATCCCAGATTTAACCCTGCTGCACTTCCGTAACACCACTGAAGCCGGGGCAACATCCGGTTCCCGTGATAAAGGTCTGCACGGTAAACTGCGTCCGGGCGTGTGCTACGCCATGCTGGATGTGGTGAACTCCCGCCATCAGCGTGTGCTGGTGGGGGTGCGTCTTCAGCAGATTGCCGGACGTGATAAAAAAGTCGATATCAAATCCTTTATGATTCAGGGATTACCGACACAGTATTCCCCGACACAGATTGTCAGCGAACAGCTGAGTGAACGCCAGGTGCGGGTTCTGCCGCTGAATGACCTGAAAGCCCGCCTGGATGATATCGAAGGTGTGCATTTCAAACAGTTTAACTCGATTACTGATTACCATTCGGTTCTGTTCGAGCTGGGTGTTATCCCGAAACGTCTGCGTTCTGCAGGCGACCGCAGCAAATTCTACCGCCTGATCGAAGCTTCGCTCTACGGCGGTATCTCCAGTGCTATCACCCGTTCCCTGCGTGACTATTTACTGCCGGAGAACAGCGGGGTGCGCAAAGCCTTCCAGGATATGGAAGGGGCACTGCGCGAAAACCGTATCACACTGGAAGCTATCCGCGTTACCCAGTCTGACCGTGACCTGTTCAAACACCTGATCACTGAAGCGACCGCGTATGTTTCTGCAGATTATATGCGTCACGCCAATGAGCGCCGTGTGCATATCGACCAGGCACTCTCTGTGCGCCGGGAACTGCTCGGCAGCCGCAAACAGCTGATCAGCGAACAGTTCCGTCAGGTGGAAATGTCCCGCGAGCTGGCGGAGCAGACGGCCTCATCCGCCGATCTGGAAACGGATTACCAGGCAGCCAGTGATCATCTGACACTGGTGCAGACGGCCATGCGTCAGCAGGAAAAAATTGACCGTTATCAGGCTGATGTCGAAGAGCTGACATTCCGTCTGGAAGAACAGACTGAAGTGGCGGAAGAAGCCGCAGAACAGCTGGCGGAATATGAAGAACGCAACCATGTTGCGGAAGAAGAAGTGGATGAGCTGAAAAGCCAACTGGCCGATTACCAGCAGGCGCTGGATGTTCAGCAGACCCGCGCCATTCAGTATCAGCAGGCATTACAGGCGCTGGAACGCGCCAAAGCGGTGTGTCAGCTGCCGCAGCTGGATATTGATTCACTGGATGAATGGCTGGAAACCTTCCGCGCCCGCGAAGAGCAGGCAACCGAATCCCTGTTAGTGCTTGAGCAGAAAATGAGTGTGGCGCAGGCCGCACACAGCCAGTTCTCTCAGGCCTATGAACTGGTGAAATCGGTGGTCGGTGAAGTCAGCCGCAGTGAAGCTTACCAGACCGCCCGTGAATTATTGCGCGAACTGCCGTCACAGCAGATGATGGCCGACCGCGTCCAGCCGCTGCGCCAGCAGTTATTCGAACTGGAACAGCGTCTGCACAGCCAGCACAATGCGCAGAAATCGCTGGATGATTTCTGCAAACGCATCGGGCAGCAGGTTGAGGCGGACGGGCTCGATGAGATGCTGATGACCCTTGAGGCGCAGCAGGAAAGCCTGAGTGTCAGTGTCAGTGAAAGCGGCGAGCGCCGTATGGAAATGCGTCAGCAGACTGAGCAGCTGAAGCAGCAAATCCAGTCCCTGACCGTCAAAGCCCCGGCGTGGCTGGCGGCGCAGGAAGCTCTGACGCAATTGTGTGAGCAGTCTCATGAGACGTTCACCAGCGCCAATGATGTCACTGAATATATGCAGCAGTTGCTGGAGCGTGAGCGCGAAGTGACTGTTGAGCGTGATGAAATCGCGCTGAAAAAAGCACAGCTGGAAAAAGATATTGAACGGCTCAGTCAGCCGAGCGGCGCGGAAGATGGCCGTATGCTTGGCCTGGCAGAGCGTTTCGGTGGTATATTGCTGTCGGAAATCTATGACGACATCACGATTGATGACGCACCGTATTTCTCCGCCTTATACGGCCCGGCGCGCCATGCGATTGTGGTGCCGGATCTCAGCGCCGTGCGTCCGATGCTGGATGCCCTCGATGATTGTCCGGAAGATCTCTATCTGATTGAAGGGGATCCGCAATCCTTTGATGACAGCGTCTTCACCACCGAAGAGCTGGAGCGTGCGGTGCTGGTGCGCAGCACCGATCGCCAGTGGCGTTACTCCCGCTTCCCGTCTGTGCCGCTGTTCGGCCGTGCGGCGCGGGAAAATCAGCTGGCAGTGCTGGAACATGAACGGGATGAGCTGGCAGAACGCCTGGCGACACTCTCTTTTGATGTCCAGAAAATGCAGCGTGCTCATCAGGCATTCAGCCGTTTTGTCGGCAAAAATATCTCAGTGGCCTTTGAGGCTGACCCGGAAGCGGAAATCCGCACACTGAATCAGCGCCGTAATGAGCTGGAGCGCGAGCTGGCACAGTTTGAGGATCAGACTGCCGTTGCCCGTCAGCAGTATGCGCAGATCAAAGAAAATCTGAGCATCCTTAACCGTCTGATCCCGAATACCGCTCTGCTGCTTGATGAAACACTGGCAGATCGCGCGGATGAGATCCGTGATGCGCTGACGGATGCACAGGAATCCGCCCGTCATATTCAGCAGTACGGTGCAGCGCTGCGCAAACTGGAGCCGATGGTAGCTGTTCTCCAGAGTGATCCGGAGCAGCATGAAGCTCTGATCCGCGATTATGAAAACGCGAAACAGGTGCAGCAGCAGGCCCGTCAGCAGGCGTTTGCCCTGGAAGAAGTCGCGCAGCGCCGTCAGCACTTTAATTACGGCGGATCCGCCGGCATGCTGACAGAAAATGCCGATCTTAATGACAAACTGCGTCAGCGTCTGGAACACGCGGAGTCTGATCGTGCCCGTACACGTGAGATGCTGCGCCAGCAGCAGACCAAATGCGCGGAGTTCAATCAGGTTCTGGCCTCACTGCGCAGCTCGTATGAAACCAAATCGGACATGCTGCGCGAACTTGAGCGCGAAATGAGCGAAATTGGTGTTCAGGCGGATGCCAATGCGGAAGAGCGTGCCCGTGTGCGCCGTGATGAACTGTACAACCAGGTCAGCCATAACCGCGCCCGTATCAATCAGCTGGAAAAACAGCTGGGGATCGGCGAGTCGGAAATGGATAATCTGCAAAAACGTCTGCGCAAAGCAGAGCGCGATTACCAGCAGCTCCGCGAGCAGGTCGTGACCGCCAAAGCGGGCTGGTGTGCGGTGATGCGGATGGTGAAAGAAAGTGGCGTTGAGCGCCGCCTCCACCGCCGTGAGCTGGCTTATGAAGATGCGGACACACTGCGTTCCATGTCGGATAAAGCCCTCGGTGCACTGCGTCAGGCCGTGGCGGATAACGAACATCTGCGTGATGCACTGCGCCTGTCCGAAGATCCGAAGCGTCCGGAACGCAAAGTACAGTTCTTTATCGAAGTGTACCGCCACCTGCGCGAACGTATCCGCCAGGATATTATCAAAACTGATGATCCGATTGACGCTATTGAACAGATGGAAATCGAGCTGGCACGGCTGACCGACGAACTGACCGCCCGTGAACAGAAACTGGCGATCAGCTCGAAAAGTGTGGCCAATATCATCCGCAAAACTATTCAGCGCGAACAGAACCGTATCCGCATGCTTAACCAGGGCCTGCAGGCCGTGGCATTCGGTCAGGTCAAAGGGGTGCGCCTGAATGTGAATATCCGCGAAAGCCACGCGATACTGCTGGATGTGCTGTCCGAAGAGCACGAGCAGCATCAGGACCTGTTCGCCAGCCAGCGTCTGACCTTCTCTGAAGCGATGGCGAAACTCTATCAGCGTCTGAACCCGCAGGTGGATATGGGGCAGCGTCTGCCGCAGACCATCGGTGAGGAACTGCTGGATTACCGTAACTATCTCGAGCTGGAAGTGGAAGTCAACCGTGGTTCTGACGGCTGGCTGAAAGCCGAGAGCGGCGCGTTATCCACCGGTGAGGCGATTGGTACCGGGATGTCCATTCTGGTGATGGTGGTGCAGAGCTGGGAAGAAGAATCCCGCCGTCTGCGCAGCAAAGATATTTCGCCGTGCCGTCTGCTGTTCCTGGATGAAGCAGCGCGTCTGGATGCGAAATCTATCGCCACCCTGTTTGAGCTGTGCGATCGCTTACAGATGCAGCTGATTATTGCGGCACCAGAAAATATCAGTCCGGAGAAAGGCACAACGTACAAACTGGTACGAAAACGTGGTTTTTCCTGCTTTGTGTTATCAGCCGAAAATCAATAAATTGATTTTCCTGGTTTATTTTTACAACCCCTGTCGGTCGTTGCCAACCCTTGCAGGTTTGTCAACGGCCTGAGATGAGCGCAGCAGTGCGCTCATCCGTTTTTTTATATCAGCGCTGTGAATCTAAAATCTCGTTGTTATTTACAACGTCCTGCGCTTTGGTATAGCTCTCAATCAGTAACTGATAGGCCGGGAAAATCTGTGTGTACGCCTGTGCCCATTCTGCCGCATCCGCACGGTTCCAGGTTTTTTGCAGTTCAGAGGCCACCGCTGCAGTATCCATCGGTACCACACCAGCCTGGACAACGCGCGCCAGGGTGATTTCCTGAGCCATCTTGGTATAGGTACCGGAAGCATCAATTACCGCAAACACCTGATAACCGTCAGCCACGGCGCTGATCGCCGGGAATGCCATACAAACGCTGGTAATGGTACCGGCGATGATTAACTGCTTTTTACCGGATGCTTTCACTGCAGCCACAAACTCCGGGTTATCCCAGGCATTAATTTCACCTTTACGGGCAATATACTGAGCATGTGGTGCATTTTGGTGAATTTCCGGGATCAGCGGTCCATTCGGACCCTGCGGCACAGACGCGGTGGTGATCACCGGAATATTGGCGAGCGTTGCCATTTTTGCCAGCACAGCGGCTCTGGCGCGTAATTCAGTCATCGGCATATCGCCGACAGTCTGGAACAATCCGCTCTGATGATCGATTAACAACATCAGTGCATCATCAGGATTAATAACAGGACGCTGACCATTAAAGTTTGCCGGATTACTCATTTTAAGACCCTCACTTATGGTAATTTGATGGTAATTTTTGTTTAAACAGTGTGTTTCTCAGAAACGTTCTGTTGTGCGGATTAAAATTAATCCATAAGCGAAAAGCTGAGTAGTGCGGATATTGATAAACAATGTTCTGAATTCAGAACAATCATGCGGCTGTCAGCCGGTATAAAGCGGCGGGGATTCCTCACCGTGTGATCTGAATAACGTTAATATGAAACCGGAATGGTTAGATTCTCACTCCGCGTGATCGACACAGAAAATTAAGGATATACAATGCGTAAACTGACCCTCACCCTGAGTGCCCTGGCACTCGCTCTGAGCCTCAACAGTGTGGCTGATGCCAAAGTGTACATGCCGGAAAAAGTCAGTGACGGCGTGACCGTTGCTCAGCTGGCAGAACAGCATGCCATTCACTGGATTTCGGTTGAACAGATTGAAGAGAGCCTGAAAGGGCAGCCGCCGATGGCGGTGGGCTTTGATATTGACGACACTGTCTTATTCTCAAGCCCGGGCTTTTACCGCGGCAAACTGGAATACTCCCCGAACGACTACAGTTATCTGAAAAAACCGGAATTCTGGGAAAAAATGAATAATGAGTGGGATAAATTCAGTATGCCGAAAAAATCCGGTATGGAACTGGTTCAGATGCACCTGAAACGTGGTGATACCGTTTATTTCATCACCGGGCGCAGCAAAACCAAAACAGAAACGGTCACCAAATATGTTCAGGAAGGGCTGCGTATCCCGGCAGATAAAATGAACCCGGTTATTTTTGCCGGTGATGAGGAAGGGCAGAATAATAAAGTCAGCTGGATGCGTGATCACAAACTGAAAATTTATTACGGTGATGCGGATGCCGATATTGCCGCAGCACGGGAACTGAATATCCGCGGTATCCGGGTATTACGCGCTTCGAACTCCTCGTATCAGCCGCTGCCGAAAGCCGGTCAGTTCGGCGAGGAAGTGGTTATTAATTCCGAATATTAATCATAACCTGTTAGTCATCTAAGCTCCGCCCCCAGCGGAGTTTTTTATTTGTGTTGTTTATTGTCCGGCGCAGATTTGTTTATCCGGGAAGAAAAGCAGAGAATGAGATGTATTTCATCGCACTCAATACATGCGTTTGCGTAATTAGTGCAGTGTATTCCTCTTAAAAAGATGTATTTGCGCCTTTTTTCTACGATTTTTTCGTTATCCTATTTTCAATTATTCTCTGACAGGTAAAATCAGCAGGGAAGTCATTTAAACGATACATTTACTATACTGACCATAAGTATTAACAATTGGCCGGAACAGACATAATAAAAAATAAGAGAGGGATGTTATGGTGACGGGAGTTAAAAAAGTTGTTCCCATTTCCGCCATGATAGGAACACTGTTACTGACGCCTGTTTCGTGGGCCTCAACAGCACCGGTAACGCATCTGACTGAAGCAGATGCCAAAGTGGAAAATCTGAAAGCATTTTCAGAATCACCGGAAAGTACAGAAGCACAGGCCGCAGAGCCGGTGGCCGGTGTTAATGCACTGCCTCTGAGCGATGTCGCTGACAGTATCCGCCGTGAAGTTCCGGCGGCAACACCGTTACTTTATACCGACACACTGACAACCATTTATGCGGAACATCAGCTGAAACCGCTGTGGACCGATGAAAAAGCGCGTCTGTCCCTGGAAAATCAGCTGGCGGAAGCCGCACTTGCCGGATTCCAGCCGCAGTTCACGGCCTGGCTGAATGCCCTGGCACAACCGGATCTGTCCCCGCTGGCGCGGGATATGATTTTAACGGATGCGGCATTGGGTTATCTCTATTACCTCGACAACGTGAGCACCAAAGGCGATAAATGGCTGTACGGCGCCCGTCCGTTCACGTTTGCGGCTGTCAGTGCCCCGTCACTGGCGCGGCTGAATACAGCGGCTCATAACGGCACTCTGGCGGCATTTACCGATACGCTGTTACCGGCGAATAAGATGTATCAGCCGATGCGCAAAGCCATGCTGACAGAACTGGCGGATACCGCGCCGTGGCCGGAAATGGTGATTAACCGGACATTGCGTCCGGGGGAAAGCCATGAATCTGTCGGGGCACTGCGTGAGATCCTGCACCGCTTTAATCTGATCTCTGCCAATGACATGATGAGCGCCGGTGCTGTTTATGATAAAACGCTGGTGGCGGCTGTTAAACAGTTTCAGTTACAGCACGGCCTGGAAGCCGATGGTGTCATCGGTAAACAGACCCGTGAATGGCTGAATAAGACACCACAGATGCGGGCTGCCATTATGGCGGTAAATATTCAGCGCCTGCGCATTACGCCGGACAATGAACCGACCGCTATTCTGGTCAATATTCCGGATTTTTCCCTGTATTTCTATGTGGATAATAATCTGATCCTGGAATCCAGAACCATTGTCGGCCGTGCGGAGCGCAAAACGCCGATTATGTCCAGCGCCCTGAATAATGTGGTGATTAACCCGCCGTGGACGGTTCCGCCGACCATGAGCCGCCAGGATGTTGTGCCGCGCGGCAGGGCTGATCCGGGCTATTTCAGCAGCCGTGGTTACACTATCTATAACGGCTGGAGTAACAACGCCTCTGTGGTTGATCCGTACAGCATTGACTGGAGTGTTATCACGCCGTCAAACTTCCCGTACCGGATAACCCAGGCACCGGGCCCGTCCAACTCGCTGGGACGCTATAAATTCAATATGCCGAACTCAGAGGCGATTTATCTGCATGACACCCCGAACCACAGCCTGTTTAATAAAAATATGCGGGCCATCAGTTCCGGCTGTGTGCGGGTGAATAAAGCCAAAGATCTCGCGGCGATACTCCTTGGTGATGCGGGCTGGAACGAAACCCGTGTGGATGGTGCGCTGAAAGCGGGCAGTACCCGTTACGTCTCTATCCCGAACCGTATTCCGGTTTATCTTTATTATCAGACTGCCTGGGTAAACGCGGAGAATATCCCGCAATATCGCGCGGATATTTACCGTTACGATGACAACAGCCTGAAAGGTATTGATAAATTAACTGACATTACGCCTTTCCTGATAAAAAGCTGATCACATGAAGCCGTTTATTTATTACAAATAAGCGGCTTTTTTCTTCTGAAATATAATTAACCGGAAAACGATGTGCAGATAAAAATAATTCACTGCGCAATATTATATTCTGTCATTCCGTTAATTAACTAAAAGTGATTAATTTTGTGATATCACCGTTCCCGGCAAAGGCTCAGCGGATGCGGCATCGTGCCCGTCACACACCGGGTGTTCATGAAAATGTCGGTGAGGTTTACTTTCTGAGTAAAAATGTGTTTTTTTATTTGACTCCGGGGGATTGAATCGGTAAAAAATAGACGGTCAGTTTTGTTTATTGCTGTTTTTTTCATATTGACATTAATATTGAAATAACCTGACGAAAATTTACAGAAATAGACAAAACCGATCCGCTGCGGGTCTGAACGGTGAACACAATTATCGCTGTCCGGCCATGTAATATTTAATCAGATAAAGAGTGATTACCGTCAATGGATACAATTGATAACGACCGCCGTAAATGGCTGGGTTTTGGTGCGGCGGCGCTGGGGTTGGCTTTATTACCGAATCACGCATTTGCGTCCCTGACCACACCCCGGCCGAAAATTTTACGGTTTGAAAATCTCAATACCGGTGAATTTTTGAAAGCAGAATTTTTTGACGGTAAACGTTATAACCGCTCTGAACTGGCCCGCCTGAACAAGTTGTTCCGCGACCACCGCAGTAATAAAGTCAAAACCATTGACCCGCACCTGTTTGACCAGATGTATCTGTTGCAGGTGATGATGAACATCAATAAACCTATTCAGCTGGTGTCAGGTTACCGTTCTCTGGTCACTAATAATGAACTGCGCAGAACCACCTCCGGTGTGGCGAAGAAAAGTTATCACACCCGCGGACAGGCAATGGATTTCCGTATTCCGGGTATCCAGTTAAGTCAGGTTCGTAAAGCAGCCATGAAAATGCGGGCTGGTGGTGTGGGTTACTATCCGTCCAGTAATTTCGTTCATATGGATACAGGACCGGTCAGAACGTGGTAATCTGTTGTTATTACCCGCTTTAACCGGAGTTTTGTGTCATGCAATATCATATTATCCCTGTCACCGGCTTTATGCAGAACTGCACCCTGATTTGGTGCGATGAAACTAAAGCCGCTGCTATTGTCGATCCCGGCGGTGAAGCGCCGCGTCTTATCCGTGAAATTGAACAACGCGGTCTGAAACTGGAAAAAATCCTCCTGACTCACGGTCACTTTGATCATGTCGGCGCAACTGCGGATGTGGCAGAGCACTTTAATGTGCCGATCGTCGGCCCGCAGAAGGAAGATGCTTTCTGGATTGAGGGGCTGACACAGCAGAGCCAGATGTTCGGTGTGGAGCCATGTCGTGCATTTACCCCGGATCAGTGGCTAGAAGAGGGCGACAAGGTCACTGTCGGCAATCTTGAGCTGGATGTGCTGCACTGCCCTGGTCATACGCCGGGTCATGTGGTGTTTGTGGATAAGCAGGACAAACTGATTTCAATGGGTGATGTGCTGTTCAGAGGGGGTGTCGGCCGCAGTGACTTCCCGCGCGGTAATCATCAGGATCTGATCCGCTCCATTAAAGAAAAAGTGCTGCCGCTGGGGGATGAGTACCGTTTTATCCCGGGCCACGGCCCGATGTCCACACTCGGGGAAGAGCGCCGCACAAATCCGTTCCTGCAGGATGAGCAACCGGTCTGGTAAGCAATATCATTGCAGAAATAAAAATGCCTGACACAGTCAGGCATTTTTTATGGTCAAAACGAAATTACAGTACTGCGACAATGGCTTCGCACAGCGGAACCATATTTTCCAGTGTCAGACCGGCAACGTTGATACGACCGGAGCTGACGGCATAGACCGCATATTCATCACGCAGACGTGCAACCTGCTCTTTGGTCAGGCCGCTGAAAGAGAACATACCGTTCTGGCGGATAATAAAGCTGAAGTCCTGCTTCGCGCCTTTTTCCTGTAAGGTGTTCACAAAGAGCTGACGCATGCGCTTGATGCGCTCACGCATGGTGGTCAGTTCCTGGATCCACTCTTCTTTCAGTTCCGGATCAGACAATACTGTTGTTACCACAGCGCCACCGTGTGACGGCGGGTTAGAGTAGTTGGTGCGGATAACGATTTTGATCTGGCTGAACGCGCGATCAGCGGTATCCGGATCAGCCGCAACCAGGGTGCAGGCACCGACACGTTCATTGTACATGCCGAAGTTTTTGGAATAAGAGCTGGCCACCAGCATTTCAGGATGAGATTTTGCGAAAATACGCAGCCCCTGAGCATCCTCATCCAGACCGGCAGCAAAGCCCTGATAAGCAAAGTCAAAGACCGGCAGCAGACCTTTTTCTTTTACCAGAACAGACAATTGTGCCCACTGCTCAGCAGTCGGGTCAATACCGGTCGGGTTGTGGCAGCAGCCGTGCAGCAGGATCACATCACCGGCCTGCGCCGCTTCCAGGCTTGCCAGCATGCCATTGAAATCCAGTGAATGGTTTTCGGCATCATAGTAATTGTAAGTGCAGATTTCCAGACCGGCACCGGCAAAGATACCGTTGTGGTTAGGCCAGGTCGGGTTGCTTATCCAGACACGTTTTGCGCTGGTTTGTTTAGCAATGAAATCAGCCGCGATACGCAGCGCACCAGTGCCGCCCGGCGCCTGTGCGGTACGGGCGCGTTTGGCGGTGATGATGTCACTGTTATCACCAAACAGCAGTGCCTGAGTTACTGTTCCGAATTCAGGGATCCCGGTAATCGGCAGGTAGTTTTTCGTGGTTTCATTATCCAGCAGATACTTTTCCGCTTTTTTAACGCAGCTCAGTACCGGTGTTTTACCGGTTTCATCTTTATAAACACCAATACCTAAATTGATTTTGTTTTCACGGGGGTCCTGACGGAAGCTGTCAGCCAGACCTAAGATCGGGTCGGCAGGCGCGGCAGTAATATTCTCAAACATAGTTGTTGATCCCAATAGTATCTGATAGTGCGGATAAGAGGACTGTCACAAGGTTATCAGGTTAACTCCCTGTAAATCATTTGCCAACTGTTTACAGAAAAAAGACGAAGATCTTGTGAAGTGGGTGACGTCCTGTTGAGGTTTGCATGAAAATGCATCACAAAACGCGTTAAACAGATAACAAAAAACCCACGGCAAGCCGTGGGTTTTGTATTCATACTTAGCGTTAAAGCTAAATCAGAACTGGTAAGTCAGACCTAAACCAACAACGTCACCGGTGTTGATTTTGCTGCTGCCTTGGGTGAAGTCGTTGTTGTCCAGCAGGTTGATTTTATAATCAATGACTGCAGACATGTTTTTGTTGAAGTAGTAGTAAGCACCCAGGTCGATGTATTTAACCAGGTCTTCGCTGCCTTTGGTACCGTTGCCCAGGTCTTTACCTTTAGACTGCAGGTAAGCGATGGATGGACGCAGACCGAAGTCGAACTGGTACTGTGCTACTAATTCGAAGTTCTGAGTTTTGTTAGCGATGGTGTTTGCTTCGCCGTATTTGGTCATGTTACGGGTTTCACCGTACAGAGCGGCCAGGTATACGTTGTTAGCGTCGTATTTAGCACCAACGTTCCATGCTTCAGCACGTTTACCTTTCGCACCAAAGTCACCATTTTGCTGGTTCAGAGTACGAGCAGAGTTAGAGTAACCACCACCCAGAGTCACGCCCCAGCCCAGGTCGTAAGCGGTAGAGAAACCGTAACCGTCGCCGTTAGACTTAGCACCTTTCTGTGCTTCGATTGAGTTTTCGTCGTTAGCACCCTGGTACTGCAGAGCGAAGCTCAGGCCATCAACGTAACCGAACATATCGCTGTTGCGGTAGGTCAGCAGGTTGTGGTTACGACCGGTCATGAATACGTCGGTCTGTGCCATGGTGTCGCCACCGAACAGTGGCAGAACGTCGGTCCATGCTGCAGTGTCATATACCACACCGTAGTTACGGCCGTAGTCGATTGAACCGAATTCAGCGAATTTGAAACCAGCGTAAGCTAAACGAACTTTATTAGGGTTCTCGCCTTCAACGTTGTTGGTTTTGATTTCATTTTCGAAACGACCGAAACCGGTCAGTTGGTCAGTGATCTGAGTTTCACCTTTGATGCCGAAACGAACGCGTGAATCGTCGCCATCTTCTTTAGAGCCGTTGTCATCAGACTTAGCGAACATGTGACGAACGTCAACTTTACCGTACAGGTCTACTTTGTTGCCGTCTTTGTTGTAGATTTCAGCTGCGTTTGCTGCACCAGCAACTAACAGAGCCGGGATAACCACTGCAAGAATATTGCGTTTCATTATTATTACCCTCATTGGTGTTATTCGGACACCTGCCACTGCCAGAAATAGTTCTGAAAAAAATTTGGAACTATTTATGAGAGTTTAGTGTCGTCTGTGTCGGCGACCAGTGTTCCATTGGTAAAATATTTTATCTACCCTGAAAGTGCTACAAAAACGAAGAATCTGTAACAAATAGCAAAAAAGTATTTCAAAATGTAAATAATCGGGAACTTTTTGAACAGTCAGATCATCAGACATAAAAAAAGCCGACCTGAAGGCCGGCTTTTTACATTCAATATTTTTGATGAAAATCAGAATGTGGCGCTGCGCGGGGTACGCGGGAACGGGATGGTTTCACGGATATTTGAGACACCCGTCACATATGATACCAAACGCTCGAAGCCCAGACCGAAACCGGCGTGCGGTACAGTACCGTAGCGGCGCAGATCACGGTACCACCAGTAATCTTCTTTATTCATACCCAGTTCATCAAAGCGGGCATCGAGTCTGTCCAGACGCTCTTCACGCTGAGAACCCCCGATGATTTCACCGATTCCCGGTGCCAGCACGTCCATCGCTGCCACGGTTTTGCCGTCTTCGTTTTCACGCATATAGAAGGCTTTGATAGCTTTCGGGTAGTTTTTAACGACCACTGGCGCTTTGAAGTGCTCTTCCGCCAGGTAACGCTCGTGCTCAGAGGACATATCCACGCCCCAGTACACGTCGTTTTCAAAGGTTTTGCCGCAGTTTTCCAGGATTTTGATCGCGTCGGTGTAATCAACCTGTGCGAAATCGGAAGTGACAAAACGCTCCAGACGTTCGATTGCTTCTTTATTAATACGCTCAGCAAAGAATTCGAGGTCGTCGCGGCGCTCTTCCAGAACGGCTTTGAAGACATATTTCAGCATGGCTTCGGCCAGATCGGCAATATCATTCAGATTGGCAAATGCCACTTCCGGCTCAACCATCCAGAATTCCGCCAGGTGGCGGCTGGTGTTGGAGTTTTCCGCACGGAATGTCGGGCCGAAGGTGTAGATTTTGCTCAGCGCAGAGGCATAAGCTTCACCGTTCAGCTGACCGGATACAGTCAGGAAGGCTTCCCGGCCGAAAAAGTCTTCGCTGAAATCCACTTCGCCTTTGTCGTTACGCGGCAGGTTGTGGAAATCCAGAGTGGAGACGCGGAACATTTCACCGGCACCTTCGGTATCGGAGGTGGTGATCAGCGGGGTGGATACCCAGAAGAAACCCTGCTCGTCGAAGAAACGGTGTAATGCCTGGGATAAGGTATGACGGACACGGGCAACCGCGCCAATCAGGTTAGTGCGCGGACGCAGGTGCGCCACTTCACGCAGATACTCGACAGAGTGGCGTTTTGCCGCCATCGGGTAGGTATCCGGATCATCAACCATACCGACCACACGAACCTGTGAGGCATGGATTTCAAAGCTTTGTCCCTGGCCCGGGGAAGCAACCACTTTCCCGGTAACTTCAACAGAACAGCCCGCCGTTAAATGAAGCACTTCATCATTATAATTAGGTAAATTATTTTCGATGACGGCCTGTACCGGATTAAAGCAGGAACCGTCGTAGACGGCGAGGAATGAGATCCCGGCTTTTGAATCTCTCCTTGTACGGACCCAACCCTGTACCGTGACTTCGCTGTCAACAGGTACACGGCCTTGCAGTACATCGACCACAGGCGCTATGCTCATAGTTGAAACTCTCTCTTCTTATATATAGGTCTGTTACACGCGTTACCCGCCATCCTCTGAGATGTGAGTAACAGAATAGTCATCAGTTGCCGTCAAACGGGCAATCTCACTATGTTACTTGCTCACTCTCAGGAAACAAGCAGAAATTAGGGGGTAACAGCCCGAAAAACAGAAAAAATAACCGTCTTTTTCTGTTCTCCGGGAGCAGGTATATAAAAGGAGGGATCAGCAGGCGCGCTGAACGTGGGGAATATCAAATGCGCGGCGCAGTTTATCGACAAATTCATCATCTTCACAGATGGTTTTGCCGGGGCTGTCAGAGAGCTTGGCAACCGGTTTACCGTTGCATTCCACCAGCTTGATAACAATATTGAGCGGCTCGACATCCGGGATATTGCAGGTCAGGCGGGTGCCGATACCGAACACCAGATTTATCCGGTCACAGAAATGGGCATAAAGCGCGAGGGCTTTGCGGAAATCCAGGTTATCTGAAAAGACCAGGGTTTTGCTCATCGGGTCGATACCCAGCTTTTCATAATGAGCAATGGCTTTTTCACCCCATTCCACCGGATCCCCGGAATCGTGGCGCAGGCCCTGATAGGCGCGGGCAAACGGGGCATCGAAATCGCGCAGGAAAGCATCCATCGTGATGCAGTCTGTTAAGGCGACACCAAGCTGATCCGGATATTCATCAAGCCAGGTCTGGAGGGCAGCGCGCTGGCTGTTGGCCAGTTCCGCACTGATCTGCTGATGTGCCTGGAACCATTCATGTGCCTGGGTGCCGACCGGCTCCAGATCGAGTTTTTCCGCCAGCAGGTAATTGCTGGTGCCGACCAGATACGGGAAATGCTGTTTCAGTTCAGTGACAATGGCTTTCTGAACATCAAAAGAGAAACGGCGGCGGGTACCGAAATCCATCAGTTTAAAGCGGCTGAGATCCAGCCCGGCCTGCTCTGCATCCTGATAAAAACGTGCTACCAGCTCACGCAGACGGATAACGGCATCTTCCGGCGTGACCTGCGGTGATTCATGATGGTGGACGAGTTCACTGATCAGCGCCAGCAGCGGCACTTCCCACAGGATAACTTCCACCCACGGGCCGCTGATACGGACAGCCAGCTGGCCGTTGCTGTCACAGCGGATATTCACCTGTGACGGATCAAAACGGAACTGACGGAACCAGGCGAGGTAGTCCGCCGAAAAGAACGGCAGGCGGGCCAGGTAGTTGTACTCGTCATCACTGACTGACAGCTCTGCCATCATTGCCACCCGGCGGCGCAGTTCATCTGCGTACTGTCCCAGCCGTTTGCTGCTCCGGCAGCGGAATTCCGCGACCACAGGAATTGAGCGGTAATGATGGAACACTGCCTGCTGCATATGCAGCTTATACGCATCGGTATCCAGCAGTGATGTGATAATCGGGGTTGCTTCTGAATTCATGGCGCTTTCAGCATCCTCACGGAGCAATCAACCTAAACAGGTTATAGCTTACTATTATCTGCGTATAGTAACACGTTATTTTCCCTGTGCGTGATGTTCAGCGCGCAATCACATTATTTGTTAACATTTTATTCATATTTAGTACTGTACCGCACCGTCAGGAAATCAGGGCGTATCACAAACTGCTAAAATTTCGTTTACCACGGCGCCTGAATTATGAGAGCCTAAGTACAGCGTAATTGTAATCATTTAATAAAACAGTGAAGAGAAAACCATGACACAACAGCGGCAGGCGAAGTATCGTCAGGACTATCAGGCTCCTGACTATACCATTACCCATATTGATCTCGATTTTGCGCTCGACCCGCAGACGACAGTGGTGACTGCCGTCAGTCAGGTGAAGCGCCTGAATGACAACGCCTCTGAGCTGGTGCTTGCCGGTGAGGGGCTGACCCTGAAGCAGCTGACCATTGACGGCAAAGTCTGGTCAGATTACCGCGAAGAACCCGGTTCGCTGCGCATTATGAATGTGCCTGAACAATTCACTCTGCAAATTATTAATGAAATCAGCCCGGCGGAAAATACCGCACTTGAGGGGCTGTATGTGTCCGGTGATGCACTTTGCACACAGTGTGAGGCGGAAGGTTTCCGTCATATCACGTATTACCCTGACCGCCCGGATGTGCTGGCGCGTTACACCACCCGGATCACGGCGGACAAAGCCCGTTATCCGTATCTGTTATCCAACGGTAACCGGATTGATGCCGGGGAATCCGGGGATAAACACTGGGTGAAATGGGAAGACCCGTTCCCGAAACCAAGTTACCTGTTTGCTCTGGTGGCCGGTGATTTTGATGTGCTGCGCGATACTTTTACCACCCGCAGCGGCCGTGATGTGGCGCTGGAGCTGTTTGTCGACAAAGGTAACCTCGATCGTGCCGGCTGGGCGATGACCTCCCTGAAAAATGCCATGAAATGGGATGAGGAGCGCTTTGGTTTCGAGTATGACCTCGACATCTATATGATTGTGGCTGTTGATTTCTTTAATATGGGCGCGATGGAGAACAAAGGGCTGAATGTCTTTAACTCCAAATATGTGCTGGCGAAGAATGAAACAGCGACGGATAAAGATTATCTCGGGATTGAATCTGTTATCGGTCATGAATATTTCCATAACTGGACCGGTAACCGTATCACCTGCCGTGACTGGTTCCAGCTCAGCCTGAAAGAAGGGCTGACCGTTTTCCGTGACCAGGAATTCAGCTCTGACCTCGGTTCCCGCCCGGTAAACCGTATCAATAATGTCCGCGTGATGCGTGCCGCTCAGTTTGCCGAGGACGCCGGTCCGATGGCGCACCCGATCCGTCCGGACAAAGTCATTGAAATGAATAACTTCTATACGCTGACGGTGTATGAGAAGGGCTCTGAAGTGATCCGCATGATCCACACGCTGCTCGGCGAAGAGCAGTTCCAGGCGGGGATGCAGCTTTATGTTCACCGCCATGACGGCAGCGCCGCGACCTGTGATGATTTTGTGCAGGCGATGGAAGATGCGTCTAATGTCGATCTGACACTGTTCCGCCGCTGGTACAGCCAGTCCGGTACGCCGCTGGTGACTGTACGTGACAGCTATGATGCGGATAAAAAACAGTATCAGCTGCATGTGACCCAGATGACCCCGCCGACACCGGATCAGCAGGACAAACAGCCGCTGCATATCCCGTTTGATATTGAACTGTACGGCAGTAACGGCGACGTGCTTGCGCTGCGTCATGAAGGGGAGCCGCTTCATTCAGTACTGAATATTACCCGTGATGAACAGACCTTCGCCTTTGATGATGTCAGTGAAAAGCCGGTACCGTCACTGTTCCGCGAATTTTCCGCGCCGGTGAAAGTGGATTATCCGTACACCGATGCACAGCTGGCATTTCTGATGCAGCACGCCCGTAATGAATTTGCCCGCTGGGATGCCGCACAGTCTCTTCTGGCATTACATATAAAGGAAAACATCCGCCGTTATCAGGCCGGTGAAGACTTGCAATTACCGGAAGGGGTAACCGATGCTTTCCGTGCAGTGCTGCTTGATGAGCAGATCGATCCGGCACTGGCAGCTCAGATTCTGACCCTGCCGTCAGAAACCGAGGTTGCGGAATGGTTCCCGGTGGTGGATCCGGATGCAATTAATGCGGTAATGACCTATATCGCCGGCACATTTGCCCGTGAACTGGCGGATGAGCTGTATGCTGTGTATGTCAGCATGAAAACCGGGGCATATCAAATCGATCATGCGGATATTGCAAAACGCGATCTGCGCAATGTCTGTCTGGGCTACCTGGCACTGGATGAGGACAAAGCGCAGGCGGATAAGCGCGTGTCACAACAGTATGCGCAGGCCGACAATATGACCGATTCTCTGGCGGCCCTGACGGCGGCGGTGAAGGCCGCGCTGCCGTGCCGCGATAAACTGCTGGCGGATTACGACAACAAATGGCATCAGGATGGTCTGGTGATGGACAAGTGGTTTATTCTTCAGGCCACACGTCCGGATGCGGATGTGCTGGATAATGTGAAATCACTGCTCACTCACCGGTCCTTCACCATGGCGAACCCGAACCGGGTGCGCTCACTGGTCGGTGCGTTTGTGATGAATAACCCGAAAGCGTTCCATGATAAATCCGGTAAAGGCTATGAGTTCCTGACGGAGATCCTCTGTGATCTGAACAGCCGTAACCCGCAGGTGGCGTCACGTCTGATTGAACCGCTGATCCGCCTGAAACGGTATGACGACAGCCGTCAGAGCAAAATGCGTGATGCATTGCTGCGCCTGAAAGGACTGGAAAATCTCTCCGGTGATCTGTTTGAAAAAATCACAAAAGCACTGGATGAGAACTGATCATTGCTTTTGCGGATAAAGGAGCGATAGCGGGCAGAGAAACGAAAAGCATGCGCGTCATGGATGACGCGCCTGAGCATACAGGGAGGTATTTACAGCGACTTTTCGTTTTTGCCCGCTGTCAGCGACTTCACTGAAGCTGATTCAGACAAAACACCTCCCCGGAGGTGTTTTTTTTTTGCACTGCAATACATTGTCACAGTAACAGGGCGTTATTTTTAACCGGATACGGTAAACTCAGGCCAATGACGACCTGTATATAAAAGAAAGGATTTCGTGATGAGAAATGAAATAAACCGGTACAGTCGCTGGTTACAGGGGATATTTTCCCTGTTTTTGCTGCTCTTTGCTGTGACGGCATTTGCTCAGACGGAAACATTTCCCCGTATGCAGGGATCGGTCACCGATACCGCCGGATTGCTGACCGCCGGTGAGCGCAGCAGTATTGAGCAGAAACTGAATGCACTGCGCGAGCGGACCGGTACGCAGATTGCGGTACTGACGGTGAACACTACCGGGTCGCGCGATATTGAAAGTTATGCAGAAAAAGTTTTTAACCAGTGGCGGTTAGGTCGTATCAATATTGATGACGGTATTTTATTGCTGGTGGCGTCAGATGATCGCGCGATGCGGATTGAGGTCGGATACGGGCTGGAAGGAGCGGTGAGTGATGCGGTGGCAAACCGTATTCTCAAGGATTATTTCATTCCGAATTTTAAAATGGGAAATTATGCCGGTGGTATTAATGATACCGTCGATGCGCTGATTGCCAGAGTCCGCAATGAACCACTGCCACCGGTTACCACTCCGGCATTCTTTATTGCCAAACAGGCAGGGCCCGTCGGCTGGATTGATATTGTGCTTGGTGCGGTACTGGCCGCGAGTGCATATCTGTGGGGCGCTTTCCTGTATGGCATGGTGAAACGCTTTAAACTGAAAGCGGCAATTCCGATCGCCATTATTCTTTATCTGACCTGGTACGCCGGCGGCTTTAATAATCCGGCCGGAAACGGTATTCATTTCGGGGAAGATTTTCTCTACACAGAATTACCGCGATGGAGTCAGTTCCTGTTCCTGCAGATTCTGCCGTTCTGGCTGGTGATAGTGTTGACATTCACCATGTTTATCGCGGCCTTCTTCTTATTCCTGCTTACGCTCGGCGGATTGTACCGGATATTGACGAAAATTGTCCGGCCTCAGAAGCTGCGGGTTTCAATCTGTGTTGGTTTTCTGTTCGGCGGATTTGCTTTTATTTTCGGATTACTGTTTTCAGAGGGGAGTCTGGCCGCCGGTGTGGTGGCGGGAGTGGGATTCGGCATGTTTGTCGGGATCGGGCACTATTTCGGTTTTGTTACTGTCGGCGGCGGAGGCGGCAGTGGTTCAGGGCGCGGCGGCCGTGGCGGGGGCAGCAGCGGCGGTGGTTACAGCGGGGGCAGCCGGAGCAGCAGCCGATCCTCATCCGGAGGTGGAGGACGCAGCGGTGGCGGCGGGGCATCCGGTCGCTGGTGATCTGATAATAAATGACGCACATTCTTTGTGCGTCATTTACTGCGTAAAAAAGCCGTGCAGAACGGACGTATTTCACCTATTATAGCCGCCTGAGATAGGCTCCCGCTGTTTCAGCTATGATTCACGACCTATTTTGTTACAGAGAAATTGCCCGGTACGGCGTGTTGTGCCGAAAACACATATCTATAGCAAAAGGTATTTAAGATGTATTATCCGCTAGTCAGGAAGGCCCTGTTCCGCCTTGATCCGGAACGCGCCCACGAATTCACCTTTCACCAGCTTAAACGTCTTTCCCGCTCTCCTTTCCGTTTTCTTATTCAGCAGCATGTCGCCACCAAACCCGTTCAGTGCATGGGACTCTCTTTTAAAAACCCGCTCGGATTAGCCGCCGGTCTTGATAAAGACGGTGAATGTATTGAAGCATTTGATGCAATGGGTTTTGGTTTTGTTGAAGTCGGTACGGTCACACCGAAACCACAGCCGGGAAATGATAAACCGCGTCTGTTTCGTATTGTCGAAGCAGAAGGGTTAATTAACCGGATGGGTTTTAATAACCTCGGGGTGGATAACCTGGTTGAGAATATTAAACAGGCCCGTTTCGGCGGTATTCTGGGAATTAATATTGGTAAAAATAAAGATACACCGGTTGAACAGGGAAAGGATGACTATCTGATTTGTATGGACAAAGTGTATACCCACGCCGGGTATATCGCTGTTAACATCTCCTCACCGAATACCCCTGGATTACGGACACTGCAATACGGCGATATGCTGGATGACCTGCTGTCAGCAATAAAAATAAAGCAGCAGGAACTGCATCAGAAGCACGGAAAATATGTACCTGTCGCGGTAAAAATTGCCCCGGATTTAACAGCGGAAGAATTAATTCAGGTCGCTGACAGCCTGGTGCGCCATAATATTGACGGTGTGATTGCCACCAATACCACATTAGACCGCTCATTAGTGCAGGGATTAAATCACTGTAATGAAACTGGTGGATTAAGTGGCCGCCCGGTGCAGAGTAAGAGCACCGAAATTATCCGTTTATTATCGAAAGAGCTGAACGGGAAATTACCAATCATCGGTGTCGGCGGAATAGATTCCCTGGTTGCCGCCCGGGAAAAAATGGAAGCGGGTGCATCTCTGATCCAAATCTATTCAGGATTTATCTACCACGGGCCCAAATTAATTAAAAATATTGTAAATTGCCTGTAATTTTCACTATTATTCCTGTCAGGGGGTTTATTTTTCCCCCTGTTTCTTTTATATTTTCAGATGTTGCCTGAAAAATTGTCACTGACAGGCAATGCACGTTAAAGCAAACAATCACTTTTAATTATTTTATTTAATGTGTAGTGAAAATATAAATCGCTAATCAGGTATTAGCCGGGAATGTGATCAGATGAAAATAAAACCTGACGATCAATGGCAGTGGTATTACGATGATACGCATGAGCGTATTATGCTGGATCTTGCCAACGGAATGGTATTCCGCTCCCATTTTGCACCACGTCTGCTGGCGCCGTACGCACGGTGTCACAGCCCGTTTTCTGTTGATGATGCCGCGTTATTTTTTATCTTTGAAGAACAGATTAAAAAATTAGATATTCCGGCACAGCAGTGTGCTGAATTAACACTGAATGCGTTAATTGCATCGCGTTTTTTAAAGCCGCAAATGCCGAAGAGCTGGTATTTTTCATTGTTCTGCGCAATGACAAAACCGGAGCAGGGGCAGCTGGTTGAAGTGGTGGCGGATAACAATCGTCAGCGCAGCAACTTTATTGTGGCGGAAGCAGGGGACAGTGCCAGTTTATGTCTGCTGGTTGATCCGGTACTTGAATTACACGATCGGAGCATGTGTTTTTGTGATCCGATAAAGATCATGAATGATCGTTTATTACCAAGAACCCCGGTAACACGGAGTTTATTAATGGGCAGAGCTGTCTGAGGCTGTCCGGTAAACGATCATAATCAGGATCAGATAACGTTATATAACCCCCGGCGGATCCTTATTATTAATAAGTGATCAATTCAGCCGGAAATACCCCCGGTAGTTTATCTGCCGGGGGTATTTTTTTACCGGTTATTCGTGACGGCCGGTTATCCGTGACGAATAGTAATATTGGTTTTCGGAATACAACTGCATGCCAGAATATCGCCGTTCTCTTTTATCGCCCCGGCTTTCAGCGGAGTCACTTCGCCGGAGACCAGCGTGACTTTGCAGCAACCGCAGACACCGGCACGGCAGGAATACGGAATATTGACCTGATGGCCTTCCAGCTGCTCCAGTAAGACGTGCTGATTATTCACCGGGTAGAGTTTACCGTTGAATGTCAGTTCCAGTGCTGCTTCCGGTTGTGCGGGCGCGGCCTGCACCTTTTCCACTTCCTGTTCCTGATACTGACGCGGCTCGCGGGTTTCCAGTATGGTGACGGTATCACCGACCTGAATCACACCACTGTTGCGGGCAATGGCATTCATACCGAAATCCACATCATCATTATCTGCGGCTTTCCGGAAGGTTTGCAGGGTGTGGAACGGCTCCATTTCCGGGTGTTTAATCCCTTTATCCGTACTGACAGTGGTGAGAATACAGCGGCTGCACGGTTTTTTCAGATCAAACACCACATCACCGACCTGAATGGTTTTCCAGCGGTCTTCCGCAAACGGCTCTGCACCAGTGACAATAATATTGCCGCGGAACTGCTCGATTTTAATACCGGCACCGCAGCGACGCTGCACCTCACGGAAAGAGGCTTCATTGACCACCAGATAGGGATAACCGTCGGCAAACGACACCGCAGTGTCCGGGAATTTTTTTACTCTGCGGGTGGATTGCGGGCTGAGCCAGCGCAGCTGTACCGGGATATCAAAGAACTGACACAGCCACTGATTGATTTTTTCCGGTGCAAGCAGTGAGGTGAAATGGTTTCCCCAGACTTCGCACGGGAGGTGATCAGGGCGGAAATCCTCAAACAGGATCGTGGCGCCGCTGCCCTCCGGGCTGCGCAGGTAAATTCCGTTGCTCAGCAGCACCGGGGTAAACAGGACCATCTGCGGGTAGCGGCGGGCGGTGATAAATTTTCCGGTCTCATCCGTTATCATAAAATTGCGGTCAAAGCCCAGCCCGGTTTCCCCGGCATGGCTCTGTGACTGGCGGATGCCCTTCATTGACTTCACAGGAAAGGTGTATAAACGGGAGAGTGTGATGGGTGTTGTCGTCATTGTTATCCGTTCTTTTCGTTATTATCAGTAATACCACAATGGCATCCCGGTTTATCCGGAAAAAGGTGAACGTCAATTTTATGATTTACCGCCCGGATCCGCTATAATGCGCTCCAATTTTTTATTTCAACGGTAAACCATGATGAACGCGTATTTTGCCAGCACCGCCCGCGGGCTCGAAGAACTCTTAAAAAATGAATTAGCGACACTGGGCGCTGAGGATCTCAGTATTACGCAGGGTGGCGTTCACTTCCGGGCGCAGCCGCGTACGATGTACACGTGTCTGATGTGGAGTCGTCTGGCATCCCGTATTTTATTACCGCTGAATGAGTTTAATGTCTATAGCGACATGGATCTTTATCTCGCGGTACAGTCCGTTGACTGGCCGTCGGTGTTCTCTGCTGACAAGACATTTGCCGTGCATTTCAACGGGACTAACGATGAGATCCGTAACAGCCAGTACGGCGCACTGAAAGTCAAAGATGCTATCGTCGACAGCTTTACCCGCAAAACCGGCACGCGCCCGGATGTGGCAAAACAGCAGCCGGATATCCGCATCAATGTCTATCTCAATAAAGAAAAAGCCTCGCTGGCAATCGACCTGAGCGGGGATTCCCTGCATATCCGCGGCTACCGCGAACTGGCCGGTCAGGCACCGCTGAAAGAGAACCTGGCGGCGGCGATTATTCTGCGTTCCGGCTGGCAAAAAGAGACCCCGATGGTGGATCCGATGTGCGGCTCCGGCACCCTGCTGATTGAAGCGGCGATGATTGCCTCTGATTGTGCACCGGGCCTGAACCGCCACCACTGGGGGTTTGAAGCCTGGGGCGGCCACGATAAAGCGGTCTGGGAATCTGTCCGTGCAGAAGCCCGCGAACGCGCTAATGCCGGCCTGGTCAGCGCAACCGCGCGCTTCTTCGGCTCTGATACTGATAAACGTGTACTGGATATGGCCCGCGCCAACGCCCGCCGCGCCGGGGTGGATAAACTGATCACTTTCCAGCAGAAAGATGCCACCAAACTGGAAAATCCGCTGCCGGAAGGCCCGAAAGGCACCATTATTTCTAACCCGCCGTACGGCGAGCGGCTGGAAAGCGAACCGGCACTGATTGCCCTGCACAGTGTGTTCGGCCGTGTGGTGAAAACCCGTTTCCCCGGCTGGCGTCTGTCATTATTCAGTGCTTCCCCGGAACTCCTCAGCAGCCTGCAGCTGCGTGCAGAGCGTGAATTCAAGGCGAAAAACGGTCCGCTGGACTGTGTGCAGAAAAACTATCAGTTAAGTGACACACCACCGGCAACAGCGCAGGATATCGGGGCGGATTTTGCCAACCGCCTGCGCAAGAATGAGAAAAAATTAGCAAAATGGGCGAAGCAGGAAGGCGTTGAATGTTATCGCCTTTATGATGCCGATCTGCCTGAGTATAATGTCGCGGTTGACCGCTATGCGGATTATGTGGTGGTTCAGGAATATGCGCCGCCGAAAACCGTGGATCCGAACAAAGCGCGTCAGCGCCTGTTTGATGTGATCAGCGCGACACTGGCCGTGTTGGAGTTACCGGCGCACAAGCTGATCCTGAAAACCCGTCAGCGCCAGAAAGGCAAACAGCAATATGAAAAATTGGCGGAGAAACAGAACAGCTTCCTGGTGAAAGAGTATAACGCACAGTTATGGGTTAACCTGACTGATTACCTGGATACCGGTCTGTTCCTTGATCACCGTATTGCCCGCAAAATGCTGGGACAGATGAGCAAAGGCAAAGACTTCCTCAATCTGTTTGCCTACACCGGCTCGGCAACGGTTCACGCCGGTCTCGGCGGCGCGCGCAGCACCACGTCTGTGGATATGTCACGCACGTATCTGGAGTGGGCGGAACGCAACCTGCAGAGCAACGGCCTGAGCGGCAGACAGCATCGTTTAATTCAGGCGGATTGCCTGAGCTGGCTGGCACAGACCCCGGAACAGTTTGATCTGATCTTTATCGATCCGCCGACGTTCTCCAACTCCAAACGGATGGAGGACACCTTTGATGTCCAGCGTGATCACATCGACCTGATGAAACATCTGAAACGTATGCTGCGCCGCGGCGGCACCCTGATGTTCTCCAACAACAAACGCGGTTTTAAATTAGATCAGGACGGTATGGATGCTCTGGGGCTGGTTGCTCAGGAGATCACCGCCAAAACACAGTCACAGGATTTTGCCCGTAACCGTCAGATCCATAACTGCTGGCTTATCCGCCACGCAGGCGAGGAATAACAGAAATTATGTCGTTGATTAATATGGCGGGCGCCTGGCTCGCATTCAGTGATGCTCCGCTGCTGGAAAATGCGGAGATGCATATCGAAGAAAATGAGCGTGTCTGTCTGGTCGGACGCAACGGAGCGGGGAAATCCACCCTGATGCGTGTGCTGACCAAAGAGCAGCCGCTGGATGACGGTACGGTTATCTATGAACAGGATCTGATTGTTGCCCGTCTGCAGCAGGATCCGCCGCGTGATGTGGAAGGCACCGTGTTTGACTTTGTCGCCGAAGGGGTGGCAGAGCAGGCGCAGCATATCAAGGCATTCCATCAGATCTCAAAATTAGTGGAAAGTGACCCGAGTGATAAAAATCTGTCAAAAATGGCGGAACTGCAGGAAATTTTAGACACTCAGAATTTATGGCTGCTCGACAGCCGGATCGCGGATGTGATCGCGCACCTGGAATTACCGGCGGATGAAAAATTATCCGCACTGTCCGGCGGCTGGTTGCGTAAAGCGGCACTCGGCCGTGCACTGGTCAGCGGGCCGAAAGTGCTGTTTCTGGATGAACCGACCAACCACCTGGATATCGAAACCATCCAGTGGCTGGAAAGCTTCCTGAAAAATTTCAGCGGCAGCATTGTCTTTATTTCCCATGACCGTTCATTTATCCGCAATATGGCGACACGGATTATCGATCTGGATCGCGGTAAATTAGCCTCCTGGCCGGGCAGTTATGATGATTATCTGGTGGCCAAGGAAGAGGCACTGCGTGTCGAAGAGATGCAGAATGCGGAATTTGACCGCAAGCTGGCGCAGGAAGAAGTCTGGATCCGTCAGGGCATCAAAGCCCGCCGTACCCGTAATGAAGGGCGCGTCCGTGCCCTGAAAGCCCTGCGCAGCGAACGAGCGGAACGCCGTGAGGTGATGGGCAAAGCGAAGATGCAGGTGGAAGAGGCGACCCGCTCCGGCAAAATCGTCTTTGAAATCGATGATATCAGCTATGGTATTGACGGTAAGGATCTGGTCAGTCATTTCAGTGCTCAGGTAAACCGGGGGGACAAAATTGCCCTGGTCGGCCCGAACGGCTGCGGTAAAACCACATTGCTGAAACTGATGCTCGGTGATTTACAGCCGGACGACGGTAGTGTACACATCGGTACCAAACTGGAAGTGGCTTACTTCGACCAGCACCGTGCAGCGCTGGATCCGGATAAAACCGTGATGGATAACCTGGCGGAAGGCAAACAGGAAGTGCTGGTTAACGGCAAACCGCGCCATGTGCTCGGCTATTTACAGGAATTCCTGTTCCATCCGAAACGGGCGAGAACGCCGGTGCGGGCCCTGTCCGGCGGGGAACGTAACCGCCTGCTGCTGGCAAGATTGTTCCTGAAACCGAGCAATCTGCTGATCCTCGATGAACCGACCAACGACCTTGATGTCGAAACACTGGAACTGCTGGAAGAGCTGGTGGATAACTATCAGGGTACCGTCCTGCTGGTCAGCCATGATCGTCAGTTTGTTGATAACTGCGTGACCGAATGCTGGATTTTTGAAGGTAACGGCACCATCGGGCGTTATGTCGGCGGTTACTTTGATGCACAACAGCAGCGGGCACAGGTTCAGTCGCTGAAAGCGCCGGCGGAGAAAGCAGCGAAACCGGAAGCGGCGGAAGAAAAACGTAAAGATAACATTAAAAAAGCAAATACATCTGCAAAATTAAGTTATAAATTACAGCGGGAACTTGAACAACTGCCGTCATTGCTGGAATCTCTCGACGAGGAAATTCAGCAACTGCAAAGTCAGGTCAGTGCGCCTGAATTCTTTAACCAGCCGCATGATGAAACAGATAAAGTACTGAAGCTGCTGGCAGAGAAAGAGCATGCGCTGGAAGAGGCGTTTGAGCGCTGGCAGACACTGGAAGCAATGCAGAGCGGGAACTGATCCCGCCTGTGATTTTGGAGAAATAACGAAACAGTGTGTGCTCATCATTCACATGATTCAGTCACGGTGCTGTGTCCGCAGTGCGACCTGGTGGTGGAAATCCCTGAGCTGGAACGGGGAACCAAAGCCGAATGTCCGCGCTGCCACACTCACCTGGCCGCCCGCTGGCGTGAACCGCGCCGCCAGCCGCTGATGTATGCACTCAGCGGCCTGGTGATGTTTGTACTCGCCGGGATGTTTCCGTTTGTCTCGATGAAAGTGGCAGGTATTGAAAGCGAAATCACGCTTTATCAGATACCGTCTGTGATGTTCGGGGATAACTACGGCGGGCTGGCACTGTTCTTTATGGGATTTGTGCTGGCGGTACCGGCCTTCTGCCTGTTTGCCATTACCTTACTGTGCAGCGGGATCCGTCTGCCGCCTTCGCTGGCCATTCCGGTCACGCGGCTGCTGTTCCGGCTGCGTGCCTGGTGTATGGCGGAGATTTTCCTCGCCGGTGTGCTGGTCAGTTTCGTGAAACTGATGGCGTACGGGGATATCGGGCTGGGCGTGAGTTTTCTGCCATATTGTCTGTTCTGTGTGATGCAGGTGCGGGCATTCCAGTGCCTGGATAAACACTGGGTCTGGCAGCGGATTGCACCGCGTCCGCCGCTGCCGGTGGCGCTGGAGGCAGGAAAAGGCGGTTTGTGTCAGGGGGTGCGGCTGTGCGGTACCTGTCAGGCGATTCTGCCGGCAGATATGCATGAGTGTCCGCGCTGCAGCAGCCGGGGTCATGCCCGGCGGCCGAACAGCTTACAACTGACCATGGCACTGCTGTTTACCTCCGTGATTTTATATATCCCGGCAAACCTGATGCCGATTATGATCACCGAATCCCTCGGCAGTGATTTCGGCTCGACCATTATGGCCGGGGTGATTTTGCTGTGGGGGGATGGCTCTTATCCGGTGGCGATGGTGATTTTTATCGCCAGTATCATGGTGCCGAGCCTGAAAATGCTGGCCATCGGCTGGCTGTGTCTGGATGCCAAAGGTCACGGCTGGCGTGATCCCGGCCGGATGCACTTTATTTATGAAATCGTGGAGTTTGTCGGACGCTGGTCCATGATTGATGTGTTTGTGATAGCCGTACTGGCGGCACTGGTGCGGATGGGGCGTCTGATGAGCATCTATCCGGATATCGGTGTGATTTTATTTGCGATGGTGGTCATTCTGACAATGATTGCCGCCGAAATGTTCGACCCGCGTCTGACGTGGGATCGGCTTGAAAAAAAACGGGCGGAGAGTGCTAAGGAGCCTCAGGTTGAACGATAAAACTGATGATTTGACAGAAGCGAAGGTCAGCAAACTGAAAAGCTGGTCACCGGTCTGGATAATTCCCATCGTCACGGTACTGATTGGTGCCTGGATCCTTATCAGCCACTTTCGCGGACAGGGACCGGAAATCACCCTGATCACTTATAACGCGGAAGGGGTCGAAGCCGGTAAAACCAAAATCAAAAGCCGCAGCGTGGATGTCGGCGTGGTCGAAAGCGTCATGCTGGATCAGAGTTACAGCCGCGTGATCATCAAGGCCCGCCTGAACGCAGAGATGAAAGACGTTCTGCGCAAAGATACCGTTTTCTGGGTGGTGAAACCGACGGTCGGCCGTGAAGGGGTCTCCGGGCTGGGCACACTGCTTTCCGGGGCGTATATCCAGGTGCAGCCTGCCAATACCGGCGGCGAACGCCATGAATTTGAACTGCTTGATTCACCGCCGCTGGCGTCTCCGGACGCCAAAGGGATCCGCGTGATATTAACCAGTCAGCAGGCCGGACAACTGAATCCGGGGGATGCTGTGCTGTTCCGTGGCTACCGTGTCGGTTCCGTGGAAACGGCCGAGTTTAATCTTGATGAGCGGGAAATGCAGTATGAGCTCTTTATCAACGCACCTTATGACAAACTGGTGACCACCAACGCCCGCTTCTGGAAGGACAGCGGCATTGCCTTTGATATGTCCTCGCAGGGCGTGAGTGTGCAGGTCGGTTCACTCTCCACATTGTTCAGCGGCGGTGTCAGTTTTGATGTGCCGGACGGCTGGCAACCGGGTGAGGAAGTCAATCCTAAGACCCTGTTTAAGCTGTTTGATAACCAGAAGAGCACGCAAAATTCACTCTACACCGAATATAAAAGTTATCTGCTGTTCTTCTCCGACTCCGTGCGCGGCCTGTCTCCGGGCGCACCGGTGGAATTCCGCGGTATCCGTCTCGGTACAGTGGCACAGGTTCCGTTCTACGCCAAAGGGCTGGGGCAGACATTTGATCAGGATTTCCGCATCCCGGTCCTGATCCATATCGAGCCCGAGCGTTTCGAGAAAGATGTAGGTAAAGATTTCAAACTGGCACAGGAACTGGAAACCGCATTACAGCAGGGGCTGCGCGCCTCACTGAAATCCGGTAACTTACTGACCGGCGCACTGTATGTTGATCTCGATTTCTACCCGGATCAGCCGGCGTGGAAAGCACCGATGAAAATTGCGGATTATGACATTCTGCCGACCACCAGCGGTGGCCTGGTTCAGCTGCAGCAAAAAGTACTGGCGGCGCTGGATAAAATCAACGGCATGCCGATTGAACCGATGATGAAACAGGCGACAGAGACACTGCGTGCCAGCGAAAAAACCATCGCTGAAGCACAGAAAACACTGTCTGAGCTGAATGTGTTACTCAGCAGCAAAGAGTTCAAAGCGCTGCCGAAAGATATGCAGGCCACGCTGCGTGAACTGAACCGCAGTATGCAGGGTATCCAGCCGGGGTCACCGGCGTACAACAAACTGGTTGATGATATGCAGCGTCTGGATCAGGTTCTGCGTGAATTACAGCCGGTACTGCGTACCCTGAATAACAAGAGCAATGCTCTGGTCTTTGAAGCCGCGCCGCAGGCGGATCCGCAACCTAAGAAGGCGAAGAATTAAGATGAAGAAACTGACAAAAGCACTGGCATTCCTGGGCGTTTTTGTACTGGCGGGGTGCAGCAGCACCCCGGTGAAACAGTATTATCAGTTACCAGTGGTGGCTGCGGACAGTAGCAGTGAACAGACCAGCTTCCGCAGTAACGGCAGTGACAACCGCCACCCTCAGTTATGGATCCAGCGTATCACGCTCGGGGATGTGCTGGGAAATGCCGGGATTGTCTATCAGACCAGTGATGTGGAATACAACATCGGCAGCACTAACTTATGGGCCGGTCCGCTGGAGCAGCAGTTGCTGGAAGTAATGACGACGGAACTCAGTCAGGCACTGCCGGACAGACTGGTTTCGGTGCAGCCGCTGGAAAGTAAACCGGATACCCTGACTGTCACTGTCACCGGTTTCCACGGCCGTTATGACGGCAAAGTGATTGTGGCGGGCAGCTGGATTTACACCCACGGTGACGCGGTTATCCGCCACCCGTTTAATCTGGTACTGGAACAGGCGGAAAACGGCTATCCGGCGCTGGTACGTACGCTGGGGGAAGGCTGGGCGCAGGTATCAAAATCGGTGGCTGACGAGCTGCGTAAGTAATTGCTGGTTTACTCTCTGCACCGGATGTGCAGAGAGTAAATTGTCATCAAAATGACAAATTTGTGAAACACGCCACATTAATCCGCTTAATCTGCTGATCGCTAAAACGATTCTTATTTCGTCTGAAACATCCTTCTGAATACCTTTACGGTCCCCTGAAAACTAATAATCTGATTACGCTGGTAAAATAACAGCCCTGTTTTTATTGTGTATTTTTATGAAAAGCGGAACTGACACACCCTGAACCTTCTTTACTTGCAAACTCCGGCCCGAAAGCGTATTTCTATTATGGGTTGAATAAAAATCAACCTGTTTTCAGCACTGAATAACATGAGGGAAGTAACGGCATGAAAAGACAAAAGCGTGATCGTTTAGCCAGAGCATTAACCAAAGGTTATCAGGCGGGTATTTTAGGACGTTCTAAAGAGAGTTGCCCGTATCTTAAAATTGACGAACGTTCTCATTGGTTGGGAGGCTGGCGCGAGGCCATCGATAAAAGGGCGGTCATTGCGTAACCCGGTTTGAAGGATAAAAAACCTCCGCTGTGCGGAGGTTTTTTACGGATAACACCAATAACACCACGGCAGGAAAGATTAAAACGCGCTGGTGTCTTTGAAAAGACCCACTTTCAGATCTGTTGCAGTGTAAATCAGTTTATCATCAACAAAGACTTCGCCGTCACCGATGCCCATGATCAGCTTGCGGTTGATCACACGCTTGAGGTGGATGCGGTAGGTGACCTTTTTCGAGGTCGGCAGTACCTGGCCGGTAAATTTCACTTCACCCACACCCAGTGCACGGCCTTTCCCTTCGCCGCCCAGCCAGCCGAGATAAAAACCGACTAACTGCCACATGGCATCCAGGCCCAGACAGCCCGGCATGACCGGATCATTGACGAAATGGCAACCGAAAAACCACAGCTCAGGTTTGATATCCAGCTCAGCTTCGATATAGCCTTTATCAAAATGCCCGCCGGTTTCGCTCATTTTAATGACGCGATCCATCATCAGCATGTTGCCGGATGGCAGCGGCGGCCCGTCTTCACCAAAGAGTTCGCCCCGTCCTGAGGCTTCAAGTTCTTGCTTTGTGTAGGATTCTTGTTTTGCGACCATAACTCAATCTTTGCCTTGTTTATCAGATAGGCTACACAATAGCTTACACTTGTACGCTGAACAAGTCCGATCAGATAAAAATTGTGCTATTTCCACCAGCGGGAAAACCACGAATTTCTTGGTTTATCCTGATTGTTCGCCAGGAAAATCCGATCCTGAATTATAGCTAACAGGTGTTCTCCGGACGGATTACCGTCCTCTTCATAGTACGGCATATTCATCAGGTGTGAGGCCGCCTGAGAGACGTGGCCTGCTGTCCATATGTGGAATTCACCCTGACGTACCGCTTCAACCACATCATCTGACAGAACCAGGTGACGCTCGTTGGAGGCCGGGATAATCACACCTTGTTTGCCGGTCAGCCCTCTGGCCTGACACAGCCGGAAGAAACCTTCGATTTTTTCATTTACGCCGCCGATGGCCTGCACAAACCCGAACTGGTCAACAGAACCGGTCACGGCAATCTGCTGGTCAACCGGCTGCCAGGAGAGGGCACTGATAAGTGCGCACAGCTCAGCCAGAGAGGCGCTGTCACCATCCACTTCGCCGTAGGACTGTTCAAAGACCACGGAGGTGGAGAACGGGAACGGCTGTTCCAGTTTAAGCTCCGCAATCAGGTAAGCCTGCATAATCATCATACCCTTGGCGTGAATATTACCGCCAAGCTCTGATTTGCGCTCCACATCAACAAATTCACCATCACCGATATGTGCCACACAGGTGATACGGGAGGGCTCTCCGGTCGCTTCCGGGTGTCCCGGATACTGCAGAACGGACAGTCCGTTGATCTGGCCGACAGCACTGCCCTGAGTCTGGATATACACCTGACCCTGAAGAATCTCATCCAGCCCGCGATCGGCCAGATAGCCGTGGCGCCAGCTGCGGTTGTCTTTGATTTTGCGCAGCGCTTCTGCGGTGATGGTGTCCGCAGGCAGCAGGGTGGCGGCATCGCGCAGCAGAGTGGTCAGCCATGTCAGGTCGAGCGGCAGGGTCCTTTTATCTTCCTGAAAACGCATCCCCTGACGGAGCAGCTCATACCAGCCGTCAGCACTGAGCGGCGGCAGCTGATTTTGCTTCAGCAGCCCGTTGACAAACTGACACCAGACGGTCAGCTGTTCTGTTTCTTCCAGCTGACAATCAAATTCATATTCGCCGTACAGCGCTTCTTCGCTCAGTTCCGGCTCGGAGAGCATAAACTCATCCAGACTCAGACGATCGCCCACCACGATGACCCGCAGGTTAAGCGGCATGCTGTCAACCGGGAACGGCAGCGGATGCTGTTCGGTGTGAGCCAGCCAGTCAAAACGCTGTGCGCAGACCATCTGCTTTAAACGCAGCCACATCAGCGGCTGTGCGAGCAGGCTGCGCAGTGACATGATCAGAAAGCCGCCATTAACCTGATGAATAATACCGGGCTGCAACTGCACATGCTGGTGATGGGTATAGACCTGGCCGAACAGCTGCTCCGGTTCAATCCAGTCACAGACAGCAAACGGCTGCACTGCACTGAAATGGCCGTTATCCGACGGTGTAAAGACAAACCTGTGATTATCGAAGTGGTATTCACCGCCCATAGTGCGTTTTTGCCGGATTTTGACTTCCGGTGGCAGTAATTGCGCTATGGTATTCAGGTAGCACTCGCTTTCGTCACTTTTGACCAGCATAAAACGGCGTTTTGCCGCCGGATGGCTGAAAAGTGACAGGCTTTCCTGTAAACGCGGCTGCACGATATCAGCCTGCTGAGCAGGCAGTTCAGAAGCGGTTTGCAGGATGGTGTGGTAACTGTTTTCATCAGGCAGTAATGCCTGCCAGGTCAGCTGTTTAATATTCACTCGGTATTGTCTGCTTTTGATAATGTCGGATTTAATCGTTGCGGCAGGATCTGGTGCTCCCCGCAGTGTGCGGTTATCAGCACCGCCTTTGAATAGTAACGAAAATAGCGGGACATTGTAGCGCGTAAGCAGGCCGGATAGCTATCCTCGCGGCGTTTATTTTTACCCGTCCTGAGCGGAAAGAATTGTGCAGAGGAGCGGTTTTTTACGGGGAATATTGCTATGCTTATGTCAGTGTTACCCTGTCACTGAGAAAAATCATGAAATATCAGCAACTAGAGAATCTTGAATGTGGCTGGAAGTGGGCATATCTGGTCAAAAAACACCGCGAAGGTGAAGAAATTACCCGTTATACGGAAAAAAGCCGGGCTGAGGAAGCAGTGGCGCAGTTACTGAAACTGGAGTCACATCCGGTAAAAGTGACGGCGTGGATACAAAAACATATGGCACCGGGACTGGCGAACCGGATGAGTCAGACTATCCGCGCACGGCGCAAGCGGCATTTTAATGCTGAGCAGCAGCATACCCGCAAAAAATCGGTTGATCTGGAGTTTCTGGTCTGGCAGCGGCTGTCGGCGTTATCACAGCGGCGCGGCAGTACCTTATCGGACACGATTGTGCAGTTGCTGGAAGATGCGGAGCGCAAGGAAAAGTACGCGACGAAGATGACATCGCTGAAGGAAGATCTGCAAAGCCTGCTGGGAACAGACAAAAAATAAACCCCATCCGGAGATGGGGTTTATACAATTCATTGCATCATACAACCGAATTCAGAACTTACTGAGCAGCCTGCTGAGAGACTTGTTCAGTTACACCCTGGATTTCGATTTCAACACGACGGTCTGGTGCCAGACATTCGATCAGAGCAGCGCGCTGTTTGATATTGTCACATTTGTTGCCAGTAACAGGATCTTCTTTACCGCGGCCTTCTGCACGGATGCTGCCGGCTGGGATGCCTTTAGCGACCAGGTAATCTACAACGCTCTGTGCACGTTTCTGAGACAGTGGCAGGTTGTAGTTCTGGGAACCGATGCGGTCAGTGTAACCGATAACCAGGACGTTGCCCTGAGTCGGGTCGATTGACGCCAGTTCGTTGAACAGCTGGTTCAGAGCTTCCTGACCTTCAGCTTTCAGAGTAGATTTGTTGAAGTTGAACAGAACGTCTGAACGCAGGGTGAAACGTTTGTTCTCAACAACTGGTGCAACAACCGGAGCTGGTTCTGCAACTGGTGCAGCAACTTCATCCTGGCCGAAACGGTAAGCAACACCAACACTCAGCATGCCGTTATCAGGACGTGCCATAGTGGTTTCTTTATCGCCGATGTTGTTGATCCACTGATATTCTACGCGAGCTGCGATATCACGGGTGATTGCATACTCAGTACCCAGTGCGAACAGCGGAGAAACACCAGTGTCGTTGCCTTTAACGCGCTCACCATCGATAGATGCGGTTGCGTCTGCACGCCATACCATTGCACCCAGACGGGTATAAACGTCTAAGTCATCCATTACCGGATAGCTCAGTTTGGTAGTCAGCTGAACGCCCTGTGCTTTGAATGCGCCGTTGTTACCGTCGCCTTTGTAAGGCATACGACCTAACCAGTCATAACCTAATTCAAAGCCCATGTACTGGTTGTGCTGATAACCAGCATAGATACCAGCGCCGAGCTGATCTTTATGAACCGGACCAGTGTTGCCTAAGCTTTCACCGTCAAAACCAGTACCGGTGTTCTGATACTGAGACCAACCTAATTTACCACCGGTATACCAGGTATTGTCTTTTGGAGCTGCCTGCGCAACGCTTGCGAAAGCTGCCACTGCCACTGCTACTGCGATAGCTGTCTTTTTCATTTTACGCCTCGTTATCATCCAAATTGGCTCTGGCTTAATGCCTTATTATCGCCTTTGGTTTTTAAAAATAGTCAGGGATTATGTGCGCTATTTAGTAAATAGCTCCCAACAGGGAATTTTAAGCACTACCTTAACGGTGTAAAGTCTACAGCGAACTATAAAAGTTACAAGCCTGTCCTGTGGAATTCGACTAAAAAAATGTAAAAAACTGTACTGATTCATAAACATACAAAATAGTCAATTTCTTTGGATATTTGGCTTAACACGTTGAAATAGTGTAATTTTATTAACCAAGCAGAGCAAATGATACGGGCATGTAAAAAACTCTGAGAATATTCTTAATTTTCCTTAATGATAAGGGAAAGAGTGAATTTGTAATGTATTCAGTTGTCGTGCAACAGGTGCACTGTCATGATGCCATTCCTGCGGACGCATAATAAAACCGAGGCAGCTGCCCTGTTCCGCAGCGCGCTGTAACCGGGCATTTTCCTGCTCAGTCAGTACCGGCAGCCAGCCCAGAACCACACTGTAGTTACCGCTGGCGAGTGCTTTCTCCATAGCGGCAACACTGTTGATTGCCGGGATGCGGGACAACTGCATGATTTTATCACCCGGCAGCTGATTCTGCGATAACCAGGTGCGGTTAAGTTTTGCACCCGGAGAGAGCCATAACAGCCAGCGGGACTCCCCGGCAAGCTGACGTAATAAAGGAAGCAGAATGTGGGTCAGGACGATATCATTATTGCGATAAACCAGTTCGCTGACCATTCCGTTCAGACGGCGTTCCCCCGCAAGGGCGGGTGACACAGATGCCGGTGTAACAGGGACGTATTCCCGGGTTGCCTGCTGGCGCATAGTTAACCTCACATAGTGATACTGTATATGTGTACAGTATAATCCAATTCCGCTCAGATCAAGTAAATTTTTTCCATACAACTCGCAAAATTCAGGTTTGCCGGATACAAATACGAATTTATCGTTGGCAATCGGGGAAACATTCCTTATTTTGTGGCGACAGCTGAGCTCAGTCAGGGAATGACACAACGATACGTTTAACCTGCTTTCAAAGGACTGATAATATGAAGGATTATTTGAAATTGTCAGATGTTCAGTTTGATCGTCTTCAACACAGCACACAGCCGTTCGGCCGGATCCGCCTGAAATCACAGTTCGGGTGTATGGGATTATCCATTGACCGGGTCACTTTCGCACTGATAGCCAACAGTCAGCTCTGGCTGAAAAGCACAGAGGCCACCCGCGAGCTGTTCTGCCGGCTGGAACTGAGTGACCGGTTTACTTATCCCAAGCGGATCCTGCCGATGCGGATTAACTATTACCGTGTTCCGGACGCGGTATGGCAGTGCCCTCAGCAGAGTGAGTTCCTTTTTTACCAGACCTACCTGCATGCACGGGAACATGCACAGTCACAGCAGCAACTGCCGTCGCGGATTAAAGATCTGCCGAATGTGGACAGAGCTCTGGAACGCCGCTTATGGCAGGCGGGGATCCGCCGGGTGGATGACCTCTATTTGCTGGGTGCCAAAGCGAGCTTTCTGAAGGTCAAAGCCCGGCCGCAGAATGAGCTGAAATTACTGTTTGCCATCGCGGGAGCCATTGAGGGGTGCCACAGTGCGGTATTACCGAAAGCACTGCGGGAGGATCTTATCCATTGGCATGGCCGGCTGAACTAAACGGCGCAGGTATCCCGGGGAAATGTTTTCCCCGGGAAGACATCAGCTGTCCGGTGTTTCTTCCGCCGCAGTCTGTTTTTTGCGGCGGAACCGCCCGGCGGAAGGCTGCAGATTATGCTCTTTATCATTGATCTGCCGGATAAGCCCGGTAATGTCCGGTGTCAGGCTGAGTAACAGGCGAATCTGTTCCAGCACCAGCTGCTCGGTACTATTATTGTCACAGGTACATTTATCCAGACGCTGTGCGAGCGCATCTGAAATAGCCTGAATCTGCAAATCTTCCCGATGTCCTTTTTGCAGTGCGATCTCGATATAGCGGATGGCATCATTCAGCAGACGCAGAATAGTGTCATCCGTGAGCTTGGTGCGGTGAGCCCCGAGCGCGGAAATATAACTGAGCAGGGTGTGGTTGAGACAGAGCAGGCGGAACGCCTCATCCTGAGATGTACGGTAACTGCTCGGCTCTGAGGATATGTTCGCTACCACAGAGGCAAACTCCCCGTCGCTGATATGCGCATCACGACGGGCAACCCGGTACTCCAGGCTGTCAGTTTTACCGTTGTAATACTGTTGCAGGATTTGTTCCAGATAACGGCCGTTTGCCTGCATGGTGCGGTCAATCACCAGCGGCAGCTGGCGGTATTTCCAGTCCGGCCAGATATAGCTGACAGCAAACCAGGCGAGTCCGCAGCCGATCAGGGTATCGATGATGCGGTGGATGGCGATATCAAACCCTTCACCCAGCAGGTTAAAACTGAACAGCACCAGCAGGGTAATAAAAATAGTGGCCTGGGCGTACTGACTGGTGCGGAACACAAAGAACATCAGCCCGGACAGTACCATCAGAATAAGCTGTCCCTCATAAGACGGCACAAAATACATGATCGGCAGGCCGATAAGGATCCCGGCGAGAGTCCCCACTATGCGCAGCATCAGGCGGCGTCGTGTGGCACTGTAGTTCGGCTGGCAGACAAACAGGCTGGTCAGCATAATCCAGTAACCGCGGGTCAGATCGAAGGTCAGGATAATGGCGTAACCGGCACACAGCAGCAGCGACATCCGGATAGCATGGCGGAACAGGGCGGAGCGTGGTGTCAGGTTCTGCCTGACCCGCGCCCAGATATCACGCAGTCCCTGCAGGTTTTCGTTGGACAGGCGTGCATCTTCCTGCATCTTTTCCGCCGGAAGCTGAGTCTGCTCTGCGGTCAGTCCTTTAAGCTGGGAATCGACACCGCGCAGGTTGGTCAGCAGATGGCGCAGAGCCATGACACTGCTGTTACCGGGCTTTTGCTGCTCCAGCAGGTTGAGGGAGTTTTCCAGATAAGAAAATGTCCGCTCAAAACGCGGGTTATGGTGATATTTGCGGCGCTGCAAAATGGCCTGCGCAACAGCGGCGCAGGCATGTCCCTGCATGGTCATCAGCCGCTGAAAGCGGAACATAATATCGCTGTAACGCAGTTCATTGCTTAAATTCTGATACTGGATATGAGACGAACTCGCCCGCTCGTGAATATCCTGGGCAACAAAGTAATAATGAAGGGCATGGCGGGTACTGCGCTGGCCGCGGTCACCTTTCAGGCGGGAAAACAGGGTCATTTTTGCCTGATGCATGGCTTCCGTCAGTGCGCTGTTCGCCATCGCCAGTTCAAAGACGGACTGCTGATAATCTTCTTCTATATCCGGGTCAAACAGGTTTGCTTTTGCCTCCAGATAATTGGAGAGCTGCATATAATAGCGGGCAAGATTATCCTGCAGCGGACGGACAGGGAAAAACAGGTGCCCGGTCAGGGTCAGCAGGTTATACCAGACCGCACCGGTCAGCAGTAACAGCGGTTGCTGATACCAGTCATCAAACAGGTTTTTACCCAGCATGGTGTAAATCGCGATCAGCAGTGCCCCGAAAGCAATGGTGGCGTAACGCTGCCCGAGCGCACCCAGCAGAATAAACCCGCTGGTTGATACCGCAAGTCCTGCCATAAACAGGAGGTGGTGGTCATACAGCAGTTCAATAGCCGCAGACGCGACAAAGAAAGAGATCAGCGTGATAAACAGATTACGCAGACGCCCGGCGAGCCGGTCATCCAGGTCTGTCAGTGCGGCGGCTACCATCCCGAGTGTCAGGGCAATGGTGACTTTCGGCGACATGTGCAGCAGCCACGGCACCAGCGTGGTACCTGTCAGCGCAATCAGGATGCGGAAATAATAAAGAAAATGGCTGTTATAAATATACCGGCTGAAGCCGAGAAACGCTGCAAGCACAATAACCTCAATGAGTCAGAAATACCCTTAACGGGAATTTGGCAGTAAACTAATTGTGTCTTTCCTGTAATATGGCAATGGTATGGCGCTGGCATACGTTTTACCACATCTGGTTTTATCACATATTGATTTCAATCTTGTAACGGTGCGGAACACATGGAATTAAAATCAACACAAATGGGGCAGACACTGGCCCGGCATCCTTACAACCGCGTGCGGTTACTCAACGCAGGTATCGAAGTCAGCGGGGCAAAACACCGGTATGTTATTCCTTTCAATGAGTTAATCAATATTCAATGTAAACGCGGTATCGTCTGGGGCGAACTGGAATTTGAACTGCCGGATGAGCAGGTTGTGCGTCTGCACGGTACCCAGTGGCAGGAAACTCAGGAATTCTATCAGTATCTTACCGATATCTGGTCACGCTGGAGTGAAGAGATGAGCGTGGTCAGCGCGGGTGTGCTGGATAAACAGGTCAGTGAAATTAAGTCGGTGATTCAGGCCGACCGCTGGCTGACACAACCGGAAAGTCAGAAACTCCGTGACAACATTCTGCACGCCTTTGCGGCACTGCCGCTGCCCCGTGCGCGTCTGGCCGGTTTTGATAATTGTGCACAGTCTTATCAGTTTTGTCTGGACTGGCTCAGCCACACCGATGAAAAACGCCGTCAGCGCAACCGCGAATGGACACAACAATGCCTTGAAACCTACGTGGATTTCTTTGCCAGTGTGGAATCCTCCCCGCTGAATACTTCGCAGAGTGAGGCGGTGGTTAATGGTGAGCCTTCCGTGCTGGTACTGGCGGGAGCCGGAAGCGGTAAAACATCGGTGCTGGTGGCACGGGCAGGCTGGCTGCTGCGCCGTCAGCAGGCGCTGCCGGAGCAGATCCTGATGCTCGCCTTCGGGCGGCAGGCGGCGGATGAGATGAATGAACGGATCCGCACCTGTCTGCACACAGAAGAGATCCGCAGTAAAACCTTTCACGCCCTCGCACTGCATATTATCCGCGAAGCATCCAATAAATCGCCGGTTATCAGTGCGCTGGAAAGTGACACAGCCGCCCGTCATGAACTGATTAAATCCGTCTGGCAGACTCAGTGCCGTGAGAAAAAAGCACAGGCAAAAGGCTGGCGCGAACTTATCAGCGGCAGTATGAACTGGCTGGTGGATGAGGAGGAATACTGGGAAGATGAAACCCTGTGCCGCCGCATGGTGCCGAGGATTGACCGCTGGCTGAGCCTGATGCGCATGAACGGCGGTAGTCAGAAAGTGATGATTGAGTCCGCACCGCCGGATATTGTACCGGAATTCACAAAACAAATCAAACTGATGGCGCCGTTTTTAAAAGCCTGGAAAAGTGCCCTGAAAGACGAGGGGGCGACAGATTTCTCCGGGCTTATCCATCAGGCGGTGAATCTGATTGAAAAAGGGCGCTTTATCTCGCCGTGGAAAGCGGTGCTGGTGGATGAGTTCCAGGATATCTCACCGCTGCGGGCAAAACTGATCCATGCCCTGCGGGCCCAGAACCCGCAGACCACACTATTTGCTGTCGGTGATGACTGGCAGGCTATTTACCGTTTCAGTGGTGCGGAACTGACACTGACCACGGATTTCAGCGCGGTCTTCGGCGAAGGGGGACAGTGTGCGCTGGATACCACATACCGCTTTAACAGCCGTATCGGGGAGATCGCCAACGAATTTATTCAGCGTAACCCGCAGCAGTTAACCAAACCCCTGAACAGCCTGACGAAAGGGGATAAAAAAGCGGTGCTGTTACTGCCGGACAGTCAGCTGGAAGCATTACTGAATAAAATGAGCGGTTATGTGACCGGAGAAGAAACGGTTCTGATCCTGGCGCGTTATCACCACCTTAAACCGGAGATTCTGTCGGTGGCAGCAACCCGCTGGCCGCATCTCAATATCCGTTTTATGACCATGCATGCCTCGAAAGGTCAGCAGGCGGATTACGTCATTATTACCGGACTGACGGATGAACGGGACGGTTTCCCGGCTGCAGCACGGGAATCGGTGATTGAGCAGGGATTACTGCCGCGGGAAGAGGAGTTTATACATGCCGAGGAGCGTCGCCTGATGTATGTGGCGCTGACCCGGGCAAAAAAACAGGTCTGGTTGCTGTATGACAAAGACTCGCCGTCCTGCTTCGCGGAAGAACTGGCGGATATGGGCGTCAGCCGGGTGAAAAAGCCCTGAAATATGAAAGAAGCGGCGGTAAATTATCACCGCCGCAGAAAGCCGTTACTGAGTCCGCTCACTTAAATAGCGGTTGTAATCCGGAATAACAATATCCACATCGTTATCGAAATCCGGCGAGTGAATAATAAAATCAGCGGTGGACATATTGGTTGCCACCGGGATATTCCAGACGGTCGCCAGGCGCAGCAGCGCTTTCACATCCGGGTCATGAGGCACGGCATTGAGCGGATCCCAGAAAAAAATCAGCACATCAATTTTCCCTTCCGCAATCATTGAGCCTATCTGCTGATCCCCGCCCATCGGCCCGCTCAGCATGCCGGTGATTTCAAGCCCGGTTTCGCGGCTGATCAGTTTGCCGGTAGTGCCGGTGGCGAACAGCTCATGGCCTTCTAATTTAGCCAGATTGCGTTTAACCCAGTCCAGTAATTTGGTTTTATAGTGATCATGAGCCACAAGGGCGATTTTTTTATGCTTGGTCAGTACTCGGGTGGTCGATTCCATAACGCTCTCTTTTCCGGCGAATAAAATGTTATTCAATAACATAAGCGAAAAAAAGGGTTCCGCCAACAGGTGATTTTCAATTCAGTATGCTATAACTCAGATTGTTGCGCAGGATGATAAAAGAGGCTTCTATGAATGACACATTTCTGACCGGTATTCTTCAGCAGGTAAAAACGATCGCTGTGGCGGGGGCGAGTGATAAACCGGACCGCCCTGTTTATCATGTGATGGAGTATCTGCTGGGACAGGGATACCGGGTGATTCCGGTGAATCCGAAACTGGCGGGAAAAACCCTGATCGGGCAGATGGTGTATGCCACGCTTGCCGATATTCCGGAGCCGGTGGATATGGTGGATGTTTTCCGTAATGCGGATGCCGCACCGGGTATTGCGCAGGAAGCGATTGCCATAAAAGCGAAAGTGCTGTGGCTGCAGCAGGGGATTATCAGCAGTGAGGCGAAAGCGCTGGCGGAAAACGCCGGGCTGCTGTTTGTTGAGGATCGCTGCCCGAAAATTGAGATCCCGCGTCTGGGGCTGGAAAAGTAAGTAAAAATAAAGCCCCGGCATGTGAGTGGCGGGGCTCTTCGTATTGTTAATTGCGCAACCGGGGAGACTGTAACTGGTTGCGGATGGACTCAGCCAGTTCATCCATAGTGATGTTATCGGGGTGGTCTTCATCCATCTCATAGGTGATCTGGGCTTCTGCCAGATAGCTATGGATAGGCTCACCGTTATCGTCTTCCATCACGACGTGGTACCAGGGCGCAGAGCGCAGGTTCATATTGGATGCGATGTCGTCCTCTTCCGGCTGATCCAGTGAGTATTCAGCATCAATGTCGACAATCACGCCCAGGTAGCCAAGCAGCTTATGGCGAACTTGTTGTCCGATACCGAACTTACTTGAAATCATCATAATCACCTCCGAAGAAACTTTGCTCTGTTACTAATATGGGGGGTACTGATGACAGATTCAATCCCTTAACAGATTGTTGTTTCCTATCACTGCAATCAGCAATAGCTGACAATTTCAGGTTATCGGGGAGTGGGTAAAATTACAACCGGCGGACAGCGATACAGATTAAAATAGTGACATTTTCGGAAAAAGGAGCGATATAATGAAGATCGGACGACATTTTGCCGTATACGGACGCGTTCAGGGCGTTGGTTTCCGCTATCAAACGTTTTACTGGGCAAAACGCCATAATGTGACCGGTTTTGTCCGCAATCGTCAGGATGGCAGTGTGGAAATTGAAGCGTATGGCGATGAAAGTGTGCTGGAGGCCATGACCGCATGGCTGGAGGCGGGCGGGCCGCCGGGGGCGAAAGTGACAGATATCATCGCAACCCCCTGTGATTACAGGGAAGTTGCGGTATTCCGTGTCCGCCACGAATAAACGGCGGTCAGATACATTTCACCGGTTTCGGCAGACCGGCCAGCTTTGTTGCCTGTTTGGCCGGGCCTTTCGGAAACAGGCGGTACAGATAACGACTGTTCCCGCGCTCCTCGCCATACTTCTGTGTGATGGCTTTCACCAGCATGCGGATAGCCGGTGAGGTATTAAATTCCAGATAAAAATCCCGCACAAAGCGGATAACTTCCCAGTGCTGTTCTGTCAGGGTGATTTCTTCCTGTTCAGCCAGCAGCGGCACCATTGCTTCCTGCCAGTCCTGCACATTGAGTAAATAGCCGTGGGGGTCAGTGGCGATTTCACGCCCTTCAAACACAAACATAATCTGAACCTGCTGAAAATGAGAATGAAAATGTAGCAAAAATCTGCCGCTACCCCAAGCATCAGAAGAAAGAAAGCGGTGATAATGATGATAAAATCAGCTAACACATTGAGAAATGACTAAATTTCCGGCATTTAAACTATCCGGGACTTTACAAGGCACAGTGAGGGGACTATAGTGCACGTCATTGCGGAGGGGTGGCCGAGCGGCTTAAGGCAGCGGTCTTGAAAACCGCCGACGGGAAACCGTCCGAGAGTTCGAATCTCTCCTCCTCCGCCATCTCAACGTCTCCCAGTATCTCCTGAAGTCTCTCAATTCCTGATAAATCATTCCTTACAGTAACGTTATTTGCCCGGCTATCAGCGAAAACCTCACCAAACTGCACAGTATGAATTTCGCTGAAGTCAGATATAACAGAGTGCAGGGCGTGATATTATGATGGTGCCACTTCGCTTTGTCTGATTCGTTCCGTATTGGGTCACCGGAGTTTTATGTTTAACTTTTAACAATGTTAGAGGTTTAAAATATATTTCAGTTCTTTTATTTTTTCTTTTTGCGGCGACTGATGAATATCTGCACAGTAGCTTTTTTCATATTCATCGATTAAATTTTCCACAGAGAGTCTTTTGTTCGGAACATCCATTTTTAAATCATCTCTTGCTTCCTGCTGTAAACGCATACTATCGTAACCGCTCATTTTAGGTATTTCATCACCAAAAACAGATGTTACCCCATTCATGCGAAAATTAACCTTCGCTTGTTGATCTCCGATTTCATCAACGGCAATCCTGCACTTCATATATTTTACGACTTTCGTTTCCTGAGTATCGCAGCCTTGTAATAAAATACATCCGATTGTAACGACAATAATACCGAAAATTTTCATCCCTCAGATACCCTTAATTTAATGGTAATAAAGTGTGATTTTCTCACAAAAAATTATCCGTGATAAATAAAAGGTTTCTCTGTTCCCTGAACCGAAACAGTTTTCTCAGATAATTTTCTTCAGGCGGACTGTCCACTCCGGCCGGAAGCTGACGTCGCCGCATTCAGCATCATGCTGCTGATTAGCACAATATTTTTTCCGGCAATATTTCCCTTCCCGTTTCGTCAAAAATGTCGATTATCGTTGTCTGACACATCAAAAAACCGATCCTTCATTGATTATAAAGCTATTTTTTACTGGCATGTAATATGCATAGATGACATTTCTTTTCTTACTCTTTTACTCCCTGGTCAGGGGAAAGGACGTCAAATGAATAAAGTCATATCTGTATGCCCGTATTGTGGCGCCGGTTGTAAACTGAATCTTTGTGTTGAAAACGGAAAAATAATCAAAGCAGAAGGTGCTGATGGTGTTACCAACCAGGGGCAGCTGTGTCTGAAAGGGTTATATGGCTGGGATTTTCTTAATGATAACAAGTTACTGACAGCCAGAATAAATCAGCCGATGATCCGCAGAGAAAAAGGTGCACCGTTTGAAGTTGTCAGCTGGCGGGAGGCGATTAATTATACCGCTCACCGGCTGAAACAGATCAAAGAAAAGTACGGTGCAAAATCCATTATGTGTACGGGCTCCTCACGCGGAACCGGCAATGAAACCAACTTTGTGATGCAGAAATTTGCCCGTGCAGTATTGGGTAACAACAATGTGGATTGCTGTGCCCGTGTGTGTCACGGCCCGTCAGTGGCCGGATTACAGGTGACATTGGGTAACGGGGCAATGAGCAATTCCATCGCGGATATTGAACACTCCGGTTGCCTGCTGGTATTCGGGTATAACTGTGCGGATTCTCATCCTATTGTCGCCCGCCGGGTGATAAAAGCAAAAGAGAACGGGGCGGAAATTATTGTCTGCGACCCGAGAAAAATAGAAACAGCTAAAATTGCCACACAATACCTTCCTCTGCGGAACGGTACCAATATGGCGCTGGTTAATGCGTTCGCCTATACCTTAATTGATGAAAATCTGTATGACAAAAATTATGTCAGCCGGTTTACAGAGGGATTTGAGGAGTACAAAAAAGCCGTTCAGGATTACAGCCCTGAAGTGGTTCAGGATATTACCGGCATTCCGGCCTCACAAATCCGTCAGGCGATGAGAACCTATGCGCGTGCAAAAACCGCAACCATTATGTGGGGGATGGGGGTGACACAATTCGGGCAGGCGGTGGATGTCGTCAAAGGCCTTTCCGGACTGGCGTTATTAACCGGCAATCTGGGAAAACCCGGTGTGGGGGTTGCACCGGTCAGAGGGCAGAATAATGTTCAGGGTGCCTGTGATATGGGGGTACTGCCTAATATGTTCCCCGGCTATCAGAATGTGACAGATGAAAATGTCAGACGTAAATTTGCGCAGGCATGGGGGATCCCGTATGAATCCCTTGACCCTGAGGCGGGCTACCGTATTACGGAAGTCCCGCATCTGGCCATTGAGGGAAAGGTAAAAGCCTATTACATCATGGGGGAGGATCCGCTGCAGACAGAAGCGGATTTACAACTCGTCCGCAATGGGTTTGATGCCCTGGAATTTGTGGTGGTGCAGGATATCTTTATGACCAAAACAGCGGAGCAGGCCGATGTTATTCTGCCGTCAACCAGCTGGGGTGAGCACGGCGGTATCTTTACCTGCGCGGACAGGGGCTTTCAGCGGTTTGAGAAAGCCATTGAACCACAGGGAAATGTAAAACGGGACTGGGAAATTATCAGTCTGCTGGCGACAGAGATGGGATACCCGATGTCTTATACTGACAACAAAGAGATTTGGGATGAACTCAGAGAACTGTGTCCGCTGTTTTACGGTGTCACCTATGAAAAACTGGAAGGGCTGGCACATATTCAGTGGCCGTGCCCGTCAGAAGATCATCCGGGGACACCATACCTCTATCAGAATAACATCTTTGATACCCCGTCAGGCAAAGGACTGCTGTTTGCCGCACCGTGGCGGAAGCCGGCGGAACTGCCGGATGATGAATATCCGCTGATCCTTTCCACTGTCCGTGAGGTCGGGCACTATTCATGCCGTTCTATGACCGGTAACTGTAAGGCGCTGGCATCTCTGGCTGACGAACCGGGATATGTGCAGATGCATCCGGAAACCGCAGGAAAGCTGGGAATTAAAGACCAGGATATTGTGTGGGTGGAGTCACGCAGAGGGAAAGTGATGTCCCGGTGCAGTATCAATGAAACGATTAATAAACCAGCGGTTTATATGACATATCAGTGGTGGATTGGTGCCTGTAATGAACTGACACAGGATAATCTGGATCCGGTATCCAAAACACCGGAAACTAAATACTGTGCGGCGAGAGTGATCAGAATTGATAATCAGAAAGAGGCCGAAGCTCTAGTCAAAGAAAAATATGCTGTCATGCGGAACCGGTTAATCGGTTTAGTTGAAACAGCAGAAAGCCAGATTCAATAAACGGAATACATTTAATACCATGTGACCACAGGGTGTTTTACAGCACTCTGTGGTTTTTTATACCACATCATTGCTGAATGAAACACAAAAAGCCTGCAGCCGCCGGATGCAGATGAGTCCCCTGTGATTACTGGTGTCATCGTCAGCCGGAAAATGTCCTCCTGCCGGTTATCTCCTCCGCACATAAAAACAATATTTCCGTTTTCTGTGATTTTCCTCAAATAATCAAAAAGATATTTCGCTAAGATAACGGTCTTAAAGGAGCGATGTCTATGATAAGTTTATCTCATCTATCCGGTTTATTCTTAGGGGTATTACTGGGTTTTGTTATGCAGCGCGGCCGCTTTTGTTTAGCCGGTGGTTTGCGTGATCTCTATCTCTTTCGCGACAGCAGAATGCTGATTGCTATTCTGATTGTCATCTCTGTCCAGAGTATCGGACTCTTCATTTTTTCTTATTTCGGTATTGCAAAAATCCCCGGAGGCACATTTCCCTGGCTGGCAACTCTGGCCGGCGGATTACTTTTTGGCATGGGGATGGCATTTGCCGGGTCCTGCTCAACCGGTGCTTATTACCGGGCTGCGGAAGGATTGGCAGGCAGCATTACAGCCGTCGGCGGTTTTATTATTGCCAGCTGGTTTATCCGTCAGTCTGCCGTAAAACAGGTCTTTTCTCCGGTTACCACACCGAAGCTGGATTCCCCGACTATCACACAATCACTGAATATCCCGCCGTATATCGCGATTATTGTTTTGGTGCTGCTGACGGTTTTTCTGGTGAATCGTCACCTGAATAAATACAAATCTGTTCACATTCCCAAAATGAAAGCCCGGAAAACCGGGGTCGCTCACCTGCTGTTTGAAGCCCGCTGGCATCCGTTTGTTTCTGCCCTGATAATTGGTGTCATTGCTCTGCTTGCCTGGCCTTCAAGCCTGGCGGACGGACGTGTCGGCGGGTTAGGGATCAGCGGCCCGAGCGCACAATTATTTTCACTGGTGACGGCCGGCGACCTGAAATTCTTTAACTGGGCGGGTTATCTGCTGATCGGGATTTTTGCCGGGGCGTTTATCGCCGCAAAAGGCAGCCGGGAATTTCGTTTCCGCAACCCGGGTTTTCCCGTGATGATAAAAAGCCTGACCGGCGGATTACTCATGGGTATCGGCAGCGGCCTGGCCGGCGGCTGTATGCTGGGAAATACCTTAGTCAATACGGCCTGGTTCTCCTGGCAGGGCTGGGCGTTTATTCCCTGCATTATCGCCGGCAGCTGGATTGTCAGTTATTTTACGATCATACGTCCTCAGAAAATAAAGTAATAAGGTGAAACTATGAATACGCTGGAATTAGATACCCGCGGGCACCTGTGCCCCTTTCCGTTAATTGAAGCAAAAAAAGCCATTGAAACATTAGCGACCGGTGATGTACTGGTCATCAAATACGATTGCGCTCAGGCGACGGAAAATATTCCTCGCTGGGCGGCAGAAGCCGGCCATGAAGTTACTGATTTTGAACAAATCGGTGATGCGCAATGGCGGATGGAAATTAAAAAAGGGTAACGAAATGATGGCGGCCTGAAAATCGTTGCACGGAACTTTTCCGGACAGAAAAAGACGGAATTGTTCACAGGCAAATTTGAGGTCGCATCGCTCACCGGTACGCAGTGAAACACTTTCTTATTCCTGCATCTGCGCCGTTAATACACTGACTCTCTCTTTCAGCAGATTCGCCATATCCCCGTCGTGACCCCCGAGTATTTTACCGATGTCCTTCAGTTTGACGCCTATCTGCCGCAATATCTGAATCCGGGTAAGGCGTTCGATACTGTCAGTCCGGTCTTCTCAGCAATTTCACCAACCTGAAGTAACATATTTCCCTCCTGTAATGCGGCTCAGACTGCGGCCTTACGTAACGTAAGAGTCAATACCCGGTTTTTATTTTATTGCGTCTGTTTTGCAGACGGGTACACGTACAGTATTGTACCGGTTCCGTATAATAATGAGATTCAAATAAAAAAAAGCAGGAGTGATCTTTGGTTACCGGACCTTTTATTAATGCCGCCGCAGTATTAATTGGCGGAATTGCCGGGGCAGGGCTGAGCCACCGGCTGCCGGAACGTATCCGGACATCGATGCCCTCCGTATTCGGCCTGGCCTCGCTCGCCATCGGGGTGTTGCTGATTATAAAATGTGCCAATATGCCGGTGATGGTGTTGTCGGTGCTGCTGGGGGCGGTTATCGGTGAACTGTGTTGCCTGGAAAATAAAATTAATGCGGTGGCCGGTAAAATAAAGACCCGGCTTCCGGCACGGGGCGGGGCTCAGGAAAGTTTTATCGAAAACTATGTGGTGCTGATATTCCTGTTCTGTGTCAGCGGTACCGGGATTTTCGGGGCGATGCATGAAGGCATGACCGGTGATCCGACCGTTCTGCTGACCAAGGCTTTTATGGATTTTTTCACCGCGATGATATTTGCCTGCTCACTGGGTATTGCGGTGTCGGTTATTGCCGCACCGATGCTGATTATTCAGCTGGTACTGGCGGGCAGCGGTGCGTTATTAATGCCGTTTACCACACCGGCTATGATGGCGGACTTTACCGCAGCGGGCGGGGTATTATTAATCGCGACCGGGCTTCGGATCTGCGGTATTAAAATGTTTGCGGTGATTAACCTGCTTCCGGCACTGGTACTGGTGATGCCGCTGTCGCTGCTCTGGTCATCTTTCTGAATTATGATGTAAATCAGCCGGATAGATACAGCAGACGGTGGCAGTCTGTCATGCAGGGTTATTTTTTGGTTATTGATCCCGCAAAATAGCATCCGGCTGAATGAATTATCTGCAAATACAGGATTGGCTGTTTTTATCTGCTTTATTTGAACCACTTCAAGAAATTGAATTACTTCTGAAATCACAGGGTTATAATCCGGAAAACCGATTCAGTTACTTTCCGTATTCATTCCATGGATGTCATCAGTATTATCATTTCAGCGGGTAAATCCTCCGTTGATGTCGCACTTTATACCTTATTACCGATTATGGTCGTGATGCTGATCATAATGAAATACCTGTCTGTCAGAGGCGTGCTGGATGTGATAGTCCGCTGGCTGGCACCTTTACTCAAACCTTTCGGCTTAACCGGGATGAGTGCATTCGCGCTGATCCAGATAAACTTTGTCAGTTTTGCCGCACCACTGGCAACACTCGCGATTATGGATAAGCGGGGTGTCTCTGATCGCCATATGGCCGCCACCCTGGCGATGTGTTTTGCTATGGGGCAGGGGAATGTGTTTTATCCGCTGATGCCGTTCGGGCTGCACTGGACAACCTCCATTATTATCTCGGTTGCAGGGGGATTGTGTGCGGCGGCTTTTACCTGGTATGTCACCGGTCGCCGGTTATCCGCAACAGAGACCGCAAGCTCAGAGCCGCTGCCGGATGCGGAGCAGAATAATCAGGGAATTTTGTCGGTTATCAACAGCGCGGGGGCGGATGCTATCCGCCTGGCACTCGGAGCTATCCCGATGCTTATCCTGTCATTATCCATTGTCGGATTAATGCAGGCCGCCGGGGTAATTGAATGGCTGCACCATATTCTGATGCCGGTACTGAATTTTATGCATATTCCGGACAGTTTTGTGCTGCCCGCCCTGGTGAAATGTGTGGCGGGGGGTACCGCCTATTTCGGGGTGATATCTGACCTGGTACAGCAGGGCGCGGTAACCGCCAATCAGATTAATGCATCTGCCGGTTTACTCATCCAGACATTTGATTTACCGGGGATCGGAATTTTTCTCGGCATCAGTTCGCGGTTTGTCCGCTTATTCCGTTATGTGATCCCGGCAGCACTGATCGGTATTCTCATCCGCACGGTTTTGCATATAGTATTATTTTAAGCCGCAGGAGATAAGTGATGGATATTCGTGAAGATGAAACCAGTTTTTATATTCTTTCTGAGGACGGCAAAAGCCGGATAGCGGAAATCACCTTTGTGTATACCGGGGATAATCTGGCGATTATTGACCATACTATGGTGGATGACAGCCTGCGCGGGCAGAAAGTCGGTAATAAGCTGGTTGCGGCAGTGGTTGAGAAAATGCGTCGTGAACAGCGGAAAATTATTCCGCTTTGTCCGTTTGCCAAAAGCGTGTTTGATAAAACCCGTGAGTATGACGATATCCGTCACGCCGGATAATGCACAATGCCGGAGGGGAAACCGGTTTTCCCCTCACGGTACAGACAGAGCAGTTACCATCCGCAGATATTGGTTTCTTCATCCATATCGTAGCCGCGGATAATATTAATCAGATCCTTGACGATTTGCGCCGCGTTTTCAGCATCGGCTAATTCAGCAGCAGAATCCACGTCTTTATCCACTGACACACCATTATTTTTATTGGTCATGGTGACCATCAGTGCCGCATCATTAATCTTTTCTTTGCTGTCTAATTCACTGACCAGCAACGCGATTTCCTCCGCTGCAATCTCAGGGATATATAACTTTTTCGGATTCAGAAAGAGTTTCTCCGCTTTCAGGCCGTTACTTTCATTTATCAGCTCTAATAAAAAGCCTTTGTTTTCGTCGTTCATGATTGTGTTACTCCTCGGTCAGGATCTCTGGGGCGACATAAAAATCGACATTGAACACAGTATCGTCAGTAACCGCTTCTATCCGGTGCCAGGTTTCCGGCGGAAAGACACCGAACTGCCCGGCTTGGATTACCAGGGTGTCTGTTGGTTCGGGGCTGGTTTCATCCGCATAGGAATAGTAAACAATCGTGCCCTGCATAACAGACAGTTTAGGATAAACGCCCTGACGGGTGCCTTTATCCAGATGTCTTTGCCAGATAGATTTCGGTGCGGTTTCTTTGGTCCAGAGCGGGGTGCTGCGGACATGAATGTAGCTAGTCGGAATGATGATGCGTTCCATCTGTGTTCTCCTGAAGTTAAACACATGATTAATACTCAATATTAAAATACTTTTCAAAATATAAAAAGTATTTTAGATGCAACTTCAGAGGAAACCGCACGATTTACCCGCCGGCAGAAGAGCTGCCGGGAAGGTATACAATACATGATAATTAACCATTGTTATATTATGGTTATTTAATGGTTTGCTTATTAATTGCGGTACTGTCGGAATGAAAGCGATGAAGGATATGCGGGCAGATATCTTTTATATAGCATAATTATTATGCGGTTCGAAATAATATAAGAGGTATTATTTAATTAACTTAACGCAATTAAGAACATTAAAACAGAAGAAATTATTTCTTAATAAAACTTATTCTTAATTAAACTGGTTTTTTTATTTACAGAAAACAGATATATCTACTCAATATTTAAACCTGTCTGAATAAAATAACAACAATTAAGTGTGTAATCACATATTATGAATAAACGGAATTTATAAACCAGTGTAAATAATATTTTGTGTTGAGTATTCATTCAGATGTAGTTTTATTTATCTAATTTCAATCATGTGAGGACTAAATTGAAGTAATTCGTTATTAATCGCTTGTTTTTAAGATGTAAAATCTGACATAGGTAAATTTTACGGAATTAACATATGTAACAAAATGTTTCACTTTGATGACAGCTCTTATTTTTTAACTATATGATATATAAGTAATAACTTTATTTTTATTGATTTTGTATAATTATCAGTAATTGAATTAATACAAATCAATAGGTAAAACCTATCATTGGTGAACATTAAAGGCGTAAATAACGATTGGATTAACGTGTTTGAATCTCAGTATTATTAGTCGCAAGTAAATAAATTAAGAGCATCACAGCATTTACTACAATTAGTATTTATAAAATTTATATTCTGTAAAAGCATAAGGTATATTTATGCAATCACTAGACACTGTGCGATTTTTTGTCGAATATGACGCCAATAAGTATTTGGGAGCCTTGTTACGTCTGAGAAGAAAAGAACTGGGCATAAGTGGTCAGGAATTATCAGGAATGCTGAATATCAGTCAGCAGCAAATATCACGCTATGAGAACGGATTAACTAATTTCAATATCGTTATCCTTTTCCGTTTTTTTTCCTCATTAGGAATGACATCTGAAGAGGTTGTCAGAATCTTTAAAGAACTGGGACTGTTCTATTCTGATTTAAATATGAGTCAATATCAGAAATTAAGAATAAAGGAGGGAAGCTGATAATATTAAAAAACATGGAGTAAATGGGTTTTTTACAGGAAAAACTCACCTGTCTGTCGCAAATAATAATATTTTAACATCAAATAAAATTAACAATGAGGATTAAAGCGTATGTTGAATAAACAACGTTTAGTTATGTCTGTGGTTGCTCTCGCTGTATTATCCGCAAGTCAGTTAAGCATGGCAGCAACCGTTACCGGTGGTACTGTTCACTTTACCGGACGAATTGTGAATGCTGCGTGTGCTGTCAGTGCTGACTCTACTGATCAGACGGTCAATATGGGGCAGTACCGCACTGCATTCTTTGATGCCAAAGGGAAAAAATCCGGTGATGTGCCGTTTTCTATTAAATTAGAAGACTGTGATACCAGCGTATCCACCAAAGCATCTGTTTCATTCTCCGGATTATCTTCCGCAGATGACCCGACTGCATTGCAGACCAGTAATATCGGCGGCGGTTCAGCCGGTGCGGCGAAAGGTGTCGGTATTCAGATTGCTGATCACCTGGGGAAAGTGGTGAAACCGGATGGTTCTGTTTTTTCAACCGCACAAAACTTAGTGGATGGCGTCAACGTTCTGAATTTTTCCGCAAATTATATTTCAACTCAAGCCACGGTAACACCGGGCGGCGCGGACGCGGATGCCACTTTTACAATGCAGTATCAATAAAGTCGCCTTTTATTGCTGAACCCGTTAGCGCGTTATCAGTGGCCCGGGTGACCGGGTCACTGTTTGCCGATTGGAGTAAAAAATGCATAAATTAATCAGCACGGTATTTTTATTGTGCGGTATTTCTGCCGGTGCTTATGCCGGAAATAAAACGCATACCATTATTGACGGGGGTATGGTGCATTTAAGAGGTGGGCTGGTGGAAGCCGGGTGTACCCTTTCAACAAACAGCGAAAATGATGTTATTGATATGGGGGAATTCAGAACAAATCAGTTTAAGGGAACCGGCAGTTATTCAGGTAATATTCCGTTTAAGCTGGAGATAACCAATTGCAGTACTGCGGTAAGCAGTAAAGTGGGGCTTTCTGTCTTTGGTTATATTAATGAAAAAGATCCGCAAATAATTAAACTTGAAGACAGTGATGAAGCCGCAAAGGGTGTGGGAATAGCTATTCTGGATAGTGATGGTGATATTATTATTCCTGACAATATACCCTCAAAATGGATCAACTTTCACGAAGGTGAAAATGTATTACATTTTAATGCCAGATACAGAGCAACGGATATGCAGGTAACCGGCGGAAAAGCCAATGCATCAGTATGGTTTCATTTAACATATAAATAATAATTAAATACTCTCTGCGGGGATTTAAATAATGTACAGGTCAGCATTTTATATGAGAAAAATACTATTTTCTTTTATCATCGTATTCCTTTTTCCGGCAGTGGCATCAGCAGGCGGAATTGCACTGGGTGCAACCCGTATTATTTATCCGATGGAGGCAAAACAGGTGTCTCTGTCGGTAACGAATACAGATGAAAAAAATCGCTTTCTGATTCAGTCCTGGATAGATGATGCTTCAGATAAAAAAACGAAAGTATTCACTGTGACTCCCCCTTTGTTTGTCAGTAAACCAAAGAGTGAGAATACGATAAAAATCATTAATACAGGTGCTGATTTACCCAAAGACAGAGAGAGTTTATTCTGGCTGAACAGTAAAGCGATACCGTCCGTTGATCGTGAACAGGTTGCGGATAAAAACGTCCTGCAAATTGCCGTTCTGGCCAGGATCAAAATGTTTGTCCGCCCGGCAGGCTTACCGGTAAAAGCGGGTGACGCTTATAAAATGCTGAAGTTCAACAGAATCAGCGGCGGAATAAATGTGACTAACCCGTCACCGTATTACCTGACCGTTGTTAATATGATGATTGGCAATCAGAAAATTGAGAGTTTTATGGTCGCGCCATTCGCTGAAAAAATAATTAATACAGCACAACCTGCTGCCGGCGGAATATCATATCAGACAATCAATGACTATGGTGCCAATACACCAGTAATTAACGTTAATTCATATTAACTACTGTTATCTTATTTTATACGGAGCGCATTTTATGCAGAAATTAACTCTGCTGAAAGGATTGCCATGCTTTAAATTTAACAAGATAATGTTAATGCTTTCATGTGCAATGATAACCGGCAATATGGTCATTATTAAGAACGGCTATGCAGATGAATTCTTTAACCCTGCATTTTTGTCAGATAATGGTAATGAAGTTGCCGATTTGAGCCGGTTTGATAAGGGGCTGGGGCAGGCTGCGGGTGAATACCGTGTTGAAGTTTTTCTCAACGGGGAGTATGTGGCAACACAGGATATTTTATTTGTCAGTAATGAAAAAGACGGAGAAATAAAAGAGGGCAAAGATGATAGCGGATTAATACCCTGCTTAACCACGGATTGGTTTAAAAAATACAATATTGATACCAGTAACGCGGTATTACTGAATGACAGTTGTGTGGATTTTAGCTCAACTTACGATAAATCACAGACCCGTTTTGATTTTGAAGAACAAAAGCTGCGTGTGGATATTCCGCAGGCTGCTTTCATCAATAATATCAGAGGGTATATCCCGCCATCAGAATGGCAGGAGGGAATCAAAGCCCTGTTGCTGAACTATAGTTTTACCGGCAGCCACAGTAAAAACACCAAAAATGATGAACGATATAATAACTATTTTTTAAACCTGGACAGCGGTATTAATCTCGGTGCGTGGCAGCTGAGAAATACCAGTACCTGGAATTACACATCTGACCGGCGTACAGATAACAGCCAGTGGAATAATATCCGCACCTATGTGCAGAAAGCGATTATTCCGCTGAAAAGTCAGCTGACCATTGGTGACAGTTTTACGGAAAATGACATTTTCGACAGTGTGGGATTCAGAGGGGTAAAACTGGCCTCTGACGATAATATGCTGCCGGACAGCATGCGCGGCTTTGCGCCGACTGTCAGAGGCGTTGCCAACAGCAATGCTCAGGTCACTATCCGTCAGAACGGCTATGTTATTTATCAGTCTTATGTTTCCCCCGGCGCATTTGAAATTAAAGATCTGTATGCAACGTCCAGCAGCGGTAATTTGGATGTCACGGTTAAAGAAAATAACGGCACGATCACACAGTTTACGGTTCCGTATTCTGCGGTACCGATGTTACAGCGTGAAGGCCGGACAAAATATGAAGTAACCGCAGGGGAATACCGTTCCGGTTCATCCATGCAAAATAGCCCGGATTTCTGGCAGGGAACTATCAGCCACGGTTTTTCAGAAGGTGTGACGGTATATGGCGGAACACAGTTATCGGATAACTACCGGGCATTTTCTGCCGGTGCCGGGAAAAACCTCGGTGTATGGGGGGCGATCTCAGCGGATATTACACAGGCCAACAGTCGCTTACCCAATGGTGAGCATAAACAGGGGCAATCTGTCCGGTTTTTATATGCCAAATCACTGAACGAACTGGGAACAAACTTTCAGTTGATGGGATACCGTTATTCCACCAAAGGGTATTACACATTAAGCGAAACCAGTTATAAACAGATGAGCGGCTATAATATCAAAACCCAGGATGGCCCTGAGTTTAAAGACGCAGAAATTATTGATTATCATAACCTTTATTATACCAAAAAGGGACAGTATCAGATCAATATCAGCCAGCAGTTTGATGGTTACGGCTCTGTATATATTACCGGCAGTCATCAGACTTACTGGGGAACCAGTGAAAGTGATCAGTCATTTCAGCTTGGTTTTAACGGCAACTGGGAAGATATCACCTATGGCGTGAACTGGTCACAAAATAAATCGGTCGGACTGGCAGATAAAGATAAGCGGATTGCCCTTAATATTTCGGTGCCGCTGAGTCGCTGGTTCGGTGGCGGGGATGCTGCGGATATTACCGGATCCCGGAATAACATTTATTCCACGTATACGCTGACAAGGGATGATAAGAATAAAGTCTCTCAGCAGCTCGGGATATCAGGAACGTTACTTGAGGATAATAACCTTAATTATAATGTTCAGCAGGGATATGCCAATAAAGGTGAAGGGGCATCCGGCAGTGCATCGGTTAATTATCAGGGCGGATACGGCGAGGCTGGTGCCGGTTATAACTACGGCAGAAACTGGCAGCAGGTGACTTATACGGTCCGCGGCGGTGTTCTGGCACATCAGAATGGTATTACATTAAGTCAGCCGCTCGGCCAGACCAATATATTGGTTGAAGCACCGGGTGTTAAAGATACCTCTGTTGAAAATGCAACCGGTGTTTTCACCGACTGGCGCGGTTATGCCGTTATTCCGAATGCTACCGCTTACCGGAATAACCGGGTTGCACTGGATGTCACCACATTACCGGATAATGCCGAACTGGATAATGCCGTGGATTATGTGGTTCCGGTACAGGGCGCTATTGTTAAGGCGAATTTTAAATCCCGTATCGGTCTGAAAGCCATGGTGACACTGTTACAGAAAAACGGAAAAGTGGTGCCGTTCGGGGCAATAGTTACCGATGAGCATACCGGTAAAGCAAATATTGTCGGTGACGATGGTGTCGCATTTATGACAGGTCTGCCGGAAAAAGGAAAACTGAATATTGCCTGGGGAAATAGTGCAGATTCACAATGCACGGCTGAATATCATTTAACGGCCGGAAATAATACCCCGATCAGTAATATCAGTGCCCGCTGTTTATAACACGAATCAGGTAAAGTGAGTTTTAATTATGCGTAATATTATATTATCAGGTTTACTTCTGGTTTGTGCAAACAGCTATGCGGTAACCTGTACTTCCGGATGTAATGATGTCTATCTTAAGATAGAGCAAAATCTGGCATCAAATGACAATGATACCGGTGCTCAGATAAACAGTAATGCGATTACCACACCGGGATTAGGAATGAAAGCAACGCACAATGGTTATCTTATGCAATGGGCGAAATTTAATGGTGATCCGATTCCGGCACCGCCCTCTCATGCAACCAACTGGCAGTTTAAAAAGGTGGATGACTATATTTCAGTGGCATTATCCCGTGATAGTCCCTGTATCGGTAATACCGGAACGATTTATGTTCCGTTTAATGAGAGAGTTTATGGTCCCGGTTGCGTGGCCCGTGTTCATCAGACCGGGGATGATTTATCAATAACCCCCCGTGACTGGCAGAGCCGGCTTCGTATAGACAGAAAAATTGTCAGCGGTACCTATTCAAAAAATATCCTGATTGGGCAGTTTGGTTTTTGTGAACCGGATAATTGTACTTCTCCACAGGTGGTACAAAATGTGTATTTATCCCTGAATATTACGGTTCCGCAGACATGCTCCATTAATGCCGGACAAACAGTAATTTTGGATTTCGGGAATATATCAACCGGCGCATTTAAAACGGCAGGTGCCAGAGCACAGAATATTAATCCGAAGGAAAGTACCTTATCGGTGACCTGCGATAATATTGCATCAGGAACAAACCTGAATATGCGTTTACAGGCCAATAATGTTGCGGGAAATATTGTTATTTCCGATAACAGTGATGTCGGGTTTATTGTTACTGACAGCAGTGATAAAGAACTGACACCCAATAGTCTGTCGAGTTTTATTCCTTTTTCTCTCGACGGAAATACGCGGGCTAATGCACGGATCCGTGTTTATCCGGCCAGCGTGACCGGCGTCAGACCTGATGAGGGTCCGGTAACATCACAGGCTTACTTACGGATTGATTTCCCGTAACTCTCCGGAGGAGACCGGTAATGAATAGTATTAACAGTAAATTTTCCGGAACAGGGAATATAAAAGGTATTTTAGCTTTTATACTGGCAGCGGTATTCAGCCCGGCAGCTGTTTCGGATATCGGCAGTATTAACTTAATTATGAAAGCTAATCTGGTTTCTAATGCCTGCACTATTACACCGGGGACAATGAATCAGACCGTTGACCTGGGAACCTGGGCAGTAAAACAATTTCAGGAAACACCGCGGGGTGTGCCGCCGAAGCAGTTTTTCATTGAGCTGATTGATTGCGGCCATCTGGCCTCGGGCGTAAAAGTGAAGTTTTCAGGTACAGTGGATCCTGTCAATAATACCTTATTTAGACTGGATGTCGGCAGTACGGCCACAAATATCGGAATTTCTGTTCTCGACAGAAATAAGGATGTTATAAAACCCAACACAGAAACGATTGTATATCCGCTCAGGCCGGACGCCACGAATATTCCGCTGGTATTTTATGCGCAATATGTCGCCACCGCTAATTCTGTCGGGGCAGGAACCGCTAATTCTCAGGCAACCTTTACGCTGGAATATCTTTAATATTAATTTTTCAGGAACAACATAATGATAAAGAATAAATTACTGACAGGTTGCCTGCTGGCGCTGGCTTCCGCACATGCATTTTCCGCGTCACAGCCGGGTTTTTATATGTCGGCTAAAGCCGGTGCCGGGTTATTAAAAACAACAGATAATTCGTTACAGGGATCCGGTATGACAGCAGGTGCGCTGTCATATAATATCGAAAAAGAAAATCTGAAAAATATAACGGATACTGTTTTTTCACCGGGGATAGCGGTGGGATATCAGTTTACCGGTGATACTTATCAGCCTGTCCGTGTTGAACTTGCCTATCAGCACTACGGAAAGCAGGATGATACGATGTCTTTTTCACCGTCTGTTTCCGGTTACTGGCATAACCAGAAAAATAATACCTTTCCGCTGCCGTCAGAGTCTTCGCTGTATATGAAAACAAAAGCCGGTACGCTGATGGTGAATGTCTATTATGATATTCCGGTCAATAATGATATCAGCGCATATCTGATGGCAGGCGCGGGTGCGGCATTTATCCGTAATGATGTTTCCTGGGATACCAATGTGGCCGGGCAGGCACTCAGTGCCGGGGCATCAAAAAATGTCACTAATCTGGCATGGTCTGCGGGGGCGGGCATTTCGTGGAATATTAATGAGAATATTTCGCTGGATACCGGTTATACCTATACCGATGCCGGGTCGGCAGAAAACAGAATTGTTGCCCGCAACGGGATTAATACTGCGACAGGTTATACCAATACAGATGTGAAATTACATTTGCTGTATGCCGGGATCCGGTATCATTTTTAATCCGTTTTCCGTCTCTGCGGTTATTTTGCAGAGACGGAAATACCCCGGATGAAATATAGCGTGATTAGTCGTAGGTAATCATAAAAGTAGCATCCGCGTCAGCGATGCCGGGTGTCGGGCGGTTTCCGGTGGCAATATAGTTGGCATAAAATTGTGCCTGCCCGTTGCCGTTAATATCCATGGCAATTTTCGGGCTTTTGGTTTCCATCGGCAGCCGGTTTTTCTGACTGTCGAGGATCTCCACCGCCACAGAGCCCGCAGCACTTGCTCCCTCATTTATTGCCAGCAGTGAGCTGTCCTGCTTATCTTTCTTACCGCTGAAGACAAAGGTGACGGCAGAAGAGGGCGGACAATTCTGTAACTGAAAACTGAACGGCATGGATTGTGTTTTATCACCGGCGGCGCGGAAATTTTTCAGTGCCCAGCGCCCCAGTTCGACTTTTTTATTTGCCTGGGAAACTTCGACCCCGCAACTGTAAGCGACAATTTCACCGGACAACTCAATATTGACCCGGCCGAGTTCATAAGCGGCGGCTGAATGGATCAGCAGACTACCGCAAAGCAGGGGGAGCAGAGCCTGTTTAATGTGTTTCTTCATTGCCGTGCCTGTTATTCGTAGTCAACGCGTAAATAACCGCGGGATTGGAAAACACCTTCTTTCGGTTTATTGCCGGTCACACTGACAGGCCAGGCGGTAATTGCTGTCCGGGCCGAACCTGCGCCGTCGAGCTGGAACGGAATAACGCTGCCGATATTATTCGGCGTTAATGCATTACCGTTCTGATCACCGACAATAAAACCGACATCCGGGTTATCGGAGACAATCATATTGCCGTTAACTTTTTCCGCTTCGATACGCAATGTCAGATAGGCTTTCGCTTCCACGTTGGTACACTGAATCGCGATATTTTCGAGTTTTTTATTCACCGTAGCGGGCTTATTACCGGCACCGGCCTGGCTGAATAATTGTGAACCGATTTTACCGAAGTTAATCACCACAATATCATTAACCCCGACTTTGCATTGCTGCGGTACATTAATAATGCCGCTGTAACTGATGGTATAAACCGGCGTGCTCAGCGGGTCAGTATTTGCCGTCGTGACATAGACGGTAAATAAGGTCTTTTTCGGGATCACCACCTGGTCAACGAAACGGCGGGTGACTTTCAGGCGGAAGGTAAAATTACTGTCCATAATGCCGAACGGTTTTCCCTTGGTCACGTTCGGGTGTGTGCCCATCAGAACATAGTCCTGCGGCGGGTAAAATGTACCGGCAGAGCTGTCGGTAATACTCATCGCCCCGCGCAGATAGTCATTCAGCTGGAGGTATTTATAGGATCCTTCCGTTTCCACCACCGGCATATTGGCGACATAGCTGCGCATTGTCCGGTTATTGCCGGAGTGGACAGGGCATATTCCCTCAACCCGTTCGCTGAAGTTTTTGGTTAACACTTTTACCTGACCCACCTGGTTATTGGCGGAGGTAAAGCTGTCGGTCAGATCGTAAAAGACCTCACTGGTTCCGCCCGCCGCATTACTGCATACCACAGCCAGCGCCGGAAGAGGTAAAAATGCCATTAATAACGGGATTGCGTATCTCTTTTTCATCATTAACTCTCTATTTACATTCAAGCGCGGTCCGCAGTAACGGCCCTTTGATTTCCTGACGGGTAAAATCATAATTCGCGGTGCACTGGTCACCCGGCTGATTCCCCCACTGCACCAGTAATTTCCCGGTCAGCGGCAGGCCGGTTAAATACACACGTCCGTCATCATCGGCAATACTGCTGATCTGAGAGCCGGTTTCCTGCACCATACTGCCGAAGCGGATCGGTTTGCCGTTGTGGGTCAGCGAGAGCAGCGCCCGGATCCCGATACTGGTATCAAACGTGGCGCGGGCAACAGCCCCGCTGATCGGTACCACGTTCTGCACATTATTTTTAATTTCCGTATTGTCATTAAATGAATCCGGATTCAGGGCAATACGGTTGTTACGGTATGCCGAGGCATAAGGAATAATGGCGTAACCGCGCCAGTCCGTTTTCACCCCGGTGTAGTTTTCCACCGCCACACCGGCGGCACCCGGTGCTTTGACCAGCACGGTGGTGTCATTGATTGACTGGCCGAATGTCAATCCGTTTTCATGCAGCAGCACTGCGCCGGAGGCCCGGTAGTTCAGCTGATTCTGATCCGGGTCGTAGTTATAGCTGATCCCGAAATCGCCGTAAGTGCCCTGATAATCCAGGCCCGCTGAGCCGTTATAACCCTGCTGGCTGACATGCCCCTGTGAGACGGAATAGCTCAGGTTTCTGTCTTCCAGCAGTGTGCCGTTCACGCCAACGCGGTAAGCCTCGCGGCCGCCGGAGTTATTGGTGGCGGAGAAGGTGGCATACGCGTTATTAAAGGCATCATTACTGCGCGCATTACGCGACGAGAATGAGGAGAACGGTACGGACACATTCACCGACAGCATGTTATCGCGCTCTTTGAGTTCCAGCGCTTTGGTGGTACTCAGGGAAACGGAATAATTTATCCCGTTCCAGCTGTTGGAATACCCGGCCTGATACCATTCATCTTTACCGCTGCGGTTCCAGTAAGACTGCTGGTTACCGGATATATAGAGCGAGCCGTACTGGTCAAATGATTGCGAGATATTGACCTGGAAGCGCCCTTTTTTGTTATAAAGCAGGTTGTGATAATTAATAATGATCGGCTTGCCGTCATCACCATCCTCGCCGTCCGGGGCAAATTCATAGCCGGACATCTGCTTATACGCGACATCGTTTAAGGTATAGAAGCCCTTGGTGGAATAGCGGTAACCCAATAACTGGAACGTGGTCCCGGTGGTGTTCAGGGATTTCGCGTACAGGAAACGGAAGGACTGCCCGCTGTGATTCGAGCCGTCCGCCAGTTCACTGTTTGCATGGGTGACATCGAAGGAGAAGGCACCAAAGCGGCCGATATTCTGACCGACACCCACCAGTACAGATTTATATTTGTCTGCCAGCTGTGTCCCGGTATACACGGAGATATCCCGTGTCAGACCGGCGAGCAGGGTCGCCTGGACAAACTTCGGTTTATCCTGGTTGCTGTTACCGCTGCGGAATTCCCCGGCCATCACATCATATTTCACACGGCCTTCACGCTGGAGCACCGGTAGTGTGGAGTAGGGAACAATATACTGCTGCTGAGTGCCGTCTTTCTCCTCGACGGTGACCTGTAAGTCACCACTGGAGGTGGCCGGGTTTAAGTCATTTATGACAAACGGGCCCGGCGGGACATAGACCTGATAAATCACATAGCCGTTCTGGCGGATAACCACTTTGGCATCCGTTTTTGCCATACCGCGCACGGTCGGGGCATAGCCCTGCTGGCTGTCCGGATACATATTATCGACAGAAAACAGCCGCACACCACGGAACCCGGCAGAATCAAAGACACTGCCGTCCGAGTTGCCGTCACCGATAACCAGCTGGCTTTTCAGGGCAATAATCGGCCGCTGAACATAGTTCATCAGGCTGCGCCACTGGCTGTTACTGGTGTTTTTACTTTTGTTGTAATTCCAGGAGCTTGACTGACGGAACTGCCACGCACCAAGGTTAAACCCCGAGTTCAGGTTCACGTAGTAGCTGCTGGTATTATCCGAGTTGTTATTCCCGGACGCGAAATAGTTCATAAACAGTGCCGGAATACCGGATTCCCATCTGTCCGGCGGAATATAGCCGCGGGCCTGCCCGGAAAGACTGGCCTGAGGGAAACTGAGCATCAGCCGCTGTTTCTGAAAATCAAAGTGATATTCTGAACCGGGAATTTTTTCGGTAAACGGGAAGCACTGTTTATCCTGCTCTGTTAATTCCTCCGGACGGGCGATATTTACCCCGAAACCGATAATGGTCTCCGCACTGAAGCAGGGGAATAAATAAGGCTCACCCTCTTTATTTTTCAGTTCGGTAAAGGTGATTTCAGAGGAGGAAACAAAGTCATTATTAACAGACAGTTCAACCAGGTAAGTACCGGGCGGCTGATAGCCGCCCGATTCAAAGCGGGATAAATCAGAGACATCCGCGTCAGACAGGTCATCGGTTAAAAACGCGGCGTTAAAGGAAGGTTTCGCACCGGCGGTTCCCGCAGGGAAAAAACACGTTACCGCGGCAAGCACAGCAAAATAAACCGGCGTATGTGTGAAAACCTTTTTGATGTTACTCATTTCACCCTGTTCCCTGCATGACAACAATAAAATAATGAATGTCTTAATTCAGATTCACTTCGCGCTGTTTGCGCAGTCCGCCGTAATCATTAATTGTCTGATAAGTCAGTTTACGGCCGTTTTTACCGGCAATCTGATGGGTACTGAATGGCGCGACCATGACATTCTCAAGCGGACGCCCGTCTAAAATAATATTGACGAAAGTGGTGTAATACGGCGTCGGGTTATCAATCGTAATCGTGCCGCTTTTCTGCGTGATGGTAATCTTTTCTGCCGCATCTTCTGTCTGGATCGGTAAATTTACCGGTCTGACGAACAATTTAATCCGTGACAAAATAGCCAGCTGGAGCACGTTTTTTCCTTCCAGTGATTCTTTATCCACGGACGGAATCGCTTTTACGTTCAGCCAGAAAACAGACTCGCGGTCTTTCGGTAAATCCTGAGCCAGGTTAACAATCCGCAGAATATTTTCGCTGGCAGGCTCCATCACAAATAATGGCGGCGTGATAACAAAATCTTTCTCTTTGCCATTGTCGTTATCAACCCATGAGTTGATCAGAAAACGTTCTTTCGGGCTGTGGTTAATCACAGACAGTGATGTTTGTTTTGCATCCTGAGGATAAATGACCCGGGTTGCACCCAGTGCAATTCCTGAGTTCTGATTTGACGCTGAATAAGCAAACCCTGACATCAGTGTGAAAAACAATATCAATGCACTATTTTTAAAATAATCAGAAATCACAAAAGTACCTCTTAATATTCTCTGTCAGAAATAACGCATAGAGTATGGTATTTCATTTTTCGGGGTGGCTTATAATACAGAAGGTGATATATAAAACTCTCTCCGCTCCCTGTTACAGGCACAATCCGTCGTCAGAATTAAGAAAAATAATTCTGTGCAGAGAGAGTTTTTATTTATTTAATTAATTACGTTCGGTAATTGATTATTCGTATTTAACAACGAAAGTTGCATCAGCATTTGCCTGACCCGGGGTAGTTGCGCCTTTGGCAACATAACGGGCAGTGAAATCTAATACGTTAGTACCTTGGATTAAGGTTTTAGTTGCTGAGAAATCAGCACCGCTTGGAGATAATACTTTAGATGCGGTATCACTGATCTGAATACCGACGTTCTGTGCAGCCGGTGCGTTAGTCCCGGAGTTAACCGCTAATAAGGTAGCGTCGCCGGTCATGCTCTGGCCTGAGAATGCAACAGCAGCAGTGGTTGCCACAGCCGGATCACAGTCAACCAGTTTGATTTTGAACGGAACCGGAGTAGACATGTCACCGGAAGCTGCTAATTTAGCAGTACGGTACTGACCTAATTCCACAGTCTGGTTGCTGCTTTCAGTGCTGACTGCACATGCTGCGTTAACAAGTTCCCCGGTAAAATGAACTGTACCGCCGTTTACGATTACCGGATCTGCTGCTGATGCAGCAGCGGAGAATAATAAAGCGGATACAACAGATGCACCAATAATATTTAATTTCATAATACTGAATTCCTAAAAAATAAACGCCATCTTCAAATTTTACTATCTCAACAGAATAGTAAACCACTACATCTGAAGAGGTTAATCTTCAGATACAATTTGAGTGTTGTGTGTATCAGAAATGAAAAAACGTAAAATGCTAAAATTAAAACATATAATCCCGGCTGTTGTTAAGATCACCAAATAGCTTTACAAAAGGCACTTCCAGAACAAGTGAAATAGTAAACAGCATATCAAGCGGAATATTGCATTCCCCGCGCTCATAGCGTGAAACCTGCTGCTGACTTAATTTTAATTTGTCACCTAATTCTGAACCGGATAATCCCTGTTCTTTTCTGTGTGCTCTGATTTGTTCTCCAACAATTTTATTTATATTCATCATGAGTCGTACTCAAAAATTACCGGGTTTCTTATGGGAATAATATGCAAGGTATTCTGAATAACTAATCAGATAATACAGACCCGAATTCCGTCATAATTAAATATGGCAGGAAAAGCGTGGTTGCATTTCGGGATTAAGTATTAGCGCTTACACAGGCTAAGTAAAGTTAGTTATAACGATCAAAGGCCAATTATTGATTGATAAAAACTATCAATAATGATTTTTTGATCGTTGTAATCTTTTTTAGATGTTAACAATTTTTACGGTTCTCAAAAAAAGATGTTTTTATTTTCTACTAATTTTGTAATTTATTGATAAATAAGTAAATAAAATTACCATTACATTTATATTTCTTTTGTAAGTGAAGATTACCTTCATTTACTATGCATAGCTACTATTTTTACATATATGTGTTTTTAATCTATTGATTTATAAAATATAAAAAATAAATAAAAAATTTAATCAATAATTCATTTTTTTGATAAAATATCAATAATACGTTTATATCAAAAATAAAATAATGTAAAAACACAATTTATCGTTATTTTGTTATGATTTGTTGTTTTGTTTTTAAAACAAAGTCATCATTTGCACTAAAAATGTGTCGTGATTGGTAAAATTATAAATTTCTGTGTTTTTTTAAACATAAATTATACACAATAAAAACATATATTTCATAATGTAAAATTATAAAAATCATTATACTTCATGATGTTATATCGGTTTAAATACAAAACATCTGAAATATTACAAATTATTACCACAATATGCCTGTTCACAAGTTTAAAGCGTAAATGCAAATTAACACATATTATGAGTAATTACAGGCCGAATAGTAATTTATCCGATAAAAAAGACAGAATGTATTGCAGTATGAAAAAAACTCATATCAATCATTATGTTGTGATGTGCATTGCCGGAGGGCTACAGGTTATTATCGGCGGTTATCCGGAAGACTTTAGATTTTTCGGTGGTTACGCTATAAAAGCAGAGGGGCGGAATGCCGTCATTTTTCATTCTGAGAAGGGAGAGAACCTATGATACCGGACTACACAGAAAGCAATTTTGCCGGTATTGAGCACGGTGACGGGATTTCGGTGATCCGTTTTCATGCACCCTGGTGTGAGCTGTGCCGCCGGAGTGGACAGGAGTTTGCCTGTATTTCCGGGCCGCAGCCGGCTTCTGTCTTCACACAAGCCGTACATAATGCGTTGTTATCGCATGACCGGGATGTAGTAATTAATCTCTTCCACATACTGTAAGCCGTTGGCAATGAACTCATCATGCCGCTCTGCGGGCAGCAGTTTATAGTGTTCAATATCCGGGCCCCGTCTGCGCAGCAGGTTCATTTCTGCCAGCGTGCCGGAATAGGCAGCATGAATAATATTGTTGTAATCAGCGGGCAGATTTTTCAGCATGGCCGGATCAATGGTAATTCTGAGATAATGCCCGCCCGGTAAGGTCACCGGAGAAAGTGATGCGCGGCGGATGCTGTCCGCTGATAATACGGACGGAATGACCGCCGTGGTATAGGCATAACTGATGTCATCTGCGGTTGATTCATACGGGGCATGTATGGCATACAAATCCGCCGGAATAATATTCACTTCCTTAAAAAACTTCTCCCAAAATTCACGCCGGAATTTCCGGTTTTCAGTCTGCCAGTCAGACAGATGTTTCCGGTGATAATGATGAGAGCCCGCTAACAGCATTTCCGGTAATTCGGTCAGTTCAGACTGAAACGGAATCAGGTTTTCCGCCTGTAACGGAAAACAGAAGCCGTTACTGTCCCAGCCTGCTTTCTTGCGGTAGGCGGAAGGGGTGGTATTAAACTGGGATTTAAAGGCGCGGCAGAATGTCTGCTGTGAATCGAAGCGGTATTTCACCGAAATATCGAGAATACTGCTGCGGGTGATCCGCAATGCCTTTGCTGCACAGGATAAGCGTCGGGCACGGATATATTTTCCGATCACGACACCGGTGTGCTCTTTAAATAAGCGCTGTAAATGCCATTTGGAATAACCCGCCCGTGCGGCAATGATATCCAGTGATAAATCAGATTCCAGATTTTGCTCAATCCACAACACCAGACTCTGAATAATACTTCCGCGAAGCCCGTCTATGTTCATTCTTTTTATTACCGGTAAAGAGTGTTATCGCTCAGTTATCGTGCGATACAAAAGTTAACCTTTTAATATTAAATGAATTTACCTTTTATATCCGCAAGGAGTGTAAATATCTGTATGTAGTGTGCAGTAGTTTGTATTTTTTTATCAGGAATTGTCTGTTTTTGTGTGAATTTGAGACATACAGACAGAAAAATATCTTGATCCACCGAAAAACGTGCAGCTATTAACCTGAAAAACAACAAAATTTTAAAAAATCACAAAAAATTATAACTTTTGAATTTTCTGCCGATAACAGTATCCGTATGGCCCTGCCAGATCATTTTATCGCCCCTTAAAGGAAACTGTATGCAGTTACTTCGAAACTTATCCATCCGGTTCGTCATGCTGTCGATACTCGGTATTTTGTGTCTGACACTCGGATGTGTCAGTTTTTACAGTGACTGGTCACTGTCGAGAGTGTCTGACGGCAATGCGACCGATCGTCAGCTAGTCCGGCAGCTGACGGTACTGAATCAGGGAAATGACCAGTATTTCCGGTTTATTTCCCGGCTGAACCGCGAAATGCAGAAAAAAGCGGAAGGGGAAGAACCGGATTTAAAACCGTCTGCGGAAGCGATGGAGAATATGGGGCTGCACCTGGCGGAGATGAAACGGATTTCCCCGGGACCGATGGATGTGCAGATGTCAGAAAAGGTGATTGCCCGCTGGCAGACACTCTATGATGAGGGAGTTAAAATTCAGATGCAGCTGGCGGAGCAGGGGGATCAGGCGGGTTACCGTAAGCAGTCCCATGATGTCACACCGCAGCTGAGCAAAGAATTTGGTGCTGCCAGCCTTGAATTTACGCAGGTGGCGGAGACGCGGATCGAACAGACCCGTACCCTGGTGGACGGCCTGATGACCACCACACGGATTGTGATTATCAGCGGCACACTGTTTGGTCTGCTGATCCTGATTTTTGCTGACCGCTATCTGGTGAAGATGATGCAGCGCCCGCTGAACAATGTCCGTCAGCATTTCCGCCGTATTGCCGGGGGGGACCTCAGCCAGCCGGTGGAAAGTGACGCAGCCGGGCGTAACTGTGTCGGTAAATTGTTCCCGCTGCTCAGTGAGATGCAGGACAGTCTGCGGGATGCGGTCAGTTCTATCCGTGAAGGCAGTGATACCCTGCGCGACAGTGCTTCTGAGATTGCGCGCGGCAATACGGATCTCTCCTCGCGTACCGAGCAGCAGGCGGCGGCGCTGGAAGAGACAGCGGCGAGTATGGAAGAGATCACCGCGACAGTGAAACTGAATGCGGATCATGCGCATCATGCCAGCGAACTGGCGGAAGTAACGTCCTCAACGGCACATCAGGGCCATGAGATGATCGCTGCGGTTATCCGCACAATGGACGAAATTTCCGAGAGTTCACGCAAAATTGCTGAAATCACCAATGTGATTAACAGTATCGCTTTCCAGACTAACATTCTGGCGCTGAATGCCTCGATAGAAGCGGCGCGGGCCGGTGTCCACGGACGCGGCTTTATGGTGGTGGCCGGTGAGGTGCGGACACTGGCCAGCAACAGTGCGGATGCCGCCAAAGAGATTGAACGGCTGATAGCCAATGCGGTGTCCCGTGTTGATCAGGGCATTAAACTGGTCGCCGGCGGCGGGGAAACGATGGAGGAGATTGTCCGTGCCTCCGGTGAAGTCACGGAGATCATGAAAGAAATTGCTATTGCGTCAGAGGAGCAAACCAAAGGGATCTTACAGGTCGGCACTGCAATCACCCAGATGGACACTGTGACCCAGCAGAATGCCTCGCTGGTCAGCAATGTCTCTGAAACCGCCGCCGGGCTGGAATTACAGACACAGGCGCTGCAGAACTCCGTACAGAAATTCCGCCTCAGTGCTGCGGACTGACGCGGCTCAGATTGCTGCCGTGGCCAGTAAATCGCGGTAGTAATCTATCTTTCGTTCCAGGTGCTGAAAATGATCATTCAGCACCGCTATCTGCTGTTGTAATGCCCCGCTGTGTGCCAGCAGTAAATCCATACGCGCCTGTGCCGTTTCCTCTCCCTGAGCCCGTAAATCCGCATAATGTCTGATGGATTTCAGCGGCATGCCGGTTTCTTTCAGTCGGGTGATAAACGTCACCCACTCCGCATCACGGGCGGAATAACAACGGTGATTATTTGCCCGGCGCTGCGGGATCAAAATGCCTTCTTTTTCATAAAACCGCAGGGTATGGATACTGAAACCGGTTAAGGCAGAAAACTCACTGATGGAATAATGCATGCAAGAAACCTCTTGACCTCGAGTGAACTCTATCTTTTACGCTCAGCGGACTAATGTCAAAGGAGGTTTGTATGAACAATCAGAATTATGTGGTGATCACCGGTGCCAGCGCCGGTATCGGGCGGGCAATCGCGGCTGCTTTCGCACGCCGGGGTAATAATGTGGTGCTGGTGGCACGGCGTGAGGATGCATTACTGACACTGAAGGCGGAGCTGATGCAGCAGAACCCGGACATCATGGTTGAAATCCGCGTGTGTGATTTGTCCGTGCCCGGCAATGCGGCGGCGCTGTATCACTCGTTGTCTTCACTGAATATTATTGCGTGGATTAATAATGCCGGTTTCGGCTATTACGGTACGGTGGCAGAGCAGCCGGTGGCGGAAGCGGAGAAGATGCTTGCCCTCAATGTGAATGCCCTGATGGTGTTGTCGGCGCTGTATGTACAGGATTATCAGCATACGGAAGGTGCGCAGCTGATCAATATCAGTTCGGCGGGCGGCTATACGATTGTTCCCTCTGCGGTGACTTACTGCGCCACGAAGTTTTTTGTCAGTGCGTATACAGAAGGGCTGGCGCGTGAGCTTATCCGCAACGGGGCAAAATTGCGGGCAAAAGTACTGGCACCGGCAGCCACACAGACGGAATTTGGTCAGGTGGCGAATAATACCGATTCTTATGATTATGAACGGGCTTTCGGGCGTTATCATACCAGTGACGAAATGGCCGCGTTTGCGCTTGAACTGTATGACGCGGACAGTATCACCGGCATGATTGACCGCGATGATTTCCGTTTTCAACTGGCGGATACCCGGTTCCCGCATGCAGAAAACAGCCGGTCAAATCAGAAAGTGACTCCATAAGATTCTGCGGGTGCTGCCGGGATGATTGCTGTCACCCGGCGTTACTGATAATGTGAGGTAATTCTCATTTTTCAGGTTGGATACCTTTTTTATGCTGCAATTACTTCCGGTTACCTCACCGGCTGATCCGGCACTTGATGATATTCGTCCGCTGTATGAATCTGCTTTTCCGCTGCATGAACAGCGCACGCGGGCAGGGCGGGAAAAACTGTTTTCTCAGCCGGGCTATTATCTGTATCAGATAAGGGATAATGACCGCTTTGCCGGATTTACCGGCTGCTGGCAGATGGGTTCCCTGTTTTATATTGAGCACATTGCTATTGCGCCGCAGATGCGCGGCAGCGGAGTCGGGCAACGGGCGTTGTCACTGTTTTGTCAGGAGAAACAACGGGTTGTTCTGGAGATTGATCCGCTGACGGATGAGGTGGCGCAACGCCGTCTGCGTTTTTATCAGCACTGTGGTTTTGCTGTTAATGACTATATTCATCATCACCCGGCTTACCGCCCGGAATTTCCGCCGCATGAGCTGGTGATCCTGAGTTATCCGCAGGTTATTAATCCGGAAGAATATCAGCAATTTAAGCACTTTCTTATCCATCACATTATGCCGGAAAATCTGTTGTAGCGCCCGGCTCACCGCATGTTATGATGACCGCTTTTCCGGCGGTCTGCCTGCCGGTTCCCGTACCGTACTCTGCTGACACCTGTTGTCAGCGGGGATGACTTTGCAGGGTTGTCATGAACAAGAAAAAATGTGCGGTCAGTGAGCTGCTCAGCGACATGCCGGATCTCCCGTTTGAAACGGTTTCTCTCAGTGAGTGTGATTTCACGGCGGTGTCTGTGTGTCTGGTGGCACCGGCAGATACCGGCAACGGCCAGTTGGCGCGGATCCGGCAACAGGGCTTCGGCCAGCCGGTTTTTATGGTGCTCAGCGGCGGTGAAACAGAGGCGCTGCCGGATGGTATCAGCGGGGTTATCGATCTCCGCCGCGATGACAGCCGTACGGTCGGTGACACACTTCTGCGTGCGGCACAGTCCTGTGAAGAGAGCCTGTTACCGCCGTTTTTCGGGCGGATGAAACACTATACCGCACAGCAGAATATCTCCTTTGCCTGTCCCGGCCATCAGGGCGGGGAATTTTTCCGCCGTCATCCTGCCGGGCAGCAGTTTACCGACTACTTCGGTGATGCACTGTTCCGGGCTGATCTCTGCAATGCAGATACAGCGCTGGGTGACCTTCTGATCCACGAAGGGGCAGCACTGGCCGCGCAACAGCATGCCGCGAAAGTCTTTCATGCGGACAAAACCTGGTTTGTGCTCAACGGCACGTCGTCATCCAACAAAGTGGTGCTGAATGCCTTGCTGACACCGGGTGATCTGGTGTTATTCGATCGTAATAATCACAAATCCAACCACCACGGCGCGCTGATCCAGGCCGGTGCCACACCGGTTTATCTGGAGGCGGCGCGTAACCCGTTCGGTTTTATCGGCGGCATTGATGCTCACTGTTTTGATGAGGATTACCTGCGGGCACTGGCGGCAAAAGCCGCACCGGAAAAAGCGGGAGATAAGCGCCCGTTCCGGCTGGCGGTGATCCAACTGGGGACGTATGACGGCACGGTGTATAACGCCCGTCAGGTGGTGGACAGCATCGGCCCGCTGTGTGATTACATTTTGTTTGATTCCGCGTGGGTCGGCTATGAGCAGTTTATCCCGGTGATGCAGATGTGTTCACCGATGCTGCTGGAACTGAATGAAAACGACCCCGGCATTCTGGTAACGCAATCTGTTCACAAACAGATGGCCGGGTTCTCCCAGGCGTCTCAGATCCATAAAAAAGATAAACATATCAAAGGACAGGCGCGTTATGTCTCTTTCCGGCAGATGAATAATGCCTTTATGATGCATGCCTCCACCAGCCCGTTTTATCCGCTGTTTGCCGCACTGGATGTGAATGCGAAAATGCATGAGGGCGAACCCGGACGGCGTCTGTGGGCGGAGTGTGTCAGAACGGGGATTGAAGCCCGTAAACTGTTGCTGCGGACGTGTCAGCATATCCGTCCCTTCATCCCCGATACTGTGGACGGCCGTCCGTGGGAAGAGGCGGAAACCGGTGTTATCGCTGCAGACCGGCGTTTTTTCAATTTTGTGCCGGGCGAGCGCTGGCACGGTTTTGAGGGTTATGCGGACGATCAGTATTTTGTCGATCCCTGCAAATTATTACTGACCACTCCCGGGGTGGATGTCAGCAGCGGAGAGTATGAGGATTTCGGCGTTCCGGCGACGATTCTGGCGTATTACCTGCGCGAAAATCAGATTGTCGCGGAAAAATGTGACCTGAATTCCATCCTGTTTTTGCTGACCCCGGCAGAAACGCCGGAAAAAATGCAGCGGCTGATCCGGCAGATAGCCCGGTTTGAGCAGTTGCTGGACAGCGACGCGGCGCTGGAAAGCGTCCTGCCGTCACTGTGCCGCACGTATCCGTCGCGTTATGCGGGATATACACTGCGGCAGCTGTGTCAGGAAATGCACGATCTGTTTGTGAAACATAATGTTAAACAGCGCCAGAAAGAGATGTTCCGCCGCCGCTGTTTCCCGGCGGTACGGATGTCGCCGAAAGCGGCACATACTGAATTTGTCCGCGGCAATACAGAACGGGTGGCGGTGTCAGAGATAGCCGGACGTATCGCGGCGGAAGGGGCTCTGCCGTATCCGCCGGGTGTCTTGTGTGTGGTGCCGGGGGAAGTCTGGGAAGCCCCGGTTCAGCGCTATTTCCTCGCGCTGGAAGAGACCGCCGACCGCTTTCCGGGCTTCGCGCCGGAATTACAGGGGGCGTATATTGAACAGGATGACAGCGGACACCAGCGTGTGTATGCCTGCGTTATCCGCCATCAGCAGGGAGAAGGACAATGACAGCAGAACAGTTTCATCAGCGTATATGGGAAATTCTGGAAGATCTCAACAGCGACTATTTTCAGGTGGTCGCCGCCCCCGCACCGGAGCCGCAGGCTGTCGCAGCAGCAGAGGCACTGACCGGCGTGCCGGTACCGGCGTATTACTCTGCATTCTGTCAGCGTACCAACGGTCTGTGCGTGATGGCCCGGGAAGAGTTCTGGCCGGAAGCGGAACTCTATTCTGTGGGACCGGCATGGACGTTCTGGCGCGGCGTGGTATTGCTCGGATTCGATACCCCCGATCTGCCGGAGTGGGCATCCGTCACGGCGGCCTGTGAGCGGCTGGCTGATTACGAAGTTACCGGTGTACTGCCACTGATGAAAGTGGTCGGTGACGGCAATATTATCTGGGGGCTGGATAAATCCGGCACTCCGGTCGAGGTGGCGGAAGGTGAAATTACCCGGCTGCCTGCCGACTTTACCGCATGCTATGAGGAACAAATCCGTGGTCTGGCAGAACGCCAGACGGAGATGATGGAGCGGATTGCGGAGCAGAAACGCCGCACGGCTGAATAAATCCTCACTTTCCATTCCTGTTGGTTATCGGACGAATCAGATAACTCATTATACGGACTCTCTGTGCTGTGATGTGATAGGGGCAGAGAGTTCAATCTGATGAGGACATGATAATGCCTGTTAACACACCTTCCGCACTGCGGGTCGCCACTGTGCAGTTTCAGCACCGCCCCGGCGACAAAGAATACAATCTTGCCTGTATTGATAAGTTTATTGAGCGCGCCCGCACGGAGCAGGTGCAGATTCTTGTGCTGCCGGAAATGTGCATCACCGGCTACTGGCATGTGACAAAACTGCCGGATGAGGATGTCCGCGCACTCAGCGAGCCGCTGGCGGACAGCCCGTCACTGCGGCATCTCTGCGCCCGCGCCCGGGAAACCGGTATGATTATCGGGGCGGGGCTGATTGAAGACGGCGGTGACGGCCATTGCTATAACACCTATGTGGCCTGTATGCCGGATGGCACTTATCATGCGCACCGCAAACTGCATGCCTTTGAGCATCCGGTTATCCGCAGCGGTAATCAATACACCGTATTTGATACACCGTGGGGTGTGAAAGCGGCCATTCTTATCTGCTGGGACAACAACCTGGTGGAAAATCCGCGTGCCTGCGCACTGATGGGGGCTGATATCATTCTGGCTCCGCACCAGACCGGCGGCACCTGTTCACGCAGTCCGTACGGAATGAAACCGGTTCCGCTGACACTGTGGAAAGAACGGGATAAACATCCGGAAGCGTTACGTGCGGCTTTTCAGGGAGAGCACGGACGCGGCTGGCTGATGCGCTGGCTGCCGGCAAGGGCGCATGATAACGGGGTATTTTATCTGTTCAGTAACGGCGTGGGACAGGATGATGATGAAGTCCGCACCGGTAATGCCATGGTGATTGATCCTTACGGGCGGGTTGTGGCGGAAAGTCAGGCTGTTGAGGATGACATGGTGGTGGCTGATCTCGACCTGACACTGCTGCCGCTGTCCACCGGGCGGCGCTGGATAACCGGCCGCCGTCCGGAGCTGTATCAGATCCTGACACAGCATCAGGGTTATGAACGGGATGCGCGGACAGTCCGGTTTGCGGAAGACGCTGTGGTGGTCGCTCCGGCGGAACCCCGGCCGAAAGGATGATTGCCCGGTGATGCCGGTCAGGTTATGCTCATGACCGGCATCTCAGACAGGATAATCAGCATGGATCTGCGTTTACTGCGGGCATTTGTGACTCTGGCCGGTTGCGGACATTATCATGAGGCGGCATCCGTCCTTTGCATTACCCAGCCCGCACTGACCAAACAGATAAAACTGCTGGAGAACAGGCTCGGGCTGACACTGTTTGTGCGCGGACGACACGGTGCTCAACTGACGGCGGAGGGCGCTGAATTATTACCGGCAGCCACGGCGCTGGTGACACAGAGCCGGGAGTTTATGCATCATGCGGCGCGACTGAGCCGTCAGTTACCGGCGCGGCTGAATGTCGGGTTCGGTATTTCGGCATTTAAAGAAGCGGCTGAATTTGTCAGCCGGCTGCAAAGAACGCTGCCGGATGTGCAGGTGTCTCTGGATGATTTCCCCTCTCAGGTGATGACTGAAAAATTACTTTCCGGTGAACTGGATATCGCCTTTATGCGCCTGCCGCTGCCGGAAAATACGGTTCACTGCCCGGAAGCTGTAGCCTTTAAGCAGGAAACATTATCTCTCGCGGTACCGGCCGGAACTGTAGTGCAGCCCGGTCAGGAATTGTCACTGATCACCCGCAATCCGCTGCTGACATTGCATGAAAACCGGGGCGCGGGGCTGTATCACCAGATAACGGCATTTCTGGATGCTAATCATGTTACCCCGCAGGCGGTGCACTACAGCAGTGATATCCGGACACTGATTGCCCTGGTGGCGGCCGGTGCAGGTGTCGCTCTCCTGCCCGGCGAAGCCGGTGATCCGGGGCATCCGGATGTCACGTTTTACCCGCTGACTGACTTTGCACAGGCATCCTGGAAGATGGGTATGGTCTGGCGGCAGCAGTGGCGCGAGTGGTTGACAGTAAAAGATCACCCGTTCGGTTTCAGTAAACCCGGGAGCCCGGTGTAACCGCTGCGACGCGGTGTTATCCGGTGAGGTATCGGAGGCCGGTTCGCGGCAGCCGTTGACATAATCTGTCCGCACAGAGGCTTCCGCAAACGCGGCGGTTTGCCCGTCTGCGGTGCAGAGGAAAAAGGCACACAGTGACAGATTCTGGTTCTATTATGTATTCTCCGCTGTGTGAGCAAATGCATGACAAAACCAGTCACTGACGGCGCTGATCATCGCCTGATCGGCACTGTGGCGGTTATGCAGCAGATAAAATCCTTTGCCGGAATGCAGTGTCAGTTCCGGAAACAAAGGAATAAGGGTCTGTTGTGCCAGCTCGTGTTCCAGCAGGAAATCATTGGCAATCAGAATACCCTGCTGATGCACCGCCGCATCAATCGCCAGTAAGAACTGATCAAAATGCAGTCCGGCGGTGAACGGTGTGCCGCCGGACGCTATCCCGGCATAGTGTTCCAGCCAACTGTCCCAGTAAGGATAGAGTGTGGTGTGCAGCAGTACCGCGTTTTTCAGATCTGCCGGGCTGTGAAGTGACAGCCGCGCGGCATAAGCGGGATGGCAAAACAGACGGCAGGGGGCGTCAGATAACAGCACCCGTGCCGGTTGCGTGCGGGATAAATCAGTATAGCGGACAGCCAGATCCACATTGTCTTTTTCCAGCGAAACCAGCGCTGCTGTGGCATTCAGATGCAGATCCAATCCCGGAAAAGTGCGGACAAAATCACTCATCCTGGGAGAGAACCATTTGGAGGCCAGCCCGGGCGGCATGGACAGAGTCAGGGTATGGCGTGCCGCATAGCGGATTGTTTCACCGGCGGCGCGGATCTGTTCCAGCGCGGGCTGAATTAAGCGATAGTATTTCTGTCCTGTCTCTGTCACCGTCAGTTTGCGGATCTCACGCAGAAACAACATCACGCCCAGCTCATCCTCCAGCTTTTTTATCTGCTGACTGACCGCACCCGGTGTGACATGCAGGAATTCTGCCGCTCTGATAAAGCTGCCGAGCCGGACGCTGGCTTCAAAGGCCAGCAGGGCTTTCATCGGCGGATAACGGTTCATGAAATAGTTTTTCTCTTTCATAAGGTAATTTAAATCGGTTGTAGCACAGCCCCGGATTCAGAACAATAGCCCCATCAGAAAAAAGGGGTAGCAATAGTATGAACAGTAAAACGGCAGCAGCCTTCGCGTTCCTCGGCATTATCTGGGGAACGAACTTTATTTTTATGCGCCAGGCAAGTGAGTGGATTTCGCCGGTACAGATTGTATTTCTGCGGGTATTATGCGGCTTTGTACCGATTGCGGTGATGGCGTGGATGCAGAAAGCAGTGCGCCGCGAGCACCTGAAATACACCGGACATTTCCTTGTGATGGCGCTTCTGGCCACGGTGATTTATTACTGGGCGTTTGCTTCCGGCACCTCATTACTGCTCTCCGGCGTCTCCGGTGTGCTCAGCGGGGCAATTCCGCTGTTCTCGTTTATTGTCGCGGCGATTTTTCTGCGTCAGGAAAAAATCACGGTAATGCGTCTGTGCGGGCTGATGCTTGGCTTTGCCGGAGTGATTCTGATCGCCAAGCCGTGGCAGGTCAGCGGGGAGAGTATCAGTCTCGCCGGGGTGGGTTATATGATTCTGGGATCACTGAGTGTGGGGATTTCCTTTGTGTATGCCAAAAAATTCCTTGCGGATAAACAGATTGCTCCGCTGGCGCTGACCACCTATCAGATTGGCCTTGCGTTGGTGATCCTGGCCTGCATCACGCCATTTACCGGCATTACCGCCATTGCGCAGGACAGCACTGCCAGCCTCGGGCTGATTATCGGGCTGGGATTGCTCGGCACCGGGGTGGCGTATCTGACGTATTACTATCTGATCCTGAATCTGGGGGCTGTAGTGGCTTCATCCGTGACCTATATCCCGCCGGTGGTGGCACTGATTGTCGGGTTCCTCGCCGCCAATGAGCAGCTTGGCGTGACAGAGATTCTGTCGATGGTGCTGATTATGAGTGGTGTCTTCTTATTACAGCGTCCTTCGCGCCGCCCGGAAGCGGAGAAGGAAGCTGAAGCTGTGCAGTAATATTCCGGGAAACCAAACCTATCTTTTTATTGTCTGTTCGATTTGAGTTGCATTTCCTGCCCCGCTGTCAGTATCGCGGGGCTTTTTTTCACCCGCAAACTGCATCACCAGCACACCCGCCACCACCAGGCCGATACCGGCGAGTTTGGCTATCTGAACCGGTTGTTTCGGCATTCCGAACAGACCGAAGTGTTCAATCAGCGCGGAAATCACCAGCTGACCGGCAATCACCATCACGAAAAAGGTAATTCCGCCGATTTTCGGTACCAGGATCAGAGCGGAGGTCAGATACAGCATTCCGGCTATCCCGCCGAGCCAGATCCAGAACGGCTGATGCAGTAAATCTGCGCTCAGCACCGGTTTCGGAACTTTAAATATTAATAATAACGGTGCTAAAACAATAATACTGATTAATAATGATACAAGACTGGCCCATAACGGATGACCCAGATGGCGTGCTAACACTGCATTGCTGACCGCTTGCACCGGTACTATGGCACCGGCAAAAAAAGCACAAACAATCAAAGCAATAGCGGATAATGATAAGGTTGACATAGTGGCCTCCCTGGTTAACGTTTTATTAACATCAATCATAGGTGATCCCCGGCAGAACCGGAAATGATCAATTTTATAGGGCACTATTCGTATCATGAATAATATAAAGAAATTAGATTTGAATCAGCTGGTTACCCTGCATGCACTGCTGCGTGAACGCCATGTCAGCCGGGCTGCCGTGTCTCTGCACCGTAGTCAGCCTGCTGTCAGCCACACACTGAACCAACTGCGGGATTTATTTCAGGATCCGCTGCTTATCCGCAGACAGGGCCGTTATCATCTGTCCGGTAAGGCAGAAGCACTGTATGCGCCGCTGACGCAGGCACTGAGCCAGCTCGATGACCTGATCGCACAGCAGGATTTCCGGCCGGAAAATTGCACGCGGCGGTTTAATATCGCCATGTCCGATTACGGGGCGGCGATTTTCAGCGGAAAACTGATCCGTTATCTGCGGACTGCCGCGCCGCAGGTCGATTTGCAAATCTGGCAGGGCAGCCGCGAGGAGATGCAGGGAAAATTACAGGAAGGCAGTCTCGATCTGGCCTTCGGGGTATTTACAGCCACAGATTACACTCTCCGCACAAAAACGGTTTTTACGGACACCATGGTCAGTGTTGCGGATAAACAATACTGCACCAACGGCACGATGCCGATGGCGGACTGGCTCTCGCACCCGCATATCCTGGCGAGCATGAAGCCGTATGAAGCCAATGAGATTGACCGGCAGTTACAGCTGCTCAATTACCGGCGGCGCATTGCGGTCTCTGTTCCTTACTGGCAGATTGCCTCGCAGTTACCGGAAGGCACTGATCTGATCCTGACGGTGGCGCAGCGGGCGCTGCCGGATATACTCAGCCCGTCATTACAGGTATTTACGCCGCCGCTGACTATCGCGCCGCTCAGTTTTCAGATGTTATGGCACCAGCGCAGTGAAGGGGATGCGGCACTCGGCTGGCTGCGGGAAGTGGTGATGCGGGTGTGTGACTGATGCTCAGTGTGTTGTCCGGCGGCAGTTTTGCAGTTCCAGCAGAAATGAGCCGTTATTACCGCCGGTGCGTTTATTTAAGCCGAAAACAAAGCGCCGCTGTGACGGTGTGAAATAAGCGAGTCCGCTGAAGGTACCGGCATAAATCAGGGTATCTTCGCCGATCTCCTGTAAATCCTGCTTTGACATGGTGGCAAACTGTTTAATCGGTGTCAGTGCCGGGGAATGATAGGGGGACGGTTGCGTATCCAGCACCGTAAAGCGGTCATTATGAAACAGAACGACGGATTCACGCTGTTTATCCGGAAAATAAAAATCGCGCATTGCGCCCTGTTTTCGCTGATAACTGGCGGATGAAATCTCACATTTGTAATAGCCGTTCAGTGACCCTCCGGCGGCATAACCGGATAAAGAGACAAAAAATAATAAGAAAGTTAATAAACGCATAAACAGGATAGTTGTTTTTACAAATATTAAGTGTAATAGGATGCGGTTATCCGCACAATCAGTTCAGTACAATCTTCCGGAAATCAGCAGAAAGAATAAAGGGCTGAATACGCGTATAATGCAAATTTTATAAGTACATAGCGGGAAAGTTTGTTTCCGTAACTATCATCCTGATCATATATCCGTTTATCAGAGATCGGCGTAAAATAGCGGCTGATATTATTTTTTACTGACGGATCCCCCTATGCTGGCGAAGTTTCTCCCGATTTTTCTGCTTGTTCTCTCCAATATTTTTATGATGTTTGCCTGGTACGGACACCTGAAGTTTGTTGGTAAGCCCCTTATTGCGGTGATTTTTTTCAGCTGGCTGATTGCGCTGGCGGAATATTGTCTGGCGGTGCCGGCCAACCGGATCGGTCATCAGTACTACAGTGCCGCCGAGCTGAAAACTATGCAGGAAGTGATCACTCTGTGTGTCTTTATGGTATTTTCTGTCGCTTATCTGGGTGAAAGCATCACGCTGAATCACCTTATCGGCTTCGGATTTATTGCCGCCGGGGCTTTCTTTATTTTTAAAGGACCGTTTTAACCGCCACCACACAATGACGATAACGATACTGTGAATTTATCCATAATATAGCGGGGTGACTGGTTATATCACCAGGGATTATTGCCGGGTATAGCGCCCGGTTTCCGGGATACTTTTTCACTCTGATCAAGGCAGGTCTGTTATGTCATCACTACGTTTATCTTATCCGAAACTCAGTCCGGCAGCGTATGCGGGGCTGATTGCCTGTAAAAATGCACTGGAAAGCAGCGCGTTATCCCCTGAACTGGTTGAGCTGGTGTATCTGCGGGTATCCCAGATTAACGGCTGCGCATTCTGTCTGGAAATGCACACGGCGGCACTGCGCAAGCGGGGGATGGTTCAGGAGAAACTTGACGCACTGGCGGGCTGGCGCGTGAGTGAACGTTTCAGTGATCGCGAGCGGGCGGCGCTGGAATGGACGGAAGCTGTCACACAGTTATCGGCTCAGAATACTGATGAGGCAACCTGGCAGCGTGTGAAGGCACATTTTTCTGATGCGGAAATGAGTGATCTGACAATCGCGGCAGGGCTGATGAATGCCTTCAACCGGATTGCTGTCAGTCTGCGTCAGTAGCGGATCACAGCAAGCCGGCACCGGCGGTTATTCGCCGGTGTTATCCCGCAGCCACGGAGTGATAGTCAGCCCGACAAGTAAACCTTCCGGGCTGAGCAGACGGGTGACGGACTGTCCCCACGGCTCGGTTCTGTTTGCCACCAGCAGCGGGTAGCCCTGTGACTGTAAAAATTCCGTGGCCGCTGCCAGGTCGCGCACTTCAAACTCGACCCATGCCTGCGGCTCCGGATGTGACGACGGCCAGCTGTCCTGTCCGAAACAGGAGACAGCGGCGTGGCTGAGCGGCCAGAGCGCGAAGTGTTTCACACCGTGCAGGCTGTGATCTGCGGTCAGGTAATCAGGCACGCCTTCAGATTCACTGAGCGGCAGGCCGACAGTATCCGCAAAGAAGTGTTTGCTGCGGGCGGGATCGCGGGTCACCGGACCAAAACCGGCGACAAACAGCACACCGGGAACGGCTGGGTAATCAGACATAGCAGTGTCTCCGTAAGATAAGGGTTTATCCCATCTTACACATTAATCTGCCCGGGTGCCGGAAATATCATCTCTTCATACGGTGCTTCACGGCAGGCATCCAGCCGCTGCTGTATCCCGCCGGAATGTGCCTCAAGCTGATGCCCGTCCGGGTCAAGAAAATAGACGGAATCACCTTCACTGCGGTTACGTTTCCAGAGTGTTATCTGATGAGCGGCGAGAAGTGAGCGGAAAGCCGGGAACTGCTCAGGAGGAAGGGTGAAAGCGTAGTGGGTATAACCCTGATGAATAGGCCGGTGAATGATTTCCGGATCTGCCGATAAACAGATCCACAGTTCTCCGCAGGTCAGGTAAGCCCCGTATTTCCAGCGGGTATGCAGCGTCATTTTCAGAATATCGCGGTAAAAATGCAGGCTGCGATCCAAATCGGCGACCGCCAGGGTCAGATGATTCATTCCTGTTAACATATATCCTCCGTCAGCATCCGGCTGTTATAAACAGCACGTCTGAGTCAGGTGAAAGGAAGCCGTATCAGTGGTTGTACGGTGGGGGGTTATCATCATCAGGAAGCTCTCAGGGTAAAATATCAGTCAGGTTTATGATTACCCTGAAGCTTACTGACTGACAACGCAGGGTGCCAGATAATTCCGTTGCCGGGCGTTGTGATTTAAGATCACGTTAATTTAGTCCCGTCAGGGATATTCACCCTGAATATGATTTACCTCAATTATCCTTATTATTAATAGGTCTACTCTGGCGCCACACTTTAATAATGATAATGGTAGGTCTACTTATGTCATTAGTCACACAACTTCCGTCGATCTTTTCTGATTTCTCCGATGCCCGCCAACAGGGCTTTCTCACTGTAATGAAACTGAAAGAGCAGGGTGTCCCGCTGGTGGGAACCTATTGCACTTTTATGCCGCAGGAGATTGCTATGGCCGCCGGTGCAGCGGTTGTCTCCCTCTGTTCAACCAGTGATGAAACCATTGAAGAAGCGGAAAAAACCTTACCCCGCAACTTATGTCCTCTGATCAAAAGCAGCTACGGATTCGGTAAAACCGATAAATGCCCCTACTTCTATTTTTCTGACATCGTGGTCGGTGAAACTACCTGCGACGGCAAAAAGAAAATGTATGAATATATGGCGGAATTTAAACCTGTCCATGTGATGCAACTGCCGAATAACAGTGAAAGTGCGGAATCTGTCGCACTCTGGCGCTCGGAAATCATCCGTTTTCAGAAACGGCTGGAAGAGCAGTTCGGCTGTGAAATTACAGAGCAGGGGATCCGTGATGCTATCGATCTGCGCAACCGCGAACGCCGTGCATTAACCGAATTTTACCACCTCGGGCAACTCAATCCGCCTGCGATGACCGGCCGTGAGATCCTCAGTGTGGTCTATGGTGCCACCTTCAAATTTGATAAACGCGCTCTGATCGGCGAGCTGGAAACGCTGACCGCCAAAGTGCGTGCGGAATATGCTGCCGGTAAACGGCTGGATCCGCGTCCGCGCATTCTGATCACCGGCTGCCCGATTGGCGGGGCGGCGGAAAAAGTGGTGCGGATTATCGAAGAGAACGGCGGCTGGGTGGTCGGTTATGAAAACTGCACAGGCGCGAAAGCCACTGAACAGTGTGTGGATGAAAATCCGCAGGCCGATGTTTATGATGCCCTGACCGAAAAATACCTTGCTATCGGTTGCTCCTGTATTTCACCGAACACACAGCGTCTGAATATGCTCAGTGAGATGGTGCAGGACTATCAGGTGGACGGGGTGATTGATGTGATCCTCCAGGCCTGTCACACCTATGCGGTGGAATCGCTGCTGATAAACCGGCATATCCGTGAAAAACACGATATCCCGTATATGGCGATTGAGACAGATTATTCCACCTCTGACACCGGTCAGCTTGCTACCCGCATTGCCGCTTTTATTGAGATGTTATAAGGAGGCGTCATGCTGAGTATCGGTATTGACTCGGGCTCGACGGCCACCAAAGGGATTTTGTTCAGTGATGAAGACGGCGGCGTGATCCTGCGCCGCTTCCTGATCCCGACTCCGTTCCGGCCGCAGTCCGCGATTCTGGAAGCCTGGGAAACCCTCTGCGGTGAATGTGACACCAAACCGTATCTGACCCTCACCGGCTATGGCCGCAAGCTGGCGGACTTTGCGGACAAACAGGTCACGGAAATCTCCTGTCACGGTATCGGGGCGCGCTGGCTGCATCCGCAGACCCGCACGGTCATTGATATCGGCGGCCAGGACAGCAAGGTGATCCGGCTTGATGAACAGGGGCATCTCACGGATTTTCTGATGAACGACAAATGTGCCGCCGGGACGGGGCGTTTTCTGGATGTGATCAGCCGGACACTCGGCACCGATATCACGGCGGTGGATGACACCATCCGCGGGATTGAGCCGCATGCTATCTCCAGCATGTGTACGGTCTTTGCCGAATCGGAAGTGATCAGCCTGCGATCTGCCGGGGTGGAGCCGGAGTCGATTCTGTCGGGAATTGTGAATTCAATGGCACAACGTACCGCCGGGTTTGCCAAGCGGCTGAGTACTGTGCCGTCTGTGCTGTTCAGCGGCGGCGTCAGCCGCAGTCAGACGTTCTGTGAGCGGCTTTCACAGCACCTGGGGGCGGAGGTTATCACGCATCCGGACGGGCAGTTTGCCGGTGCTATAGGTGCGGCCATTTACGGCATCCGTCAGTTACAGAAACAGGCCGTCATGACCTCCGGGGATATCCGTTCATGAATGACTATCTGATTTTATTTGAAAATATGCTCGGTGTGGTGGCGATGCGCAAGCATCTCACAGCGGCCGGGCAGCCTTTCACCGTGACGGATATCCCGCCGTCACTGGGCAAAGCCTGTGGTCTGGGGATCCGCCTCAGTGTCAGTGATGATTCACTCCCGGCACTGCGCGACCGTCCGCAGGTCACGGAAATATACCGCTGTGAAGCGGCGGAATATGTACTGACGGCGGCGGAGTAAACCGCGCTTACAGACAGATAACAAACCACAATCACGATAATCCGGCATTTTTTATTCTGTTATGTTGTAAAAAATAATAAAAATGAAGGGTCTTATTGTGAGTAACGAAATACATAGCATGATCACCACTGATGCCAATCAGGCGGTGGCCCGGATGGCGTATCAGCTGAATGAAGTGATCGCCATCTATCCTATTACCCCGAGTTCCACCATGGCCGAATATGCTGACCACTGGTCCGCGACCGGGGAACCCAATTTGTGGGGCGATGTCCCGCGCATGATGGAAATGCAGTCAGAGGGCGGAGCCATTGCCACCGTTCACGGCGCACTTCAGACCGGCGCATTGTCGACCACTTTCACGTCCTCCCAGGGATTGCTGCTGATGATCCCGTCCCTGTATAAAATCGCCGGTCAGCTGATCCCGTTTGTCCTGCATGTGGCGGCGCGGACGGTCGCGACTCACGCCCTTTCTATTTTCGGCGATCACTCGGATGTGATGGCGGTGCGTCAGACCGGCTGTGCTCTGCTGTGTGCCAACAGCGTCCAGCAGGCTCAGGACTTTGCGGTGATTTCACAGATAGCCACACTGAACAGCCGCGTGCCGTTTATTCATTTCTTTGATGGTTTCCGTACCTCTCATGAGATGAACAAAATTATTGCTGTCAGCCGTGCGGAGCTGAGCAGACTGATCCCGGCAGAGGCGATCCGCGCTCACCGCGACAGAGCACTATCGCCGGAACATCCGGTAATACGCGGCACATCTGCCAATCCGGATACCTATTTCCAGGCCCGTGAGGCGACTAACCCGTGGTATGACGCGGTTTATCAGCATGTGACGGATGCGATGGCTGCATTTGGTGAGGTGACAGGCCGTTATTATCAGCCGTTTACGTATTACGGACATCCGCAGGCAGAGCGCCTGATTATCCTGATGGGATCTGCCGCAGGTCCGGCGGAGGAAGTGGCAGACAAACTGATTGCGCAGGGCGAAAAAGTCGGCGTGCTGGAAGTGCATCTCTACCGGCCGTTCTCCGCACAGCATTTCCTCGATACCATTCCGGACAGTGTGCAGCACATTGCTGTGCTCGACCGGACCAAAGAAGCGGGTGCCCAGGCGGAGCCGCTCTATCTGGATGTGATGACCGCCTTTGCCGAAGCGTATCAGAACGGGGAACGGGCACAGCTGCCGCGTATTATCGGCGGACGCTACGGGCTGTCATCCAAAGAGTTTGACCCGGACTGTGTGATGGCGATTTTCCGCGAACTGACGTTAACCTCGCCGAAACGCCGCTTTACGTCCGGTATTATTGATGATGTCACCGGGCTGTCCCTGGCACCGGTTCCGGCGGAGCTGCCGGTCACACACCGCCTCAGTGCGCTGTTTTACGGGCTGGGCAGTGACGGTACGGTTTCGGCGGCCAAAAATGCCATTCAGATCCTCGGCAGTCACACAGATAATTACGCCCAGGGCTTTTTTGTCTATGACTCGAAAAAGGCGGGCGGCCTTACCGTTTCTCATCTGCGCATCAGCGAACAGCCGATCCGCGCTACCTATCTGATCCGGCAGGCGGATTTTATTGCCTGTCATCAGTGGCAGTTCCTCGACAAATATGAAATGGCGGAAAAACTGGCGCCGGGCGGGATTTTCCTGCTCAACAGCCCGTATCCGGCGGATGAGGTCTGGCACCATATCCCGCAGGATGTTCAGGCGATTCTGGCGGAGAAACAGGCGCAGCTGTATGTTATCAACGCCTACCGCATTGCCCGTGAATGCCGCCTCGGTGCGCGGATTAATACCGTTATGCAGATGGCGTTTTTCCATCTGACCGCTCTGTTACCGGCGGCGGAAATTCAGTCTTATTTACAGCAGGCGATCATCCGCAGCTACAGCAAAAAAGGGGAAAGTGTCGTTCAGGATAACCTGATGGCGATAGCCCGCACCCCGGAAGCACTGCACCGCGTGCCGTTACAGGCAGTGGATCCGCACAGTCAGCCGCGTCCGCCGGTCGTGCCGGATAACGCGCCGGACTTTGTCAAAACCGTCACCGCCATGATGCTGGCCGGACGCGGCGATGCCCTGCCGGTATCGGCATTCCCGCCGGACGGCACCTGGCCTTCCGGCACCACCCGCTGGGAAAAACGCAATATCGCAGAGATGATCCCCATCTGGAAACCGTCTCTCTGTACCCAGTGCAACTATTGTGTCGCGGCCTGTCCGCATGCGGCTATCCGCGCCAAAGTGGCCGATCCCGCGGATTTCAGCGGTGCACCGGATACACTGCAGCGTCTGCCGGTTAAATCCCGCGATATGAAAGGGATGGATTATGTCCTTCAGGTCGCCCCGGAGGATTGCACCGGCTGTAATCTCTGTTATGAGGTCTGCCCGGCAAAAGACCGGGAGGATCCGTCCGTCCGCGCCATTAATATGCAGCCGCGGCTGGCGCATCTGGCAGAGGAAAAAGCCAACTTTGATTTCTTCCTGCAACTGCCGGACACTCCCGCATCCCAGCTTGAGCGCATTGATATCCGGACATCACAACTTATCACGCCGCTGTTTGAATTCTCCGGCGCCTGTGCGGGCTGCGGTGAAACGCCGTATATCAAACTGCTGACCCAGTTGTACGGCGAACAACTGCTGATCGCCAATGCCACCGGTTGCTCTTCTATTTACGGCGGTAACCTGCCGACCACGCCGTACACCACCAATAAAGAGGGACGCGGTCCGGCCTGGGCCAACTCGCTGTTTGAGGATAATGCCGAGTTCGGGCTGGGGTTCCGCCTGACGGCTGACCAGCACAAAAAACGGGTGAAACGTCTGCTGATGACCTTTGCGGCCCAACTGCCTGATGAATTACGGCAGCGGCTGGCGGATGAGACACTGTCTGCGGATGAAAAACGTGCGGCTATCACGGAACTGCGGACATTACTGGCGGATAACCCGGATCCGCGAGCCCGTGAGCTGTCAGAGGATGCGCATTACCTTCTGCCGAAATCCGTCTGGCTGATCGGCGGTGACGGCTGGGCTTATGATATCGGCTTTGGCGGGCTCGACCATGTGCTGAGCAGCGGTGAGAATGTCAATGTGCTGGTGCTCGATACCCAGTGTTACTCCAACACCGGCGGCCAGCAATCAAAAGCGACACCGATGGGAGCCGTCACTAAATTCGGGGAGGAGGGTAAAGGCAAATCCCGCAAGGATCTGGGCGTGTCCATGATGATGTACGGCAATGTGTATGTGGCACAGATAGCCATCGGCGCACAGATGAATCAGACGGTGAAAGCGATTCAGGAAGCGGAATCCTATCCCGGCCCGTCCCTGATTATTGCCTACAGCCCGTGTGAGGAGCATGGTTATGATCTGGCATTCAGTTACGACCAGATGAAAGCCCTGACCGCCAGCGGGTTCTGGCCGCTGTACCGGTTTGATCCGCGTCGTGACGGAACCGGCAAAGCGCCGCTGGTACTGGATTCCCGTCCGCCGTCACAATCCCTGGCGGAGGTGATGCATCAGGAGCAGCGTTTTAACCGCCTCAGCAGTAGTGACCCGGCGAGAGCCGCTGTTCTGGCGGAAAAAGCGGAACAACGGACGGCAAAACAGTATGCACTGCTTGAATTGCTGGCCTCACAGAAATCTGAACCGGCCGGAACCGGCATTGTTCAGGAGGATGCCTGAACGTCATGATGACAAATAACCGGAGCGCCGGGGAAATATCCCCGGCAACGGAACAGGATCTCACGGCGTTAATTGCCCTTGATACCGTTGCGGCACAGGAGCCGCAACGCTGTGAGGTGATCCGGAGCTGGATTGAGCAGAAAGTCTGTTTTGTGCTGCGGCGTGAAGGCAAAATTGCCGGTTACGGCGTGCTGCATTATCACTTCAAAAAGCAGTTTATGGAATTACCAGCTGATGCACAGGATGCAGCCTGTAAACAGGGTATTGATGCGTTAGCCCGGGCTAAAGCTATGATGGAACAGCAAATGCCGAAATAACGGCCGCTGTGATTATTGACGGGCTGTATGATACAGCCCGTTTTTGTTTTCAGCGGGATGAAAACTGTTTGCGGCGTTTTTCATATTTCGCCGGATTGCGGTGAAAATGGCGCCAGTGAGGTTCGCCTGCGGCATACAGCAGCTCATAATCCCCCCGTGAATCGCCCCAGGCACGCATATGGTAAGCGGATAAATCGCCGTAAACCTGTTGCAGCCGGGCAATTTTCTGGCCGCAGCGGCAGTTGTTGCCGTTGATTTTCCCGGTCAGAATGCCGTCTTTCTCTTCCAGCTGAGTGCCGATAAGCTTGATCCCCAGTCGCTCTGTAAACGGCCGCAGCACCAGCTCCGGGGATGCCGAACAGAGTGTGACTTCCGCACCCGATGCAATTTCCGCTGCCACCGCGCGCAGACCTTCCGGGCGCATCATCTTATGCCAGTAACGTTCACAAAATTCCTGTGCTTTTTTCTCCACCCAGCGGGCATCGGTACCGGTCAGAAAGGTGGTGATCAGCACTTCTTTCAGCTCGTCGCGGGTCAGTTTACGTGAGAAGCAGCGCAGTGTCGGCAGAACCAGACGCAGCATCCGCAGGGAAAAAACACGTTTCCCGAAGGCAAAACGCAGGAAAGGAACAAAGCTGTCACGGCGGGTCAGCGTGCCGTCAAAATCAAAAACGGATAACACCGGTTTTTCTGACGGGGTGGGTGCGTGCATAAAGAGGTATACTCCGGTTAAATAGGTGATCGTGCAGAGTTTAGCATTTTTTCCGGCAAAAGGAGACATCTGCCCGGCTTGTCCCGCGCTCATAAGTTATTTACTATCAGGTATTGATTATCACTATCTGAATTATACCGGTAAACACGGCGAGAATATGATGATTGCAATCAGTGCCTGTCTGACAGGTGAAGCAGTCCGTTACGACGGCAGCCATAAATTATATGCCCCGCTGAAAGCGCTGCAGAACAGTGGAATGGCGGTTCCGGTATGCCCTGAAATCCTCGGCGGTCTGCCGGTGCCCCGCGCCCCGGCGGAAATCACCGGCGGTGAGGGCTGTGATGTCTGGGCGGGCACCGCCCGGGTTACCGGCAGTGACGGCGAAGATGTCACAGATGCCTTTAAACAGGGCGCACTGCGGGCACTGGAGCATCTGCAACAACGCAATATCACACATGTGATCCTGAAAGCCAATAGTCCGTCCTGCGGCAGCGGTCTGCTCTACAGCGGCGCATTTGACGGCACGCTTAAATCCGGCAACGGTGTGGCAACGGCGCTGTTTGAGACAAACGGGATCACGGTCTGGCATGAAGACCATCCGGAACTGCCCGCGCTGATTGAACAGCTGTTACAGAACGGAAAAAGTGCATGATAACCCTGACACCCGCCAGTGTGTTAATCCGTGTGCCGGGTTGAAGACCCGTTTCAGAATCTGATAGGGTTAAGAGGTGCTTAACCGCAGAAAGGAGAGCAGAGTGATATATCCGGTTGATTTACATGCCCATACGGTTGCCAGTACCCATGCTTATAGTACCGTCCGTGAATATTTTACCGAAGCGGCGGAGAAAGGAATAACCCTGTTTGCGATCACCGACCACGGGCCGGAAATGGCGGACGGGCCGCATCCGTGGCATTTTGCCAATATGCCGGTTCTGCCGCGCATGATTAACGGTGCAGGGCTGCTGTACGGTATTGAGGCTAATATTAAAAATCAGGCCGGAGAGACGGACTGCACCGATAAAATGGCGCAGCAGCTGGATATTATCCTCGCCGGTTTTCACGAGCCGGTGTTGCAGCCGCAGGGGCAGGCCGCCAATACCGAAGCGATGATCGCCACTATCCGCAGCGGAAAAGTGCAGATTATTACCCATCCCGGAAACCCGAAATATCCGCTGGATATTCATGCGGTGGTGCAGGCGGCAAAAGAGTGCAATGTGGCGCTGGAGATGAATAACTCCTCATTTCTGCATTCGCGGGCGGGCAGCGAGAAAAATTGCCGTGCGATTGCTGAGGCGGTGCGTGACCACGGCGGCTGGATCTCACTGGGCTCAGATTCCCACTATGCCGGTTATCTGGGTAATTTTAAGCGGGTGGTGACTATGCTGCGGGAGATTGAGTTTCCTGAAGCGCGCATCCTGAATGTCACCCCGCGCCGGGTACTGGATTTTCTGGAATCACACGGACGACCGCCAATCCCTGAATTTGCCGGACTCTGAAAAAAAGGCCCCGCATTGCGGGGCTCCTTACTCTTTACTTAGCGCGTAAATCATAATTCCAGTTGGTTTTTTCCAGCGCCTCAATACTTTCCACCACCAGGTCAGTCAGGGCATCCAGCATTTTTTCGCCTTTCTCAATACTGGCGTAAGTCGGATCGCCGGTGGCACCTGTCACTGAAACCTCGGTGATATCCCACATAATCTGCACATTATCGCCGTGGCGGATGCTGTCTTCCGGCATCTGGCGCACCGCTTTGCTCAGGTCGCACAGATCAGGACATACCGCAGCGGTAATGGAGGATTCTCCCTCACCGCCATGCCCCAGACCGTTCCATTCACGGAAGAAATTTTCCCCGAGACGGCCGCCGAGTACGGACCACCAGGCCGGCAGGAACGCAAAGACCACATCTTTATGACGCGCTTTGACATTCCGCTGTGCGATATCCAGCGACGGAATATTGCCGTCGTGACCATTGAAGACAAAAATGTGTTTGATGCCGTACTGAATCAGGCTCTCAAACATATCTTCCGCAATCGCAATCACTGTTTCAAAGCGGATGTTAATTGCCATCGGTGTGCCGTTATAGTGTGCGGAAGTGCCGAACGGCACACCCGGTACCACAATCGTGCGGGATAAACGCTGTGCCGCACGGCGGGCGACGGCTTCCGGCACAAACAGATCCGGACCGAGCGGCAGATGCGGGCCGTGGCTCTCACAGCTGCCGAAAATGGTAATGGCACTGTCGATTTCGCCCTTATCGAACCGGTTTTTCAGCTCTTCAGTGGTGAACTCATTCAGATAAACTTTTTTCATTATGATCTCCCTGTGGCCGGTGAGGTGGCTTTTGCCGCCAGCAGCGGATGCAATATCAGATAAATAATAACGGTAATAACTAATGCCAGCAGGCCGGTCGGCCAGTCAGACAGAATATTGTTCAGTGCCATCACCAGACCGGAAGCCATCCCGGCCAGCGCACTGATCACTCCGGCGTAATTGTATTTCGGCTGATTGTTAATCTGTGTGATGTCGTAGCGGCATTTGCGGGTGATGTAGTAATCCGCCAGCAGCGGCCCGGCCAGCGGCGGTGCCATAATGCCGAGATAGTTAATAAAATCAGCAAAGAAGATCTGGTAAAAACCGATAGCCCCCAGCACGGTGCCGATAATCCCCGTGGTCAGGATCAGGACGTTTTTATTCACTTTCACACCAACGGAATCCAGCACCGGCCCGGTATAGAGCGAGTTACAGTAGAGTTCCGCATCGTTGGTGGTCCACAGTGACAGTGTCCAGGTGATCACCCCGATCAGCGCCAGCAGGAAGCTTTTCTCGATCATCCAGGTAATGTAGTTCGGCATCCCGACCGTCATGGTGCCGATATAACCGACCACATTGAGCAGCGGGTTGGTGAAAATAAAACAGGCTGCCGATCCCCAGAATACCGCAGAAATACTCTTATTAAAGCGGAACAGATCCACGCCCATCACCGCCCCGGCAATCCAGCTGCCGACCACCATCGTGATCGCGGTGGAGAGCATCAGCCCTTCATTGCGGTTGGAATTCTCAATAAAGACCGATAACCCGCCGCCCTCCTGCAACATCGCATAACCGGTGATAACGGCGATAATCATAATAATTGGCGATACCGGAATGGCGATAATTTCCAGTCCTTTCATGCCGTGCAGTGAAGTGTACGTAAACAGCAGACCGGCGATGACACAGGAAAGAAAGACTTCCAGGGTGATCGGCACACCGTTGTAGCCGTGCTCTGCCGGGTTAAAGACAATGATCCCGCTGGGATTGCCCAGGAACGTGCCCCAGATATCCCCGACCATCCCGGTGATCGCCGCAAACCAGCCGAGGGTCAGCAGCCCCATCGCAATCATCGGCAGGTTCGCACCGAAACGGCCATAGGAAAAACGGCTGATCAGCGCCAGGCTCAGCCCGGTGCGTTGCGCCATAATGCCGAGCAGTGAGGTGAGAATAAACAACAATCCCATCCCGATGGCGATAGCCAGCAGCGCCATCGGGAATGACATTCCCGGTCCGCCGTTGGCCCCAGCCAGGGCCCCGCCGATAAATAACCCGGTTGCCACATAACCGAAACCTATCCAGACCAGTACCTGTTTCCAGGTCTCGCGGCGGTGTGTCATCGGTATGGGCGTAAACATAAAATCGTGGTCATGCGCCGGAGGCGCGGATGACGTTTCGTGTTTGCTCATGGTGTTTCCCCTGTCTTACGTGGTGTTGGCAGTTGCCGCTAAAGGTGTTTTTAAAATAAAAGGCCATGCTCTTGTTATGATTTATTATTAGCCTGGTAAAGTAATTGTTTGCAACTAAATTAATGAAAATAAAAGGAAAAGAAAATTTAATATAACGGACAGGTTGTCGGCAAAAGCGGGGAGGGAAATCACATAAACGGGAAGGAGAACAAAAAATCGACGAAAAATGCTGCCATCAGAAACGATGGCAGCAGGATATAAAATAACCGGGGTGGTAATTATTCCGGCAGCGGCACCATACAGACGGCGCTGCCGAAGCTGCCGTGACTGCACTCAACCCGGAATTTGCCGTAGCGGCTGAGAAAACCGAGCAGGCTGTCGCCGGAGTTAAAGGTGACAATACCGGTCACCGGCTGCCCGTCAGTGGACATATGCGGCATCAGGCTGTCCGCCAGTGCCCGTTTGATTAATCCGGCCTCGGCGGAGGAGCCGATATAGAATTCTGATTTCAGCCAGTTTACCCCGGCAGAAACCGAATTCACGCCCGGAGAGCGGGCTGCCGCGAATACCATCAGCACCCAGCCGTTGGAGTTCTGGCTGTCGGTCGCAAACGGATGCGCCACCATATTATACGCCGGATTATGCAGGGCTTTGCGCAGTTCCGGGTCACGCAGCACTTTCAGCAACTGGGACTGTAAGGCCGGCGGGAAGTGCAGGGTGGCGATGGTATTCTCGGCCAGGTCATCATCAATAAACTGATAAAGTCCCTGGATCCACAGCTCAGACTGCGCAGTACCGCAGGTGTTGAGGTTATGATACACCCGCCAGGTACCGTTCCTTTCCCGTACGGCATAACCGGCATGGGAAAAGCTCAGCCCGTAGTCACTCAGTGCCTGACCCTGACGGACCAGCAGAACGACCCGGTCGCCCTGTTTCTCCAGCCAGTCATTCAGTACTTTGGCCTGTGCGGTGCGCTGTGCGGCTTCCTGCGGCGTGGGCGGGGATTTATCCGCACAGTTCTGACTGCCGCTGTATGCAAGGCCGGACGCAGTGAGCAGGGCAGCCGCAAAAACGGATTTCAGCAGTCGCATATTATGGCATCTTCTCCTGATGGGTTAATTCACGATCATCCTGAGTTACCATATGGGAAATGATTTTCCCGTCCTTTTTCAGATACGCACCGGGGCCTTTTTCAGCCGGCTCCAGTGTCAGTTTATCACCCGGATTCACCGGGGTTTTCTCCAGTTTTTCAGTGGCAACCAGCAGGGCGACATCTTCATTTTTATCGGTTTTGCCGGTGATGGTGGTGACTTTTTCTTTCTTATTGTTTTCCACAGACTCCGCACTCAGCTGAGCCGGTAAAATGATCGGCGATAAAATCGCACCGCTTATCATCACAGAGCTGTAGACACTACCCGCACTACTGAGTACCGCAGTCGATAAATAAGGATTATCCGGCAGTTTACCTGCATTCGCAGGCAGTGTGACCAGTGTGGCGGCACAAACGATTGCCGGAAAAATAAACTTATTCATGCTGTTTCCCTTAATTTAATGAACAAATGTTCTTTTTACCCGTTCAGACACCAGGAAATACGAAACCCAGATGATAGCGTAAATAACCAATCTTATCAGCGGATAATAAAGAGTGAAGTCAACATTAACATCCAGCAGATTAACCAGCACGATTTCCTGAATGGCTTCCGAGGCGATGGCAAAAAGAATAAAGGCAATAAACAGCTTCGGCAGATAACGGGAGAGCCTGAAGAAATAATACAGCGTTGTCAGTATCAGCAGCATGGTCAGTATGGTAAAAGCAATATTAATATACATGACCTGCAATACGCGGTCAGGAATATACCCCGCATTTTGCTGATATAAATCATACCACTCACTCAGTGTGTAACCACCGGCACCCAGTGACAGAAAAAGGGTGATTAACGGCAGCCACAACCAGCCGCCGATCCGCGACATCCGTTTTTCCGCACACTCATCACAATATTCCGCGTATTGCGGAATTTCTTTTTCCCCGCACTGAATACAGACCCATTTATGTTCCATACATTATTTCCCGTTTCCGTTTCCGTTTCCGTTTCCGTTTTCGTCTTTCCGGATTATCCGGTTATTTGGGTTGGTCGTTTATCCGGCTCATCAGAATAGCATCGACATAGCGTCCGTCGCGGAATGCATAATCGCGGGCAATCCCTTCGCGCTGAAAACCGAATTTTTCATACAGCGCCAGGCCGTCCGGATTATTGGCAAATACTTCTAATTCAATACGGCGGATGCCCAGCCAGTTATCACAGTAATCAATCATTGCCTGCATTAATGCACTGCCGACACCCTGGCCGCGGTAGCTTTTATTTACCGTAATACCAAAATTCACCACATGGCGGCGGCGGGGATTACTGTTCTGATTGATACCCAGCAGCCCGACCACCACGCCGTCAACAACCGCCACCAGCCGGGTGGCAGACTGATCACCCTGACTCATCCGGTGTTCCCAGAACTTCCGCGAGGTGTACGGCATCTGTAAGGTATTGGCATAAGACGTAAAATCCTGGTGCATATCGCACAGCGCCGCTGCATCGGAAGGGTCGGCTAAGCGGATTGTAATCTGGCGCATAAATAATATCCTTTATGTAATACTGTTATATTCCCTTATTAATGGCATCGAAATAGTGTACCCGTCAACGGAATGAAAAAGCCTGACCGGGAAGGCGAAAATGGCGTAACCGCGTTTTTTCCTGTTATTTTCTTTTTCACGGGTCAAACTGTCTGAGAATGAAAGATGACGATAAAATAAGCGGGGTAACATACTGACATAAGCAGGAAAGTGCATTTTCTCTGAAAAATAAAAATTCCTGCAAAAAAGTAGGCTAACCGGCGGCGGACGATTACACTGAATCCTTCCGGAAACAAAAGGGATTGTCATGGACGTCCGGTTTCTTAAATCCGTATTCTGCAAATCAGGTATCAGCCGGATGACTCATTCAGTACAGACACTGGTTTTTCTGCGCCACGGCGAAAAACCGGATAACGACAGCGGCCAGTTAACCGGCAAAGGATTAAACCGCGCACTGGCGCTGGCGGATCTCCTGATCGCCCGTTACGGAAAGGCGGATGCCCTGTATGCCGCCGCACCGAAACAAAGCAAGCTCGGTCACTCGCTGCGTTCCCTTCAGACCATCACTCCGGTGGCTGTCCGCCTGTCACTGCCGGTGCATCTGGAATTTCACGCCAAAGAAACCAAAGCTCTGCGCGATGCATTGCTGGATAAAGCCCATCACGGGCACACGGTCTTTGTGGTCTGGGAACACGATAATCTGATAAAAGTGGTGAGGGATATTCTGAAACAGACCGGCGGGGACTATTCGTATATGCCGGCCTGGCCGCGTGATGATTTTGACAGTCTGTGGATACTGACCATTACCCGCAGTCAGACAGAGACCACCGTGACATTTTCACAGGAAAAACAGGGGCTGGATAATCTGGACAGTTATTTCCCGCCGGCCCGGTAAATAAACCGGAAATCAGCGGGAATACAGACTCACTCTTCTTTTTTCTTACGGCTGGCTTCTGCTGCCCGTTTACGGCGCATTTCTTTCGGGTCAGCAATCAGCGGGCGGTATATTTCCACGCGGTCACCATCACTGACAATATCGGTCAGTTTTGCCGGACGGCTGAAAATACCGACTTTATTCTGCGTTAAATCCACATCATCCCGTAACGCTAAAATACCGGAGGCAAGAATAACGGCTTCCACCGTGGCGCCTTCGTTTATTTTCACCGGGATCAGAAACTGTTTATCAGGCAGGGCATAACAGACTTCGACAGAAATATCAGACACGGTAAACCTCTTTTGCCCGTTTGGTAAATGCCATCACCATATTACCGGCCAGCTCTTTAAATATACGGCCGAAGGCCAGCTCAACCAGCTTATTGGTGAATTCAAAATCCAGATTCAGCTCAACTTTGCACGCCTCAGGACTCAGCGGAATAAACGACCAGCCGCCCATCAGTTTACGGAACGGGCCTTCCACCAGCTGCATACGGATATGCTGATTGCTGGTCAGCTGATTGCGGGTCACAAAGGTTTTACTGATACCGGCTTTGGATACATCCACAGACGCGGTCATCTCATCCTGTTCGTGGCTGATAATACGGCTTCCCACGCAGCCCGGTAAAAATTCCGGATACGCACGGACATCATTCACCAGGTTGTACATCTGTTCCACACTGAACGGAACCAGTGCGGAGCGGCTAATTTGCGGCATAACACATCCTGCGGTCAAAAATCACGAAACGGCGGAAATTATCGCCGCCTGTTAAATCGTATTATACTGTGCTCCGGCGCGGAGATAAATGCACAATACGGCGCGCGCTGATGACAGAATGTATCTTAATGACAACAAAGATGTTTGTCACAAAAAGCACTTGCCAAATCCCGCTGACATGTTAAAAACAGCGTACAGGGACAGAAAACCCGCAAAGGCGCTTAAAATAGCAGCATTTACCGTGCGACGGATAAATAAGCAATTTATTTCGGGTGTGCATAACGTATAATAGTGGTCATTATGACAAAGAAAAAAGTTCACAAACCAGGCTCTGCCACCATCGCGCTGAACAAACGCGCCCGTCACGACTACTTTATCGAAGAAGAGATAGAGGCTGGTCTGGCGCTGCAGGGCTGGGAAGTCAAATCATTACGCGCAGGTAAAGCCAATCTGGGGGACAGTTACGTCATCCTCCGTGACGGCGAAGCTTTCCTGTTTGGTGCCAACTTCACACCGCTCAGCGTGGCCTCATCCCACGTTGTCTGCGACCCGACCCGGACACGCAAACTGCTGCTTAACCAGCGTGAACTGGACAGCCTGTACGGCAAAATCAACCGTGACGGGCACACCGTGGTTGCACTGTCGCTGTACTGGAAAAACGCCTGGTGCAAAGTCAAAATCGGCATTGCCAAAGGTAAGAAAGAACACGACAAACGCGATGACATCCGCGAACGTGAGTGGAAATTAGACAAAGCAAGAATTATGAAGCACGCAGGGCGTTAAGTACTGGTATTCCGTACTGATTTTCTGATATACTGCGTTTCACAACTTGGGGCTGATTCTGGATTCGACGGGATTTGCGAAACCCAAGGTGCATGCCGTGGGGCGGTTGGCCACGATAAAAGCCGCAAAAAAATAGTCGCAAACGACGAAAACTACGCTTTAGCAGCTTAATAACCTGCTCTGAGCCCTCTCTCCCTAGCCTCCGCTCTTAGGACGGGGATCAAGAGAGGTCAAACCCAAAAGAGATCGTGTGGACTTCCTGCCCGGGGAGAAAGCATTAAAACGAATCGGGCTAGTTTGTTAGTGGCGTGTCTGTCCGCAGCTGGCAAGCGAATGTAAAGACCAGACTAAGCATGTAGTACCGAAGGTGTAGAAATTTCGGACGCGGGTTCAACTCCCGCCAGCTCCACCAAATAAAACAAGGGGTTACGCGAAAGCGTAGCCCCTTTGTCTTTTCTGATATCCACTTAGCGTCCATTGCATATTTTTTGGTCACTTTATCCTTTGGCTTGGTGTGTTGGTTCTGATTATCCACTTCTCCTTATCTGAAATGGTTCTGATTAGAGTTTTCCAGTTGCTTCTGGTAAAGCTCTGACGGAAGATTATTCAGGCTTTCATGTGTCCGGTTCCGGTTGTAATCCTGCATCCAGAACTAGGCCATTTCTTTCACCTGACTCAGCGATTTAAACAAATACGCATTTAAAAACTCTCGGCGGAATGATCCGTTAAAACGCTCAATAAACCTGTTTATGATTAAAAGAGTACTTTTTCTGTTGCATCCGGTGAAAACATTTCCAGAATCCGACCCATGGTGATAATTCCAGTTCGGTATAACTCGCTTCAATAACCGGATCATTCTTAATTCTCCAGTTTGTATTTATCAGGTAAAAAGTGGTTCTGGGCAGTGAGAATAACCGACAGGCGACTATAACCGATAAACCTGACTGAGTTAATTCCTGAATGCAGGTCTTTTTTTCGGTCATCACCAGCTCTTTTTTGCAAAAAGCTCCTTCATAGCATTATTTTCCAGGCTGACTTCCGCAAATAGCTTTTTAAGTCTGACAATCTCATCCTCAGGCTCTTTAAGCCATTTAATATCGGCAGCTTCTATACCACCGTATTTTGATTTCCAATTGTAAAAAGTGGCTTCAGAAATACCGATCTTTCTGCACACTTCCTCTACCCTAGTACCGGTTTCAGCCTATTTCAGGGCAAACGCTATCTGTTCTTCGGTATAACGTGTCTTTTTCATGTCAGATGACCTCTTTTTTCAGGAGAAGAAAGGCCGGAAAATCTACTTTATACTGGTACTGAAGAAAGGGAAGAGATCAAGGCACCTGTGTCATTCTGAGGTAAGCATATCACCTCTGTTTAGGTGGCTAAATTTATTAAACCACTACAGTTCAACGCTCTGAGCATGAGAAACGAGCTAAATTTAACAGTGATAACTATCAACCAGCCAAGGAGGAGATAACTCGCTTTCCAAGCCGTCTCAAGCAAGTTCAATTAGAGTCAGGTAAAGGTATGGATTTCCACCCTAAAAATAATCAATTTAAATCGTCAAAAATGAACATAGATAAACCAAATGTTAGAGCATAAAATTCCAGATAAATATGAATTGCAATATGAACAAGTTTTGTGATATTTTTATTTAATATAAATCTTGAATTACTAAACTTCTCATTAAAAATAGCATTAAAAGGAAATTATGATTAGTGAAATTACAATGAATGGCACTAAAATAAAACTAAGAAATATTAGTGATAATGACATTAATATTTATGACATGGATTCTTTATCTTTACTTATTGGTATAAATGGTTCAGGGAAGACCAAATTCTTATGCAGCGTAATTAACTATTTTTCCCTAAAAACAATATGCAAATAATAGGCGAATGTACAATATTAAACTCTCGCGGAGAAAGAATAGATCATTCTGAAATTAGAAGCTGGGGGGTTATATATTTCACTCCATTGCCGTTTAGACCAAAGTTGGATATCAGAGATAATAGGTTTATTAACGCATCTCCAAGTCCGAATGGAAAAAATACTGTATTTGACCTTGTCGGATATAAGGACTTAATATCTGACTTTGGTATTTATCCAAAAGTTGTTGCCATGAAGATGACAAATATTAGTAAAGTTGCAAGATTAATACTTAATATTGCTCTGGATAATAAAGATCTTAACCAGAATAGTATACTGCTGAATCACGGTCTCCTTGATATTTTATCATTGCGTGAAAAAATTGATGCTAATATGGATGGTAATAATTCAGACACTATAAAGTACAGTGCCAATAAAAATATTCAAGCAGAAATTGATCATATTATGCAGCGTTGCTCCGCCCATCTGATTGATGAAATACTTCATAATGCAGGTGAAGAAAAACTCTTTTACATATTCAGCATAATAGATTGGGCAAGTACAAAGAAACAATTCAGTGATAACGTAGTAATTCCATTATTGAACAAATATTTTAATTTAAATATTCGTTTAAATAAAAAGTTAAGGGAAACTAAATTATATTTAGAATGTGAAAGGAAAATAGATAGTTTAGTAAGAATTTTAAAGTATGCGGTGAAAGGTCATGAAATTATTAAAGATTCAAGATTTAATGAATCAACTTTAAGGTTGGAATTCGAAATAGATCCTTACGAAGGGCAAAAATTATTAACAGAATATAATTTAAATGATATTTTTAAAATTGACTTTTCTGATATGAGTTCTGGGCAAATTGCTATTCTAGCTCAAATTGGTGCCATTTCTGATTCTATTAATAAACTTTCAGAGAGAGGTATTAAATCAATACTATTATTAATAGATGAAGGGGACGCTTTTTTGCATCTTGATTGGCAAAGGAAATATATTTCTAATTTAAATAAAATGTTAGGATTATTAAAAACATCTCTTCGCATAGATAATTTACAACTTATTCTAGCCTCACACTCTCCATTGTTAGCGACAGACGTTCCCAAAGATTTTATAAGTAGGCTACCAATTGAAAATGCTACGTTAAGTGGTTTTGCATCTCCTCTTTATATTTTACTAAATGAATCTTTTGGAACTAAAACCATTGGGGAATTTGCAACAAATAAAATTGAAGCTATCATCGATAAAATACCTAATGAAACACTGACTGAAAAAGATCATTACCTTATAAATAACATAGACAATCCTCTAATAAAAAGCGAAATCGAACGCTTAATTATTCAGTATAAGGCTTGAAGGTCTTCATATATGATTATTTCAATTAAAAACAACTGGGAACAAGCAATAAAACCACATACACATTATTTAAATAATTTGATATGCGATTTTTTGGATAAAACTACTCATCGTTCTGAAGGACTAGACGAAGCTAAAAAATTTATTATGGATGTACATCATTTATTAATACTTGCAGGTAAACAAGATATATTGGAGAGTATTGATATATACAGAGCTTACAAAAATAGATTGTTAATAACACCAGATATATCGAAGCAATTTGACAAAGAAATAAGATCTGTTTTTAATTACAATAAATTTGTTAGAAAAACAGGATCATGGAATGCATATACGTTATGTAAAAAATCAATAACAAGAACATGTCCGTATTGCAATCAAGCATATGCTTTTTCGATACAAAAAAAGAATCGAGGGTTTCGTCCTACATTAGACCATTTTTATAGTAAGGATGACTTTCCTCACCTTGCATTGGTAATTAATAATTTAATCCCAAGTTGTAGCTCATGTAACTCAAGCCTTAAAGGCAAAATTGATTTCTTCGCAAATGAACATTTAAATCCATTATGGGATGATGAAGTTATAAATTTCGTTTTAACACATGATGATGGCGTTTTTACATTAATAGATGGAATAATTTCATCACCCGAAAAAATAAAAATAAATATATCTTTCGATATGGAAAATTCTTCAATTAAAAATTCAGTAAATACTTTTTTGATAAACGAAAGATATCAAGAGATGATAATAGAAGCAATAGAATTTGCAACTGCAAAATTAAATTTTGAATATGCTTTATCTACTGGGATATCCTATTTTAGAAATAACTCAGAAAGTAGTATGTTAAGATTTGACAAAAGGGAATATAGAAAATATTTGCTTGGGAAATTATATTTTGATATATATAAAAATATGCCAAATACAAATATAATTAACACTCGTTGACTTCACGACTGAATAAGAAAAGATTAAATTCAGATGAGGGCAGCAACTCGCCCTCATAAGCCCCTAGCTCTGCTCTTCACAGATCTTTAGAGGAAACTGTTAGTTGGCTTTCCAGCCATTGCTGTTCTTAACCAGAGATATGACACTATCAGTAGGTTCAGTTATTCCTCTGACATCAGTGAATACATTAGTTTATTTATGTAAACATCCCGCATAATCGTGCCATTCACATTTAGAGATCCTCCGGCATAATCAATCTGCCAACTAAGGAGATCGCTATGCGTAAAGCCCGTTTTACTGAGCATCAGATCATCGTTGTGATTAAGTCGGTTGAAGCCGGACGAACTGTTAAAGATGTCTGCCGGGAAGCCGGTGTTTCTGAAGCCACTTACTATAATTGGAAAGCCAGATACGGCGGAATGGAAGCATCTGATATTAAAAAGATTAAGGAGCTTGAGGACGAGAACCGGGCGCTGAAGGACGTTATCGAAAAAAGCTTTAAAGCCCGCTTTTAAGCGTGAGCTGGTCACTCTGTCCACTTCCCCTAAAATGGAACAACTATAATTAGATTCTCTGTTCTGAAAACAGCAGAGGTCAATACGATAAAAACTCCCCTGATTATGAATCATAGTTAAGGGCTGGAAGGTGAGAACTGGTAATCAACTATATATGAACCAATAGGACCTGTTTTTGTTGTGACCCAAACCGTATCTGTGCCTTTCTGAGTTGCCAGTTTTGCATTATCGATACAAAGCAATTTCCACCGTTCCGTATAGACTTCTTTTATCCATATGCCGTGTTTGCACCGGCCAAATCTGCTGGTGGCAGGGCCCGGTGATGTAATTTCATATTCAGTCTGATAGTGAATTGTTTTGTTTATCAGTAAATACGCCATGACATCGAATACAGGGACAATTAATATCAGGCCAAAGAATCCGCTCCAGAGAAAACTTTTAAATACCTGTTTTATCGGGCGACGCCAAATACTCCAAATCCCGCCGATTATCCCCACAACAGCAGCAAAAATGACGGAAATAGTCCATTGAGGGAACCATTTAAATAACACAACGCTTTGGCCTAAAAACATAGACCAATACATGAATGCTATCCAAATACCAAAAGGAACCAGGATGAGGAAAACAGAGGAAAATTTTTTCTTGTTGCTCTGGCTATATGATTTAAGTTGATAGTCCATAATTCTTTGTATAATAAGGCGGTTTGACTTAACCGGCCTTGTTGTTTTTAATATTTTTTGTTTATTTAATATAATACTGATTCATTAAATATTAATGCGGTTATGTTGTTAATGCAAACAAGACATTTATTTTTTAAATTACTCATAAATGTTTATGATATTAATAGTTAACATTCTGAATGATAAGATCATTTTTTGTATGGAAAATAAAAAACATCAGTTTAAAATCTGTGTCAGTCATCATAGCTGATGCTTCCCGGAATGATTACAATGGTTTAATTTTCTTCTGAACAGGACTCCCCATGACACCAAACAACCGAAAATTACCTGTTTTTAAATATCATCCCGATCCGCTCGGAACCGGTGCTTTTTCAGACGACAAGACAGTTAAGTGTGATTGCTGTCAGCAATCTACTGATACCTACTATGAAAATCCGTTTTATTCTGTCGCTGACATTGATGCATTATGCCCGTGGTGTATTGCGGATGGTTCCGCCAGCCGGAAATTTGAGGGTGAATTCCAGGATAGCGCCAGCGTGGAAGGAATTGACTGTGAATATGATGACGATGGTGAATTTTCACACACTACTAACCCGTATCCGGATGAAATGCTGGATGAACTGGTTAAACGCACACCCGGTTACCGGGGATGGCAGCAGGAAGTGTGGCTGGCACATTGCAATGAGCCCTGTGAATTTATCGGGTATGTTTGCTGGGATGATATAAAAGACCGGCTGGATGAATTTGTTTCTCTGGAAGATGATATTCAGGAATATGGTTTTTCTGTTGAAGAGTTATCCGGCCTGTTACATAAGGACAGCGATGCACAGGGATATTTATTCCGCTGCCTGCATTGTAAAAAATTACGTCTGCATTTTGATTTTAGTTAAAGGCTGCAGAGCGGAGCAATTCAGCTCCGTTTTCAATTAAAAAACGCCGCGGACTAAAACGTCCTGTATTACCCTTACTGATAAAACTCCACATCCTGCAATGTATGCAATTCCTGCTCGATACGTTCGCGGCTGCTGAGTAATACACTGATAATCTGGTTGTTTTTTTCATCATTACTGCGGAATGTCGGGACGGAGACACTGATAGCGGCGATAATTTTATTGCGCTGACGTAATGAAACGGCATAGCAGCGGGTTTCTTCGTTTATTTCCCGGTTGTCAGTGGCGTAATGATTTATTTTGACCTCTTCCAGTTGCTGACGTAATTCCGCAATGGTGGTGATACTGTATTTTGTCAGCGGGGTAAAGCCGTCAGGATATAAGCGGAGAATATCATCATCGCTGTAATGGCATATCATCGCTTTACCTAATGCAGAATAAACCGCCGGTAAGCGGGTGCCGATATTGGAGACTAACTGAACTTTTTGCGCAGACTGCACTTTATCGATATACAGCACATCCGGGCCATCTAATATACCCATCTGGCACACTTCGTTGCACTCGTTGACAATATTATTCATCTCGCGGTGCACCATTTTCAGCCAGTACGATTTTTCAAAGAATGAACGGGAAAGAATCGAGCAGGCGATACCCAGAAAATAAAGCTGGGTGTTTTCGTCATAATTAATATAACGGCGTTCTGCCAGAGTTTTCAGAATCGGGTAGAGCGTGCCTTTTAAGATGCCGGTCTTCCCGGCCAGCTGCGTGAGGGAAATCCCGGTGTTTTCTGCCGCCAGAACGCTGAGTACCTCTAACACCCGTATTGTCGGCATATGCTCCGTTGACATCAATTCACCTCCCTGACAGTTTATGCCGTTATTCTAGGTACAAAGCCCCGCTAAGTAAATCATGTCCGGGTGTCCGTTTGTGACATTGCCTGCCGGTATCACGACAATCCGCTTTATTGTTCCCGTAATGTGCTGCTCCTCACAGATAAATAATAAATAACCGCAATCCGGATCGGGTTTTTCCGCAGATATAGTTTTCAACCGCAATTAAAACAGCCTGTTAGCCTGTTTTTTCAGCGAATGTACAAAATTTGACTCACTCAGAGTTTCATGATTACTTACCTGTGTTTTTATTTATTAACGAGGTTTGTATATATGAACAATGTGGGTATGGAAAGCCGTTACATCACGCCGGCCGTAACAATTTTTGATGACAAAGGCCGGATTGATACCGAACAAAACCAGCGGGTGTATGACTCTCTGAAGGGGCATGTCTCCGGATTTGTGGTTATGGGCAGTACCGGCGAGTTTTTTTCACTGGATATGGAAAGCTCAAAAACACTGATCAGGTTATGCGGCAGTTATGACAAAGGGGGAATGAAAGTGTATGCCGGGACCAGCCGCCCGGATGTGAATGAGTCCGCCGCGCTGGCGAACTATGCTCATGAGCAGGGGGTGGACGGGGTCATGATTATCAGCCCGTACTATTTCCCGCTGGATGATGAGGGCGTTTACCGGTTTTACAGCGCGGTCGCGGAAAAAACGTCAGCCAATATTTTTATCTATAACTTCCCGGAACGTACCGGTTACTCGGTGTCACCGGAGGTGTGTCTGCGTCTGGCGGATCGCTATCCGAATATTATCGGGCTGAAAGATACGATCCCCGATACATTACATACGTCGCAGATTATTCAGACGGTAAAAAAAGAGATCCCGCATTTTGAGGTTTATGCCGGTTATGACAATAACTTCGCCCATGTTGTGCTGGCGGGGGGAAATGGCTGTATCGGCGGGTTATCCAATATTGTGCCTGAGTTCTTCGCTTCCTGGATGGCGGTATTTGCACAAGGTGATATGGCTGCCGTAGCGGCACATCAGCGCAAAGTGGATCAGCTGATGGCCGTTTACGGCGTGCACTCACCGTTTATCCCGACCTTTAAAAAAGCATTACAGATGCGGGGCATTATTCAGTCAGACTACTGCACAGCGCCATTCAGCAGCCTGAATGCGGAGCAGACTGAACAGCTGATGCAGATACTGGCGGATGCTGAAACAGCACGCTGATTTTTCCTGATTATAACGACAGAACATCTTACCGACAGGGAATATTATCATGGCGACTATCACAGCTTATGACAATCCTGCTTTAAATTCCGCGATTCAGAAATCGTGGAAGCGTTTAGTACCCCTGATGTTTATTTTGTATTTTGTGGCATTTATTGACCGTGTGAATGTGGGCTTTGCGAAAGATGCCATGCAACTGGATATCGGGCTGTCCGATTCCGCCTTTGCACTGGGGGCGGGAATTTTCTTCGCTGCTTATGCACTGTTCGGGATCCCGGCAAACCTGATCCTCAATAAAATCGGTGCACAAAAGTGGCTGAGTATTACAACGGTTATCTGGGGTGTGTTATCCGCAATGACCGGGTTCGTGACCAACGAGACGCAATTTATTGTGCTGCGTTTCCTGCTGGGACTGGGTGAGGCGGGCTTTTATCCGGGAATTTTGTTACTGGCCTCCATCTATTTCCCGAATAAAGTCCGCGGCTCGGTGATTGGCATTTTTGTCCTCGGCGTGCCGCTGGCATTGACGCTTGGTTCGCCGTTATCCGGCGCACTGCTGGAATTACACGGCTGGCTGGGGCGTCCTGGCTGGTTCTGGATGTTTGTGATTGAAGGTTTACCGGCGGTTGTTATCGGGGTCTTCGCCTTTTTCTGGCTGGATGACAGCCCGGAGAAAGCCCGCTTCCTGACAGCGGAAGAGAAGAAAGCCCTGACAGAGCAGTTAGCCAGTGAGAATGCGAAAACAGAAACGACGTCTGTGCTGTCCGCGCTGAAAAATATCAAGGTCTGGCACCTGGCACTTATCTACGGCACCATCCAGATCTCGGTCTACGGGCTGATGTTTTTCCTGCCGTCGCAGGTGGCTTCCCTGATGGGACAGAGTCTCGGGTTTAAAGCGTCTCTGGTGGCGGCTATTCCGTGGGCATGCTCGGCGTTCGGTGTGTATTACATCCCGCGTCTGGCTGATAAAAATCCGTCCCGCCGTGTGGCTATCTCCGTGATGTGTATGCTGGCAGCGGCAGTTGGTCTGGCATTATCCGCCTTTGCCAGTCCGGTCTTTGCCATCGCCGCGCTGTGTCTCAGCGCCGTCGGTTTTCTGTCGGTACAACCGGTGTTCTGGACATTCCCGCCGCAGTTACTGAGTGGTCCTGCGCTGGCTGCCGGCATCGGGTTCTGTACCACCATGGGGGCATTCTGTTCTTTCCTCGCACCGATTATCCGTGTGGAAATGGATAAACTGATGAACAGCAATACGGCAGGGATTATCACACTCGCGGTGATCACAGTCGGCTGTGCACTCCTGATTGCCTTACTGAAAAAGAACACACAAAAATAATCCTGATTCGTTGCCGTCATTTTGGCGGCAATAACCGGAAGGTGAGTTATGCAAAAGATATTACGTATTGATGAAACTGATAATTTAATTGTGGCACTGAAGGATTTGCATGCCGGTGAAGTGTATCAGTGGGGTGATGAATCAATCACTCTGGTCACGGATGTGAAAGCCAAACACAAGTTTGCCCTGGAAGCAGTGCCGGAAGGCGGTATTGTCTCCATGTACGGCACCGCTGTCGGGAAAGCAACAAAACCGATTGCCCGCGGGGAAGTGATTACCGTGGATAATATCCGCCATTATGCCGCCCCGGTATCACTGGAGGAGAGCGGCGACTATGAATGGCAGATCCCGGATGTGTCGGCCTGGAAGGACCGGACATTTAAAGGTTATGTACGTGATGATGGCCGGGTCGGAACAGCTAACTACTGGCTGATTTTCCCGCTGGTGTTCTGTGAAAACCGCAATGTCACCAAACTGACGGATGCGCTGAATGAGGCGCTGGGTTACACCAATAACAGTCTGAAAAGTTTCGCTCTGGATCTGACCGCCGGTGAACAGGCGCAGACCACAAAACCTAAGCTGTTTCCGCATATTGAAGGTGTGCGCTGTATTACTGTGACCAGCGGCTGCGGTGGTGCCACCTCTGACAGTAAAACCATGTGTGATGTACTGGCTGCGTATGCGGATCATCCGAATGTGATCGGCATTACCGTGTTCAGCCTGGGATGTGAAAAAGCACAGCGCAAGATGTTCAAAGAGTCGCTGGCAGCACGTAATCCGGCATTTGATAAACCGGCGCTCTATTTCCGGCAGCAGGAATGGAACAGCGAAGAAGAGATGATGCAGACGGCGCTGAAACAAACCTATGAGTGCATGAAAGCGGTGAAACCTCAGAGCCGCACAGATGTACCGCTGTCATATCTTAAGCTCGGCGTGAAGTGCGGGGCGTCTGACGGGTTCTCGGGCATTTCCGGCAATCCGGCGATGGGACTGGTGTCGGACTGGCTGGTGACACTTGGCGGCGCTTCCGGTCTGGCGGAATTCCCGGAGCTGTGCGGTGCGGAAGGGGATATGGTAAAACGCTGCATCCGCTTTGAGGATAAAAAGAAATTCCTCGATCTGATGGGACAGTATGAGAAAACCGCGAACTTCTTTAATACCACTATCGCGGATAACCCGAGCCCCGGAAATATTGCTGATGGATTAATTACCGATGCGATTAAATCAACCGGTGCGGCGAAAAAAGGCGGAAAATCGCCAATCAGTGCAGTGTGTGATTATGCGGAACCGATGCCGGACAGCGGACTGTCTCTGGTCTGCACACCGGGGAATGACGTGGATGCCGTGACCGGACTGGTGGCTGCGGGCTGTAACGTCGTTATTTTTTCCACCGGTTTGGGGACACCGACAGGAAACCCTATCGTACCGGTCGTCAAGATTTCCACCAACAGCGCTATCGCACAGCGTTTGTCAGACATGATCGATTACGACTGCGGTCCGGTAATAGAAGGTGTGCCATTGCCGGAAATCAGTAAAGGGCTGTTTGAGCGGGTGATTGAAACGGCAGGCGGGGAATATAAGGTGAAAGCAGACCGTCTGGAGCAGTTTGATTTCCTGCTGTGGAAACGGTCACTGGATTTATAAAAAGTGTACTGTCACGCAGATAAATAAAAAACGGGGAATATTCCCCGTTATCATTAGTAATGACTTATTCTTGACCTGATTAACTTTATTCATTGTCAGTGGGTAAACCCGAGTCTTGCTCAGGTGAACCGTAAAGAAAAGAGAACACCGTTTTGAGGTAAAGTAAATAGCTTAATTCATTGGTATGAACCGTCAATGTTCAGAGGTTTTTTTACGGCGTATTACTTTTTTCTTTGTCAAATCGCTTTCACCTTTGCGCCCATTAAATACATAATGTACTTCACAACAGACTCTGTACTGAGAGAAAAACTTTGCAAGCAGCAAATGTAACTCACGAGCCCATGAAAGGCGTTCAACTTCTGTATCAAAAAAATGGCGAATAAATTCAGTATTCTCTCTGAGATGAAAAATATTATTTCTGTATATCCGGAGTGGATCCGAATGTTCTTTCATCAGTTTTCTGATGCTATCCGAAATTGGTAATAAGTCTTTAAAGCTGGCAGGGCGATCATTTTCAAGCAGGACTCGTATGTTTAACTTTCGAAAGCCCTCACAGACCACACCTAAAAAACCTAACCATGCAGAAAAATAAATTCTCGTATCAAATTCTTCCCGCTGGCTCAGATGGCCATTTTTTTTCATTTTCTGATTGAGTTTATTGTAATTTCTAAACATGAGTTCAGCTGTTTCGAAGTAATGAATCTGAAGTGTCAGTACACGGTCATGATTGCGGCATGGAAGCATATCTCCCGGATTTCTGCTGTCTATGTCTATAGCGTAGGAGTATGGAACATTGGCAATATAGCAAAGATCATGATCCGGACGAATCAGTTCTCCGTCACTTAACGCTTTGTTCAGATGCTCAGCAACATCATCATAATTTCTGAAACCGTAAGCTGTTATATTCTTCTCGGCAAAGCAGGTTAACCACCAGGAATTAAAACCTCCTATTTCTCCTTGCTCACCGAAATCAAAATCTATATTCCCGGAATTCAGTTCTACGAGGCATCCGGCGCCATGTTTATAATATTTAATACCACCATCTAACTCCCCAGCGCCGGGTATACTATATTGAATCCATTCATAGCGACTTGACGGCATTTTAATGCCGGACCGATACATGAGCTTTAAAGCAGTCCGGACATTATTTTGAAACTCAACAATCAAGCGATAAAGATTTTCATTCATATCACAAGCTCACTTCATCCTGTTTGAAAAATGATATAATCACAAAAGCCCCGGAACTAAAACTTCCCGCCTTCCGTCTGAAAATGGTTCGCTGATGATTCCCGATTCTTCCATTTCCTCAACGATTCTGGCTGCACGATTGTAACCAATACGGAATTCCCGCTGAATGTCGGATATCGAAACCCGTTGTTTTTCTGCGACAAACTGAACAGCCCGGTCAAATAGGGGATCCAAATCACAGGCGCCCGGTACAACTGTTCTTCCGGTGGTAAGATAATTAACATCTCCCCATTTTTTGCAGTAATCAACGGCATTATGTATATCACTGTCGCTGATATATGCTCCCTGAATGCGCTGAGGTTCTGCGGAATCAGCGGTGATAAGCAACATATCACCATTTCCGGATAATATTTCAGCGCCATGTTGCCCGATAATAAAATGAGAGTCCGCTTTGGAAGTCACTGTCATTGCAATGCGGGCAGGGATATAAAATTTAAGTTGCTGGTTTATTTTTGTCGGCAGCGGACTGCGTGTTGTGAGCAATAAATGAATGCCGGTCATTCCTCCCTGTTGCAGCAGAGGTAAAATTAAATCTTCAATATTGCTGTTATCATTAATCAGCTGAACGGCATTTTCGATACAGATAATAATAGCCGGTTTATGACTCAGACGGGGATGTTCCGCCATATAGTTTTCCGGCCGCCAAAAAGGATCCGGAATAGGTCTTCCGAATGATTCTGCCAGGGCAATTTTTTCATTATAACGCCGGAGGTCAGGGACATTTATTGCGGAGAATTGTTTGCGTCGTATTTCGGCTTCTGTGGTCAGAAAATGCAGGGCTTCGGTGATTTCAGCGCTGTCAGACAGAACAGGAAAAAGTAAATGTGGCGTATCGCGGTAAAGGCTGAGTTCAGGGTGGTGAGCATCACACAGCACCAGCCGGACGTTCGCAGGAGATGTCCGGTACAGCAGGCTCAGTATCAGGGAATGCATCAGCATGGATTTACCGGGGCCGGTTGTTCCGGCGATCAGCAGGTGCGGTAATTGTGTTAAATCCAGACTGACAGGTTCGCCGGTTATATTTTCGCCCGCCATTACCGAAAGTTGCGGCAGTGATTTGTCTTCTGTCCATTTAGTAAAACAGTGGCTGAAGGAGACGGTTTTCCGGGATTCATTTTTTACAAGCAATCCGATGTACGGTGTTCCGGGAATAAAATCAATCATCCGGATTTCGGTTACATTCAGAGAGCGGCATAATTCAGGGATAAGGGCGGAAATTTGTGAACTGCGTATTCCGGGGGAAGGGGCTAACCGAAAGAGTGTAAATATCGATCCTTCTGAATAATCCACTACTGCCGATTCAAGACGATATTTTAATAAGCAGGATGCGATTAGCGCTGCGGTCTTTTCTGCAACAGCCGGTGATTGTGTCACTGTTTATCCTTAATCAGAGAGAATATTCACTGACAGTCATCGTTCCATCCTTTTTGGGGAAAGGCAAGACACTATAACCGAGAGAATAATTAAGATAAAAATGGCACTACAGTGTAATGATATATCGTTATATATCCGGAAAATATGCAGTAAAACGATATACGGAGAGATAAAAAAACAGGGAGTATTCCCTGTTTTTTTATTACTGCGCTTTGTTATCAGATATCGTTATCAGACATAAAACTTCATCGATTTTTTGCCGAGGCAGAAGCTGATAAACAGGCCGAGAGCACAGAGGAACAGAATATAGTAGGCGATAAACATCGGGTTAACGTGTTCAGCGATAACCGGTACGGTGAAGGTGGTCAGTCCGGCGAACAGGGCGTTACCGATGTTATAAGAGAACCCGATGCCGCTTAAGCGGATATTGGCCGGGAACAGTTTGATAATAATAATCGGCACACAGGCAACCAGACCCAGGAACAGGGCGGCCAGGGAATATAAGAAGCCGATCGTGGTGTGGTCACCGCTGCCCAGGGAATTAAAGAAGGCATAGCTGGTGGCGGCGAGCAGGATGCTGTATATCACAACAGTTTTGCGGATGCCGAGTTTATCGGACACAATCCCCGCAATAATACTGCCGACCATGTTCATGACGGTGGCGAGGATGGCAATTTTACTGACAAATTCCGGGTCGATTTTAAAGATATCGGATTTCATCAGGTTTGGTGCCAGGACGACCAGAACCACACCGGTGGTCAGCAGCCAGGTGGCAAGAATAGAGATCATCGTGGCAGGTTTGTAGCTCTTCAATACCTCTTTGATTGGCATATCAATCAGTTCTTTGCGCTTTTTCATCTCCAGGAATACCGGTGTTTCACGCAGATAGCGGCGTAAATACACGGCAATCAGGCCTAAAACCCCGCCGCAGATAAACGGATAACGCCATGCAAAACTTAAGATCTGGTCATTGCTGAAATTGGTGTAAATCAGGTAAGCCGCGAAATGGCCGATAACCACGCCGAATGTCAGGCCGCTGGCAATCATACTGTTCGCCAGACCGATACGGTTCTGCGGGACATGCTCGGTGACAAAGACGTGTGCACTCGGCACTTCTCCGCCTAATGCGATGCCCTGTAACAGACGCATAATCAGCAGCAAGACCGGCGCGGCATAGCCAATCTGCTCATAGGTCGGCAGCAGGCCGATCAGCAGGGTTGGGATCGCCATCAGGAACAGGGAGAGCATAAACATTTTTTTGCGGCCAATCAGGTCGCCGAAATGTGCCATTATCACGCCGCTGAGCGGGCGGACAAAATAAGCGACCGCATAGGTCAGATAGGTCATGATACTCGAAAGCAGCGGTGAGTCACTCGGAAAGAAGAGTGTCTGCAAAAAGGGTGCGAAGGTGAGGAATACGATAAAATCGTAAAATTCCAGCGCACCACCCAAAGACGCAAGAGTCAGCGTTTTTCCGTCCTGTAGCTTTAAGCGATTAGACATGCCATTAACCTTACTTATTAAACATGCGTGAAAATAAAATAATCGTGAATACTAGCACGATACTATCGGTCAGTGAGATATTTCTGAAAAGTTAATTATACTAATGATTTATATCCGTTTTTATAGTGTGGTTACCCTGGTAAATAATATATCTCCGGCTAATTGGCGGAAATATAAGGAAAGTAATGTTTGAGTATCATGATTATTACCAGGATGGAACAGATAAAATACCGGAGAGTGATAAATCATGGTGATGAATAATTATTCGTTATAAATCCAATGAATGGATTGTGTGCGGCGGGCTGGCCGGTGACACCAGTCAGTAACACCAAACCGGAACAGATAAATGAACAAAACCCGCTGATCTGTAATATATCAGCGGGTTTTTTGTTGTTAACCACACGTTGTTTCAGCGTGACAACAGGTGATCAGTCAGTGACAGTCTCACTGGCGATTTCACTTGCTGTTTCGTCACCGCCGTCAGGCTTGTAATTGGTGTTCGTGATTTGGCTCAGTGTACCGGCTGAGTCAAAGACCAGTGTCAGTGTTTCCTGTTTCACCGGCTCATGGCCCGGTTCACGGCGGAAGACATAATACCAGGTCTGTGTTCCGAACGGGTCACGTAACATCGGGGTACCGAGTGTATAGGCGACTTGCTGTTGGGTCATTCCTTTCTGGATCTTCGCCACGTCTGCCGGTGTCAGGTAGTTACCCTGGTTGATATCCGGGCGGTAAACGACACGCTCCAGAGTGGAACAACCGGCAGTTAACAGCAACAAAGATGTCGTTGCGGCAATCAGCAATTTACAACGCATGGTGATTTCATTCCTTTAGGATTCTTTGTGACGATGATAATCGACAATAATCAAATTGAAAACCTTTACATTTTTCTATGACCGCAGGATCGCATAAAAGTTAGATGAAATCAGCTTGTTTGTCATGCTGCCAGCAATTCTTTTGCGCTGGCAAGGGTATTTTTGGTGACGGCAGTTCCGGCAAGTAACCGGGCCAGTTCCTGTACCCGTGCTTTTTTATCCAGCAACTGCATGGCGGTTTCAGTTTCCGTGCCGTTGGTGTGTTTGCTGACAAAGTAGTGCTGATGTCCGCAACCCGCAACCTGTGGTAAGTGAGTCACACACATGACCTGTGTGGATTCGCCCAGTTCACGCAGCAGTTTCCCGACGATAGCGGCTGTCGGGCCGCTGATCCCCACATCCACTTCGTCGAAAATCAGTGCCGGAGTGTCCATTTTCTTCGCGGTGATCACCTGAATTGCCAGGGCAATACGGGATAACTCCCCGCCGGATGCCACTTTCGCCAGTGCCTGATGAGGCTGTCCCGGGTTGGTGGTGACATTAAATTCAACTCTGCTCGCGCCGTCCATACTCAGTTGTTCCGGGGTAAAAATCACATCAGCGGTAAAGCGGCCGTGCGGCATGGATAAATGGTGCATGCTCTGTGTGATAAGCTCACTCAGTTCAGCGGCGTAGTGTTCTCTGACCATATGTAACTGCTGTGCGATTGTCAGCGCCTGCTGATAATATTGTTCCGCTTCGCGACTCAGTTCTTCGCTGTGCTGTTCACTCTCCTGCTGCATCTGCTGCTCTTCCTGCAACTGTGCATACAGAACATATAATTCTTCCGGCGTGGTGTGGTGTTTACGGCTCAGGCTGATGTAACGGGAGATTCGTTGCTCAAGTTCATACAGCCGGTTTGGATCGAGATCCACGCGGTTACTGTAGTGACGCAGTTCATTGCTGACTTCATCCACCTGAATGGCGGCTTCTTCCAGCATGGTCAGTAACGGGGACAGGCTTTCATCCAGTGAGATCAGTTCGCTGAGTTCATGACGGGCATGATTGAGCATGCTGATAATGTTGTTTTCATCATTTTCACTGAGAATGTTTAAGGTGCCCTGACTCAGGCTCAGAAACTGACCGGCATTCGCCAGGCGTTTATATTCCGCATCAATATCCGGAAATTCCCCTTCACGGGGTTCAAATTCACCGAGTTCTTTCAGGTGATAATCAACCAGTTGCCGGCGGGCTTCCCGCTCCAGTGCCTGCTGCTGATAGAGCGCCAGTGCCTGACAAGCGTTGTGCCATTGTTGCCAGGCTTTTTTCATTTCACCGAGCAGTAAGCCCTGGTTGGCATAGGTATCCAGCAGAATTTTCTGGTGACTGCTTTCCAGCAGATGCTGATGGGCATGCTGTCCGTGGATTTGGATCAGCAGTGTGCCGAGCTCACGCAGTTGTGACAGCGGTACGGCTGTGCCGTTGATAAAACCACGGGAACGCCCGTCGCTGTTGATAGTGCGGCGCAGCAGGCATTCCTGATTATCATCCAGTTGGTGTTCCTCCAGCCAGAGACGGGCAGCCGGGGTATCTTTCAGAGAGAAGCGGGCGCAGATATCAGCGCGGTTAGCGCCGGGACGCACCATATTGGCATCCGCGCGGTTGCCGAGGCACAATCCCAGTGCATCAATGGCAATGGATTTACCGGCACCGGTTTCACCTGTGATGGCGGACATACCGGCGCGGAAGTCGATTTCTAACTCGCGGACAATTGCAAACTGACTAATGGTGAGCTGGGTTAACATGCCGCCTCTCCTGTGGATATACACATACCTGTTTTTACATACAGTATAATCAGGATTTGTATCCGGTAAAGAGGCGGAATGAAAAAAATCAGAACATTTTTTTAGACCAGCCGAGTTTTGTGCTTAACGTATTGAAATAGTTATAATCAATCGGGTGTATGAGATCGAGAGTTTTGCTGCTGCGTTTGATCCTGACCACATCCCCTTCCTGTATCGGCAGTGCTATCTGGCTGTCACAGCTGACTTCATAGTCAATATTGGTCTGCGGGAATTTCAGGGTAATGGTGCTGTGACTGCTGATCACCAGCGGCCGCGAGGAGAGGGTGTGCGGGAACATCGGTACCAGGGCGATAGCATCAAGATTGGGTGTCAGGATCGGCCCGCCCGCTGAAAGTGAATAGGCGGTGGAGCCGGTCGGGGTGGTGATGATCAGGCCGTCAGAACGCTGGGAAAAGGCAAAGCGCTCATCAATATAGACTTCAAAATCAATCATGTGGGCGACTTTTCCGGGGTGGAGTACCACTTCATTGAGCGCGGTGCTGCGGCGCAGTTTGCCGTTGGGGCTGAGTACCCCGGCATCGAGCAGAAACCGTTTTTCGACGTGGTATTCCCCGGTCAGCACGCGGTCGAGCTGCTGGAGTGCATTGTCTGGCGCGAGATCAGTCAGAAAGCCGAGGTTTCCCCGGTTTACGCCGATCACATCCGCGCCATAGCGGGAGAGCACACGGGCGGCGCCGAGCATATTGCCGTCCCCGCCGATCACAATCACCAGGTCGGCCTGCTGCCCGATATCCGGCAGTGTGCCGGTGACAGCATCGGTCAGCCGCATTTCAGCGGCAACATCACTTTCGACAATCACACGCAGACCTTTTTTCAACAGCCAGTGATACAGCAGTTCGTGTGTTGCCAGCGCTTCAGGATGGCGCGGATGGCCGACAATTCCGATACAGCGGAACGATTTGTTTTTTGCGGTATTGTCCGTCAGCATGTGCGTTTTAGCCTCACTTAATCGCCATTCCCTTGAATCTCTGAGTTTGATCCCCATAATAAACAAGAATCAGGATTATTGCGAAATACGCGGAGATTTTATGAGTAGTCACGAACAAAAAACGCACGAAGAACCTGTTGCAGATGCAGCGGAGACCCTGAACACGGCAGCAGAGCAGCCGGAAACGGAGCAGGCGGATGCCGCCGCAGCAGCACAGGCCCGTATTGCGGAACTGGAGCATGAGCTGGAAGAGTCCCGTAAAACGGAACGCGAAGCGATGCTGCGCGCCAAAGCGGAGATTGAAAACAACCGCCGCCGTATGGAACAGGATGTTGAAAAAGCCCATAAGTTTGCATTAGAACGTTTTTCTAATGAATTATTACCTGTGATTGATAACCTGGAGCGTGCACTGAGTGCGGTGAATCCGGAAGATGAAGCACAGAAAAGTATGCTGGAAGGGCTGGAACTGACACTGAAATCCTTCCTGGATGCCGTGAAAAAATTCGGTATCGAAGTGGTCGAAGAGACAAAAGTGCCGTTCAATCCGGATGTGCATCAGGCCATCAGTATGGTGGATGCTGCGGATCACGAGTCCAACCATGTGGTGACAGTGATGCAGAAAGGCTACACCTTAAACGGCCGCCTGCTGCGTCCGGCGATGGTGATGGTCTCCAAATAAGGATCGTTTCCACGCAACAACGGAATGCCGCCGCAAAGGCGGCATCAGGCCGTTGACAAACCCGCAGGGGTTGGCGGCGGCCGAAAGAGGTTGTAAAAATAAACCAGGAAAATCAATTTATTGATTTTCGGCTGATAACACAAAGCAGGAAAAATCCCGTTTTATCCTGCTTTGTCTGCAATCTCATGCCGCCGCAAGGGCGGCATTTTTGTCTCAGTATTATGCGCCGGGCTGAAGCTCTGCCGGGATCACCGGCTGCCAGTCGATGGGTGCCTGACCGCGCTCTGTCAGTATCGCATTGGTCTTTGAGAAGTGACCGCAGCCCAGGAAACCACGGTGTGCGGATAACGGTGACGGGTGTGGCGCTTTCAGTATCACATGCTTTTGCTGATCAATGTATTGGCCTTTCCGCTGGGCATGTGCGCCCCAGAGCAGGAAAATCACACCTTCACAATGGGCATTGACGGCCGCAATCACATTATCGGTAAACGTTTCCCAGCCCAGTTTGGCGTGTGAGTGTGCCTGGCCGCGTTCAACCGTCAGCACGGTATTAAGCAGTAACACGCCCTGTTGTGCCCAGCTGACGAGGCAGCCGTGATTCGGCCGGGTAAATCCCGGGATATCCGCTTCCAGTTCCTTATACATATTTACGAGCGACGGCGGCGGCTGAATACCCGGCAGCACAGAGAAAGAGAGACCGTGTGCCTGGTTCGGTCCGTGGTACGGATCCTGTCCCAGAATCACGACCCGCACATCAGACAGCTCCGTATAACGGAATGCGTTAAAGACATCTTTCTGTGGTGGGTAAATGGTCTTACCAATTTCTCGTTCATGAGCGACAACACGGAGTGTTTCAATGAAATAGGGCTGGGTTTTCTCATGGCCGATGACATCATGCCAGGTCAGTGATGCAGACATCGTGTCGTTATCCTTCATTTATTACAAGAGTTGCATTCAGCTTACCTGACTTATCCGTTGTTAGGAAATAAGAAGGGATTTTTTTGCGGGCCGGTTCTGATAACCGCAGTGGCAGGGCGAAAATGGCTGATTTTTTACAAAAAAAACTGAAAATAGCAAAAATGAAATTTTGATTTAAAACAGACTTTTACCATAGCGGTTAAAAATTGATATGATTTTTATTGATATATGTCAAAGAATCACCCCTGTATTCTTGGTATATAAGATGCAGAGACATTGGTTAGACCAATATTCCAAGTTAAATGACAATCAATAAATTGATAACGAATCACCCGGAGGTCATCATGGTTACTGGTATTCAAATTACTAAATCCGAAAACGCTGCACTGGTTAACTCTTTCTGGCTGCTGGATGACAGCAAAGACGAAGTACGCTGCATCTGTGCAAAAGAACAATATGCAGACGGTGATGTTGTTTCCCGTGCCGCATTAGGTCCTTTCGAGTACCGCGAAGTGAATTTACAGGTTCAGCCTACCGTCCGTGTTGAAGGTGGTCAGCACCTGAACGTGAACGTTCTGCGTCGTGAAACTCTGGAAGATGCTGTTAACCATCCGGAAAAATACCCGCAGTTAACTATCCGTGTTTCCGGTTATGCAGTGCGTTTCAACTCACTGACTCCTGAACAGCAGCGCGACGTTATTGCCCGTACTTTTACTGCCAGCCTGTAATCGTTCCGGCAATAGTCCTTGTTCCGAAAACCACGCTCCGGCGTGGTTTTTTTATGTCTGACGGATAAGGATATGGTAACTCACTGATAAAAAATGATATTGTTACAGTGTGATGAATAGCGTTAAGTGAAGCCTTCTGTATCCGGGGAGGTATACTTATGTTGATTGAACACTATTTTTCGCAGTTACTGGCTTTCTCATCCACGCCGCATTGTCAGTCCCTTTTGCAGCGGCAGCATTTAACCGCAGCGGATTTATTGCTGCCGGCACCCGCCGGGATCCGGCAGGATGGTTTTCCCGATGATATTACCCTGGCCCGGCTGTGTTCAGACAGTTATCAGCCCGGCAGCCGTGATATCGGCGGGGTCAGTCGTTCTGATGCGCAGACACTGGCCTCGCTCTCGCTGACGGAAGAGCAGTTAAGCAGCCCGTCCGGCCTGCAGAGTATGATTTATCATTACCGTGATACCGGTATTCTGGCGTTTGCGGGCAGTAATGATATGTCAGATATGATGACCAATATCCGCCAGGGGCACGGATTACCGGCCCGGCAGTATCAGGAGGCGGTGTCACTGGCAGCACATCTGTTGTCGCAATCCGTTTGTCCGTGGCTGTTTGTCGGGCATTCTCTCGGCGGCGGGCTGGCATCATTCTGTGCTGTGGTGCTGCAGCAGCCGGCGTTGATATTCAATGCGGCGGGGCTGGCGGAAAATACGCTGGCGGAAGAGGGCGTTTCTCTGGTGACGGCGCGTGCGCGCGGGGCAGAGCTTATCCGTCATTATGTGCTGGAGCATGACTGGCTCACGCATATCCAGGACGGGCTGGATCTTCCGAAAGCACTGGGGCAGCGGATAGCGCTGGAGTATTATCCGCCGCAGCATGCGCATTCCGTTTTGCAGAAACTGGTTCTCGGCGTGAAGGCACATACCCTGTCGCAGGTGGTTACCGCGATGGAACAGATGGATGAAATCCGGGAGTAAGCATAAAAAAACGGACTGTGACAGTCCGTTTTCTTTTATCAGAGAGAAGGAGTTCCGTTTATTCCTGTGGCTCAGCGGCCGCAGGAGTTTGTCCCGCGTGATCTGCGCCTGGCTTGCGTCGTTTTCCGATATTTTTACTGACGCGATGACGGATTTTGGTTTTTTTCTTCTTCTCAGTTTCAGCGATTTTCTGCTCTTTGCGCTTGGCGAGCACTTTTTTCGACGGCTTGTGCGTCGCTTTCTCCGATGGCGCACGGGTTTTCGGCCGTAGCTCATCAATCACGCGCATTTTAACCGGCTCTTCAATATAACGGATGATTTTGCCGAGCAGCGGCTGGTCGTGAGATTCCACCAGTGAAACAGCCACCCCTTTGCGTCCGGCACGGGCGGTGCGCCCGATACGGTGCAGGTAGACATCCGCGGTGCGCGGCAGGTCAAAGTTAAATACGTGGCTGATATCTTCGATGTCGATCCCGCGGGAGGCCACATCGGTGGCGATAAGCACAGTAGCACGGCCGTCAGTCATACGGCTGATGGCTTCGTTGCGTTTCGCCTGAACCATTTCGCCTTCAAGATAGCAGGAGACAATATCCTGTGTGCGCAGCCAGTCAGACAGTTCACGCACGCGCTCACGTTTGCGGACAAACACCACCGTTTTGGTGACATCCGGTTGTTTCAGCAAATGTGCGAGCAGGGCTTTCTTGTGCTCCAGGTCATCGGCACGCAGGTAGAACTGCTGGATTTTTTTGCGCTCACGGCGTGACGGGTCAGCTTCGATCTCAACCGGCTCGTTCAGGATCCGTTTGGCGAAATCGCGGATAGCCTGACCTTCGAGGGTGGCGGAGAACAGCATAGTCTGTGTGCGCCAGCGGGTTTCACCGGCGATGGTTTCGATATCGTTGGCAAAGCCCATGTCCAGCATGCGGTCAGCTTCGTCGAGGATCAGGATCTCAACCGCGCGGCAGTCAAAGTTCTCTTCTTTTATATACTGCAGCAGACGCCCGGTGGTCGCGACAACAATATCCTGGTTCTCACTGAACACTTCGGCGTGGTTCATATAAGCTACGCCGCCGGTGATGGTGGCGACATCGTGATGGGTGAACTGACAGAATTCTCTGGCCTGATCCGCCACTTGCATAGCCAGTTCGCGGGTCGGAGTCAGGATAAGCACGCGCGGCGGCCCGGATTTTTTACGCGGGAAGTCAGACAGGTGCTGAATGGCCGGCAGCAGATAAGCGGCAGTTTTGCCGGTGCCGGTCGGGGCTGAACCCAGAATATCACGATTATCCAGCGCAGCCGGAATAGTGGCTTCCTGGATGGCGGTCGGACGCTCATAGCCCTTGGCATCCAGTGCGCGGATCAGTTCATCGTTCAGTTCAAGTTCAGAAAAAGTAGTTGCAGTCATTATATACCTCTGTTTGGACCGCTGATTATAAACGGCTTGGACAGGATCTTCATCAAAAATAGTTGTCAGCGTGCGGGACTTTCTTCTGCGGGCAGAAGTCCGTATCCTGTCGCCGGGTTTTCTTTATTTTAACAGACAAACAGTTCCGTGATGATGACAAACGAAAAACAACCTCCGCGCCGCCGTGGTTTTGCCTGCAAACAATTTTTTGTGGCCCACGACCGTTGTGCCATGAAAGTCGGTACCGACGGGGTGCTGCTCGGTGGCTGGGCACCGTGTGAAAATGCCCGCCGTATTCTGGATATCGGTACCGGCAGCGGGCTGGTGGCGCTGATGCTGGTGCAGCGGTCATTGCCGGATACACGGATTGATGCGGTGGATATTGATGCTGACGCCGCAGCGCAGGCCGCAGAGAATTTCCTCGCGTCACCGTGGGGTGGCCGGATGAAGGTGTTTCATCAGGATATCGGTGAGTTTACCGCTGCCTGCCCGCAATCCCGTTATGAGCTTATCGTCAGTAATCCGCCGTATTTCGCCCCGGCGGTCGCCTGCCGTAACAGTGCCCGGGAAACCGCCCGTTACACCACATCACTGGATCACCCTCAGTTGCTGGAGCATGCGGCACAGCTTATCACGCCGGACGGTCTGCTCTGTGTGGTGCTGCCGTACACCACAGGACAGGATTTTATCGCTGCCGCCGGTGAGCAGAACTGGTTTCTGCACACACAGATTGCCGTGTCAGATAAACCGGATACCCCTTTTCACCGGACATTAATCGCCTTATCGCGCCGTCCGGTCAGTGCGCTGCACAAAACGATGAGTATTAAAACGGAAGAGGGCCGTTACAGCGCTGATTTCAAATCATTTATCACCGGTTTTTATCTGAAATACTGAACTGCGTCACTGTGGCGGTTACGGCGGTGCTTTTTTCAGTCAAAAGCGGATTTTACAGGATATTTACACTGTCCTGCGGCAATTTTCCGTGATTATCAGAGGGATTACCGCTGAAAACGTGGTAATCTGTAACGTTAATCGCCGGAAAAACAGGCTGCGGACAAATACGCAGGATTTATCCGGAAAATATGCAGTGAGGATCACAAAAAGGATCCTTTTTTGTAATTTTTTTAAAAGAAAAATGAACTTCGCTATTTTAGCTGACTCAAAGTATCGCTTGCTCATGATGAAGTGAAGCGAAACAGGAAAGAGAATGGTGAAGCTGAGCTTCGGGAGATAACACTGCGAATGAGCGAGCAGTTAACGGATCAAATGCTGGTTGATCGGGTACAGAAGGGGGATCAGAAAGCCTTTAATATGCTGGTGGTACGTTATCAGCACAAGGTGGCGAGTCTGGTATCCCGTTATGTTCCGCAGAGTGATGTTCCGGATGTGGCGCAGGAGTCCTTTATTAAGGCGTACCGCGCAGTCGGGTCATTTCGCGGTGACAGTGCATTTTATACCTGGCTGTACCGTATTGCGGTCAATACAGCAAAGAATTACCTGGTTGCTCAGGGGCGCCGTCCGCCGTCCAGTGATGTGGATGCCGGAGATGCTGAGAATTTTGAATCCTCAGGGGCGTTAAAAGAAATTTCGAACCCTGAGAACTTAATGTTGTCTGAAGAATTAAGAGCGGTGGTTTTCCGCACGATCGATTCCTTACCTGAGGATTTGAAAACGGCGATTACATTGCGTGAGCTCGATGGTCTGAGCTATGAAGAAATAGCTGAGATTATGGATTGCCCGGTCGGCACGGTTCGTTCCCGTATCTTCCGCGCACGCGAAGCCATCGATAATAAAGTTCAGCCACTGATACAAAATCAGTGAGCACTTAAATCACACTGAAGGGAACGTAGGCATGCAAAAAGAGATACTTTCCGCACTGATGGACGGAGAAACTCTTGACAGTGAAGTGGTTACCGCACTGACACAGGATGCAGATCTGCAGGCAGAATGGGCTGGTTATCACCTTATCCGTGATACCATGCGCGGCGACCTGCCGGATGTTATGCATTTTGATATTGCGTCACGGGTAGCTGAAGCACTGGCGCAGGAGCCGGTTTATATCGCACCTCAGGCGATCCCTGAGTCTCAGCCTGAACCGAAAACATGGCGTGATTACGGATTTGTGGCAAAACTGCGCCCGTGGGCCAGTCAGTTAACACAAATCAGTATGGCAGCCTGCGTGTCACTGGCCGTGATTATCGGTGTTCAGCACTATAATACCGACGGCACAGAGAGCGTGGTTAACGGTGATGCATCCGCATTCAATACCGTTCCGTTTATGGGCAGTGCGTCACCTGTCAGCCTCGATCTGAAAAACGGCGCCGGTCTTGCCCCGCAGACCCGTTTTGATCAGGAGCGCGGTGCGCGTCTGAATGCGATTTTCCAGCAGTATGAACTGGATCGCCGTGTACACACGGATGGTCAGCCTGAAGTTAAACAGACAGCCACCCCGGAACAGGGTCGCGCGTCTTCACAACCACAGCAGTAGTAATGAAACGAATCTGGTTATCCGTTGCTTTTCTGACGGGCAGCCTGTTACTCGCAGCACCGGCCTCAGCACAACAAAGTGCTGAGGCGTTGCTGCAGAATATGGGTAACGCTTCCCGCACACTCAGTTATGAACTCTCTTTTATCACCATCTCCCCGAAAGGTATCACGCCGGTCCGTTACCGCTATGCGGTTATGGATGGTCAGCCTGTCGCCCAGATTATGCAGATGGACAGCTCCCGCCGGGAAATTGTCCAGCGTGGTCAGGAGATCAGCTACTATGAGCCGGGGCTGGATTCATTCAGCCTGAGCGGTAATCACATTGTTGATTATCTGCCGTCGATTATTTTCGCGGACTTCAGTGCGCTGAAAGCCTATTACAATTTTATTGATGTCGGACGGATCCATATCGGCGATCATCCGGGACGGGTCGTGCGCATCACCTCAAAAGATAACTCACGTTACAATTATATTGTGGTCGCAGATGAAGAAACCGGCCTGCCGTTACAGGTGGACCTGCTGGATCAGAATAATGTCTCACTCGAACAGTTCCGCGTGGTTTCTGCTTCCGTGAATAACAGCAGTGTGACAGAAGCACTGAAAGCGGTACAGTCTGTCACTATGCCACCGGTACTGGCTATTCCGCAGCCGGAAAAGATCAAATTTGACTGGGATGTAATGCGTCTGCCTAACGGCTTTAAAGAAATGACCCGCAACCGCCGCCAGGTGGGGGAACAGGAATGGGTGGAGACGGTCATGTTCAGCGATGGCCTGTTCTCATTTTCCGTGAATGTCGCCAAAGCGGTGAAGACACCAGAAAATCAACAGACAATGCGCCAGGGTTCGCGTACGCTGTACACCATACGTAAAGGTGATAATGAGATCACTGTCTTTGGCGAACTGCCCCCGGCGACAGCCCGGCAGATAGCTGACGGTGTGACATTCAGCGGAGGTTAATATGGTAAAAGAGTGGGCAACCGTGGTGCGCTGGCAGGACGGGCGTGCGGTGTTGCGTTACGGGTCATCTGCCGGATGCGGCAGTTGCAAAGCCCGGGCGGCATGCGGCTCTTATCTGCTGAATAAACTGGGGCCGGAAGCGGAGCATCAGCTTGAAATTCCGGTCAGTGAACCGCTGGTGACCGGTCAGAAAGTGGAAGTCGGGATCCCGGAAGGCAGCCTGCTGCGCTCGGCAATGCTGGTGTATCTCACGCCGCTGCTGGGTTTATTTGCCGGTGCGGGGCTGGTGCAGGCACTGACGGAAAGTCAGTCTGCGGTTCTCGCGGGTGGTCTGCTGGGCGGCGCAGCAGGGTTCCTGCTGGCGCGTAAAATTGCCCGCCACTGGAGCGGCTCAGCGGATTATGAGCCGGTTATCCTGCAAATCGGCCTGCCGCCGTCAGAGCTCAGCATTGATATGTGTGAGTCCTGATTTATCAGGGCTCTCCTGTTGTGAAGTATGCCGGTCATGATTTGACCGGCATTTTTTTTACCGCGGGAATGTCAGTGATTCCTATATTTTTCTTATGCTGCTCAGGTAGCATGAGGAACTTCCGTGTAAGAAAATATCCTGATTAGTGAGGGCAGTAATGCTGGTACAGACAGTAAAGGATTACCGTTTTTCAGGCAGACAAAAAATGTTTCAGGGGATCAGTGCCGGGAACTCTGCCTCTCCCCGGGAGTTGATTTTTCAGTTAACTGACCTGATGACACAGCTTTCCGTTAATGTGCTGGATATCGGTTTTGGTACCGGAATGTCTGGCACGGACTGGCACAGGATATCCCGCAGGAATTATTTGCCAAATATGATGTTATTTGTCTGCCGGATGTGATTGAGCATCTGGACAGAGATACCGCCATTGAGCTGGTCAGATATATCCTGACCAACATGAATGATAATGCCCGCTTTTTTATCAGTACGCCATTGTGGTTTTATCCTCAGGACACAATACAGGAAGGTGATCTTGAAAAGCACCTTATCGGTGTGCCGGTATCCTCAATGATGGCAATGCTGCCGCAAATGTATTCAGTGAATAATCCCCTTATAGGCGGGTTTATTTACGGCAAAGTCAGTCTTGATTATGCAGATATGTTCAGCCCGGTCACGAATCCGGCATTTTCTCAGGAGCAGGGACAGGCTATCGCCCGCGCGATCAATTTTGACTGCACGCCGGGTAAAGTCACCCGTCTGCAGTATGAATAAAAAAATAACAGCCTGAATGACAGGCTGTTATTGATCACTGCGGGTTGTTTTTATTGGCGACAATCTGATACCCGCAGCTTGTCGCCAGGATAAAAATTAACAAATGGTGTAACGGATATGAATGATGATGTCGGTCAGGCTGAGTAGCAGTGGTTTCTGCTTCTCACCGGTTGCGTCCGGGAAGCTCAGGGTCAGGCTGTTATCATCATCCACCGGGATACCTTCAAACGGCAGCCAGCGGCCGTCATTGAAATCAAGCCGGAACAGGCCGTCATCATTGATACCGTGGGATAGCGCAATGGCTTTGCAGCCGGCCGGCAACGAGTTACCGCCATAGCGGAATATGGCCCGCATATCCTGATAGGGCTCTACGAGTGCCGGTAATGTCACACTGATCTGTTTGATACGGCGTGTTGTGCCCAGAGCCTCAGGGTAGTCATCTTTAATGTTCAGTGCTTTCAGGTTGAACGCAGCATGCAATTGGTTATCGGCGGTCATTGAAAGCCCGGTTGATGCCGGTATATTCCCGCTGCCATTACCTTTCAGGAGGTCAGCAATTCCTTCTGCCAGAGTCACATTGTCAGTACGGTACACTGCCGCCAGAGAAACAGTACGGGTGACCTCCAGTGAGCGACTATCCCGTTTCAGCCATGCCTGTTCCATCTCTGCCAGGTTCAGCAGCAAAGACTCCCCGGCCATCAGCCCGGCGTTATTGCTCTGCCATGCGCCTGATTTGATGTAGCGGGTAGCCGTATCATTGGTCTGCCATGCGTAAGCTTTTTCCGCCATCATGCAGCGTGCCGCTGTCAGGTCATAGAAGCGGTAATAGATGGATGCCAGACGGCCGCGCAGCCAGCTGTAGAGCGCTTTATTACTGAATTTGCGCTGCAGGAATTCCAGTTGTGCCTGAGTCTGCGCCTGCTGGATTTCCATGTGTTCGCGCTGCATCTCTGTGGCGGTACGGCGGACAGCCAGGGCTTCCAGTTGGGCATCAATCTGTCTGATTTCAGATTCGGCATTATTTTTCTGGATTTCCCATTCCTGACGGCGGCGGCGCCATGCTTCAGACTGGCTGATATTATCCGCAGTAATTTTGGTGGCGGAGGCTGCCAGGCTCATACCTGCACCAATTGCTTTCGGGATACCGCCCCAGCGGCTGCCCCCCACGGCCACGCCGAAGATGTTCGGAGCCATATCGGCAGCGGCGGCGGCCATATCCAGCACGCCAATGGAGGTGCTCAGTATTGCGGAAGAGAGGTACAGATCCATGGTCCGTT